>LWDU01040635.1_pt1 | contig 11382 bp, 8 predicted proteins | sample 727161 | NCBI WGS metagenome assembly LWDU01 (sample SAMN04566230, study PRJNA314399) | hydrothermal vent metagenome | isolation source: deep sea hydrothermal plume seawater | place: Mexico: Gulf of California, Guaymas Basin | collected 2004-07-11 | reverse complement strand
TCTCAGTATTATCATTTTCATGTCAAAACATCTTACACGCACACTCATTATGTCGAAGCTACGGCCGAGGAAGTCGGTGGAAATGACTGCGGTTGGGGACGAGGATCGACGTGGGTCGGCTGTTCGTCAATGACAGTTGCACTGCGATGTAAATGAAAGCTCCGAAAAGTCGGAGCACTCCAAAATTTGGAGTGCGGTGACTTGGTTGAGGTTCGCGGGAACGAAAAAAAGTCTTGCCGCCGCTGTGGCCGCTCGGGTAAAATCCGGTGGCGGAAATTCGACTTCCTTTTTGCCGCTGGTCCGAATAACGTGCGCAGGTGTTTAATGAACGGCTGAATGATGCAGCCCCTCAAACAACCCTCCACCCTCCACCCTCCAACCTCCAACCTCCAACCTCCAACAGTCAGAGAACATGAGCATGACCATACATTCTCAGCTAGGGCGTCGCCCACTTCGCAGCGGGTTCACACTGGTTGAATTATTGGTGGTGATTGCAATCATCGGCGTATTGGTTGCTCTGTTGTTGCCGGCCGTGCAAGCGGCGCGAGAAGCGGCCCGCAAAACTAGCTGTCGAAACAACCTAAAACAAATCGCCCTCGCGTTACACAACTATCACGACTCAGTGGGTAGCTTTCCGTTCGGTTGGGATCAGCGAGGGGCCGGTTGGAGCACGATGGTTCTACCGTTTGTCGAGGAGAGCGCTCTTTACGATTCGCTAATCTTCCAAGAGTCTGGACCCGGCAATTGGAATTTCAACGGATCACCCAATGAAAAGGCCTGCGCCACCATGCTCGAGGTCTCACGCTGTCCGAGTATCAATAATTCGCTTCATCGGACGAACCAGGGCATTCCCGGACGCGTACCGGCAAGCTATCGAGCTAATGCTGGTTCGGAAGCGAGCTGTGACGACACGAGCAGGATTACCATTCCGGGCACGAAAGGACTTGAAAATCTTCGACAGGACGGCATTTTCTATGCCTGCAGTAAAATCAAATTTCGAGACATCCTCGATGGCTCGAGCACAACGCTGATGATCGGTGAGTCGGAGACGTTAGTCGGATTTGTCAAGGACGGACAGGCGATGGACTTTTGGTGGATCGGCTCTCCCCAAGCCGACCCCTGTCGTTGTGACGGTGGCACAGGTGGAACGGAGTTTACCGAATTCGTCGCCACAACGATCGTGGGGATCAACTTTCGCAAGTTCAATCCGGCCGCCAGCGGCCGGCTGATGGAGATGGCGTTTGGAAGCTACCACCCCGGCGGCGCTCAATTCGCCTTTTGCGACGGTTCATCGCGATATATTGGCCAAGGTGTCGACAAGGTCATCTATCGGGGGCTGGGGAGCCGTGACGGCGAAGAAGTGGTGAACGGAAGATATTGATCGACCGCACGGTACATCATCTTGCGATTCGTCGGACGCTTGGGAACAGCAAAGGTAATACCAATATGTCACGCGGTGTTTCTGGAACATGGTCATTGACGAAAGCGTTATTGTTCATCGTCATCATTTTGCCGGCGAGCGGCTGTAATGATTCGATTGACGCCGACTACAGCGACCTTGACTTGGCAAAGGTCACTGGAACGGTCACTCTCGATGGAAAGAAGCTTGCTGGCGCACGAGTCATCTTTGAGGCGAGTGACACTACCTATTCCTACGGCATTACCGACGATTCCGGATCGTACTCCCTGATGTTTGACTCGATAAAGGCAGGCGTCTTGCCCGGCGAGAAGATCGTCCGAATTACGATGGGCGGTATGGTAAACGAAGGGGAGGACGAGGACGAGCTGGATGGTGCGGAACGGTCTTTAACCGGCATCACGATCCCGGAAAAATACAATCGCGAATCCGAGCTGACTCGAGTCGTCGAATCCGGCTCTCAGACATTTGGCTTTGACTTAAAGTCGGCTCCGTAAGGGGCTTCGCCGATGCAACTGGTTTGCCAGCGTCTTGAGACAAAGAGATAAGCTGATCCACAGCTTATCATTGGGAAGAATCTTCTTTGCTGGGTTGGGACGGCCAAACAGTCGTCGGCAGACGCCAAACGTGAATCGAGTAGTCCCCGTCCTTGTAGAGTCGCGTGGTACCATCAACCGGTCTCCAGTACTTCCCACCGCCCTTCGATCCGTGCGTCTCCAGTTGGAAGCACACGTCTTGCCGCAACCGGCTTCGTGGACCAGTGCGGTGGCTTGCAAAGTCTGCCCTTGCTTTTCGTGAACGGCTAGACGTCGAAGTTCGTGGTAGACAAGCGGGAGCAATTGCTCGGCCGCTAGCCGGTCGCCTTGTTCGATTTGCGAGAGGATTTGGATAACATCGGACATAAACACCATGATACCGCGAGAATAGGATGAATCCATCGCTGCATATTTAGCCAAGTCAAGCAGTTGGCTGGCGCGGTGACCCGTTGCAGCTCACTTCTCTTGATCAGCAATACGTCGGTCTTTTCCAATACGTGAAAACAAGGTATCCAGAAAGTCCGGCACGCCAAGAAAGGACATGCCCTCGGCGTTACCCAGAACTTCGCGAATCGCCACCGCGTCGGAGCCAAGCATGTCCACGTCGGCTTGCAACTGAATCTTGCGTGCCGCCGCCTCGCGTTCCGCCTTAGCAGGCAGAAACGCAACCGAACAGGCCTCCACGGCCGCAGCATGGATTTCCTCCGGCAACATCACCTCCTGGAGTTCAACGCGATCGACATCTAGACCGTATTGGACCACCTTGCCGCGAATCCCCGATTCGAGACGAGTTGCAAGTACCTGCGTCGTATCCTTCAATGACTCATCAGACCCATCAGTCTGCTGCAGATCTGTTGGCAATTCTGATGAGATTTGGCTCGCAACCAGAAAGGCTGTACTTGTCTTGGAAAATTCCTGTCGTCCGACCGACTCGGCCATCATCAAGATCCAGCTTTTCGCCTGCCCTAACTGTAGGGCGCGAGTTTGTCTCGATCCACCGTCACCGTCCCAGTCGTGCCTCGCACCTGCTGCGGACCCGTCTTCGCTGATGGACAGATAGTATTTCTCAAGGTCTATTAAACGCCACCAGATCGTCATCCGAACAGTGACCGGCAGATAGTCCTTCGTGAATACTTGTTGGTCGGTAAAGGGAGTTGATTGAACCGTCAGCGGAGCCCGCAGTCCAACTTGCTCGCCTAGGACTGGAAAAATATATCGGATCCCCCCACCGTCGTTTGGGTTGTTGTCGACGGCGTGGACCTGCTTATTCTTCAAGAACACAACACCCTCGGTCGGCTCCCACAAGATCATCTTTGAAAACCCAAAAAGGACGCTGCGGGACTTTTCGTGACGACTCATCGCTCGTCCTTTGGCCAAGAACAGAGAAACAATCATCATGCCAAGTGCCAAGACCATGACAGCCAACAGAAGGAGTATAAAAATCGCTCGCAGTCCCGAAACTGCGCACACCAGCACAGCGACGCCCGTTAGACCAAGCCACGGCAGCGTGATCCAGGTCATTACTTGTTTCATATTGTCCCAAGCAGGCGGTTCAGACGACGTATTGGCGGTGGCTGTGCTCACTTCACCGAGGTCAATTATTGGAACTTTGAATGGTTTCTTGCATTTCGGACAGAGTACTTGTTTTCCAGCATGGCGGGCAGCGACTTTAATTTTCTGGCCACAATTACAATCAACGATCATGGTTGCCATGTGCTACTTCCTCGTCAGGACCGAGGACTCGGTCAGGATGCTGCTTGAGCGCCACATTTCACTAATTGGCTCGGACATGCGGGTATTTTGCCCCTCGCTGCAGGGAATATCAAGCACGATGAGGCGGCAAGAGTATTGTTTCACACGGGTTTTCTAACCGTATCGCGGGTGGTTGTCATCTCAATCTAGGCAGGTGCGCCCTTACGCAGTTCAACGAATCAACCAATTTGATGACTTCCCAGCGTATGAAAATTCCGATTGGGAGGCACAGGCCCGGTAGGGATTGCGAGAACCGCGCGCAAGAAAAATGCCCGAACTACCGGGGTAGGAATTAGTTCGGGCGGAGTCAAGTCCTGCCCAGCTCAACTCATATAGCCGATCGTACCGGGCTTCGCCCGCGATGGGAAACCGCCGGCTATTTGCCAACATTTGCCAACGGTGGGCGAATTTCCGTATAGTGCTGGAGACACTCCTTCTCTTCTGGTGAATCGATATGACTCGCACTCGACGCCGGTTCGTCGCGTTTACAATTTTGTCCGCAATGTTCGCCACCGGCTATTGGTGGATGACGACTGCGGCGGCCACTCCCGAGCAACTGACACACGGCAAAATGCTGTTCGAGCATCAATGGACAGTGGGAGACAAGTTGGCAGGGGAGGGCGACGGTTTGGGGCCCGTTTTCAATGCCGACTCGTGCGTTGCCTGCCATTTCCAGGGCGGAGTCGGTGGGGGCGGACCCAATCAGAACAATGTCCTCGCCTTCCAGGTCATTCCAATGCGAGGTCGGCGCAACGTCGCCTCGGGTGTCGTTCACAGTATGGCGGTACTCGACGAGCTGCTGGAAAGCGAACTGCAAGTGAGCACCTTGTTCCCAATGCTCACCAACCGTCCATCGGTTCGGTACACGAATGAATGCGGTACGTACACCTACCAGCCGCCGGACTTCGACCCCGTGCATTTCGACACGATCAACACGCCGGCCCTTTTTGGCGCAGGTTTGATAGACAAGATCAACTTTGCGTCGGTCCAGATTCACGGCGTAAAGCGATCACTAGGTGCCGTCTCGGCATGCCTGGATGGCGACATGTCCCAGATGCTGGCCGGCCGCCTCAAAGGCCGGTTCGGCTGGAAAGGCCAGTTCAATTCGCTCGAAGGTTTTGTGGCGGCAGCCTGTGCGATGGAGGTCGGTCTGAGCAACCCGTTGAAGCCGCAGCCGATCCCCGGCGCTCAGAAGCCGGACGAGAAAGCGAAGTGGGACATGGACCGCAAGCAGCTTCGCGACCTGGTGGCATTCGTGGCCAGCCTGCCCGCGCCGAAGCAGGTACTGCCGGAGGATGCAAAGGAGCGCCAGCTCGTCCTACATGGCGAGACTGTTTTCTCGCGAATCGGCTGTGCCGACTGCCACACTCCCAACTTGGGCGGCATTAACGGCCTGTACAGCGACCTGCGGCTCTACGACATCACTCAAAAGATTGACACATACGGCATGGTGGAGGACAGCGAATTCAAACTGCCAGTGAGCCACCCAACGTTCGAAGAGTGGAAGACGCCACCGCTGTGGGGTGTGGCTGATTCGGCTCCGTATTTCCATGATGGCGGCTCGCCAACCCTCGAGGACGCAATCGATCGGCACGGCGGTTCTGCGGCCAATTCACAGAAGCAATTCACCTTGGCCGGGGCGCCCGATCGCCGCGATTTGCTCGCCTTCCTCAAGAGCTTGCGAGCACCTGCAATGCCGTAAACTATCGGAGCCATTCTTTGTCAGCGGGTACTATCGATTCAAGGCGAGGATGGTAACCACATCGCGTTTCATCACCTCTCTGGCTCGCGTCGAAATGAAAAACTCGCTAGCTGTCGTCACTTAACACCTTACTGTCATTTTGCCCTTGCCCGTTGCGCCGGAAGCCTCCAGCCTGGCTGGTAAATTCGTCAGCCATATCACGAAAGCATGGGTTACAACGGTCAACGTCCTTCTTCGCGACAATCCGGACGCAGCCTACTACGGCAAAAATGCAGGACCACTGGATAAGGCCAAATGGGGAACTCCAATTTTGCCAGTGCCACACATTGATTGGTAACTGCTGGCAGAGCCAGTGGCACGAATGGTATGATGTAGCTCCATGCTACTCAACCCGATTCGCCGGCCATGACGGTAAAGCTGAAACTAGTGGACGTCGAAACCAACGATTCCCACTTGGTCACTGGCGAAGTATTCGTGGTGGGACGGGGTCTCGATGCGGATCTAACGGTAACCGACAGCCGGTGTGCACGACGCCAGTTTCGTATCGTTCAGAAGGCTGACCGGTTTTCTTTGGAGCAACTCTCCAAATCTGTCCCGACGTTTTGTGACGATGAACCTGTTGTGGAACGTAGAACGCTCCGCCATGGCATGCAGATCCGCGCCGCCCAAACCGGGTTCACGGTCGACATCCAGGAAGACCTGGCAACCGAGCAACACCCGCCCCGTTCCAACTACGAACCGGTCCCGCCACCGATTGAGTTTCCTGCATCGGCTCAGACCTACGTTGCGACCCCGTCCGTGCCACCGCTACCCGACTCTATTTCCATCGAAGAGAACATTCTTATCGGTCGCGACGTCGCTGCGGATCTTTGCTTGAAACACATCCAGGTATCACGTCGGCACGCTCGAATCTTCCAACGCGGTGACGACTCGTTCATTCAAGATCTCGGTAGCGCCAACGGAACCTTCCTCGACGGTGAATTGGTCACCGCGCCGCGGCCACTCAAGACGAACGCTATCATTCGGATTGGCCCCTATTCACTGACATTCGCTGGCAGGCGGTTGGTTCCGATGTCCGGCGCCAAGAACGCTCAACTTGAAGGACGTGGCCTGACGCGACGCGTTCCAGATGATGACAATCCGGCTGAATCGAAGACTATTCTTGACGATGTGTCCCTCGTCATTCGACCGGGCGAGTTCGTTTGCCTGCTAGGTCCGTCCGGCTCTGGAAAGAGTACTCTACTCTCCGCACTGAGCGCCCGAACGCCAGCAAACTTCGGCCGTGTCCTGATTAACGGATCCAGCCTGTACGATAAGTTCGAGTCGTTGAAATCAGATATCGCCCTGGTGCCTCAAAGAGATACGCTGCACGAATCGCTGAGCGTGGAAGACGCGTTACACTACACGGCTCGCCTGCGACTTCCGGTCGATAGTTCTGACGAAGAAATCGATCGCCAGATCGACGAAGTGCTAAAATCCGTCGGCTTGGAAGAACACCGAGAAAAGCCAATCCGCATTCTCAGCGGCGGGCAACAACGTCGAGCCAGCTTGGCGAACGAGCTGATTTCCAACCCCAGCCTGTTGTTTCTCGATGAGGTCACTTCGGGGCTCGATGAAGAGACCGACCGGGAGATGATGCGTCTCTTTCGTCGCTTGGCCGATTCCGGCATGACGATCGTCTGTGTGACTCACTCGTTGGTCAACATCTCCGACACTTGCCATCTGGTCGTATTTTTAACTGTTGGCGGCAAACTGGCATACGTCGGCACTCCCCAAGAAGCACTCCGCGACCTGGGAATTGATCGCCTGGGCGCGATGTACACGCGTCTTGAGGACAAGCACCAAGGCGACCAACTGAAGAAGGACAACATCGAATCGGAAACGTACCAGAGGTACGTCGTCGAGCGGTTTTCTGACGATGTCGACGCCGCGCCGGAAGAGAACGTCGGAGTGGAAAAACACTATTGGAACAACCGCTTCCGTACGGTGGTTCATCAGTTGCCGCTTCTCTTGAGGCGGTACCGTGCCGTGTTCCTTTCCGACAAGCAGTCAATATACGGCCTGCTGATGCAGTGCCTGGTCGTAGCATTGGTGCTGTTCCTCGTGTTTGGCAACATTGACGATCGGTTATTCTCATTTCGCCGAGCAGCACTCTCCTGCAACGTCCTGTTTGTGCTGGCCGTCTCCTGCTTTTGGTTTGGCTGCAACAACACGGCCAAGGAAATCGTCAAGGAACGAGGAATCTATACCAAGGAGCTGCAAGCGAACCTCGATCCAACCAGCTTCTACCTGTCGAAATTCCTCCTTCAATTGTGCGTGGTGATGACGCAGGCGATGCTGCTGTTATTCCTCGTCAACTGGTGGTGCCATCTTTCTGGTAACTTGCTGAGTCAAGCGTGCATCTTGATTCTCGGTGGGGCGGCGGGAATCGCCGTCGGTCTGTTTATCTCCAGCGTCGCCACCACAGAAGAGACCGCGCTGACATTAGTGCCTTTAGTGCTGATCCCACAGATCATTCTGTCGGATGTGTTTATCCAGCTTGAGGGGATTTCAAAATTCTTGGGCGCCGGCTTCGCTTCCAACTATTGGGTCTATGGAGCCATGCGAGGAACGCTTCCCGACGTGCTGACACGACAACTGAATACACCATTGGCTCCACCGATTAGCTTCCACTGGGCTGTCGTCGCCGTCGGCATTCAGATTGCCGCACTGGGAATGGCTGCCGTGTTCGTACTGCACATCCGCGATCGAGCCATGGCGTCGACCAACAAGTCATTCGCCGAGGCCGTCCGAGAAATCACGCTGTTTCGAGCGATGGTTGGTCTGTTGCGAAAATCGAAGCCCTAACACGTTGATCCGTCAGCTTAAACTCGCGACACTCGTTCCGCCCTAGCGCAATTTAAACCTGATGGGAAGAGAACGAAATTCGGCAGGGTAATAGTGCTTTACTTTCGTGTTGGTAAGGGCCACCGATCGGGACGGTTTTAGGTGCACGACTGCGGTGGCGTAGCCCTGCGAATTGGCCTGCTCATTAAGGGCCTTATACGCTTGTGTGGGATGACGCGACGAAAAGTAGCCGCCACCTCGTCGGCACGCACAGACCGGGCCACTCCCTACGATCCTAGACGATTTGCAGCGACTTTTTGATTTTTTTACGGTTTCTTCGCTCGCCAAACGGCAAGTTGCTGCCCATGTTGCTGGCATTTAAAATGCAGGGGAACTCGATGATCCATTTTTCTACAGCAACATAAAACCGCGACGCACTTACTTATGCCAACCATACAGAAACTGACCCTATTGGCAATCGTCCTTGTCAATTCCACCGCATGGGCCCAGGACCTACCCAACATTATCATTATCTATTCCGATGACTTAGGGTATGGCGACCTATCGGGATACAATCCCGACGCGGCCTATAAGACACCGCGTCTCGATCGCATGGCTGCCGAAGGTGTCAAATTTCTCGACGCCCATAGCCCGTCCACGATTTGCTCCCCATCTCGTTACGGGCTTTACTCAGGCCAACAGGTTTACAGAACTGGTCGAGGATCAACTGCGTTTGAAGGACCAGGCGGACCAAGTTATATCAAGCCGGGTGAACTCACGATCGCTGACATGGTGAAGAAGCAGGGGTACCGCACGGGGGTGTTCGGCAAATGGCACGTCGGACTTACCTGGTACGACAATACAGGTAAGAGACTGGGAGGCGGCTTCAAAAATTCCCTGCTCATCGATTACGAAAAGAGTACGCCACTTGAAGACGGACCCAACACTCGAGGCTTTGATGAGTCGTTCATCACACCCAATTGCCCTACGACCGACCCACTCTATATCTATATCGAAAACGGAATGGTTCCCACTCCGGCTAGCCAACGACATCGAAGAGACAAACTGCCGGCGGTGGGACAATGACGAAGGCTGGATGTCGCCGGACTACCGTTTTGTGGACGCCGACCTACTGTTCTATGACAAGACGGTGGAGTTCATCACCAAACATCGCAAGAACCACCCCAACAAACCGTTCTTCGTCGTTTTTTCCACGCAGATTTCTCACGCCCCCGTGCTGCCGGCAGCTGAATTCCGAGACAAGTCCGGTGCGGGTCCACGGGGCGACTTTATTCACGAGCTCGATGTATTAACCGGTCGTCTACTCGATGCCATCGACAAATTGGGTATCGACGACAACACCCTGGTGATGTTCAACTCGGACAATGGACCAGAAACTGTGCATACGGATTGGATGCGGCAAGATCACGATCATGATGCCGCCGGCGGTCTTCGCGGTGTGAAACGCGACGGCTGGGAAGGGGGGCATCGAGTTCCGTTTATTGACCGGTGGCCGGGCCGAATTCCTGCGAGCCGCGTATCGAATCAGATGACCAACACCACCGATATCTTTGCCACGGTCGCGTCGGTCGTTGGTTATGAACTACCTGACGATGTGGCGGTCGATAGTTTCGACATGCTACCAGCGATGTTGGGACTTCAGGATGAAAAGGATCCCATTCGGCCGCACATGCTCACGCAGAGTTTCCGGGCTCAGTTTCAGATTCGCCAGGGCAATTGGAAATACTTGGACCACATGGGTTCGGGAGGAAACAATTATTCCAAGGGCATCTTAGAGAAATATGCATTGCCCGAGACGGCGCCCGAAGCGACAGGGCAACTGTTTAATCTTGTCCGCGACCCGGGCGAAACGACGAACTTATTCTTCACGGAATCGGCCAAACGGCGAGAGTTGCAGGCTCTATTGAAAGAGCTTACACCGAAGCAAGGCGGCCGAAGCGCGCCGAGGAATCGTAAACCGCTCGGCATAGCAAATATTCCGCGATTGAAATAGTGAAGAGCGTTAGCGTCCGGTTCACGAAAGACACTGGCGAAGCCAGTGCCACACATTACATCAACCCAACCAGCTAATGAAGATCCAGCGTGTCGCTCAAACGACGAGCAATCCTACGAGTGAATTCATAGGGACTATTACAAGCGGCGAGAATAGCGGTGCTGTGTGGCAAGGCGTTGTCTCCTGTCATCTCCAACGCCCGGATCGCGTACAGGCCCGTCAAGAGGTTGTCGTTCGCGATTTCGTTAGCTAACGCTTTCGCGGCACCGGCCTTACCAAGTCGAAACATAGCAAGAGAAGCAGCGACCCGAACACCTGATGAAGAATCTCGTAGCATCGGGGCCAAGTCGTCCACGCTTGCCGCATCTCCTCGCACGCCCAGCGATGTCGCCGCCCAATAGCGAATACTGTCTTGCTCGCTTTTCAGACCATCGACCAACACTTGGGACTCTGTCGCATCGATGACTCGCAGCAGATCGCGGATCAGCGTCCTGTTCTCCTCGCGTTGCAGCACGCGGTATTTACTTCCAAAATTCGCGCCCAGTTCTTCAAGTATCGGCTCAGGGATCAAGCCAACGTCTCGGCTTTCCACCATCCACTCGTAGAGTGCGGTGCGCAGCCCGTCAACGGTCTCAGCATGCTTAGAATCGCCTGCCAAGTTGATGGTTTCATGAGGATCATTCTCTAGATCGTAAAGCTCCTCCCTGGGTCGGGTTGGATTAAAAACACGCGATTGAAGTTCTGTGAGTTTCCCCTGCAAGTGGAGCGATCGCATCGTCTTGACAATGGTCTTGCCGTCCTTGTATTGGTTTGGTTGCAGATGTGGCAGATGGGGTAGGAAATTACGAATGTACTTGTACTTGGCAGTGCGAACAGAGCGTTGAATTTCGACGGTTTCATCACACCGGTCACGCGCCGAGATGATCATCTCCCGCGGCCGGTAGTCGTTGGCAAATACGTCGACGCCCTGAACGTGCTTCGGAATATCAATTCCCGCCAAGGCAAGCGATGACGCCGCAATGTCGATGTGCGACACGAGGTCTGTTCGCACACTGTTCGTATCCTTGGCGTCGGGATTCCGTACGATCAGAGGTACGTGTATCCCTTCTTCATACAGGAACTGCTTACCTCGCAC
>LWDU01034395.1_pt1 | contig 11382 bp, 10 predicted proteins | sample 727161 | NCBI WGS metagenome assembly LWDU01 (sample SAMN04566230, study PRJNA314399) | hydrothermal vent metagenome | isolation source: deep sea hydrothermal plume seawater | place: Mexico: Gulf of California, Guaymas Basin | collected 2004-07-11 | reverse complement strand
ATTATAATCATTAATTTCTTTTTTTTTAGCATCCTCTAACCATATAGAAAATAGTTTTATAGGGTCAGAAAACTTTATAAACTCTTCACTTTTCATGACAATCCTTATATATTTATATATATAATATTATATAGGATAATATTCATAATTAGAGAATATATATTAAATATTTTATAATTAAATAACATCTAAATAGGAAATAATATGGCCACAACAGATAATATAAATGAAAAATCTATAGTGAATAGTGATATTATGAAGAATAAAATAGGCGTAATAATGGGGGTTGCTAATGATAGGTCTTTAGCTTGGGGAATAACTAAAACATTAGCAGAGAATGGGGCTGATATTATTCTTACCTATCAGGGAGAAACCTTAAAAAAAAGAATTGTACCTTTATCAGAAAAAGTAAATGCCAAACATATACTTGAATGTGATGTATCAAATGAAAAATCTATAAAAAATACATTTGATGAAATATATCAAAAGTATGGCAAAATAGATTTTCTTGTTCATGCAATAGCATTCTCAGATAAAGAAGAGCTTAAAGGTAAATATATAGAAACAAGTCGCAAAAATTTTTTACAAACTATGGATATTTCTTGTTATTCATTTACTGCTGTCGCCAATAATGCTTCAAAAATAATGAATAATGGGGGAAGTATGATAACCCTATCCTATTATGGTGCAGAAAAAGTTATACCACATTATAATGTTATGGGCATAGCAAAAGCTGCTTTAGAAGCAAGTGTAATGTATTTAGCTGCAGATTTAGGAGATAGAGATATAAGAGTAAATGCAATTTCTGCTGGCCCTATAAAAACATTGGCTGCATCAGGCATTGGAGATTTTAGGTATATCCTTAAATGGAACGAATATAATGCCCCTTTAAAAAGAAATACTACGCTTAACGATGTAGGAGGAGCAGCACTTTTTCTATTATCTAATTTAGCTTCAGGAACTACAGGTGAAATTTTACATGCTGATTCAGGTTATCATGTTGTAGGAATGAAATCGCCTGATGCTCCAGATATTTCGGTAGTATAAAAATGGCAAGTAATTCTTTTGGTCAAATTTTTAAATTCACTACTTTTGGAGAAAGTCATGGCCCTGAAATTGGCTGTGTAGTTGACGGAATTCCTCCTGGGGTAATATTAAATGAAAAAGATATACAAAATGATCTCAATAAAAGACGACCAGGAACATCAAAATTTGTAACCCAAAGAAAAGAAAAAGATATTGTAAGAATATCGTCTGGAGTGTTTGAAGGAAAAACAACTGGCACACCAGTTGCACTATTAATTAAAAATGAAGATCAAAAATCTAAAGATTATGAAGATATTAAAGATATATTTAGACCTTCTCATGCAGACTATACCTATCAAGAAAAATATGGCATTAGAGATTATCGAGGAGGAGGAAGATCTTCTGCCAGAGAAACTGCAATGAGAGTAGCAGCCGGCGCAGTTGCAAAAAAAGTATTATCACATTTAATTACTCCTAAAATTGAAATTATTGGTTCAGTAATTCAATTAGGTAGCCATAAAATAAATAAAAATAATTGGGATCAAAGTAATATAGAAAAAAATGATTTTTTTTGTGCAGATAAAGATTCCGTATTAAAATGGGAATCTTATTTAAGCGACATTAGAAAAAAAGGATTGTCTTGTGGAGCAATTATAGAAATAATTGCAAAAAATGTACCGGTTGGTCTAGGAGAACCTATTTATCAGAAGTTAGATGCTAATATAGCTAGTGCACTAATGAGCATAAATGCCGTAAAAGGTGTTGAGATTGGTGATGGCTTTTCAGTAGTTGATTTAACAGGGGAAACAAATTCAGATGAAATCAGAATAGATAAAAATAAAAATGTTAAATTTTTATCTAATCATGCAGGTGGGATTTTAGGTGGTATTTCATCTGGACAGGATGTTGTTAGTAGGTTTGTTGTAAAACCTACAAGCTCAATATTAAAATCTAGAAAAACTATCGATAAAAACAAGAATGAAAAAGATATTATAACAAAAGGTAGACATGATCCATGCGTCGGCATTAGAGCTGTGCCTGTTGCAGAAGCAATGATTGCAATAGTCTTAGCAGACCATGTCTTACAGCATATATCTATTACCAGTGAGTTAAAAAAATGAAAAAAAATGAAATAGATAATTATATTTGGGACCTAGCTATAGAGCCTAAACTAGAGCTACTTGATGCAGAAATGAAGAATTATATTAAAGTATGTAAAGATAAACTAGGCATGGTACCAAATGTAATTCTGGCTAATGCATCTGATCCTGAAAGATTGAAAACCTTCGTAAACTTCTATAACAGGTTAATGTTAAAAGAAGGTTACTTATCAAAACTTGAAAGAGAAATGATAGCGGTTGTAGTCTCTAGTTGTAATAAATGTTTTTACTGCCTGATAGCCCATGGTGCGGCCGTTAGGCAGCTCAGTAAAAACCCTATTTTAGGAGATGAATTAATGATAAACTATAGAGCTGCACATTTAAATGAAAGAGAAAAATTAATGCTAGATTTTTCTGTAAAACTTACGGATTCTCCTAGTAAAGTAGTCAAGTCTGATAGAGATATATTACGTAAGGCAAATTTTTCAGAAGAAGAAATACTTGAAATAGTTGAAGTTGCTAGTTTTTTCAATATGTCCAATAGAATAGCCATAGGAACTGATATGAGACCAAATTCTGAATATCATAATATAGCTAGAGATTAACTACTTATTAGCATAGATCAAATATTCTATATTTCCTTTTGCCCCTCTAATAGGACTCTCTATAATAGAATGCACATTCCACTTCATAGTGATTTCAAGCCATAATCTGATTTCTTCACAACATTTATTTCTTAATTCCTCATCTTTCACTACCCCACCCTTACTAATATTTTTTTTTCCTACTTCAAATTGAGGTTTGATCAATGCAATAAGTTTTGCATTTTTAGCACATAATTTTATAGGTTCAGGAAGAATTTTTCTCAAGCTTATAAAACTTGCATCACAAACTAATATGTCAATAAGTTGTGGAACATCTTTAGTATTAAGGTATCTGGCATTCTTTCTTTCCATAGAAACAACTTTTGAATTATTTAATAATTTTTCATGTAATTGCCCATAACCCACATCAACTGCATAAATTTTTTCTACACCGTTTTGCAATAAAACATCTGTAAAACCTCCTGTAGAAGACCCTACATCTAATGCTGTTAAACCTTTGAGTTTTATACCACCTCTTGAAACCCATGGATGTAATGGACCTCTAAATATTATATTTGCTGCATCAGATATTGTATGTCCTGGCTTATCTAGTTTTTTTTCCCCTAAGTATATCCGACCTGCTATTATTAAAGACTGCGCTAAAGATTTGGATTCAGCAATACCTTTTTTTATAAGTAAATCATCAAGGCGAACTTTCTGCGCTTTCATTTTTTTCTATCTATTATATATTCAGTTAGCATCTGTAAATTACTCCCCTTATTTCCATAAGAAGAAATAATATCTTGAGCTTCTGTGATATAATTACTAGCTAATTTTTTAGCCCCTTCTATACCATGGAAATCTATAAGACTTAATTTACCTTTAATTTGATCTTTATTAGTTTTTTTTCCTAATACTTTTTCATCTCCCTGTACATCTAACAAATCATCTCTAATTTGAAATGCTTTTCCTAGAACAGTTCCAAAACTTACCATATTATTATAGTCTTTTATTGGAGCTTTTCCTAAAATAGCACCATATAAAGTGGCGCATTTAATCAATGCCCCTGTTTTCATTTCATTCATTAAATTAATATTGTTTGTATTATTTTCTAATGGGAACAGATCTAATACCTGACCTCCTACCATACCTTCACCACCTGAAGACTTGGATAAAAGAGATATTAATTCTATACATATACCAGGATCTTTATTTTTGTAAAATTTTGTTAAAATATAAAAAGCATCGGTTAAAAGAGCATCTCCAGTTAGAATAGCCATGGCTTCGTTAAATTGTTTATGAAGAGTTTTTTTGCCTCTTCTCATATCGTCATCATCCATTGCTGGCAAATCATCATGAATTAAAGAATACGTATGAACCATTTCCAAAGCCACTGCTGCATATATTGAAAATTCAAATTTTACATCAAACAATAAGGAACATTCAGTTACCAAAAATGGCCTTATCCTCTTACCACCTGTTGTATTTATATAAGCTATGCTATCGTTTAAAGATTTAGGTAAATTTTTAGATACAGACTTTTTATTATAAAAACTATTAAACCTTATAGAGTAATTATGTAGATATTCTAAAAATTTGAGATTATTATTTTCTGAACTTACTTTCACTCCGTATCCATAACTTTAGTAGTAATTTCACCGTTTTTATCTACTTCAATTTTTTCTATACGAAGCTGGGCTTCTCTTAATTTTTTTTCACAATGTTCCTTTAATTTTGCTCCTCTTTCATATGCTTCGACTGCTTTATCTAAATCTATAGAGCCTGTATCTAATTGGCTCACAATTTCTTCTAAAGATTTTAAAGCTGCTTCAAAAGTTAAACTTTCTATATCTTCTTGTGTTTTATTATCTGACATGTAAAAATCCATTTTTGTAAAAAATTATATAATAATAGTAATATATATGTATAATTCAAGCTTGGTCATTAATTATATGGGAAAAATCATGAGATCTGCCTTAATTCAAACTTTAACAGTTATCTTTGTTGCCGTCCTATCTTGGTTAATCTGGGATAAATGGGATGTGATTAATGGATCAGGTGCTTCTAAAAATAATAGCACAAAATCAGAGAAACCTCCAACAGCTGTAGATGCAAAATCTGTAAGAGTAGACAACATAATCGTAAATATGGAAATCATAGGAAATTTAAGAGCATCAGATGCAATAGATGTTACTTCAGAAGTCAATGGCATAATTACAGAAATTAAATTTACTGAGGGACAGGCAATCAAAAAGGGTAATATTTTATTTCTTTTAGATGCTAGTATAGAAAAAGCGGAAATTAGTATACAAAAAGCAGATGTAAATAGATGGACTGCCTTACTAGAAAGAAGACAAAGATTAGCAAGAAGCGCAGAGAAATTATCAGAAACTAAAAATATTGCAAGAACTAGACTAGACCAGCTATTAACTGACGAGACTGAAGCATTGGCGCAACTTCAAATAGCAAAAGCAGCATTACAAATAGCGGAAAGAAGATTCTATAAAAAAATTGTAAGAGCTCCTTTTAATGGTATCGTAGGTCTCAAATTAAAAAGTATAGGAGAATATTTAGAACCTGGAGAAGTAATAACTTCACTAGATAGTATAGACCCTATAGAACTTGATTTTGAAGTTCCGGAATCAGCAATTTCTGCCCTTGAAATTGGCGCAGAAATTAATGCTTTTACCAGAGCCTGGGGTAATGAAGTTTTCAGTGGTATAGTTAAATCCATCAACACAAGAGTTAATCTAGAATCTAGATCAATTACTGTAAGAGCTAAAATAAATAATACTAATCTTAAATTGAAACCAGGAATGTTTATGATAGTTAAACTTCCAGTTGTAACACATAAAAATGCTATAATCATCCCAGAGGAAGCCGTACTGACCGACGGAACTCTAAGAACTGTCTACGTAATTAAAGATGGTATAACAAACTCAAAGGCTGTTAAATTAGGTCAAAGGCTTCCAGGAGAAGTAGAAGTTTTAGAGGGAATATCTTCGGATGCCATAGTAATTACTGGCGGTATTCAAAAAGTAAGAGATGGCTCTAAAGTAACTATTAGATGAATTAAAAAGTAGATAACATATTGATCAGGAATAATTTATTATGACAAAAAAAAATAATATTAATGAACGCACTCTTTTATTATCAGATATATCTATTAAAAGACCTGTATTTGCAGCTGTAATTAGCCTGATACTTGTAATATTTGGATTATCCTCTATGAAAGATCTAGCTGTTAGAGAATACCCTGATATTGATGCTCCAATTGTTTCTGTAATTACACTTTATAAAGGTGCCCCTGCTACAATCATTGAAAGTCAAGTTACACAAATTATAGAAGAATCTGTTAGTGGAATTGAAGGTGTAAAACAGATTACTTCTAAAAGTAGAGAAGAAAGATCTGAAGTAACAATAGAATTTGTAGTGTCTAGAGATGTCGATGCAGCAGCTAGTGATGTCCGTGATAAAATATCAGGAAGCATTGGAAATTTACCTTTAGATGTGGAATCACCAATTGTTTTAAAAACAGAAGCTGATGCAAGCCCCTTCATTTGGATAGGAATGAAAAGTAAAGAATGGAACGCAATACAGCTTAGTGATTACGCAGATAGATACCTAGTTGATACTTTTTCAGTAGTTCCTGGCGTTGCAAAAGTAATGATTGGCGGTGAAAGACGTCCTGCCATGAGAGTTTGGTTAAACAGAAGGTCCATGGCTGCTTATGGAATTACTGTCAATGATATAGAAAATGCATTACTAAAACAAAACCTGGAACTTCCTTCTGGAAGAGTTGAATCAGATAGAAGAGAATTTGCAGTGAGGACTGACTCAGGCTTAGTTACAGAAAAACAATTTGAAGACATAGTAATAATGCAAAAAGCTAATTATTTGGTACGATTAAGTGATGTTGCAGAAATTAATTTAGGTACGGAAGAAGAACGATATGAAGTTAGAGCAAATGGAGAACCAGCTATTGGTCTTGGTGTTATAAAACAATCCAAAGCCAATGAATTAGAAATAGCAAATGGTATTAGAGCTAAGCTCAATGAACTTCAAGCAAGTCTTCCTGAACAAATTGAACTTTTTATTGCCTACGACAGATCTAGATTTGTAGATGCTTCAATAAAAGAAGTGTTTAAAGCTTTAGCTATAGCAATGTGTTTAGTAATTGCCGTAATATTTGTATTTTTAAGATCACTTTGGGCAACTTTAATACCTGCTGTTGCAATACCTGTTTCTTTAATTTCTTCATTTATTATATTAGATATGTTTGGTTTTTCTATAAATGTTTTAACTCTTCTAGCATATGTTTTAGCAGTGGGACTTGTAGTTGATGATGCAATTATTGTTCTTGAAAATATACATAGAAGAATTGAAAATAATGAGCCTGTTCTGCTTGCCTCTATAAGAGGTTCAAGACAAATAGGGTTTGCCGTTATCGCGACAACCTTATCGCTCATTGCTGTTTTTGTACCCATATCCATGATGGGAGGAAATACAGGAAGATTATTTAGTGAATTTGGGATTTCCATAGCAGGTGCAGTATTATTCTCAAGCCTAGTAGCCTTAACATTAACTCCTATGATGTGTTCAAAGATACTTAAACAAAAAAAATCTAATAATTTATTTTATAGAACCACTGAAAATGGTTTTTTAATGCTTAATAAAGGTTATGAATGGTTATTAAATAAGACATTGTCTTTTCCAATTATTATTGTGGCTATTGGAATTGCATTCTCAGCAGTTTCATATTCTTTATATAAAGAAGTTCCTAAAGAATTTGCCCCTACGGAAGATAGAGGTGTTTTTCTAGTTGTTCTAATGGCCCCCGAAGGAGCTACACTTAATTATACAAGAGATTATCTTCTAGAAGTAGAAGATCAATTGGCCTCTATTGGACCTAAGGGAACTAAAGAAATAGATACACTATTTGGTGTTCTTGCTCCTGGCTTAAGTAGACCTAGTCCTGTAAATTTTGCAATTGCTTTCGTGGTTTTGAAGCCTTGGAAAGAAAGAGCAAGAAGTCAACAATCAATAGTAAAAGAAATTTTTCCTAAATTACTTGGTATTCCTGGAGCAAATGTTTTTGCTATAAACCCACCAAGTTTAAATCAACCAGGAAGAAAGGCACCAGTTCAATTTGTACTAGGCGGCCCAAGTTATGATACACTTAAAGACTGGAGTAAAATTATTATCAAGAAAGCTAAAGAAGAAAATCCAAAATTATTAAGTATTGATGGAGATTACAAGGAGACAAAACCTGAATTAACAGTAGATATAAATAGAGATAGAGCTGCAGCAATGGAAGTATCTATTGCTGATATTGGAAGAACTCTTGAGACTATGCTTGGATCAAGATTCGTGACCACACTAAATGATAGAGGAATTCAATATAATGTTGTTTTGCAAGCTAGAAACAAAGATAGAGAAACTCCAAATGATTTAGGGAATATATATGTACGTAATGCTAATAACGATCTTATTCCGTTAAATAACTTAATTACAACTAAAGAAACAGCTGCGCCAAAAGAGTTAAATAGATTTGATAGAATGCGTTCTGTTACTATTTCTGCATCTCTAGCACCAGGTTACAGTTTAGGAGAAGCTCTTGATTATTTAGATAATTTAGCATTAACAAGCCTTCCACCAGAGGCTAGAATGTCTTATGCAGGACAATCAAGAGAGTTTAGAGATTCTTCCTCTTCACTAATGATTACCTTTGGTTTAGCTCTATTAGTAGTATTTTTAGTATTAGCCGCACAGTTTGAAAGTTTTGTTCATCCTATAATTATTATGTTATCTGTGCCACTAGCAATTACAGGTGCACTTGCAACATTATATCTCACAGGAATCACATTAAATGTATATAGTCAGATAGGACTAGTTATGTTGATTGGCCTAGTTGCAAAAAATGCAATACTTATAGTTGAATTTGCTAATCAATTAAGAGAACAAGGTAGGTCAATAAAAGATGCTGTAAAAGAATCTGCAGCAGCTAGGTTAAGACCTATTTTAATGACAACTATTGCTACAGTTTTTGGAGTAATGCCATTAGCCTTAGCTACAGGAGCAGGGGCAGAAAGCAGATCCTCTATAGGCTGGGTAATTGTTGGAGGAGTATCCTTCTCTACTGTATTAAGTTTATTTATTGTGCCAACATTGTATAGTCTTTTAGCAAGATTTACTAAACCTTCCAGTCATATTGCTGATAAATTAAGAGGTCTTGAAGATGAATATAATCAAAATAATATACAAATTTATGAAGGCTAATAAATTTTTTTTAAAGACTATAATTAAAATATGAAATCTGACTTCATAATTATTGGTTCAGGAATGGCCGGCATGTCTGCTGCTTATAGGCTATCGAAGCATGGCAAGGTTATTGTTTTAGAAAAAGAGTCTTTACTCGGGTATCATACTACTGGTCGTTCAGCAGCTTTTTTTACTGAAAATTACGGTAATAAAATAATAAGATCAATTACGAAAGCAAGTAGACATTTTTTTGAAAACCCTCCAGCTTGTTTTAAAGAAAATGAATTAATGACAAACCATGGAGGATCTCTTTTCATTGCTAATAAAAATCAAACTAAATTTGTAGATAAAGAATTAGAGTATGCTAAATCTTTATCGGCTAATGTCTTTGAAATTTCAAAACAAAAAGCACTTCGAATGGTTCCAATAATTAAAAAAAATTATATAGATCGTGCACTTCATGAGCCAGATTCAAAATCTATGGATGTAGATTTAATTCACCAAGGGTTTGCAAGAGGTCTTAAATCAAATAATGGAGATATTATCTTTAATGCAACAGTACAAAAAATTAAAAAAATAAGTAATGATTGGAAAGTTTATACTAAAACAGATCAATACTCGTCACCAATTATAATTAATGCAGCTGGTGCTTGGTGTGACGATATTGCAATTTTAGCTGGATGCAAACCATTGAATCTTAAACCTAAAAGACGAACAGTAATAATATTTGAAAGTTCTAAAAATATAAACACTTCAAATTGGCCTGTTGTTATAGATATAGAAGATAAATTTTATTTTAAATCTGAAGCCGGGAAAATATTAGCCTCCCCTGCAGATGAAACAGATAGCCTACCTTGTGATGCACAACCGGAAGAAATAGATATTGCAATGACAGTTGATCGAATTGAAAATGCAACTAATTTTAAAATAAAAAGAATAGAGCACAAATGGGCAGGATTAAGATCTTTTTTTCCAGATAGAACTCCAATTGTTGGGGAAGATCCTTCTATATCTAATTTTTACTGGTTAGCTGGTCAAGGGGGTTATGGCATTCAAACCTCTCCAGGAATTTCAAAAATAATAGAATGTTTAATTACAGGAAAAATATGGCCTAGTTACCTGAGTGAGCTGTTAATCCATCCAAAAACACTTTTGCCTAATAGAAACAATTGCTCTTTTAAGGTTGAGTTAACTTAATTTCAATTCTTCTATTTTTTCTATATGAAGATGGGTCTTGTCCAAGTTCTAATGGCTGAAATTCTGCAAATCCAGCAACTGAAATTTTATCTGAACTTACTCCTGATGAAATAAGCACCTTACCAACTGAAATTGCTCTCGCTGCACTTAATTCCCAATTTGATGGATATAAAAGAGTATTGATAGGGTTTTGATCTGTATGTCCTTGTATTTGCAAAACCCACGGAATATCCTTAGGGATATTTTTTGTAGTATCTAATAATATTTTTGATAGTTTTGTGAGTTGAACAACCCCTTCTATACCAACTTCAGCTGAACCAGAAGCAAACAAAACTTCTGATTGAAAAATAAATCTATCACCTACAATTTGAATATCATCCCTATTACCTAATATAGATCTTAATCTTCCAAAAAACTCAGACTTATATTGAGTTAATTCTCCTACTTTTACAGCTAATGCAGTATTAAGCTTTTTTCCTAATTCCACTATATGAATATCTTTTTGCTTAATTTCTTCCAAATTAATATCTAATAAATTCTGAATAATATTGAGTTGTTCTCTTAATTCAGCAATTTGCATATTTAAAATAGTTACTTGGTTCTTTGCAGCCTCAGATAATTTAACTTCTTTCTCAGCCTTTATTAGATTAACGTGAGTTGCTCTCAGGGTTGATAAAAGATCTTTAAGCTCAGATTCTAAATTTGTGTTCTTAAGATCTAAATTTTTATTTTCTTCTTTTATCTGATTAGTATTTTCTTTTAAGGAATTTAATAATCTATTTAGTTCAATATTTTTATTTTTTAAATCTGAAAACTCCATAGATAACAAATCAGAAGTAATACTTGAATTATTTAATTTTTCATTAAGCTTTGAAATAGTACTTGTTAAATCTTTATTCTCTGTTTTTTCTAAAGATAAAAGTTCAGAAAGTTGATAAATTTGCATATTTAACCCTTCTAAAGCATCATCTTTATTTGATAATAATTTAGATAATAAAAACTCTGAGGAAACAAAAATTGTTAAAAGAAAAATTAAAACTAATAACAAAGTTGATATTGCATCCACAAAGCCAGGCCAAATATCGGCTGAACGCCTTGTTCTATTTCTAGACCTTGCCAAGCTAAAAACTCCTTATTAATTTTTTATTTTTTTTCAACCGCTGCTGATATAGTTTTAGCTAATAATTTTATTTCAGATCTTAATTCAGTCATAA
>LWDU01035269.1_pt1 | contig 11383 bp, 10 predicted proteins | sample 727161 | NCBI WGS metagenome assembly LWDU01 (sample SAMN04566230, study PRJNA314399) | hydrothermal vent metagenome | isolation source: deep sea hydrothermal plume seawater | place: Mexico: Gulf of California, Guaymas Basin | collected 2004-07-11 | reverse complement strand
TGTCCTTCGCAAATATTGATCCGAAGGAATTCAAGCTGCTTCTCGCCACTCATATCGATGGTGAAGCCCACCTACTTTCGCAATTTCCACCAACTGATCTGCTCCTGAAGACTTTTTAGATGCTTGGCGGTCAATGGGCGTTTGTTTGACCAGACCTAAGTGAGTTCGATCATTATTGTAGTAATCGAAATAGCCACGAAGAACCTTTTTCAGATGACCCTCATTCCAAACGATGACGTGATCAGTACATTCTCGTCGAATACTTCCATTGAGTCGTTCAAAATAGGCATTCTGCCAAGGGCTACGATAGGCGGTCACTACCTCCTCGATACCCATTGACTTAACGCGACTCTGGAAGACGCTACCGAAAATCTTGTCTCTATCCCGAAGTAAATATCTTGGTGCTGTATCCCACGGAAAAGCTTCAATACGGTGCCTTTCGATAAATAGAATTCAAGTGGGTATAGATTTCGACAAATCCCCAATCGGCCATTCACACGATCTTTTCGAACATGCAACATTCGCGGTTTCTAAAGATTTTACAAGGTAGGCCAATCAGTCTGAAAATCCCCGTGTCGGTGGGCTAGGCGCCCCCGTGCGATTCCACCTCTGGCCACCAAATTGTGGCTTTTGCCAAAGGCAAAAACGCAATCAAACCCCGCAGTATTCGCGGCGGCAGCATTTTCCGAAGGAAAATTGCGAGAGCCCCATCCAGTAGAACCTATCTTCGAACCATGTAGAAAAGTCGTAATTATCCCATGGTCCACCGTCGAGACCACGTAGCCTGCAGAACGAAAAAATTGACGCGTCGTACGGAATCTCTTACATGGACACCGCCCCATTTGCCAAGTAAAAATAGCTTAAGTAGATCATTGCAGTCTTACATCCGGCCTATTGATGGAGTTTATATAAATCTCCTGGCCCCTATGGACTTCGCCGATGAGGCCCTATCTGCATAACGAGGTTTTTACCTCTAGAGATTCCTCGGGTTTGACCCATCGCGGTCTGACCTGTTTCGCCATACTTTACCTATGCAATCAAATTTCCAAACTCCACTATTATTCGACTATCTTCCATTTCCAGCAGGTCGAATTGTTCATACAGGCATCACTACTCGATATCGTTCTTTTTCTGACAAGCACTACCCATGCTACCCTCGCCATCTTATTGGCTAGAGCTACCGTTACTTCATTGACATGACGGCGGTGAAGCAATTGTTCTATCCATGGATTACCTCCTGGTTTACCTGTTTTAATTCTTCGCTGGACGTGTTGTATCACCGACCGGGCACCATGGATCAGCAAGCTGCGTAAATAGCCATCCCCTCGTTTACTGATCCCTAACAGGTGGTCCTTGCCACCCGAGGAAGATTGTCGAGGCACCAATCCTAAATACGCTGATAGTTGCCGACCATTTTTGAACGCCTCACCCTCACCAATCTTTGCAACTAGAGCTGTAGCCGTTAGTGTACCAATTCCAGGTATGCTCTCCAGCCGCTGACTAGCCTCGTTAGTTTTATGCCAAGCCTTCAATAAGCTTTCCATTCGCCTCGCCCTGACTATCAATTCATCGTGTGCTTCCTTAAGCTCAGCCAACAAAGATCGAGCTAACACCGGCAGGCCATTTTCCGCATCTTCAAGCAATTCTGGAACACGTTTTGTAATCACCGCCACTCCTTGTGGCAAAGTAACTCCAAACTCTAGCAAGATTCCGCGTGTGTGATTACTAAGACCAACGCGTTGCCGAACTAACATCTGTCGTCCGTGATGCAGATGTAAAACTGCCTGTTGCTCTGGGTTCTTGGTCGCCACAAATCTCATACTAGGTCTTTGTACTGCTTCACAGATCGCCTCGGCGTCATTGCGATCATTCTTGTTTGACTTCAAGTAAGGTTTTACAAACGTGGGCGCCATTATTTTTACGGTGTGACCAAAACCACCTAGGGAACCTCTGATTAAGTTCTATTTCCGCCATGTCGACGTCAGGGCAGAATTCCAAAAAGTTGTTAACATACAGCATGTTAACAACTTTTCTCCATTCCACCCTTCCTTGCCCTGACGAAAATATCTACTTAATCAGAGGTTCCCTAGCTGGTTCTTGTCAGGAAATAGAATTGTGAGTGCTGTTTCTTTCCTTAAGTGATGTTGTTTTCAGACACGAGAGGAAAAAAAGACACGAACATGAAAAGAAGGGTACCAAAGACAATCTGGACGGGCTCCCCGGCATTATTGTGTTCGGCGAGCCCGGTCGAGGCTCCAAAAAGGCCAGATGAATATTTTGAATGATATTACTGCACATACATTGGCGGTCTTCATGGGTTTTTCCGCCATCATGAACCCGATCGCCAACGTGCCAATATTCCTGAGCCTTACAGCCGAAATAGACCAGGCCGCCATTACTCGCATTGCACTTCGCTCCTGCGGTTTGGCTTTCCTCATTGTGACGCTATTCTGTCTGGCTAGTGTCGTGATCTTTAGTGTGTTCGGTATCACCTTACCTGCGTTCCAGACTACGGGCGGCATATTGGTGTTCCTCATTGGCTTTCATATGTTGCAGGGCAATCAGTCTCCTGTCCATCACCTGGATAAAGACGAGTGCGATGTCATCCAGAAGGCCGGAAGGAATAAAGGGTGCCTTTGATCTCACTTAGAGTCCTTCGCGGGACTTAGCGAGCCGTTGTCTGATGCCCATCTTCAGACAGTATGCTAACCGAGAAATTTTGGATTAAAAGGTCTGGGAAGCAGTTTGTTGAGGCGGTGATTTAGCGGTTTTCCAGTCGGTTGTAGTCAAACATACCGAAGCCCACCGCGCCTTCTTGTCTAAAGGCAGTATGAATTCTGTCGCTGTGCTGCCAGAAGTTCATGTCTGTTCGTCTGATGCCGTAGCTATCCAGAAATTCGGCGTAATCATCTTCCGTTTCAATTTGGCTTATTGAATCAACAAAATTGCTGATCCCCTGCTCACTGACTTTGTAAAAGGCAACTGGATAGGCACCGATAAACCCTGGGATTACGGAGAGGGTGTCTTCTTCGGGTAGTCGATTTTTCTTTTCGCGAAATACAGAAGACAGATTTGCATAGGCATCATTGTGGACCAAAGTGACGTATTCATCACCTGCATCGCCAGAAATTTGTACAAATGCAGTTTCCGGCAGGAGATTCACAGGTGCCCCAGTAAGATTGTTTAGCCTGTCCAGCTCATGACGTGTACGGGGATTGTTGAGGGAAGCCATTGTGTGTTTTGTCGGCAGAACACTTTGAAGCCGATCTTTGAGCATTGTATACAATTCGTTCTTCTGGTCATTGGTTTGGTAAGGAATTCCGGGTGACGAATGATCTTCGAATAGCGGATTGGAAATATAGGCCTTGAGCTTCTCGTCGGCATTGCGATACCAGAAGTTTCGTTCGCGAATTCGTGCGTCTTCTGGCAGCAAGGTGAGGAAATTGGATTCGCCTTCCATGCGCAGGAAATCCATATAGAGTCGGGTGTCGAGTTGATGGCCGAGATTACCATACACATCGTAGCCCGCAACCAGCAGGTAATGGATCCGCTCCATCAGTGAGTAGCCAATCAACCAGGCTGTTTTCGGCGGTTGTCCGAGGAGGCCCTTTTCAACGGTAGCATTATCGAAATGACGGTAAACAGTCAGGCTGGCATTCTGATTGTGACCATCTCCATCCCAAATCAGATCGAGCGTGAGATCCTCGGCCTCAGTAAAGTGTTTGTCCAGGAACTGGTCTTTTCTCGCTAAAAAATCTGCCTGCTGGTCACGATACCGATGCCAATAATGGAAGGGTCGGTCGATATTCTTAGTTCCGGCTGGTAGTTCAAGTGCCTGAGCTTCCTTGGCTAAGAAATTCTCCAGTAATAGTTCCTTGCTATTATCCGGATCAGTAAAAAATATCCAGAAGTTATCATCAATGACACTCAGGGCAACTTCTCCACGGCAAACCGACCCTTTGATGAATGCGCTAATAGTGAACTGGGCTTCATCCAACATGAATTTGTAACGAGACCGGATCGGTAATTCAGCAAAGACACTAAAGGGATTGGCAGATACCTTCCTATCGTAGGTCGGCAGCTCTGTCACCGTGTAGTCAGCATCAATAAATAGGTTGCGCCAAATCTCTATACGACTTGTATTCAGGGCGTAGGGCATATGGGTTTTGTCCACGACACTGCCCACGTATTCCTGGATTCGATAGTAGACTCGCTCGACGCCGGGATCAGTGTAGGGTAGGCGAGTGGCGATCAGATCTACCGGTTGCCCAGGGGGTGTTTTTGAGCGAACCAGAGTGAAGAATCTGAGATCATCCAATTCCGAAAAATACAGGTGGGCGTATGAAAGGTGTTCGTATATATAGCGGCTTGCAAGCTGTGCCTTGAGTGAGGAGCCATTGAGAAACGCTTCCCAGCTACTGATGTGCGCATTGAATGATCCAGGTAGAGGAGACCGCTGCGTATAGTGGGCACCTTGCTCTATCCAGCTCATCAGCACATCCTGCTCTTCTGGTGGCACCCCTGGGAGTGCAAAGGGCATACCCCACAAGGGATGTTTTGCAGAGAATATGTCCATTTCCTCGGGCTTTGGGCAAAACTGTTTTCTGTTAAGGGCTAAATCGAAGCTATCCGGTAATAGTTTCGTATCTGGCAGTGGGTTTTCCTGCTTAAGCCGCAGTATTCGATAGAAAACACCCGCTTCGCGATTGGCTTCTGGTGAATCCGCGAACTCATTTAGAACGGGAAAAAAGTCTTTTTCGCGCCACTGGACGACTGAATGTGCATCCACGAAGAGTCGAGTTGGCGATGCAGCCTTGATTCTCGCTGGATTGTAGACTTTGGTAAGGCTGGCGCCGCGCTCGATACCTTCTATGGAACTCATTTTCAGTTGACAGGGTGCATCGTAACAGCCGTGGCAGACCAGGCAGCGTTTTTCTATGATTGGTTTGACCTGAACCCAATAGTCGACGGAATCTGCAGTGAGGCTGTCAACCCTTCGGTCGCTGGGTTCGGGTTTACCATAGCGTTGTTCCAATTGAAGCGTGTCGATGGTGCGACTAATAGTGGTGCAGCCAGCGATCAGAAGAAAAATCCACAATGGATAAGAATGATTTAGTTTCATCTGCTGGACCGCTCCCAATTTTGTGCATCCAGACCATGGATCCAGAAGAAGGCTATGTTGGTTCGTACTGGCTCTATGGCGAAGGATCTGAATATCATTACCAGTACACCCCGCTTAAAAAAGGTACAGCAGTGACTGAAATTAATGATCTCTCATGTACGGCTTACGAGCGTATACAACTACAATAGGGGAGATCTATCGGCCTTTGGTCCCATGGTTGAGGCAACGGTGAGATCAGGGTATAACCGATGCGAGTGTTCTTCGAGATTGCAGAAGTAGCCTTATCGAGACGTTTTGGGAAAAACACATGGATGAGTTTTCAGTTTTGCCAAGTTCCAGCGTTACTCAGCAATGGCAGAGTTTGAACAACTTGATAATATTACGCTAAAATACGAGTATGAAGGGTCGGACAGGATGACAGTTTCGGGCGTAATACCCGTGTTGCATCTACATTGTCGGTGGAGGAATTAATGTCCAAGCCTTATCACCCGAAAAAGGTAGATGCTGGGAAGACAAAGCAGCAACTGATCGATGAGCTGGATTCTCTTCGGCGCCGTTTGGGTGAATTGGAGAGCAACACGTTCGCGACGAATCATGACCCGCTGCTCGACAACATTCTGGATATCTCAGCCGATGCCATCATTTCAATTGATGAGGATCAATGTATCAGGCTCTTCAACCAGGGCGCGCAACGGATTTTCGGATATGAAACCCGGGAGGTGATTGGAAAACCGCTGGATATGCTCATACCTCAGCCATCTAGAAGCACACACAACAAGTTCGTGGAAGGCTATTCCCAATCGAAGGAACCCAACCGGCTGATGGGTCAGCGGACTGAGATCCAGGGCTTGAAAAAAGACGGCACACAGTTTCCGGCAAGTGCATCCATCTCCAGGATCGAGGCGCAGGGTGAAGTCACCTTAACGGTTTGTCTGAGCGACATCACCAGATTCAGAGAAATTGAGTCCGCTGTCCAAAAGCAGCGGGGCGAGCTCGAGCACATGAATCGGATAGGCATCCTGGGAGAAGTCTCGGCCTCGTTGGCCCACCAACTCAATCAGCCTCTGACCGCTATGCTCTCTAACGCCCAGGTACTCAAGCGGCAATGCCATATCGATTCCCCATTCCCTGAAGGAGGGGACGAGATAATCTCGGACCTGATCAGCGATGCCCGACGGGCGGGAGAGGTGATTAAAGAGCTGAAAATCCTGATGAAGCCACAAGAGTCTCGAAGAGAGGTGCTCAATATCACTCAAATCATTGGCGAGATCGCGCAGCTGCTCAGAAGTGAGCTGCTTTTACATCACGTCGAAGTCAAGACGGAGCTTGCGCTCGACCTGCCTGCTGTATCGGGCAATCATATTCAGTTGCAACAGGTCCTGTTGAACCTCGTAGTGAATGCTTTGGAGGCGATGGAAGCCGTTGACCAGGGCGATCGAAAGCTTCTGATCAGCTCGCGCCTTGCCACGCCAACAGATATTGAGATCCGTGTCCAGGACAGCGGAATTGGTTTCAAAACGACGCCACTTGCGGACCTTATGGAAACTTTCTACACCACCAAAAAAGGCGGAATGGGCATGGGACTTGCCATTTCCCAGACGGTCATGAGGAACCATGGGGGAGAACTACGGGCTCGGAACAACAAGGGTGCGGGCGCGTCATTCTCCATAACCTTGCCGGTATTGGGCGCTGAAGCGGCTAACGAGCGTTCGGTCGAAGATGAGAACGCGCCCAAAAAGCGAATGCTGGACGAAACAAAAATCTTCATCGTGGACGATGACCCGTCGGTTCTCAAGGCCCTGAGTCGGTTGCTCCGCTCGGCTGGGTATATGGTCGAGACATTTTCATCCGCAGAGGCATTCCTGCAGTGCGAACATTATGGCGGATGGTGCTGCCTGCTGGTGGATCTGCACATGCCGGGTAAAACAGGCATTGAGCTGCAGACCGAGCTCAATAACCGCGAATACACCATGCCCATCATATTCATGACTGGTGCCGGTGACATCGAATCCGGCATAACGGCAATGAGGCAGGGCGCGATGGATTTCCTGGAAAAGCCGGTCGATGACGAGAAACTGCTGGGGGTTATTGCCCGCGCCGTTGAGATCGATCATCAGGCCCGGGACCACTATGCACAGCGCGGGGCAGCAAAGGAGAAGATAGTCAGGCTTACACCGCGCGAAACTGAGGTCATGGAACTGGTGGTCAAGGGCCAGCTGAACAAGCAGATTGCCTATACAATGGGGATCAGTGAGAAGACCGTCAAGACCCATCGCGGGCGTGTCATGCAGAAGCTGCAGACCCGCTCACTGGCTGAGTTGATCCATGTCTCCGAGTTAGCGGCACAAGCTCCGTAGGCCGCTAATTACTGCGCAGGTGGGTATGGGACTAAGGTCCAATATGCTATTGCGTGCCGAATCCTTAATATTCAGGCATGGGTGACGGTTCCAGCCTAATCTGTATTGTTGACGATGATGCCTCCGTGCGGCGCGCTTTGGGTCGCATGATCGTTTCGTTCGGCTTCAAGGTCGAACTCTTTGCCTCTGCCAAAGACTATCTGGAAAAACCTCATCTGAATCCCGCATGCCTGATCCTCGACGTCGTGATGCCTGACATGAATGGCTTGGAATTGATGGCCGCGCTGCAAGAATCAGGTCGAAGTGTTCCGACGGTGTTTATCAGCGCACATGACAGCGAGGTGTTCATGAAAGAGGCCCGGTCGCTGGGAGATATTGCCATTTTGCAGAAACCTTGCGAGGAGAAGGCGGTCCTCGATGCAATCGAAATGTCTCTCGCGTCAGACGATGCACCCGAGTCATGAATAGTGGCGTACTGACGAGATTATAGTGGACCCGCAAATTGAGACAGCGAGTTAGAATACAAATCACTGTGTTAAGAGGAAGTTATGAAGCGTAAGAAATTCACATCGAAGTTCAAGGCCAAGGTTGCGATCGAAGCCCTGAAGGGTCATCAAACCGTGAACCAGCTGGCATCTGAATTTGATGTTCACCCGAGTCAGATCAATACCTGGAAAAAACAACTCCTGGAAGAATCCGGCGATATCTTCAGCAAAGGCAGGCAGCGACAAGCTGAAAATACCGAAGAGGAACGAGACAAACTTTACAGCCAGATTGGTCGGCTGAAAGTAGAGGTGGATTGGCTTAAAAAAAGACCGGTTATCTCGACTAGGCCATGCTGAGAAAATAGCCATGATTGAACCCAACCACCACGAACTGAGTATTGCACGGCAATGTGAGTTACTGAATTTGTCCCGTGCCACTTACTATCGTGATACCGACTGGGCAGATGAGTCAGAGGAAAATCTACACCTCATGCGTTTAATTGACGAAGAATATACCCGCCACCCATTTTATGGCAGCCGCAAAATGCGTGACTATCTGCGTCGAAATAGTCATCAGGTCAATCGCAAACGAATCCAACGTTTGATGCGGAAAATGGGCATTAAATCGGTGGCACCTGGCCCAAATACCAGCAAGCCCCACCTTGAGCACAAGGTTTACCCCTATCTGCTCAATGGTCTGGAAATCAATCGAGCAAACCAGGTGTGGTGTACTGATATCACCTATGTCCGGATGCCGGGTGGCTTTGTCTATCTGGTTGCCATTATGGACTGGTATAGCCGCAAAGTTCTATCCTGGGAGGTCTCTGCGAGCATGGACGATAGCTTCTGCGTGAGCGCCTTAGAGCGTGCTCTTCGCCTCTACCCAAAACCGGAGATCTTTAACACTGATCAAGGTTCACAATTTACCAGCAAGGATTTTACGGACGTTTTGAAAGACCATGATATTTCCATCAGCATGGACGGGAAAGGAAGATGCATGGATAACATTTTCATTGAGCGTTTATGGCGATCAGTGAAATATGAGGAAATTTATCTGAACGACTATGCAACGACAGACGCGCTGAGAAAGTCATTGAGGAAGTATTTCCATTTTTACAATATCGAGCGCCCGCACCAGACATTTGAAGGGGCGACACCATTAGAAGTCTACAGAACAACTAACTAAAATCTAATCTACTTTGAGAACAGCCCTCAGTGGCATAGTTAAATTGAGGATGAGTTGTTAAAATTAGTCGTGATTTTATTTTTTAGATTAGTTTTATGTGATTCTTTTTTTTAAATTAGCAATTCCAGGATAGTTCAAGATTGATTTTGTCCGAAAAGATTAAATATGTTCATTTTAATTACATCAGTGGAGTAGAGGGCAAATAAACCACATTTTCCGAAGAACGGTTAAGTATGGTAATGCTGGGTACAACAAATGGAAGAGAGGTTTCTCATGCTGCAAAATTCTAGATTCGTGCTGTCCGCCCTATTGCTGATCTCCCTAACTGCCGTTGCCGAATCTTCCCTGGACCCAGACGATCTTTTGCGCCAGGCAGAAGACTATATGTCGGAAGCGTCTTCGTTCAGTGTTCATGTTGAAAAACGCTTCGACGTGGTTCTGAGTGACGGCACCAAGGTTGAATACAGCGGTGCATTGGATGTTGTGGTTGATCGGCCCCTGGGTCTGTTCATGGATTACGGGGATGATCTCAGCGCCAAGCGTGTCTGGTATGACGGCGAGACCTTGACACTCCTGGATCCGCTCAGTAACTTTTATGCCACGGCAGCTGTTGAGGGTACTGTCGCTGAGGCCCTTGACCTGGTGGCGCGGGACCTCGGAATGGTATTGCCACTGGCTTCGCTGCTGCGGCAAAACCTGGTCGAAGATCTTGAATCCGTTACAACCGCAAGTCATCTTGGCATTCACGATGCCGAGGGTGACCCCTGTCATCACCTGCTGTTCCGTGATGAACACCACGACTTGCAACTATGGATCTCTGCCGGTGAATCGCCCCTGATTCGCAAGCTGGTCTTGACGTATTGGAAAGTCGAGGGTTCACCTCAGCAGTCATTGACCTTCGGCGACTGGAATCTCGAGACGAAAATTGAGCCGGCCGTGTTCAAGGCCCAGCTCCCGGAAGATGCCATTTCCATTGAATTCCTGCCCGCAGGAGGTAAATGATCATGTTACATACCAGTAAACCCAAGTTCCCACGTTGGGCGGTAGTCGCATCCGTTGTTATCCTGGTATTGGGTACACTCCCGCAGGCAGATGCCAATCGCCGCAGTGGCGGGGCTCGTTCCGGCGGCGAAAAAGCGGGCTCCGTTCAGGGACGTTATGGCGCATCCTCTGCGGGGCGTAGCAGCCAGTCTTGGGCCCGAAGTCAATCCAGTAACCGTTACTCCAGCGGTGGATTTTCCAACACGGGCCAGATTGGTAGTAGTAAAGGCTCCTCCCAAGGGAGCCGTTCGACCTATGGAGGGCAGTCCACAGCACTCAGCAGCCAGCGTACTGATAACGCTGCTGGCAGGCAGACTGACCGTACGGATACCAGGGGAGACCGGACAGATAACCGCGCTGACACGCAGAGTGACCGGACAGACAACCGAAGCGAGGACCGTGGTGACCGCCAGAATGAGCGTACCGATCGCACCGGAGAACGCCAGGATGGGCGCAGTGATCGCACCGATTCCCGTCAGGATGGGATGTCGGACCGGGCGGACAATCGAGCCGACAATTATGACAATTACTGGGGCGATTACCATCACGGCCACCATGACTATTGGCACGATAATGATGACGGGTGGGTGTTTGCCGCTGGCCTGGTCATCGGTGCCAGCATCGCCTCGTTGCCACCACGGTACGAAACCGTTTACGTTGGCACGACCTCCTATTACTATGCGAATGGCTCTTACTATACAACCGCACCCACTGGAGGGTATGTCGTCGCCGCACCTCCGATCGGGGTGGAGGTTCAGCAACCACCGGACCAGATCGTCAATGTCACGGTGAATGAACAGAACTATGGCTATTCCAATGGCGCATACTACGAGGTTCAGAAGCCGGAAGAAAAAGGTGGCCAACCTTCCTTCAAGACAGTGGAGGCACCGGTGGGAGCCAAGGTGGACTATATTCCCGATGGAGCATCGTCACAGACAGTCGATGATGTTGTTTACTTTGTCTACAACGATGTCTATTACCGCCCTTTTTACAGCGGTTCAGATGTGGTTTACATCGTTGCAAAGAATCCCGAAGGGGTAGAGAACCCTGAAGGGGCTGACAACTCAAGCTGAATTGCAAATGGCGTGCCGCGGATAATAAGGAAGATAAGGGAAATAAACCACATTTTCTGAAGAACGGTCAAGTATGGTAATTGCTGATGTTCAGTCAGATTTACGACCCCCTGACGTGG
>LWDU01043845.1_pt1 | contig 11388 bp, 23 predicted proteins | sample 727161 | NCBI WGS metagenome assembly LWDU01 (sample SAMN04566230, study PRJNA314399) | hydrothermal vent metagenome | isolation source: deep sea hydrothermal plume seawater | place: Mexico: Gulf of California, Guaymas Basin | collected 2004-07-11 | reverse complement strand
GTTTGAGAGGTGAATTTTTAATTAGAGAATGGGTAAGATTGACCCTAAGAAGAGAGTTATTAAAATGAAAGTAACTCGTCACCAACTTAGAAAGATTATTGCCGAGGCTCTAGTTCTAGACATTGATATTGGTGATGTAATACTCACTGGTAGATTTAAGAATAAGCGTACAGTAGTTAAAGAGATTGGTATTGATGACTTGGGTCAACCAACTGTCAACGGAATGAAAGCTCTTAGTTTTAGAATCGAAAAACTTATGCCTAAAGCAAAGTGGTCTAAGAGATCTCTGGCAGCAGAAGATAAAAAATGAAGATTACAGAAAGCCAATTAAGAAGTATTATTAGAGGAGTCTTAGTAGAACAAGACTGCGCTGATACGGATGACGGTTGCGTTAAGCAGAGCAACGGTGGTGAGTATGGTCCAACTGGAACCTGGTACATCTTGAATAATAAGAAGGGTGGAGTCTGGAAGAAAGGATTCAAATCTAAACAGTCTGCGAAGGATAGCCTTGGTGCAATGCACGCAAGGGGCGGGTAGAATCTCATTGAGAGAGATACTTAAAGACTAGATTCTATAAGGAGAAATTGTATGTTAGAAATCTTGAGTTCATGTTGGAGCTTGTTAGTTGGGCTTGGAGAAACCGGTTGGGGACTTCTCGCACTTGTTAGTACTTGGGCATGGGAGATGGTTTATCATCTTCACGTTTCCTCACCTCGATTAGAGGGTTTGTTGGTTGGTGTGGCATTAGCTTGGCTAATGCTTCGAAGGGATAGACATCCCTTACTCAGAGTGCTTAGCGCTCCTCTTAAGCTAGTGGTAGATATTCTAGATCTTGGCTGGGATCAAGTTACAGAAGTATGTAGCGACCTTTGGAATACTGCTCGTTCTTGGGTAACCGGTTCGTTTGGTTGGGTCCGTGATAGAATTACGGGACTTTACAATCGAATTATGGATATGCTTAGAGCTATTAAAGATAAGTTAACTAGAAAGAAGAACGACTAAGATGATAATCACCCGACGACGATTGGTTAAGTTAGTGAAAGAAGAAATGGCTCATCCTCGAGGAGACTTGGGGAAGAATATTGCTGACGTTGACTTTCCAATTGTCGTCGGGTATGAGGGCAAATCTGAAATTGCTTATGATAAAGATGAGCTAGATAATATCCTTGATGATATCGCGCCAAGAGGAATTGCTTACTCACTAGATTCGTTAGAAGATATGGAAGCCAAAGATGTTCCAGTGGGGGCCAGTATTGAGCAGATGGAGAATTTTCAGCTAAGTAAGGGATCCCTAAAAACGATGATAAAGAACTCGGTTCGGGCTAGCGTACTTGAACAAGTTGTTGGTTACCAAGCGCCAAGTGGAGCTGAGGAAGATGAGCAGGATGATTATCTAACCACAGGCCAAACGTCGATTGCTGCTAAGCCGCATAGCCAAGAAGAAGAACAGGCCGCTGATAGCAGCACAAGAGAATTAACTCAACAGCGCCAGCAACAGCTGGACAAAGATGATACAGTCACAGCCGATGATACAGGCAGACAACTACAAGATTTATTAAATCAAAAGAATGAGAGTAAAATGAAAATTACAAAGAGACAACTTAGAAGATTGATTAGAGAATCATGCGGTCTGGATGCAGCTCCAACAGAGGAGCTTCCTGAAATGATGCCCGCAGCAATACAACCCTCAACAGACGCAGTACCTGTTCCGGAAGACTATAACGTAGTCCGTGATATGCTGGAACAGAATCCTGAGATTGTTGACATGGGTATTTCTACAGTGATGGATATGGCTGGTACTGGATGCGAGCGTAGTACAGCACAAGGAGTCATCGATCATTTACAGGATATGGTTTTAAGCAGCGCACCTGCAGTAGAGCTAGAGCCCCAGGCCCCTGTACTACCAGTGTCTAATATGGAAATGATAAAAGGCCCTGGATTTATGTAATGAGAATAACTCGGCGGCACCTACGAAAGATTATTAAAGAAACCCTCCTCTTAGAGCAAGATGTTGAGGGTGCTGGTACTGCTGCAGTTGAAGCTTTCATCCTAAACGATCTACTAGAAGAAAATGAAGAGATGACGCTAGAGGATATTCTAGAACAGTCTGACGGTGCAGGCTTCGATTCAAAAGAAGCAGAAGAAGTAATAGCTGAGCTTTTAGATAGTGGCCAGATTGTGGATGAAGACGGCACAATAACGCTAGCATGACTCCGGACGTCTACTTAGTCTGGTATCGAACAGCTGATGATCGGCAAGATAATCACGTCGGGGTTGCATACCGATGGGAACATGCTAAGACAATGGCTGAAAATTTATACTCTATTCAAAGGGGAATAGATAAGAAAAAAGAAGTTACGACTGGAGTTTCTCTCCTCGAATGTGGAACCCTATACACACGTAAGCAACCAAAGTCTAGATGGCAGATACTTCCCATTATGTCTATCACTGCACCAACTTGGTAGCTAAAAATAAAATTATTTTCTTTTGACAATCGTGCAAAAGAACAACGGTATGTGGTATAATATTATTGATGGTTGGGGTAGATGATCCTTTCCCTCCGCTCTTTAATATTTTTGATTTTGTGGGAGACACGGACCAGAGCTCTCTAGTCTAGATCACCGGGCATCCACCATAAGCAGTGAAGCGGTAATACCGCCTTAGCCAAGGCAATGGGGATGGCATGCCGGTTGCGGTTAGAGTCGTGGTTGCGTAAGCGTGGTCGAAGTACTGACCGTTTAGGCCGTGTCTAGCCAAGGAAGATGGGAACCTTGGTACTCTTTTATGGGGAGGCTCTGAGTTGGCGTACACTAACAACAAGGGGTTGAAATGCTGGAGAAACCTGTACGGGTGGACCTGGCTCAGCGATGGATCGCTGGCTGCACAAAGCTCTTTAGCGGGAGCGCGGTTGATAACGTAGGTTCGAATCCTGTCCTCCTCTTTCGTCTGCAAAAACACCAGGGAATGGCCCACCTTGGGATAAGAAAATTAAAAACAAAGGGCCACCCTTTTAACAGCGAAAAAAATGTCTAACTACGACCCAAATGTTCCGATGCTCCGGCAGCTTCTTGGTCTCCAAATTCTGGGGAAGCTTGAAGATGCCGGGTTCGCGGAGGAGCCACAAACGAGACCGCTAGCAAAACCCTACATGGCGGAAAAAATCTACGCTCGAGTGGACGGGCTACCACCAGGCATGAAGGTCCAAGTCTATACGACTGTCATTGGGGACAATGAAAACGTACCCGTCGAGGTACGTGCAAGTGGTAAGGATGCCATTCGAGTGGCAGCTGTATATGTGACCAAGGATGGAAAGACGAGGGGCCTTGGAAAGGAAATTCGGGTTAATCGGACTGGAAATATTGAAGACATTTGTGATCGTATGATCACCCGGATGCGAAAAGCATGGATGACTTGTAAGACACCGACTCTATGTAAGTGTGGTGCACCAAAGTTCGTCACTAAAAATAACAAACTAGCATGCGCTGAGCTTTGTTGGCTATCCGAAGAAGAAAAAAACAAACCATACAACCCGCCTCGAAAGAGGCCTTACCGTCGCCGATGGCGATAGGAGATCACATGGAAGACAAACTTATCCACATTTATCTGGACCGTAATCAGTGCGATTATTTCGACCTCAGTTACTTTGGCGAGGGAACGCTGGTATCTGCTGCTAGCGCAATTCTTGATTCAAAGCATAGTGGATACGACTCCTTCCACCGGTCTATTCTTGAGCCGCTAGGTGGCGAAAGAATCACCCTTACCAAGACTGAAGCTGATAATCCAGGATGGTATCTACTGGTTGGCTACACAACGAATGACTTTCAAGTATGGGCCCTCGAAAAAAATGCATAAGGAAAAATACGAGGAGCTGCTTCGAAGATTCTCTCAAGAACTTCATGAGGTTGGGGTTGGGGAGGTTGGGGTTGGGGAAAACCTTAAGAGCCTTGTAAAAGACCAAGCAGACAGGACTCCAAATGTAGTGGCTGCCAGTGCTGAAGAGACCACAGATCGGTTTACCTACAGGCATGGGGGCTATATGATTGAAGCAGTACGAACAGTTAAACTAGTCGTGAAGAAAGCGAAGTAATGGATTATCGGTCATGCGGTGAATGTTCGGTTTGTTGTGAAGTGTTAGAGATACCGACTTTAAAGAAGCCCAAGAAGACCCTGTGTGCTAACGTATGCTCAGGCGGGGGTTGCTCCATATATCGGGACCGACCAAGTGAGTGTCGTACGTTTCAGTGTATCTGGAGTGAAGGATATACAGGGGATGGGCAACGGCCGGACAAGAGTGGAATAATGGCTTATCATATCGATACCCAGTATGGAAGAACCCTCCTCATTCTTGAAATTCGAGAAAAAGCATTCTCACAACGTGCATCTCAAAAAGAACGATTAATTAAATTTGCAGAAAAAAGGAATACCCCCGTGTTCTTATCAAACTACCGTGGAGAAACAATCGCTATGATCCCATAGCGACGGAAGGAAATTAATATGACAACTCAAGTAGAAAAAGCGAAGGCGTATGCACATAAAAAGCATACAGGTCAGAAACATGGAACGAGACCTTTTACAACTCACCTTCAGGAAGTGGTAGATACGCTTCACGAATTTGGTTATAAGGATGACGACCTTACCACTGCTGCTTGGCTACATGACGTAGTCGAGGATACATCGGTAACGATTGAAGAAATCTATGCAAAGTTTGGAAATAGAGTTGGGGATTTGGTCGATGCGCTTACCGACGGTCCGGGAAAGACCAGGATGGAGAAGAAAGCCAAGCCCTATGCGACCATCCCCAACGTTCCAGGGGCTGTTGTTGTCAAGCTAGCAGACAGAATTGCAAACGTACGGCATACCCTTCAGGAAGGCATGATAGCAGAGCGATATCGAACTGTTTATAAGCGAGAGCATGTAGGATTTTGCAGCGCCCTCAGTAAGAGAGGAGAAGCATCAGAAATGTGGTATATGCTGGACAATCTTTTGACCGGCGGTCTAAGAGGCGCATAGGTCAATAACTGCTTCTACGAAATACTTAGCATGGAGGTGTAGACTTTCGTGCGTTTCTATTTACTACTAGCTTTATTATTACTTCTTTGTTGCGCAAAGAAAGAAGAGCCACTTCAGCCCGTCTATATTCCACCGGTCCTGGACTGGACTGAAGATATGGATTTTGAAGAACTTCCTGAAGCTGGTGATACAGCAGACAATAATATCGATGAAGATTTTATAGAACAAAATGATTGATACAATGATTCTTTGTGAGAGAAGAATAATTAAAAATAACTCTTGGAGATAAAAAATGCGTGTTAGCAAACGACAGATACTAGAATTGATTTATGAACAGCAGGTTCAAAACTCGAAACGACCCGATGAAGTACAGCCAGAAGAAGATGTATGGGGCACAGGTGAAGAGTTAGAACATCCGGTTGATTGGGAAAAGGAATCTGGACTTCCTGATAATGTCGATGAGCCAGAAGTATTAGAGATTGTCGAAAGAGTAAAGCGGCGCGCCCGTCTCCGTAGAATGATCAGAGAGCAGATGGCTGTCGTCGAGGAAGATCCTCTTCCGACGGACGCCCCGGAAGATGTAATAGTTGGTGATGAAGCGACGCCCGGGGACGGTGAGGAAGAAAGAGCTTCTGCCAGTCAGCAATCATTACGCGATTGGCTAAAAAATACTGCTAGTGGAATCAGTGGCATGGGAATTCCTGATGCTCAGGTTCCGGCATTGATCGCATCCATGGATGATCTTATCCTTTCTGCTCAGAGCGGAAAGATGTCAAGTAGAGAAGATAAAGTTCGCTCTCATATCGATACGGAGTAAAAAATGAATATATCAAAAAGAGATCTTCTTCGAATCATTAGAGAAGAAGCTGCAAAATCCACCGAGAAATATGACGATGATTCCGCCCTGAAGGGTGATCAAGATGAGCTTCCTGATGAGCTTCAAAAGGGAAACATTGACAAGGCTGTAGAAGATCGAGAAAAGAAAGATGAATCAACAATTCGTTTTACTCGTAGACAGCTTCTTAAGATTTTACGTGAAGAAATGGAATTGGCTCAGAAAGAAGAACCGCTAGCTTTAGACGCCGGCGGCTTGGCAGGAGTCATAGCAGATATTGTTGGTGATCTCGATACCGAAGAAGAGCCCCTTAAGATGGGGGATGGTGGACGATCAAGGATGGCCAAGCAACAGCTACAGCAGATAGCTAGTACGGCTCAAAGTCTCCATGACCAATTAAGCGATGACGACGAAATACCGGAGTGGACTCAATCTAATATAGCTGTTGCAGAAGATAATATCGACGCGATCTCAGACCATCTTGGCTACAAGATGGATGCCCAAGAATAATATTATGATTAAAGAGCAATGCGATCTTGGAGCTATTCCTGTTGGTAATATAGAGGTTGTTGCTGCTCCTGAAGTCGTAATGAACTCTTTAGAAGCATTGATGCCGCCAGCACCTCATGAAATAATGGCGGCGTACATTGGATTTACTAGAGCCTTTCACCTTTGGTTTCATGGAGCTCATAACCTTGCAAAGGGCACAGGCTTTGCAGGTGACCATGTCAATCTCTATGGAAAAATATATCTTGAGGTACAGGCCACGGTGGATGGCACAATCGAGAAAGCCGTAGGAATTTTTGTAGATGAAGAGCTAGCATGTCCTATTAGAATAACATCGGATGCTTTGCTAATCTTAGAAAATTGGGAATCTCCTGCTGGCCAGCCGGCACAGAGAATAGCTGATGTCGCCCTCGAGTATGCAGAACAACTAGTAAAATTAGATGAGCGAGTTGCAGAAGAGCTATCTGTATTAGACGCTTTAACATACGGATTAGACAATCATCTTGCCGACCTTGCAGATATACATGAAGGATATGTCTACCTTCTCCGCCAAAGAGTTAAGAATTTATAAATTTCTTAAACAACCGGATGGCTCTTGGTTTAATTGCTTTATGGCATTTTTTTATAAAGGCCTCCAGCTGTAGCGCATCGCTCTTAGATTTTACTTCAACGTATTCTACTATCGACACCGGTCCACGGCCTGCTGTATATTTTGCGCCTTTATTATTATTGTGCTGTTCTACTCGTCTAGTGATGTCAGTGGTAATACCACAATAATAAGATTTATCTCTACACTCTAAAAGATACACATACCAGCTTTTCTTCATGACAAATAATAACGATAAAAAAAGAAAGTTTAAGGTTGGACAGGTATATTTGACTGACACATTTGCCGCTGTTCGGGTGAAAATTAAGATCACAAGAAAAGAAATAGACTCATTTACGAAACAAGATATATGGTACGGATGCCTTATAGACGAGGAAGATGCCCAAGCTTTACATAAAGCTGGCGTTCCTTACAGTAAAATTAATATTGATGAATCTATTGTATTTGAATGGTTAATAGTTAAGAATATACGACAATCCAGGAAAGCAAGGAAAAATGCAAACACTAACAGGAAGCGTGATACTTGAAGAAGAGCAGGGCCAAAGCCCATTTGATAGGGCTCATGGAAATGCGCTTGCTTTTATGGTGAATATGCAAACTTGCGCAACCTTTGAAACCCTAGCACAACGCATTGAATTATTAGAGATAGTTATGTCACTACCAGTTATGTCATCATCGGCTGCACAGCTTATCAAAATGACAAGGCTGGGATACGAACAGGAGCTAAACGAAATAGATATGGCAATAAAAGTCTATTGCTCTTTGCCAGGTGTACCTGAGGCTTAATCTAAAAAGTACGCAACTTCCACTAAGACGCCGTCAGATGGTATTATTAGAAAGCTTACAGTATTTGTTGGTACATCATATTCCCATTCAACATCCAACATTGGTACACCATCAATAAATACTACAATACTTCCTGGTTCTGGTATTTGTGAAAGTTCAATGGAGTCTATAGGCTCATAAGACTTGCTAGCTTCTTCCACGCCCTGTGTCCAATCAGAGCTACATATGTCAATTTCCATACCGCTAAAGTCGGTCGCTAATTCTAGATATCGTTCACCAATCTGATCTGCACAGGTATTAGAATCTAGACCAACGATTGAAGTAACGAATGTTCGAGACCTTACCGTTGATAGATAGTTACCAAAGTCTGTAACAGTCCAATCATAGGATTGTTCATCTTCGTCTGATACAAATACCACTAGCAAAGCCGCTGTTGGTCTCATCCACGTGGATGAATATGATCCAAGCGTGATATATGAGTATACGGCATCAAATCCCGCTTCGCCTGGTGGGCCGTAGTAGGATCCTTGGAGGGCCTCAAGCGCGAGGGTAGCGTCAATAATATCATCACCAGGTACCAATGGAAATGTTGTATTAGATATAGAGTAGTTCCCATCAGTGCTAATAATCCCAAGCCGCCACCCGGTATCAATTGGCAATGCATTCATCATCGCTTCAATTCCGGCGAGGAGCTCCGTATCGTGATTGCTCATGCTACCAGATCGATCGATGACCCAGAGGATATCATATCCATCTGTTGCCGATGGCTGAATAAAAGAATCCACCCAGACATCTGGGTACATTTCTACTTCTTCAATTTTTTCGTATGTGAGTATATTATCGCTGTTACAGCTTAAACAGATCGTTAATGTCACCAATAAAAGCGAGAAGATTTTATTCACTATGACGACTCCTCTAAAAATTAAATATAGAAAAAAAACGTTTAGATGATGTACTTTTAAGGAATGATGACTATCATTGTATTAATTGGTGCTGTAATGATGTGTTTTCACCATACTTAATGGCATATTAGAAAAGGACTTCCATGTTAATAATTGCTAGCATACGTGGTTGGGATGGCTCTAGAATATTGGGCGCCTTCGACTCAGAAGAAGAAGCGTTCAGGTTATGTAAGGATGCTGGGTTTGATGTTGATGGTGATGATTTCTATATAGATGTTGTTGAAATGAACAAAGTATCAAATTCTCAAAACCTTATACTAGATCATAACACTACTACCAGAAATTTTAAGAGAATACATGTTTATCCATGTCCTCTTAATGCTGGTGAAAAAGATAAAGAAGATATGAATACTTAATACTGCGCATTCGCGCAAACGTGGTGGCAGGTGCGAGATGCAAGACCCAAAAAAGATGGAGCTAATTTATCAACTAAGGAAATGCCTCCTTCATCTTAATAGAACGTACATCGTAGCCGTCTCATGTAATGAAACCAACAGCAGTAGAGAGATTAAAAAGTGCATGAATCTGATAAAACGACAGATAAGCATACTATCTATAACGCCTTAAGAGAAGACGGACCTGGAAGTAATTATCATACTATAGACCCAGGTCCAATTAGCTTTTTCCACGACGATAGGGTTGATGTGGAAATGTATCCGTCTGGCTGGGGACAGTATGGTGTACAGGTAACATGCGATGAGTTGGGATATGATAGTGGCTTGCGTCTGTTTGCAGATGAAGAGCAGAGCGAGCTTTGGGCCAGAAACCAATATAGCAGTCTAATATCTAAATTGGGAGCAGCGAATGATATCGTTGAAAAAGTAATTAAGCGTATCTTAAAAGACGTTATTTGATATTAAGAAATTTCTAAGTGCTTGAGTCTTACATCCAATTGCATATTCATCGAAGCTAATCGCCGCAGCATTGATAATCGAGATAATCTCTCCATCTTCATTCATAACAGGAGAACCACTTGATCCTGGTGCTGCTGGAATAGTAAAGATATAAAGCGAAGATACCTGTCCAGCAAAGTAGCCATCAAAAACTGGTACTGCAACCGGTACCGCTAACCCAAGTGGCGAAGCCATATTATAAACTTTTTCATGTAATTCTGGTTCACCATTGTAAACAGGCATTGCTGGTCCAAGGTGCGTATCAGATATTAACAAACATAGATCATTAATCATATCGATCGAAAGAATCGTAGCATGCCCCGAATTTCCATATCCTGTCTCTAATTCAATATGATATTGTACATTCAGGTCTTCTACCATGGGTATCAACTCTCGACCACCGGCGCAAACATGTCCTGCTGTCACTACCAAAGATTTTCCATCTCGCTCTCCGACTATAGCTCCTGAACCGGTGCCAGATATTTTGTTGGTTGGACTAGGGATAGGAAGACAATCTTCATTTACTTGATTACAAATTTGTTGAAACGTTATCAAGTCTTGTGTTACCATAACAAAAGATTCAATTGGAAAATGACTATCAGCTTTTTTAACTTGAGCCGCAGGGATTAATCGGATATTAGAAGTGATTGAAATAAAATTTAATGTGCTTATGACCGTCATGCCGCAAAGCATTAACGCCAACATTAATTTGTAAGTCTTTTTTATCATCCGAATTGCGTATCCTATAAATTACTTATGACTTAGCGAGACTTTATGAAATGACTAATACAAACGTAATTACTCTATTTGACATGGACGGTACATTGACACTTCCCAGAAAGACAATAAGCAATAGCGTAATAAAAGCCATCGTCCAACTTTCACAAATAACAAGAATCGGAATTATCACAGGCTCTGATTTTGAATATATTCTTGAGCAATGTGGCGCTATGTTTAACATCGGGGGAGTGTCTATAGAGAATGTTGATCTTTTACCCTGCAATGGAACAAAATTAATAAAGTGGAAAAATGCTGAACATACGATGATTCATGAAGTTGATATGATCGAAGAAATAGGAAAAAACGTCTATAAAAATATTCTTATAAAAATATTCGAATGGCAAGCTGAAATTACTAGATTCTATCCTGAGCTGCCATTTAGCGGAACGTTCTTCCAATATCGAGGATCTCTCTTAAACTGGTGTCCGATTGGTAGAGTTGCGAATGATCAACAAAGAACCGCATGGAAGAAGTGGGATGAAGATTATTGCATCAGACAAAATTATATGGATGAGCTACGGGGCTTCATTACAAAAGAAAATCTTCCTGTTACTGTTGCCCTTGGTGGTTCAACGAGCTTCGATATCTATCCACGAGGATGGAACAAAACCTATGGACTTAAGCATTACGACGGATGGGAGGTATTATTCGTAGGAATTCGTTGGAGACAAATGCCAGCCTAACGGAAATGATTGGCATCTTTACTCAGCACTAGAGAGCCAAGGTAATGCATGGGAAACTGACGGACCTGAAGACACGATCAATATAATCAATAGAATCATAGAAAAGCTTTCCATTGCTTGAAAATTCCTGCTTATTCTTATAGAATAATAATGTAAAAGGAGTTGAGTGTGAGCTTTGAGTATAATCAACAATTTCCCCACAAGTTAATCCGAGAACAACAAACCACGGCCATTGATTTTGCTTTGAATGAACATCTCAATAATGGCAAGAAGTTTATTGTGGTAGAAGCTGGAACAGGAGTGGGTAAAAGTGCTGTTGGTTTAA
>LWDU01000506.1_pt1 | contig 11389 bp, 11 predicted proteins | sample 727161 | NCBI WGS metagenome assembly LWDU01 (sample SAMN04566230, study PRJNA314399) | hydrothermal vent metagenome | isolation source: deep sea hydrothermal plume seawater | place: Mexico: Gulf of California, Guaymas Basin | collected 2004-07-11 | reverse complement strand
TCCGGGCAACATTGAGCGCCACCCCGCCGGGAGCTCGGGTTCTGGATGCGGGGTTGGACTCATTGAGTATCGTATCTGCCTCGCATCTAATCCTTTCATCATAGTGAAGGCCACCAAAACACAAGATCCGAGAGCTTCTGTTCATTTGTTGAATCTTATAATTGGTCAATTAGAATCTTATACTGGGCTAAGCCAAGCGGCACTTAAGAACATTCTATTTCGCCCATGAGCGCAAGATTCGTGTAATTTGGCTTTCTCTATCTCATTTAACGCAAATTGAGAGTATTTGAGTAAAAGATATGCTTGACGAACGATCAAAATCCAGAAAATTACAGAGTCAGTTTAGTTATCTAATTTGTCTAGATCTGGAATACACATGCTGGGAAAACAGCATACAAGATGATTGGCCGGACCCACAATTTCCTGCAGAAATTCTCCAAGTCGGTATGGCTGTATTCGATCTGATTCAAGGCCAGTGCTTAAATAAATTTAGTGCTTATGTACGACCAGTTCTTAATCCTCGAATGTCTGACTACTGCCTAAATTTATTGCAGATTTCTCAAAATATTATTGATGATTCACCAGCACTGCCTCAAGTCATCAATAAAATATCAAGTTTCTTGAGTGACTATGGTGATGACTCAACGCTGGTTTGTGCATTTGGACCTGACTGCAAGAGATTTGTGGATGATGCCACACGACACCATCGAGAAAGCCCATTCCGGCCATATGCTTGTCTAAATCTGCAGCAGGAAGCTGCCAAAGTAATGGGAATGGCTGACAAATGGCCTGAGCGAGAACATATTAAACAGCACTTTCAATTACCCCCCTCAGCAAACAGACACGACGCTCTAGATGATGCGTTAGATGTGAAAGTACTTTTTGATGCATTGATGGGACAATCAATTTAGCCCAACCCGGATAACGGTTGTTTCTTTGCTCAATCGAGGTTCTACCTTATGACTACTCGAAAAATTATTCTGGACTGCGATCCAGGCCACGATGACGCCGTGGCTATTTTGTTGGCATTGGCCTCACCCGAGGTGATTGATCTTTTGGGGATTACCTGTGTCGCTGGAAATGTACCGTTGGAGCTGACGCGTAACAATGCGCTGAAAGTTTGCGAACTGGCAGGCCATACCGATGTCGCCGTGTATTCGGGTTGCGCGCGACCAATGGTCCGAGAGCTCAACACAGCCGAAAATGTGCACGGCGAGTCGGGACTGAATCTGCCGGGGGGCAGTGTACTGCCTGAGCCGTCTATGACCCTCAGATCTCAGCACGCAGTTGACTACATTATTGAGACCCTGACAGCCGAAGACACGGGTTCGATAACTTTGTGTCCAATCGGTCCCTTGACCAACATTGCTGTGGCGATGATTCAGGCACCCGAAATCGTGCCTCGCATTCGTGAAATCGTCTTGATGGGAGGCGCGGCAATTAATCCCGGTAATGTCACACCGGCAGCAGAGTTCAACATCTACGTCGATCCGCATGCCGCACATGTCGTGTTTTCATCAGGCGTGCCTTTGGTGATGATGGGCCTTGATGTGACGCACCAGGTACTGGTGACCGCAGAGCGAATAGATGCGCTCCGAACTACCGGTGGCCAGGTGTCTTCAACTGTGGCTGACTTGATGACGTTTTACTGTCGTTTTGACTTGGATAAATACCGGATGGAGGGAGGTCCATTGCACGACCCTTGCGTGATCGCTTACTTGATTGACAGCACGCTTTTCGATCTGAAGCATGTCAATGTCGAGATCGAAACGAATGCAGATCTCACGTTAGGTCAGACGGTTGCGGACTGGTGGAAAGTGACGGATCGCACACCGAATTGTCATGTGGCTCACCAGGCTGATGACACCCGCTTTTTTGAGGTTTTGAACGAGAGACTGGCACGTTTACCATGACCGTGATCGTTTTCGGCTCTGCCAATGTGGATCTGGTGATGCCGGTCTCTACCTTTCCTATGCCGGGCGAGACCGTATTGACACAGTCTTATCACCCGGTTCCAGGGGGTAAGGGTGCCAATCAAGCGCTGGCCGTAAAAAGAGCCGGTGTGCCGGTGAATTTTGTTGGTGCAGTGGGTAAAGATCATTTCGCTGATTGTGCTTTGTCGCTATTGCGTGAAGAGGCGGTTGGTTTGGAGGCGACAATAGTATCCGACCGACCCACAGGCTGTGCGGTGGTGATGGTGGATACGGAAGGTGAAAATTCCATTGTCGTCGCCAGTGGTGCAAATTTGGATGTGCGTGCGCATCAAGTGAGCGATGCACTGCTCCAAAGCAACCGCGTGCTGGTTCTGCAGCAGGAAGTGTCATTCGAGGAAAACGAGTCTTTGGGATGTCGTGCCCAACAGGCGGGGCTGAAGATCGTCCTGAATCTGGCGCCAGCGACGCGGATTCCTGAAGGGTTGTTGGCCAACACCGATTTTCTAATTGTCAATGAGGTTGAAGCTAAGTTTCTCGCCGGTGCGCAACCTCATGTCAGCATGACCGAGCTGGCTGAGCACCTCGCGAATACCTACGACTGCGGTACGCTGATCACACTCGGACCTGCGGGCTGTGTGGTGGCAAGTGGCGATGAGCATGCCTTTGGTGTTGATGCACCCGGGGTAGAGGTTGTGGATACCACCGGTGCAGGAGATACGTTTACCGGCTATTTTGCGGCGCTATTGGCACAGGAGCGTTTGTCGCTTCGTCAGTGTGCTGCCGGTGCTACTCAGGCGGCTTCTCTTGCTTGTACCCGGATGGGGGCACAGTCCGGAATTCCCTATGCACAGGATGTATTGCGGGCAAAGGGATAAGCGCCAGCGCCAGATATACCTGTAGAGCTCTAGTACGGTTGACCCCATAGAATCGCGGGGTTACCCTCGTTCATGAACTTCAGGTGCTGGAACTATCAAACCAGCGCACTGGAGTGTTGATACTGATTAAGCTAATTAAGGGAGGATGTTTGATGAAACTCTTTCGCATCAAAGTGGCAACGATTCTGATTGCCATTTTAGGGCTGGTTGCTGTTCCGTTAAGCGGGGTAGCACTGGCGGCAAGTAAGGTTGCGCTCGTTCTTGACGTGGGGGGGCGGGGCGATCTTTCATTTAACGACATGGGATTCAAAGGTGCAGACGAAGCTGTCCAGAAGCTCGGCGTAGAACTGGTAGAGATTCAGAGCAACTCCGCTGCGGACTACCTGCCGAATCTGCAGAACGCGGCTCGATCCGGTGATTTCGACATTATCATCGCCGTCGGTTTTCTGCTGGCTGATTCAATGGCAGAGGTCGCTGATCAGTTTCCGGATCAGAAGTTCGGCATCATTGATGTCACCTGGCTGGGCAAACCAAATCTGATGGAAATCGGCTATGAAGAGAACAAAGGCTCTGCCCTGGTCGGTGCGTTGGGTGCTATGGCGGCTGCCCACTACGGTTACGACAAGATCGGCGCCGTGCTGGGTATGGAAATACCCGTGTTATATAAATTTGAAGCGGGTTACCGCTACGGTATGCACTGGGGTAACGCCAAGTACGCCGAAGTGACGGGCAAAAATCCAGGCGTTGGTCTGCTGTGGCACTACACCGGTACGTTCAGTGATATCGCCAAAGGCAAGGCAGCCACTGACGCGATGCTGGCACAGGGTGCAGGCATGATTTACAACGTTGCCGGCCCGCTGGGCATAGGCGACCTGGAAGCGATCACTGAGCATCTCGAAGCCAAAGGAAAATCAGCCGGCCCGCCGTTCATGATCGGTGTCGATTCGGACCAGGATTGGATGGGCGATGGACACCGCGTACTGGCCAGCATGATGAAACGCGTTGACTTCGGGGTATACAGTGCCATCGAATCAGTGGTCAATGGCAGTTTTAAAGCTGGGGTCAAAATTCTCGGACCTGGAAATGGGGGTATCGCGATATCCCGTCGCCAGGATCTGGTGGATTTCATCGGTTTCGGCGTTCAAGGTGGTGCAATAACCGAAGCTGACCGCGGCCCGATCACAGCGAACTGGGATGCCATGCGTGCTGGTATTCCGAGCTGGATCTGGGATGCCGTCGACGAACTCGAAGCCAAGATCAGCTCAGGTGAAGCCGAGATTCCTTGCGGCTGGTGCCCCGATACTATTGGGGATATCCGGAACCAATATCCGGACTGAAGTCCAACACACTTCAAGTGGTCTAAGACAAGGGGGAGAGGGCCATGGTGACTCTCCCCCTGTCATATCGTGTCATTGTAGTGTTTTGATAGAAGCCATGGTCTATTTTCACAATAGTGACTGACATGCGCCTGCACCAACTTAACCCCGTGGTTGAATCGGTTGTTGCCGGTATCATCGGGCTTGCCATTGGAGCGGCCATCATGCTCGGCTATGGCTATGACCCTGTTTCAGCCTATAGCTCACTCTTCCGTGGCAGTTTTGGTAGCGTCTATAGTTGGGCAGAATCGTTGGCCAACGCAACGCCGCTGATTCTGACAGCGCTGACCTTTGCAGTCGCGATGCGCGGTGGTCTTTTCAATATCGGTGCTGAAGGTCAGCTCTACATTGGTGCACTGGCGGCGGTATCTGTCAGTTTGATTCAGTTGCCCTATCCGCTTCATGTGGTTGTTGCACTGCTGGCTGCCATGCTGGCCGGTATGATCTGGAGTCTACCGGTCGCGCTGCTCAAGCTGGGCCGCGGTGTCCACGAAGTGATTTCCACCATAATGTTTAACTGGATCGCCCATTTTTTTGCGTTTTACCTGATCGCGAATGTGCTGACCGATCCGCAACGTGGCGAAAAAACCATCAGCATTGTTGAAACGTCGCGTCTGGCGAGGATGGTCCCGCATACCAGCCTCAATTACGGACTGATCATCGCCCTGGTGGCGGTGGCGGTGGTACTTTTCCTGCTCTGGCGAACCACCAGCGGATTCGAGTTACGGGTCAGTGGTCACAATCCAGAAGCTGCGCGCTATGCAGGCATCAGTCGACGCAAGCAGGTAATGACAGCATTTGTGATCGGTGGGGCGACAGCGGGTCTCGCCGGTGCGGTTCAGGTGATGGGCAGACCACCCACCTATGCGGTGATGAGTGGTCTACCCCAGTTTGTTAATCTGGGGTTTGACGGCATTGGTGTGGCAATGATCGGCCGCAACCATCCCATCGGGATTGTGGTTGCTGCGATCTTTTTTGGGGGATTACTGGTTGGAGGCCGTATCATGCAGTTCTCACCCGGCGTGCCCCTGGAGTTGGTGAGGGTTATTGAAGGGGTAATCATCCTGGCATTGGCAATACCAGAGTTGAGGACAGTGGTGGTACGGCTATGGACAAAAACACGCGGCAGGAAGCAAATCGATGGAACTTGACCATCTCTGGGGTGTTCTTTTTGGTTCGTTGCATGCGATGGTGCCGATCACACTCGCAGCAATTGGTGAGACCATCGAGGAATCTGCCGGTTTATTCAATATCGGGCTTGAAGGGATCCTACTGATTAGTGCGCTGTCGGGCGCATTGGGAGCTGAAGCAAGCGGGAGTGCCCTCATAGGGCTTACTGTCGGAATGGGCACGGGTGCACTCATCGGGCTGGTATTCGGTGTGGTTAATACCTACTGGAAGGGCAGTCAATTGATCACGGGCGTTGGTATCAATCTATTCGCATTCGGTTTTGTTGCTTTTATGCTCATCACCCTGGGTGCACCAGGATTCCACAGTGTTCCCCGGGCAGTGCAGGTCCAGTTAATACCGCTTGGTGTCGGCAGCTTGAGTCCATTGGTGATCGTCACTGTGATACTGGCTGTTGGCGTGTACTGGTTGCTGCGTCGGACGCATCTCGGATTGCGTATCCGGGCAGTCGGAGAAAACCCTGCGGCAGCCGACGTTGCCGGTATCCGGGTGAACGCATTACGCTTGGGTACCGCGGTAGCGGCCGGGTGTTTGGCAGGTCTGGCCGGCGCTTATCTCAGTGTGGACTGGTTTGGTGCAGTGACCAAAGAGATTGTCGCAGGTCGAGGATTTATTGCGCTCGCGACGGTGGTCTTCAGCGGATTGAATCCGTTATTGGCTCTGCTGGGGGGCTTTATCTTCGGGCTTTTCGATACCTTGGCGACCTGGATTCCAACCTATCCTAAGGTCAAGGACGTAATTCCCTGGCAGTTTGTTGCGATGGCGCCTTATGTTGTCACCCTGCTGGTGGTCGCCGGTGCGATCGGGCGTGTGCAATTTCCAAAAGCACTGGGGAACCCATATTTTCGTGAGTGACATTAATTGTGCTGGAGATCAGGCCGCCACGTGAGCCTCGTCACTGCCCGCCATCCAGCGGCCTAACTGTTCCCGATCGGCGTTTTTGCCATCGACTGGGCCCATCAGCTGGCCCTGAAAAAGTACCCCGATTCGGTCGGCGAGTGACATGATCTCATCCAGGTCTTCCGATACGACCAATATGGCTGAACCCGCCGCCCGCAGTGCGAGAAAGAGCTCCCAGGTATGGCGAATGGCTCGGGCATCCAGCCCTTCCGTGGGGTGAGAGGCGACGATGACGGGCGGGCTGCGCCAAGTTTCGCGGCCGAGTATGAGACGCTGGATATTGCCACCGGATAGGATTCTGGATTCTGTGGTCCAAAGATCCGGTACCAGTGCATTGAACTTTGACACGATGTCTTTGGTGTGACGGGTGATCTCATGGGGATTCAGTACGCCTCGTTTGGAAAAGGGGGCGGTGCGATAGTCTTTAAGGACCACATTTTCGGCCACGAACATGGGTTCCACGATGCCGATTTCCCGACGCTGTTCGGGAATATGAGCCACACCGAGTTCGATAAACGCCCGGGGTGGCTGACCGGTCATATCTTTGCCCAGGATACGCACCGCCCCGCGCTCAATCGCTTTGAGTCCCGTCAGGCAAGCAATGAGCTCGCTCTGGCCATTGCCCGCAACACCGGCGATTCCGAATATCTCGCCCTTACGGACTGCGAGGTTGATCGGTGCTGGAGGCGATTGTTCGGCAGTGCCAGCAGGTACGACATTATCGAGCACCACCGCATTTTCTGATGAGCGCGTTGGAGGTCGAGGCATATAGTCTGGAACCAGTTCACCAAATGTTTTTCGGGTCAATGCCTCGACCGTGGTTTCGCTGATTCTCTGCGTGCCTTGTGTTTTACCCAGCTTCAGAACGGTTACTCTGTCCGAGACCGCAAAAACCTCGCGCATTTTGTGCGTAATGAAGACCACACCTTTGCCGTCATCGGCCATGGCTCGCAGGACGATGAACAAGTGATCAGCTTCTCCGGGCGTCAGCAGTGAGGTGGGTTCATCGAGAAGCAGTACTTTGGGTTCATGGTAGAGCACCTTGAGGATCTCCACCCGCTGTTGTTCGCCAGCAGAAAGGTTTTCAACCCGCGCCCTGGGATCAACCTGAAGACCATACCGGGCCGACAGCGCCGCGAGCTTGTCTTCCACCGCTTGTATCTGGAACGAAAATGCGGGTGCATCCAGGCCAACCATCACATTCTGGGCGACCGTAAACGCGGGAACGAGCATCAGTTCCTGGTGGACCATGGCGATACCGTGGGCCAGTCCATCGCGCGGAGACGTCAAGTTCACGACTTCACCATTGACTCTGACTTCACCCCCGGTCTTTGCGTAATAGCCAGACAGAATATTGGCGATCACGGTTTTGCCGGCACCATTTTCACCGAGTAACGTGTGGACCTCTCCGGCACGCACATCAAAGTCGATATGGTCGAGAATGAGATGCTCCCAGACGCCCGGGAAGCCCTTGGTGATGGCACAGGCCGCAAGGAGGGGTGGTTTTTGGTCAGCTCGGGTGTCGGTCATGTCAACGGAAGATCAGTGAAAATTGTAGGTAATGGTACACAAATTGGTTACGCGCGCAGCGACTGACCATCGCTTTTCTCGCTGCCTACTATAATCAATGTATGGCAAACCATGTGATTTTCGTTTTACCCCGAGAGCCTGATGACAGCACATAAAGCAGCAGCCCAGGTAGTGCGTGATGCAGCCGCAGGCCGCCCCCCCCGCGTTGGGATCGTGCTGGGTAGCGGGCTGGCTGACATTGCCGGGTTTATTGAGCAGAGTATCGCGATTCCTTACGAGGACCTGCCAGGATTCCCGGTCACGACGGTCGAAGGACACACGGGAAAGCTTGTCATCGGTGATTGGGCCGGAACCCGTGTTGCCTGTATGCAAGGCCGATTTCACGTATACGAAGGACACGACCCTGTCGATTTGGCACTACCTATCCGCACCCTCGGAGAGTGCGGGTGCGACATTCTGCTACTGACCTGCGCAGCCGGCAGTCTGCAGGAGAATATGCCGCCGGGCAGTCTCGTGATGCTGTCGGATCATATCAACTGGTCGGGTGTCAGCCCGTTAGCAGGGCCCAATGACAACAGCATCGGCCCGCGTTTTGTCGATCTCAACCGGGCCTATGATCCTGAGCTTCGGGCGTTACTGCATAAGTCCGCCCGGGAGATCAGTGTTGTGCTTCATGACGGCATCTATATCTGGTGTCTGGGCCCGAATTTCGAGACCCCGGCGGAGATCCGCGCCTTTCGCACACTGGGGGCAGATATCGTGGGTATGTCGACTGTGCCGGAATGTCTGGTGGCACGGCACTGGGGTATGCGGGTCGCTGCGATATCGGTGATTACCAACTTCGCCGCTGGGATGCAGGAAGAACTCTTCCACGAAGAAACACTGGCGGCAGGCGCTGGGGCCACCCCCCGCCTGGGGCGCTTGATCGAGTCGTTCCTGTCCCGATTGAACACGGCAGACTCAAGCTGACACCACGATCCCTCAATTCAGACGTTACCCATGAAAGAACCCTTTCTCCCACAGGCGGTGATCGCACGTAAACGCGATGGTGAGGTTCTTGAAAAGGCGGACATCGAACAGTTTGTTACAGCACTGACACAAGATCGATTAAGCGACGCGCAGGTCGGCGCGTTCGCGATGGCCGTTTTCCTGAAAAGCATGACGACTGATGAGTGTGTCGCACTGACACTTGCCATGCGGGATTCGGGCGCCGTGCTGGAATGGGATCGAGACCGGTTATCCGGGCCGATTATCGACAAGCACTCTACAGGGGGTGTCGGTGACTGTGTCAGTCTGATGCTGGCACCGATGCTGGCGGGCTGCGGGGCCCATGTGCCGATGATTTCCGGTCGTGGTCTGGGACACACGGGCGGCACCCTGGACAAGCTGTCGAGTATCCCGGGCTACGATGCCGAGCCGGAAACTGACCGATTTAGAAAAGTGGTCGAAAAGGTCGGTTGTGCCATCATCGGCCAGACCGCGCAACTGGCACCGGCAGACCGGCGTTTGTATGCGGTTCGGGACGTCACTGCCACGGTATTCTGTCTAAAAAATTGGCCGCCGGCCTCGAAGCACTGGTGATGGATGTTAAAACGGGCAATGGCGCGGTGACCGAAGATCCGGCGCTCGCCCGACACCTCGCCGAGAGTATCGTCAGCGTTGCTGGCCGGGCGGGGCTTAATACGGTTGCTGTGATCACCGACATGAGTCAGCCGCTGGCGCCCGCTGTGGGCAATGCGCTGGAGATCGAGGAGACGGTGGCTTATCTGACCGGAGTTCGCCGTGATCCCCGATTGCATGAGGTCGTCATGACGCTGGGTCAGGAGCTTTTGCTGGCGTCCAGTGTGGTGGAGAATGGTGATGAGGGACGCCGCTTACTGGACAGCGCGCTTGATTCTGGGAAGGCTGCCGAGCGTTTCGAAAAAATGGTGGCTGCACTGGGCGGGCCGGCTGATCTGCTGACCGGTTTCCCCCGATACCTGCCCAATGCCCCTGTCGTGTGTGAGGTGGGGGCAGACGAGCCGGGTACGATTGTGTCAATGGATACCAGAGCGTTGGGACAGACGCTGGCTGAACTGGGTGGCGGGCGTACCCACCCAAGGGATGTCATCGACCCGGCCGTTGGAATTGATCACTGCGTCCGCATTGGCGACACAGTCGATCGAAGGTCTGTATTGTGCCGGGTTCATGCACGTACCCAGGCGGATGCAGAGCACGCCAGCCAACAGGTTCGTGCGGCATTTGCGGTCGGTATGCCGCCTGAGCAGCATGTGCCGCTCGTGCGCGAGGTTTTGAGGGAGATCTGATGGCGCGCGCAGTGGTGCTTATGCTGGATTCTCTTGGTATTGGAGCCAGCGTTGACGCCGATCGATTTGGCGATGATGGCGCGGATACTTTCGGTCATATCGCAATGGCCTGCGCCCGGGGTGATGCAGATCGCCCGGGGGAGCGCTCTGGCGCTCTGGCTGTTCCGAATCTGTCGGCACTTGGCCTGGTGCACGCCGCAGCGAACAGCCGTGGTCAATGGCCAGATGGTCTGCCTGTCGTCACCCCGGTCGGCGCCTGGGGTTATGCGGTCGAATCAAGTCGAGGAAAAGACACCCCCAGTGGTCACTGGGAAATGGCGGGGTTGCCGGTAGAGTTTGACTGGGGTTACTTCCCGGACACGGTGCCATGTTTTCCGTCACAGCTGATCGACCGCTTGATCGCAGAAGGCAACCTTCCTGGTGTTCTGGGCAATTGTCACGCATCGGGTACAGCCATCATTGATGAACTCGGAGAAGAGCACATCGCCAGTGGTGCGCCGATTGTCTATACCTCGGCTGATAGTGTGTTTCAGATCGCAGCCCACGAGGAATATTTCGGACTCGACAAGTTATACGCCCTTTGCACACTTGCGCGTGGGTTGGTGGATGAGTGGCAGATCGGCCGGGTGATTGCACGGCCGTTTACCGGCAGTCGGAAGGGCGCGTTTCAGCGAACCGGCAATCGGCGGGATTACACCACGCCGCCGCATGCACCGACCCTCTTGGACCGGCTGGTGGAAGACGGCGGCGAAGTGATTTCAGTCGGCAAGGTCGCTGATATCTTTGCAGGGAACGGGATATCAAAATCCATTAAAGCCCATGGCAACCAGACGTTGTTTGACGCGACCCTGGACGTGTTGGCCACCGCCCACGATCACACACTGATATTTACCAACTTTGTGGATTTCGACATGTTGTACGGGCACCGGCGGGACGTGACTGGTTATGCACGGGCGTTGGAGGCGTTCGATCAGCGGTTACCTGAATTACAGGCATGTTTAAAGACCGATGACCTCGTGCTGGCCACAGCGGATCACGGCTGTGACCCGACTTACCCCGGGCACGATCACACCCGCGAACATGTGCCGGTGCTGGTTTCGGGGCCGCGCTGTTGTCCGGTGGAGCTCGGTGAGCGTCAGGGGTTTGCCGATATGGGTCAAACGTTGGCTGCGCACTTTGGCCTGAACCCCCTGAACAACGGCACCTCATTTCTGAAGCAGATCACACTAGAATCTCCGTCATGAAAGTCGTGCCGAGGTATCAGGCTGATGAAAATGGTC
>LWDU01035525.1_pt1 | contig 11396 bp, 10 predicted proteins | sample 727161 | NCBI WGS metagenome assembly LWDU01 (sample SAMN04566230, study PRJNA314399) | hydrothermal vent metagenome | isolation source: deep sea hydrothermal plume seawater | place: Mexico: Gulf of California, Guaymas Basin | collected 2004-07-11 | reverse complement strand
AAAAGGGGTCGGAGTAAAAATACAGTAGTTTGTTCATTTTAAGAATCCCATTTACATGGCTCTAATTTGCAACTTTATTTTCCAATGCATTGCTCAAAGCAAGTTTAAATGAATCTTGCCAGATTGCACTTAGAGACTCCCAAACGTCAAGTCTACTAGGATTGTTAATCAGGTTGCTTGCCCATCTATCAAAGCTAAAGCGCCAAGGTATTTTCCTGGGCACAAACAGGCGTTGAATATATTCTTTATGGTTAGGCTTACCATTTAACTCTCTAAAATAACTAACCGTTCGTCCAATATAATATGTAATGGTGCGAGATGGAACCAAATAGAACAAGTGGGTGGTGCCCAGGCGGTAGGGTCGGCTTACCCTGATTAACCAATCGAAAACTTTAAGGACAATAGATCACAATTAAATGGCGACATGTCATTTTGCGGTGAATAAAGTAACTGCCGACTGTAGGTCATTGTCCCAACGATGTACTCCGGGTCTTCAAGGACAAACTCGACTTCCATCCGGGCACCGTCATCAATGAGACGATAACGCTCCACCACATGTTTTTGGGAACCTGAGGGAACGCCATTTTGATAGGGAGAGCGGTGATAGGCAAAGTTTGTAGTATCAATAATTAAATCCCCGTCTTCCCTCCTGCCTATGGAATGGCCTTCGTGAAACAGCTCAACCGCCGCTGGATGCTCACGGCCATCCATGTACACAGTTCGCACCTGATCGAAGTACTGACTGCGGACTGTGATTGTTTCTTCACCTTCGTTAAATACGAACTCCATCGGATAGAGGTCCGTATAAATAATCATGGCAGGCGTAGGCTTGGTGATACACAACAATTCCGGGTTCTCATCGGAGGCCTGGCTATAGGAAGCTTCGGCAATTTTTCCCTTCTCGGTTAATGCAAGCTCACGGATCATGAGCTGGTCCAGACCGCCCGGGTAGTCGTCAGCAAGCCTTGACCGATCCACTATCCATCGACCTTCTACAGTTGAGGCGCGGGCGCGTGCATCCGACTCTGGTCGTGACACACGAGTGGGTGATGCCTCCAGATAAGAGCCGTCATCTTTCTCAATTGAGTCCATTAATCCATAGAATCTTCCGTCGCGCGCAGGATTGACCCCGACAATCACCTGTTCACCGATAGATAATGAGTCACGGGTCCAGCCCAGTCGTCTCATCGTATGCGCAGAGGCCATTTGCACTGTCCACTCAACCTGCTCGCCACTTTCATTAATGGCATCGACTGTGAAATATGCATGTGGATTCCGCAAGCTGTACTCGGTGACTGCGCCTTCGAAAGTTACCACCGATTCCATATTCAGTGCAGCATCACTGTGATGACCAAACACAGGCGTGGCGAGCAGATAAACCGCTGCAATGATTGTCCCGTATTTCATAAATATCCCTGTAACTCTCAAAATACCTAACCGTTCGTGCAGAATAGTATGTATAGGGGTACGATGGAACCACTCTGACTTATCGGGGTGCGCCCCTAGGGTGGGGTGCTGGCTCCTTTAATTATTTAACGTTCTGCAATTAAGTAACAGTGACCCGAACCCCGATACTAGCACTGGTGAATCTCTTGCCGCCAGTAACGCCAGAACCAGTTGTGATTTGCAGATAAACCTTAGTCGGTTACACTTATATGCATATGCCTATGAGAGAAAGAGTAAGAAGTGATTGAGTAAGACGTGAAGAATTAAAAGGGACTGAATGTCGTAATTGCTTAGCGTCTTTCGTTGGACAATCGATACGATAGTTTTGTGATCACTTACGAGAAATATAATGAAATTTAGTAGGCCTCTAATAAAATCACATAAAGAACAATCGAAAATGAATTACGCTGTTCGTAATACCTGTCTCGCTCTTGCGATACTCTTCCTGCAAAACCAAGTGCTTGCGGCCCCGGCCGGTTTTAGTAATGTGCCTTCATTTGAAATAACGACTGGTCTTTTGGACTCGGCCGAATGTGTGCTAGTGCTAACAGACGAACATCCAACACCATACGCCTCTGGTCAGGACCGTTATAATATTGAGCTAGTACTGGGCCAAAATAATACTTTCCAGCTTGTGCATGCAGAGCCGGCAAGTATATATAACAATTGCACAGGGCATTTTGATACTCGGACAAATCAGTACAAAACCACTGTGTACTACGGGATGAATCTCTATAAAGAGGGCCCTCCATCTTACCCAGTCAAATACTTTGATAATAATGCAGTTCAAGGTAAGGTCGAAATTGTTTTGAAATACAATGGAAATTCAGAATTCACGATAGCAGACCATAGTTTTGTGCGTGATTATATGAGCGAGGCTATATACGTAAATGACGATGGTACAAAAAATGTTGCACTCCCTAGCTCTATTGATCTTAATAATCTTGTCGTCACATTGAATTCAACACATTCTGATGCATTCCAGGAGGAGTTAACTTCTCCTGGTTTTGTTAGCGTTAATGAGCAGGGGCTTGTTCTTACGCCAATGTCTGCAGATGTTGGTTATTATAACTTGCGCTTGAATTGGAATAATGAAGTTGAGTATTTGACAGTCGTAGTAAGCCAAAATCATTCTAAGCTAGAAGCCGAGCCTGGCACGATTGATATCACAGAATTCAACCCAGCTAAAGTTCAAGCTATACCGGTTCGTGTAATTACATATGACCCTTCTTCATTTGTCGGGAATTCTGAGTTCCAGCGAGTTTACAGCCGGTATGGGCCATCCGATATTTACGCATACCTTAACGCTCAGCACAACATGGGCATTGACGAGATTAGTTTTTTTGAACTCTGTGGTGAGCTGCCGAGCGATTATGATAGACGTAATACTTACCCGGGGCCGGGTACAATAAGTAAAAATGCTAGTGCAACTAGCCATACCCCGTGCATGGTTAATGAGCTTATGAGTGAGGTTAATAAAATATTTAGTGTCTATTCAGACATAGGCGTAAAATTTACTGTTGATGAGATAGTTAAGACTGATTACGCAGACTTCGATATGACAATGGGCACAACTAAAGTGCTTGAAGCGTTGAAGGCTAGCTCACTAGCAAAGTCAGGATACATTAATATATTCTATTTACCTTTTGTGAAAGGTTATCAAGGTCAGGCTTATTTAAATGATGATATAAACGGGCCGAACGGGGCTTCAATGGCAAGAATCAATCAGAATGATCTTAACGGCGATGCAAACATTACGGCGCACGAGCTTGGGCATGTGTTAGGGGTAAATCATTTAACCTCACCGAGTAGCTATAATCCGAAGTCTAATCAGGACGTCGAGTTACAAATACCATCTTTTGTAGATATTGGGGCAAATCCTGGCTGTGCTTATATTAATATCATGAGTAGTTTCACTGGTGGGTGCGATAATACAAAACTTGGACTCATGAGCTTTAACACGCTTGTTTATGGGGATTTGATAAAAAAGATATTTGCCCGACAACTTTATGAATGGGGCTTAACTGATCAAAAAGTTGCATTATAAAGCCCAAGATAGCTTTATGCGGGCCTTCTCAGTCCATCCGCCCTAGGTCTTTAAGTAGAACTGGATCGCTCTATTAAAGTTTGTAGGTGAGTTGACTACTGCTTGCTTGAGCTGTTCGATTTCGGAAGGCAAATCGGGTGATTGATAGTCAGACTGGGAACTATCAGCAGTAAGATTGTCCACTGAGGGTTGGCTGGATTCTTCACAGGTCAGCAATAACAGGCATAGGCTCAGGAGTGAAAATGGTTTTAACATTGGGAGTGCTTTCATAACTTATTCCAATTTGTCCGAAACTGATTGTATCGTGCATTAGTAATTTGATTAGAAAGGTTTCAATTTCTAGTCTGTGATAAACACTTCGTGAAGCAGGTCGCTACGAGCCCGGTGGGCGCGATTGAACCACCCGGTCGCGTAGTAGAGGTGGAGCCTCCCTAATACTGAAGGCTTTAAATCAATTATCTCCCCCACTGACTTTAATGACTGTGCCGTTCTCCAGAGTCATTGTGATAATCCACAATTTATGGCTATTTTCCAGCCCTAGGTTGCCTTCTATAGTGATTCGATCACCTACCTTTATGGTGTTCGGATTCCAACCTCGACCGAGCAGGTTTCGGGGGGTGGAGGATTGGGCATCCCATATTTCCTCTTCGCCGTTATCATTTTTAACAGTGAAGAAAATATGGGCATGAGGATTAACGAAGTGCACCTCGACCACCTCTCCCTCACGGGAGCCGAAGAGTTCATAGGAGAATTCTGCAGCAAAACTGTGGTGGGCTGCGGCACTAGCCGCACAAGTAATGAGACCGGTCATCGCCAGGCAATGAATGAGTATCCTCATTTTATTTCCTCATCAACTGATTAGATGCTTGAAGTATCCAACATTAAACACTGCTATTTGATTTTTTTTTTGAAATTAGCTTTTATATGTGGGGTTGGCAACTGCAATTATTAAGGCGGAGCGTATCCGATGGGGTAAGGTGCTTCATTGCGATTCTTTTTATAACTAACCGTTCGTCCAGAATAGTATGTATAGGGGTGCGATGGAACCTACTTGGACAAGTGGGGGGTATCAATGTTTTGTTGGTATATAGGATGGTATATAAAATCGACTACCCTACCTGCGACGTCGACTCCCATATCTTCCTGGAGAAAATGACCTGCGCCTTCGAGCCGAACATGAGCTTGACCCTGAGCTCCTCAAAAATTGAGTTTAAATTTCTATTTTACTTGTTCAACGTCAGTCATCACTTTTAATAACTAAGAACCGTCACAACAGCAACGAGAAAAATTGCTGCCGGTGCGAGAAAGCGCATGATGAACAACCAGGTTTGATAGCCGAATGAATCGCCCATGCCTAGTTCTTCTCTGGTTGCTTCTTTCGACATGACCCAGCCAACGAAGATCGCGATAAAGAAAGCACTAAGTAGCATTAAGTTATTAACAACAAAGAAATCGATAATGCGGAAGATGGTTGAGCCTTCGAACATGGGAATGAAATTCAATGGCGTGAAGTTTGACCAGATGTTGTGAGAAAACACCGAGCCTAATCCGATAAACCAGGCAACACCACCGGCCATCAGTGTCATCCGCTTGCGTGTAGCTCCAGGTCGCTCAACTAATCGGGAAACCAATGATTCCATCATTGAGATGGAAGTACTCAAAGCCGCAAATAAGACCAACAGTAAAAATAGCGTGCCGATAATTTGACCGCCGGGCATTTGCCCTAACGCAACAGGCAGAGTAACAAAGATTAATCCTGGTCCTGATGCCGGTTCCATGGCAAAGGCAAACACGATAGGAAAGATTGCCAGCCCTGCCAACATGTCCACGGAAACATTTGCGCCGACAATGACAAAAGCATTGCGCGGTATGGATGCTGCTTTATCCATGTAGCTGCCGTAGTTCATGACACCACCGCCGCCAACACTTAAAGAGAAAAACGCCTGGCCTAATGCCAATAAAACAACATCGTTATTGACTCGGCTGAAATCAGGCACGAACATAAAACGCAATGCAGCAGATAGGTCACCTGCAAGTGCTGCATACAAAACTAGAATCAGCAAGATGATAAACAATGCCGGCATCATGATGTTTATGGTTTTTTCTAAACCATTGAGTACACCGCGGGCCACTACCCACATGGTCAATGCCATGAACACGCCGTGCCAGACGGCCATTCCTAACGGAGACACTTGTATGTCGTCGAAAAGTTGTACCGATTCTTCTGCGGTAATACCGACGAATCCACCTGACAAAGAATGAGGAAGGTAGGCCAACACCCAACCGGCAATCACACTAAAGAAGGTGAGGGCGAGAAAGGCGACTCCAATTGCTAGCCAACCGAGTAGCTTCCAATTCTCACTACGACCCTCCGCCACAGCCAACGCCCGCGTACTGCCAGCAGGGCTATGCCCACCGCGGCGTCCAATACAAATCATTGCGATGACACAGGGAATACCGAGAAAAACTACGAAAAGGAAATAGAGAAGAATAAAGGCGCCCCCACCATTTTCACCTGCCATAAAGGTGAAGCGCCAGATATTACCTAGGCCAACGGCGCTGCCCATTGCCGCAAAAATAAATCCCATGCGGGTAGCGAATTTAACGCCGGGTTCGGCCAACCTAAAACTCCTTATTTATTCTTTTTATATGGGGTTATGAATTACAAACCGAATACGCGCTTCGCGTTCAGGTTTCTAATTGCCTCACAATCGTTCTCAGACAAAGTTGCAGTGTTATTTTTTGCGCCTTCAATATCGAAAACCTGATGGGGCCAGTCCGTTCCAAACATTACCTGACTGCTTCCAACTATTGAAACCAGATATTCCAATGCACGAGGGTCGTAGGTGATGCTGTCGTAATAAATATGCTGTAGATAATCCGTTGGTTTTTTCTGCATTAAACGACGCTCAGGAATTTCTACTGCATCACCTTTTTCGAAGCGACCAACTAAATAAGGAAGCGCAGCGCCACCATGAGAGGCAATCATCTTTAGACTGGGGTACTTGTCAAAGAATCCATGAAACATCATGCGAGTGATGGCTAGGGTGGTATCAAACATAAAACCCACTGACCAACTCAAATCAAACTCACCCATGTCTAAAACTTTTGCACCAGGAGGGTCAGTAGGATGCAATAACACCGGCAAAGCTTTGTCGTCGATAGCCTGCCAGATTGGCGCGAAAAACTCATCATTGAGACTGCGCCCGTCAATGTTAGCCAGCACCATCACGCCAACAGCCCCATTTGCGCAAGACCGTTCCAACTCTTCTATCGCTTTATCGGGATATTGCCAGGGCAGGGAAGTAAACCAACGAATACGATCGGGGTATTTTGCTTGCGCTTCCGCCGTGGAATGATTAGCTTCCTGCGCCGCTCTGCAACTGACTTCTTCGGTACCCCAAAACACACTTGGTGCAGTGAGGGAAACGATGGAGATGTCTATGCCAGCTTCGTCCATGACCTTAATGCGCAAGTCATAGTCAAAATGGCCTGCTTGCGGAATGGAGACTGGTGTGTCGCCACGGAAAATTTCTTTTTGTCCATCTGGTCGCAGTCGCAGGTGATAGTCGCCACCCTGTTCTTGCAGAATCTCCAACCATCGGCGCGTATAGATATGTGTGTGTATGTCGATTAGCATGCGAGCAATGTAGCAAGGAAACGGCAATCAGGCTACGAAAATAGGGAGTTCCCGGAAATCTAGCTCCAATATCTCATTTAGGCATTTAACACCCCCATCCGTACCCCCCTGAAACGCATTAAGGGAGGGCTTGTAGTTTTGTATGAACTACCATGAACTGAAGGTTGGTGCCCGGGGCCGGAATCGACAAGCCAGTATTAATAATGGTTTCAGAGGTTTTGGTGATTACACCCTACTACTCACCCCACTAAAAGCCGATTCTATCCCTCCTTTCTCGCATTTGCGGGGGCAGTGCTATATATGACCCCGGGGGGCCATTCCGCTCGGTATTATAATGATGGTTGCCTTATAAATACATAAAAGATAATTTCAAAAAAAATCTGAAAAAAAATTAATAATGGGTTTGGGGGGGGTAAAGGATGTTTGAAATATCGGTAATTGTGCTTTTGGTGATTGGCTTAGCTTTGCAAATCAATGTTGGCATTGGCGAGGCAGCAAAACCGGAGTTCTTGCGAAAGGAATTTGATCTTGTTCAAGCCAACGTAGGTGGTGTTTTGATTGAGAAACTGGAGCAGATGGAAGATAGGCTCGATAGCTTGTTTTCTTGACAGTGAGTATTGAATTATCTGGTTCATGCCCGTCAAAAACATCTCATCAATCCAATAAGCATGAGAACGAAGATGATATCAGTCAATATTTCTTTTGAGCAAAATAAATAGTAAGCTGTTCACAAGTAAGCTCTAACAACTATCTACCATGTCCAGAACCTTCATTTTCAAGCAACTCTTTGATCAAAAATCGGCGACGCTCTCTTACCTGTTGGCAGATGCGAAATCACATCAAGCTATCTTTATAGATTCAGTATATGAACAACACGAGCGCGATCTTTCTCTGGTCCATGAGCTTGGGCTAGAACTTTTGGTCTGCCTGGAAACCCATTGCCATGCCGATCACGTGACTGGTGCTTGGCTGTTGAAACATACAACAGGCTGTCGAATCATGGCATCAGAACACTCGGGCATCGAAATGTTAGACCGATCGTTAACTCAAGGTAGTAGGGTAGAATTTGGTGTCCATGCGTTAATGGTTGTAGAGACTCCCGGCCATACTGATGGCTGTATCAGCTTTGTATTTGATGATGAATCGATGGTCTTTACCGGTGACAGTCTTTTGATTCGTGGTTGTGGTCGTACCGATTTCCAACAAGGTTCGGCACACAAACTTTTCCATTCCATAAAGGATAGACTATTTACTCTGCCAGATGAGTGCATCGTGTATCCCGCACACGATTATTCAGGACGCACAGCGAGCAGTATCGGTGAGGAGAAAAGTTTAAACCCCCGCATCGGCGGGCAGGCAAATGAAAATGACTTCGTAGGTTATATGGATAACATACTGTTAGACCATCCCAAGAACTTGGAAATTGCAGTACCTGCTAACATTAAGGCCGGTCGCCCGGAAGATAATCAGCTACCCAAACAACCGGACTGGGCGCCGGTGGTGATTATGTACAGTGGTGTGCTGGAAATTTCGCCCCAATGGGTAGCGAGTCATATAAATGAAGTACATATTTTGGACGTACGCACAGTGGTGGAAACTGAAGAGGAGAGTGCACGTATTGATGGTTCACAGATGATTCCAATTAATGAACTACGGGAACGTATGGATGAAATACCTCTAAATAGACCAATTATGACATTATGCCGCTCTGGCAAGAGATCGGTATTGGCATTCAATATTTTACGGGAAGCTGGCTGTCAGAAAGTTGCGACTATCAATGGTGGCCTATTGCGTTGGAATGAAGAAGGTTTGCCTGTCAAGCCAGCGTAGGAAAAGCGTCTGCTAATGGCCAATAAGAATGATGTTGCCAATTACTCCCGATTGCCACTGATACCGAAATATCCTCCAACCCAGGCATTTCCTGCACCATACACAACCACTCCCGGGGTACCACCCACTTGTCCAAGTAGGTTCCATCGCACCCCTATACATACTATATTGGACGAACGGTTTAATTCGAAGATTCGTTGTGACCTTCCAAAATCAAAGTGCCACATCCTTTGAGTTACGTTAAATCTAACTACACAACTCTCGGTTCTTTTACTGATGTTTGCTATTCAGGGGGGCTTACAACTTAACTGCTGCCATTGAGGTGGTGTTACAAAAGAATTACAGAGAGGTTATCGATGTAGATACTTCCTCCGCTGCTGAGTGTGTTAAGTAGGTTCTACAACGTCTCGTAATGCCTCAATATCTGTCAGTTCTATGTCCCGGTAGTTTACACAGATGATGCCCTTGCGCTGCAGAGCGTGCGTGATTCGACTCACCGTTTCCAGCGTTAAGCCCAGAAACTCGCCGATGTCGTTACGGCTCATTGGTAACCGGAAGTGGGTGACGGAAAGTGCAGTTCGCGAAAAACGACTGGAAAGCCCGAGTAGAAACGATGCAACGCGTTGTTCGGCAGTGAAATCGCTCAATAGAGTGTGAATATCCTGGCCCTTGGCAATCTCATTTCCCATTATGGCGAAGAAGCGCTGTTGCAGCGAAGGCAGCTGCTGACTCAGCCGTTCCAGCTGATTAAAGGGGATCTCGCAAATTGATGAATGTTCGAGAGCAATCATCGAACTTACATAGGTTTTACTGGCGATGCCACCCATGCCAATGATTTCTCCCGGCAAAAAAAATCCTGCGACTCGATGACGGCCATTGCTAGTGAGAGTATAGGACTTAAAACTACCAGAACGCACCGCGTACACTGACTTGAAGCGATCTCCCTGGCGATAAAGATGAGAACCTTTCTTATTGGGACGATTTCGCCGGACGATCTTATCCAGCCGATCGACTTCGTTTTCGTTCAAGGCGATCGGTAGGCATAGCTCACTCAGACGACAACTTGCACAAGAGACACCGATACTACGGGGGCAATGCTTACCAGATTGCGCATTAGTGCGAGTTGAAATCCCGACTTCATTTGCCGGATGCGATTTTTCGGCAGTAATTGCTCTGTTCATCTCGCACTCCTGTTTCTGGAGGCGCAATTGTTCCACAAATCGCAATTGCCTACAAATTCGACTCGAGGGTTCATGGGATTTATAAGAAATATCAAAGGATGGCGAATTGTTAGGGTTGTGCACGGGAACGTTAGACCCATCTCTAATGACTAACTACACAACTCTCGGTGGGCGTGTGACATGCACCCAGTGTAATGCACTGTCGAAACGTAGTCGGTATCTCCAAAGGTATCCCAGATAGCCGATATTTGTAGTATCGTTCAAGTATGAATATGAAGAATCTAATCACTACAGCCTTCCTAATGGTGCTAGCCAATGTTTCTTATGGGCAGGCTGAGTCGGCTCTCGATGAAACACTATCAATAGACCGTCTAAGTTGGCTCACTGGAAACTGGAAAGGCCCAAGAGATGGTGGTGTTCTAGAAGAAATATGGCTACCCCCGCTCGCTGGTACGATTACTGCTTTAGTCCGTTCTAGCGAAGAATCAGAAACAAGATTTGTTGAAATTATTCACATCACAGAAATCAACGACAGCTTAGAATTAAATCTACAACTTTTTAACAATTCGTTGGAGCCAGAAAATATTAACGCTCACAACTTTGAATTAACTGAAATTGGTAGCAGCTTTGTAGCCTTTAAAGGAATAAGTGACGGCTCTCACCGCAGTCTGAGTTACGAACGCCCTGAGGAAAACGTCTTTTTTATACGCATTGAAACTAATGATGGCGAAAAAATCGAAATCCGATTAACACTTGTAGAATGAATAAACTACTAACAACAATAACCCTACTCTACTTTTCTGTTGCTTCTAATGCGGATGTTTATTATGAGAAAAGTTAGTTTAGATGTGATGAAGCCGTTGAAGATTAGCTTACTGGTGGTCGGCGTCCTCATGGTGGGGACACTCTTGACACTGCGCGTGACCGGACTGGCGCCGGGACATCCCAGTGCCGAGGAATACGCCAAAGCCAGCCGGTCGGCCAGACCGGGATTGTGGTTGACGGGGGAGGTTGTCTATGAGGCGGTGACGAATTGGGACTGGGTCGACCAGTTCAGTGACCCCTTCAGCGAGAACGCAACCGAGCTTGAGACTCGTACCTTGTACGGTATCCCCCACTCCGTAACGGTCTTACTGGTTCCGCGTGGAGACAAACTCTACCTGCAGTCGAGTGCGCAAACATTCAGATTGAACAAGGAGTTCCCATACGCCAAGGCGTGGTGGAGAAACGTCGAGCGCGATCCGCGTGTGCG
>LWDU01040541.1_pt1 | contig 11398 bp, 9 predicted proteins | sample 727161 | NCBI WGS metagenome assembly LWDU01 (sample SAMN04566230, study PRJNA314399) | hydrothermal vent metagenome | isolation source: deep sea hydrothermal plume seawater | place: Mexico: Gulf of California, Guaymas Basin | collected 2004-07-11 | reverse complement strand
CGCGTCACAAAATGCGTGTGAGAAACGTATACCCTCCCGGGCAATGCGGTCAAACGCTGGAGTCTGAACAATGCGATCACCGTTGGCACCGGCGTGCGCATAGCTTTGATCATCCGAGATACAGAATAGGATATTGGGCACGGACTCAGCAAAGGTAACGTTGGCGGCAATCGTCAGACAAATCAGGAGACCGTTAAATCCGGCGGCGAATCGTCGGTCTAAACAAAGCGTTAAGTTCATCGTATATTCTCGAAAATAGACAGAGTCGGCTCGTTTATTACCACGGGCAGATGGCCCTACCATATGTTCTCCTGTTATTGTTTTCACCACATTTTTCGTTACGATGGTGCGAGATTGGCGAATTGCCCCCANNNNGCTGGGTTCAAGTTAGTTCGAGAAAAAGCGGTAACAAGTCACCGCACTCCATAAGGAGTCTGACAATGGTCGAATTGATTGGATTGTTCATGCCTGGGCCGATGGAAATAATCATCCTGGTCTTGGGACTTGGTTTTCTCATCGGACTGGTGTTGCTCGTATTGTTGGCCTGAGGCGACGGCCATCCTCAAACGCCAACTTGACGACCTGTCCAGATTGCGGGAATCAAGTTTCGCTCAACGCGGCAAGCTGCCCGAAGTGCGGTAGTCCGCTCACGAAGAAATAAGTACGAGCATCGACGCATCGGGTTATGTTGAGTTCCGACTACGGTGCGGCCGCCAACAGCGATGACATCCTGTCCACCGAGGTCGATTCGAACGTCTGCTGATCTGCGCAGATTTCAAGGATAGCATCCGCTTGTTCACCGGCAACGCCGGCCCTCAGATATCGTTCGAACTTCGCCCGAAGAAGCGGTATACCCTCGTCGCGTCGTCGCCGATGTCCCACTGGGTACTCAACGACAATTCTCTCGGTCCGGCTTCCATCTTTGAAAAAAACCTGCACAGCATTTCCGATGGCCCGTTTGTCGGGTTCGAGGTAGTTGCGGGTAAACTCCACATTCTCCCGGCAAGTCATTTTCTGTCTCAAGGCATCGACGCGGGGATCGGCGGCAACATCATCTTCGTAGTCTTCGGCTGTCAATCGACCGTAGATCAGTGGCACGGCAACCATGTATTGCAGACAGTGATCTCGATCCGCGGGATTGTGAAGCGGTCCCGTCTTGTTGATGATCCGATCGCCCGATTCTTGGGTCTCAATAACGACTCTCTCGATCTGGTCGAGACGATCCTTCACTTCTGCGTGCAGTTGTAGTGCAGCTTCAACGGCAGTTTGAGCGTGAAACTCGGCTGGAAACGAGATCTTAAACAAGATGTTCTCCATGACATAGTTGCCGAAGTCTTGGGTAATCGATAGTTCTTTGCTGCTAAACAAGACATCCTGAAAGCCCCAATCCACGGCCGTGATCGCGGTGGGATAGCCCATCTCGCCGCGGTGGGCAATCATCGCCAGGAAGAGGCCTCTCGATGTCGCATCGCCGGCCGCCCAAGATTTCCGTGAGCCCGTATTGGGTGCGTGGCGATAGGTTCTCAGTGACGAACCGTCTATCCAAGCATGGGAGATTGCATTCAGTGTTTCCGCTCGGTTACACGCCAGCATCCGAGCCGCCACAGCGGCTGAGGCAATGCGAACCAGCATGACGTGGTCCAGCCCAACGCGATTGAAGGCGTTTTCCAGCGCGATCACCCCTTGAATTTCATGCGCCATGATCATGGCGATGATCACATCCTTCATCGTGTGGGCCATTATACCGTTACGCGACTGGTAATCCGCCAATGCCATGATGGCCCCGAGGTTGTCCGACGGGTGACCCCATTCTGCGGCGAGCCAAGTATCGTTGTAGTCTAGCCACCGAATCATGGCGCCAATATTCCAAGCCGCTCGAACGGGATCGAGCTGAAACGATGTTCCGGGCACACGAGAACCATTAGGCAACTCTGCGCCCGGCACAATTGGACCGAGTAGTTTCGTGCAGGCGGGAAAACTCAACGCGTAAAGTCCGCAGCCGACCGTGTCCATCCAGCAGTACCGCGCCGTTTGCATCGCTTCAGCAGACGGACAAAAACTGGGATTCAAAACATAATCGGCGATGTCCTGGATGACGCGATCGAATTCCGGTCGCGCGCCAGATTGAATTCCGGTTTCACTCATTGCCTAGCGTTCCTCCACAGGAACCCAGACGAGGTTTTCTGGGCCCGTGTAGGACGCTCCCGGGCGAATGATCTTACCGTCCTCGCGTTGTTCAATCACGTGCGCACCCCAGCCAGCAACGCGAGACATGACGAACAGCGGCGTGAACATGGCCGTGGGAATTTTCATCTTGTGATAGGAAACTGCCGAGAACCAATCGAGGTTGGGAAACATCTTCTTCACTTCCCACATGACCGATTCCAAACGTTCGGCGATGTCGTACAACGACGTGTCTCCCGATTCAACGGAAAGACGTTCGGCTACGGATTTAATCACCGTGTTCCGTGGATCACCGGTTGTATAGACGGGGTGACCAAAGCCAATAATAATCTCCTTGCGTCCCACCCGTTCGCGAATGTCCGCTTCAGCGGCATCGGGGTCAGGATATCTACCCTGAACTTGTTTGGGTCCGCGCAATGCGCCGATGGCCCCCGTGATGGCGGAGTACATATCGGACGCCGTGCCAGCCACGACACGAGCCGTAAAAGTTGATGCGTTGAACTCGTGCTCCGCGTAGAGAATAAGGGAAGTGTGCATCGCGCGAGTCCAGGACTCACGCGGTTTTTCACCGTGGAGTAGTTGAAGAAAATGCTCGCCAATCGTATCGGCGTCAGATTCCACTTCGATCCTCTGGCCACCGTTCGCAAAATGATACCAATAGACCAACATCGACCCGAAGCAAGCCATCAAACGGTCGATCAGATCACGTGCTGCGTTCGCTGTATCTTGTTCGGGTTCACATGTCCCCAACATCGAGCAGCCGGTTCGCAACACGTCCATTGGGTGAGCCGTTGCCGGAATGGCTTCCAACGTCTTCACAACCGGGTCCGGTAGCTTACGCATGGCCCTCAATTTCGATTTGTAAGCCGTTAACTCGGTGTTATTCGGCAACGAACCGTGAATTAACAAATGGGCGATCTCCTCGAATTCGGCCCGATCTGCAAAATCCAGTATGTTGTAGCCGCGATAGTGCAGGTCGTTCCCAGATCGACCAACGGTACAAAGCGCCGTAGTACCTGCTTCTACGCCAGAGAGTGCCACCGACTTTTTTGGTTTTCTTACATCCGCTGGCGGATTGTTCATGAATCGTCATCCTCTGACTTGTTTTTGGCGAACAGTTTATTGAGTTTGTCTTCAACTTCGTGGTAACCGAGGAATTGGTAGAGTTCGTCGCGAGTCTGCATCGTGTCGAGAACGCTCTGCTGTGTGCCCTGCTGGCGTAGTGTCTGAAAAACGTTTAGGGCCGCTTTGTTTGCAGCGCGAAATGCCGACAGGGGATAAAGAGCAATACTAACGCCGGCATCCGATAATTGCTGGATAGTAAAAAGCGGCGTGGCGCCGAATTCGGTGATATTGGCGAGGACCGGTACGTTCACTGCACTGACGATTTCGCTGTACTGCGCCAACGTCGTCATCGCTTCGGGAAAAATCATGTCGGCACCCGCGTCCACGCAGGCGCAGCCACGATCAATTGCTGACTGCATTCCCTCGACCGCCAAGGCATCAATACGCGCCATGACGACGAAATCGCTGTCCAGCTTTGCATCGACGGCAGACTTGATCCGATCGACCATCTCGGCTGGCGAAACAATGGCCTTGTTCGGGCGATGGCCGCAACGTTTCTGTTGAACCTGGTCCTCGATGTGCACTCCCGCGGCCCCGGCCCTGCTCATGGCCCGAACCGCACGGGCAATATTCAAGGCTCCTCCCCAACCGGTGTCGATATCAACCAGTGTCGGCAAATCTGTCGCGTCGGTGATCCTCTTTAGATCGACCAAGACATCCTCCATCGTCGTGATGCCGAGGTCGGGTAGGCCGCATGAACCGGCCGCTACTCCGCCACCGGAGAGATAGAGTGCCCGGAATCCGGAGGCGGCGGCCAGTAGCGCGTGGTACGCGTTCATCGCACCAACGCACTGCAGAGGCTTCTCTGCTTGAACGGCCTCGCGAAACTTCTTGCCTGCCGACACGTCTGTTCCTCTCTATTAGAACTTCCTTGGCCTCGCAGATGGAGTGCCCGGCTACTGTGTTACGATCTTAACGGCCGGTAAGTTGTCGACGATGCCAGCGCCCGTGCGACGCAATTCAGCGATCGTGGCCTTGCGAAATTTGCTCAGTTTCTTTTTAAATTCCGGCTCGAGTGCGAGGTTTTTCAACTCTTCAGGGTCGGCCTTCAAATCGTAGAGCTCTTCGATCTCACCGTCCACCAGCGTACGGATGTACTTATGATGACCCTTGGCAAGCGAAATCCACCATGGGACCCCATTCAAATATAAGTCGCCTGGGTCGGTTGGAACGACGTCCGTATCCGAACCATACATCCGCCCCATCAAGGTGAGCAGCGCGGGATGCGACCACTTTGCTTTTGGATCTTTCAGCAGTGGCGTCAGATCATGCCCGTGCATTTCCCAGGGCAGGTCGATCCCGGAGAACTCAAAGAAGGTCGGAATCAGATCCACCCCACCTACCGGTTTTTTGCATACCACCCCCACCTCCAATTGGCTCGGCATGCTGATGATCAATGGTGAGCGGATGGTGGCATCGTAGGGAGCCAACTTAGTACAAAATCCATGTTGCCCCCAACCGAATCCTTGGTCTGCGGTGAACACAACCAGCGTGTTGTCGAGTTGGCCAGATTCCTTTAACGCAGCCAACATCTTGCCGACGCCATCATCAATCGCCCGCACGCCCTGATGATACTGGCGCGTCCAGGCGTTAAGGCTGTTGCCATGAATGCCCTTGTTGCCCTCCACTGTTCTCCCTTGAAATGACCCGCCCTTCATTTCTGGCAGTCCATCGCTTCCTTTGGTCCAAAAATTGATTTTCTGCATGTAGTCAGGTTTCCCTGCCCGCGGCGGATAAATATCTGCGGGCACTGGAACCTCTACGTCTGGGTAGTCGTCAAGATGCCGTTGAGCAGGTGTAAACGGTCCGTGAACAGCGCCGTAGCAAACCCACAAGTACCATGGCTTGCCCTCCTGACGGTGTTGACCACGAATAAAATCAACGGCCCATTTGGTGTAGTTGTCCGTCGAATAACCCGCCGTCATCTTGCCCTTCGCACCGTTGAATTCGATCAACTGGTCATAGTAGTAATGACCACAATTCTCGATGTATCGGGGGCGATTCCAGACCGCCTGATAATCCCAATCACGTCCAAAACCATTGTCCGTTCCGGTGTGCCACTTGCCGACTTGCGCCGTGACATAGCCGTTCTCTCGAAATACACTTGGCCAAAATGGAGCCTTCGCCGGGTCGTACTCGCTACCGGGGTACTCGCCCACCATCCTCATCGACTCGACGCCGTACGGATGATGGCCCGTCAACATTGCGGCGCGTGAGGGCATGCACCAGGTACCGATGTAGGCGTGCGTGAAACGCACGCCCTGTTTCGCCAAGTTGTCAATGTGCGGAGTCTTCACCCAATCATACGATTCAGGATAACAACCGACCGTACGGTGAGAATGATCATCGGAATAGATGAATAAGATGTTTGGCGCCTTGTCCGCTGCGTTGGCGATCGCCAATGATGTGGCCATCGATGCGAAGATCGTCAGTAGCAATACGATTCGTCTGGAGTAGGTCATGTGGTTTCACCTTACAGAGGATGGTGCATGCTCGCTCCGAGCGTCTACAGACAGAAGTGAGGTGTCGAGTTCGGTATTTTGAACTGCCCGCTCGTTCAAATCCAGTGGAGACAACACGTGCCACGGCGATCCTTCTGGAGGTGAATTGCTCGGTCTCCGCCTCACGATATGGCTGATCGGCGTATTGGCGGTGATTGCCAAGGCCACCGGAAAAGGCAAAAATGGGCGACGGAAGTTTGCCGGCTCGGCACAAAATCAGCGTTTTCCGAGGTCCAAATGCCCCGCGTCCTGCTACTCATCCCCACCTCAACGTATCGGACGGAAGCTTTTCTATCGGCTGCCGGAAAAATGGATGTCGATGTGACCGTTGCTTCGGAACATCCAAATGCGTTGGCTCGACTCAATCCGGCCGCCCTGTTAACACTGAGTTTCGCGGAGCCGGCACGTGCGGCCCAGCAGGCGGTCGATTTTGCCTCTACTTATCCGGTCGACGCCGTCATCGCGGTCGATGATCAAGTGACCTGCGTTGGAGCTGCCATCTGCCAGGCGTTGGCACTCCGACACAATTCGTTGACAGCCGTGCAAGCTGCTGGAGATAAGTATCGAACGCGTCAACTATTTCAAGCCGCTGGTTTGGTAACGCCACGATTCCAGAAAATTGCGTTCGACGATGAGATTCCTACGCTCGCCCGCGATGTCGATTACCCATGCGTTGTCAAGCCGTTGGGATTGTCTGGCAGCAAGGGAGTTATCCGCGCCAACAATGAAATGGAGTTTGCGGCCTCTGTGCAGCGTTTGCGTCAGATCGTCGAATTGGAAAATCTGTCCTCGCCAAAAGACGAGAATTGTCGGGCCATGAACAGATCGTTTCTCGTCGAGGAATTCGTCTCTGGTCCAGAGATTGCACTTGAGGCGATTCTCCGACGCGGCGAGCTTCGTGTGCTGGCGTTGTTTGACAAACCAGACGCGATGGACGGCCCCTTCTTCGAAGAGACCATATACCTGACGCCCTCCCGGCTACCTGGCCCGGTGCAGGAACAGGTAGCCGGCTGTACACAGGCGGCGGTTAAGGCGATTGGCTTGACCGAAGGAGCGATCCACGCGGAACTGCGCCTACCTGCCACCGGCCCCGTCATGATCGAAGTAAATCCGCGGTCGATCGGCGGACGATGTTCCAGAAGTTTACATTTCGAGGATCAAGAAACGCTTGAGGAGATCATCATTCGGCAGTCTCTTGATGACGACTACGAGTCACCCGTCGCCGACGTCCAGCCGAGCGGAGTGATGATGATTCCAGTCCCGAGTGCCGGCGTCTTGCGGGAAATTCGTGGAGTTGCGCGAGCCGAAGCCGTCACCGGTATCGACGCCGTGCACATCTCCGCGCATGTCGGCCAGAAGTTGGTTCCACTGCCGGAAGGTTCAGCCTATCCTGGATTCTTGTTCGCCCGGGCAGCGACATTGGACGCCGTCGAAGCGGCACTGCGCGCCTCGCACGCTGAGCTGAAATTCGTAATCGAACCGGCAGCCGAATGATTGACCTGGTCGGCGCGCCGCAGCAAGTGGCAAACATCAGATCAACAGCCCGGTCGAACATGCCTTCACAATCAGCTACCAAACGGCTATTCAACGTTGGGTTTATGCCCCATAATAGGCGTGAGCCCACCATTTATTGACTTTGTGTCACCCCCGCCTCCACTTGGAAGGCGTCCTCTGGAGCATTGAGCATGTCCCAAGCTGAAGTGTCCATCACTGGTGAACCAGTTTCAGCTGCAGTCTGTCGATTTACGGTCGATCGCCCCGTCTATCCCGAAAAGTCGTTTGCGTTCATGAGTAAAGAGGCAGCAGCAGGCTCGCCGCTCGCAGAACGACTGTTCGCCGTCGACGGGGTTTCTCGCGTTGTTGTCTCACACGACCAGATTACGGTCAACAAGACAGCCCAGGTGGAATGGCCAGTTATTGGAAAGCTCATCGGCGCGGCGATTCGGGAGCACCTGGCATCAGGAGATGCGGCAGTATCCGACGAGGCTTGGGGAAACGTCCCGTCCAGCGATGAAATAAAAGAGCAAGTACAGCAGGTCCTCGATTCTGAAGTGAATCCTTCCATAGCCGATCATGGCGGCGTCGTTCGGCTGATCAACGTCGAGGAAAACACCGTCTTCATTCAAATGGGTGGCGGTTGCCAAGGTTGCGGACAAGCGGATGTCACATTGAAGTTTGGAATCGAAAACTCCATTCGCGCAGCTATCCCCGGTGTCGGTGCCATCCTAGATGTCACCGATCACGCCGCTGGTCGCAACCCGTACTACACACCGTCGAAGAAATAAGCTGAAGCGTGGTGAGGTGCGGGGGTGCGAGGCGTTTTGATCCGAAGGCGCTAGCCTCGGGTTCTTGAAAGATCACGCATGCTAACCGCAGTGGCCGTTCCTGGTCACTTTCGGCGAAAGTGACCTACGTGTACGCTTTGCCTTCCCAACGATTCCACCAGTCTTGGAAGAGCTTCAATTGCGCGGCGGCAAACTGTTGTTGACTTGCGCTCAACTTATCCAATTCATTGAAATGAAGTTCGTAGTTTGAGTCGCCCAGCGCTGTCAGCAGGAATTTGTAATAGAGGACAAGATCGGGACCTTCGTCGAAAGTCGACAGGACGCACAAAGCGTCATCTAACTCCTTGGCGAATCGCCGAGCCGTCGAATCGCCTTTGACCGCGAGTTTGCAAAGCGACAATAGCTGAAGAACCTCTGCGGGAAGGCAGTTACCAATTCCCGTGATCGCACCAACGGCCCCACACCGCAGAAATCCATGAAATACTTGTGTGTCGACACCGACCATTAACAGCACGTCATTGTCGGCGTGCGTGATGTGCTCCGCCGCATAACTCAACGAGTCACGACCGCCAAACTCTTTGAAGCCAACCAGATTGGGAAACTCGTTGCGCAAGTCGAAAAACAGATCGGCCTTGGTCTCATAGCCGTAGTAAGGGCTGTTGTAAATCACAGCTGGCAGTTGCGGAGCCGCTCGTAGTACAGCGGCGAAGTGCGCTCGCTGAGCGTCTGGCGAAGTGCCTCGCGAAAGCAGTCGTGGAATCACCATCAGACCCTTCGCACCGACTTCCTGCGCGTGTGCGGCGTGGGCGGCGGCGCGTGCGGGACTCTGCGCTCCCGTGCCGACAACTACCGGTACACCAGCTGCCGTCAGCCGTGACACTCCCTCTTGACGCTGCTCATCGGTAAGCAGAGGCCAATCGCCCATCGATCCACAGTAGACCACGGCATTCATACCGGCCTCGATCAGACTCTCCGCCTTCTTCACCAACGCCGAAAAATTGGGGGACCGATCAGAATGACAGGGAGTCATAATCGCTGGAATGCAGCCGCAAAAAACGCTTGAATTCATCTGTTTTCCCGTTATTTATCGTGAATGAGGAGGTGGAACGGCCAAATTGACGACCATGGACGTTTGGCGGTGATCCTATGGCTGGGTCGCCCGTGATCGCGAAGGCAGCTAGTTCTTTCCCGCGTCCTGTTTTGGTTTCCGCGGATTGCGGCGTTTCTTCGCTGGTTTGGGAGGACCATACGTTTCCAGCAGGATCTTGTCGACCACCCCGCGATCTGCCCGGTTGAGAAATGCCTTCAACATGGGGTCCGCCGTGCGTGCCATGTGAGCAACCAATTGAGCTTGCAAGGACTCGATGGCCTCACGATGCTCGCTGCCGTCAATCAGATTATGAAGGCAATCGGGATCTTTCTCCAGGTCATAAAATTCCTCGGGTACGCGGTAGCGGAATAGGTTTATCCTCCCCGCGATCGCCGCATCATTCTCGGCAGCCGCTTGCATCGCCGCCATTGTCTTGCCTTCGTTGTTGTTGCGGTACCAGTGTTTTCCGTCGCTAAACGGATTGTAGATGTACCCATATTGTCCGTTTTGCACACATCGCATGGGGACAGCGTCGCCACCCGCCTTGGAGTCGATCTGGCTGAACACAAATTGGCGATTCTCCTGGGATTCGCCTTTCAGCAACGCAACAAAAGAACGTCCATCCAACCCGGCAGGACTTTTTACATCGGTCGCGTCCACGAACGTCGGAAAGAAATCGACCGTCGAAACAAAGTCGACGTCGTTCCGAGTGCCCGCTTTCACGACGCCAGGCCAGCGAACCAACATGGGCGTTCGCGTACTGTGAAACCAAGCGTTGCATTTCGCGAACGGTACGGCGATGCCATTGTCGGAAATGAAGACAACGAGAGTGTTGTCGGCGTACCCCGATTCCTCGAGTGCCTGCATGACCTTACCGAACGTGTCGTCGAGACGGCGGGTCGAGTTCAGGTATTGCGCCAACTCGGCTCGAACACCCGGCAAATCGGGTAGGAACCCTGGCACGTGTACCTCCGACGGATCATAAGTTCGCGACGGCATGGTCGCGCCTCGAGTCAGCTTCGCCGGGTTGCAGTACGGTCGATGGGGATCGTGGGAATTGACCATGAAATAAAATGGTTTCCCCTCCCGCTTGCTTCTTTCCAGAAACGTCTTCGCGCGCTGGTAATACAACTCAGGATTCCGTCCATTACCCAACTCCTTCTGGTCAAAATGATAATCCCACGTCATCGAGTTCTTGGGCGTGGAGTGTCCGTACTTTCCCAAGATCCCTGCCAGGTATCCGGCTTGTTGGAAAGTCGTGACAATGTCGGGCACATCTTCGCGAGCTTTCATGAAACCCATCGCACCGGATCGATGGCTATAACGCCCGGTGGCCAGGATTGCTCGGCACGGAGCACAAATCGCCGCATTCACATGGGCTCGATTGAACAGCACGCCCTGAGTGGCGAACCGGTCGAGGTTCGGGGTGAGATCAAGCGGTCGGCCACCAAACACCCCCAATGACTCGGCGTGCAGGTCGTCTGCGGTGAACAGCAAGATATTGGGTTGTTCGATCGCGAGTGATGGGATTGCATTCGACAGTAGGAAGGCGCCGAACAGTAATGATGAAATTAACGGTTGGCACCAATTGGTTCGTGACATCGCGTGGTTTTCAGATGAAAGTAGTTAAAATTAAAAAGTCAACTTGTCAATTTACCATCTTTTTGAGCCGCCGGCGCTAGCCTCGGGTCCTGCCTATACTTGCCTCGGGTTAAATCGCGTGACACCCGACGCTAGCGCGTGCGACTCAGGTTGTGAGGCTCGTCGCCACGCGAGTCGAGACCTGGAAACACGCTGGTCTACGTATTACACTCGCGAACAGCACGCCGATGACGATCTGTTTTCAGATCTCACCTGCGTTGCCCCAACCCAAAACGGAGTGTTCATGATCTTTTCACGCCATTCAATGCTGGTCCTTCTCGTATCGGCGATCTTGCAAACCACCATCGGTGTCGCAGCAGCTGAAGATTGGCTGCGATTCCGAGGTCCTGCCGGGTTGGGACTGGCGCCCAAACTGAGCATTCCGACCAAGAATGAGCCCGAAGCGATCTTGTGGAAGGTCGAGGTGGATCCGGGCACTTCATCGCCATTGATTATTGGCGAGAAGATCATCCTCACTTCTCACCAGGATGATCAAAGGACAATCCGATGCCTAAATAGCGAAGACGGCGTGGTGCGGTGGAGCCGGAGTATCACGAGTTCTCGCAAGGAAC
>LWDU01036468.1_pt1 | contig 11398 bp, 8 predicted proteins | sample 727161 | NCBI WGS metagenome assembly LWDU01 (sample SAMN04566230, study PRJNA314399) | hydrothermal vent metagenome | isolation source: deep sea hydrothermal plume seawater | place: Mexico: Gulf of California, Guaymas Basin | collected 2004-07-11 | reverse complement strand
AATTGACCAATAATCCCGCTGTCGGTCGTACAATGCCGACGTCCCGGCTGTTCATCCAGCAAAGTTGTCTGGACATGAATGACTGCATCGGCCGGCCTGAGAAAACGTGTTCCACAACAGAAATTCATTGGAGAATAGCCGTGTTACAAAAATCAATCAGCACGACCAGTCGTTCGTGTCTCGCTGCAATATTGACTTGCTTTGTTGCTGGCGGAATTGTCACGGCGGGTGAAGTAGATCCTTCTCAGGGCAAGTGGCACTCGAAATACAAGACACAACAGAACATTCCACAGCCTGAGGAGATGCTGCTCAACACCGACGCCGAGCCGGATTTATCACCTGAGCGGTTGGACACCGAAAGGTGGAACGTGCAGTTTTGAGGCCAAAGGCGATCTGCTGGTTGGAACGTGCGTCCCCGGATCGGCAAGCACCTACCTGTGTACTGAAAAAGTCAACTTCACTGACTTCATCTTCACCTGCGACATGATATGGGAAGTCGACGGAAACTCAGGCGTAATGTTTCGGGCTCAGACCAAGCCCGGCAAGAACGCGGAAACCGTCTTTGGACCACAGGCCGAGATGGAAGGTATCACCGGGGACCGTTTCTGGTCCGGCGGAATTTACGGGCAGAGTTGTGGTGGATACTTCTATCCGCTCTGGTTGAAAGAACACAAGGATGCACGCGCCGCCCTGGACAGGGCGGGCTGGAACCGTCTGACGATCATGGCGAAAGGCAACGTCGTCAAAACATGGATAAATGGTGTTCCGGCCGCTCACTGGGTGGACGACGGGACGTATCCGAAAGGCTTCTTTGGTCTGCAGATTCACAAAGGGACAAAAGGCACGGTGCACTGGCGAAACATCCGCGTCAAAGAACTGACGGACTAGTGCGTCATCAAGTCTAAGAACAGGGGTTGTTCCGTAGCCGAACTCGCCCGAGTTTGGGGGTTCTTCTCTATGTCGTCCAAAGTCTGGCGACTTCGGCTACCCCAACATGAAGACTTGACCACGCACTCGTGCGTATCGCATAGCCGTGCATCCGTTCCGGCGAGCAATTTCAAAGCTGAACGGTGGCAGCGCATCCGACAGGTCGTTCGTCGACTCTTCTGAATTGAGGCGTTGCGGAGTCGAGTGCCCGCAACCACTGACATTACGAGCGTTCTTCGCTGCGATCAGTTGCCAGCGCGGGAGCCGGCGAAAGGGCGTCGATCTCGGCGCGCCATTCAGCAGTCATGTTCACATCAACGGCGGCCAGTGATGCCTGCAACTGTTCAGGATTGCGGGCACCGATTATCGGTGCCGTGACGGCGGGATGAGACGCCACCCATGCGACCGCCAGCGAAACCGGATGCACACCGCGTTCCTGGGCGTGGGCCACAAAGCGTTCGGCTACCTCAAAGTAGATGTCTTCGTAATAGCGTTTCGTATACATCGAATTCTCCACCAGGCGACCGCTTTTCGGCCTGGCCCCGGCCGAGTACTTACCGGCCAGCAAGCCTCCGCCAACGGGACTGTAGGGGATGACGCCGAGTTGTTCGGATTCGGCCAGTGGCAACAATTCCACTTCTGCCTGCCGTTTGGTCAGGTTGTACATCGGCTGCAGGCAGGCGAATCGCACTTTGTCTTTTCGCTCGGCGGTTCCGATCGCCTTTGCTGTTTGCCAGGCTGACCAGTTGCTCACGGCCGGGTACAGAATCTTTCCCTCACGCACCAATTCATCCAGAACGTCGACGACTTCTTCGATGGGAGTATCGGCGTCGTATTGGTGCACGAAATAGACGTCCAGCCGGTCGGTCTTCAGTCGCCGCAGCGAATCCTCGACAGCCTGTTTCACCTGACGGCGAGACAAACCGCCGGCGTTGGCGTGGTCACCCATGGGGCCGAACACTTTGCTGGTGATCACCAGTTCGTCTCGGCAATCCGCAATCAGCTTTCCAAGAATCTCTTCGGCGCGTCCCGCGGTGTACACATTGGCACAATCAAAGAAGTTGATCCCCGCGTCTCGACACTCCTTAAACATCGCAGCCGACGTGGCTTCGTCCGCGTCGCCTCCAAACGACATTGTGCCAAAACATAACTGCGACACCTTCATCCCCGTCCTGCCGAGAACGTTGTATTCCATTTCAGATATCCTGTGTTTAATGTGAGCGACTGAGCAGGCACAGTGGCCAAACGGAAACGCTGGAAAAGGGGGTCAGGTACCAAAAATGCGAAGCACCCTTCGGGCCGTTCCGGTTTTTGGTACCTGACCCCGTTTTCCTCGCCAACCCTATAACCTGGGCCTGACAAAGCATTAGAGCAGTTTTTAGTTCTCTATGCATGCCTCTGCCACGCCGGGCTGAGCGTTTCGTCTGACGAGAGACGAGGACGAGAGACACGTCCGAGCGTATTCGGTGACTCTTACGCGATCAGCTTTTCCACAACGCTGCCCCCGACATTTGTCAGACGAATGTCAAACCCACCAAATCGTTTTGACAGCCTGAGATGATCCAGCCCGAACAGGTGCAGCAGCGTCGCATGGAAGTCGTTGATGTGGACTGCGTCTTCAATCGGAGCCCAGCCAATCTCGTCGGTGCGTCCCACGACCTGACCGCCTTTTACGCCGCCGCCCGCCATCCACAGGCTGAACGCGTATGGGTGATGATCGCGGCCTGGCTGCTGTCCCTTGCCTTCGTGAGTATCCGCCAGCGGAGTCCGACCAAACTCGCCCGTAAAAACGACAAGTGTGTCTTTCAGCAGGCCGCGCTGCTTCAGGTCCTTCAGCAGAGCTGCGACAGGCTGATCAACAACACTGCTATTGTACTTCAAATCCTTGTCCAGCCCGTCGTGATGGTCCCATGATGCGTGATACAGATTCACGAATCGCACACCTCGTTCGACAAGTCGTCGCGCCAGCAGGCAGTTGCGGCCGAAGGCGGCGTGCGCGTTTCCCGTGTACCCGCGATAACGTTGGTTCTCCGGTTCCGCTCGAGCTACTCCATAGGCGTCGAGCGTTTGTTGAGTCTCATTCGACAGGTCGATCAATTCCGGTGCCACGGCCTGCATACGAAAGGCCAATTCGTAAGCTGCAATTCGTTCTGAAATTCCGGAATCGTTCGTCAGTTCCAATCGCTGTCGATTCAGCTCTCGGATCGCCGCCAGACTGTCTCGCTGATCATCCCGCGAGACGCCTGCCGGATTCTGCAGATTCAATAGTGGTTCGCCCTGGTTGCGAAAGGAAATTCCCCGATACGTCGAAGGAAGAAAGCCGCTGGTCCAGTTGGATGTCCCACCGCTGGACCCGGATCCTGCCGACAGGACCACATAACCGGGCAATTCCTGGCTGATACTGCCCAGGCCGTACGTGACCCATGCACCGACGCTGGGCCGACCCAGGCGACCGACTCCACTGTTCATCATCAACTGCGCCGGGTGATGATTGAATTCGTCCGTATGCATCGATCGCACGACCGCGATGTCGTCGGCGCACGTGGCGATATGTGGCAGGCGATCAGAAAACTCAGTGCCACATTCGCCATGTCTGGTGAACCGGCGCGGGCTGCCTTTGAGCCTGGCCGTCTTTGCGTTCGTAAACGCCAGCCGCACACCTGCGCTGATCGATTCCGGCAGCATCTGTCCGTCGCGCCGGACAAGTTCCGGCTTGGGGTCCAGCAGGTCGATCTGACTGGGCGCTCCGGCCAGAAAGATAAAGATGCAGCGCTTGGCACGCGCTGGAAAGTGTGGCTGTCGAGGGGCCAGAGGGTTGAGTGGCCGCGACGTATCTTCCAGCAGTCCGTCGGCGTGCAGCATCGAACCCAGTGCGAGCGCACCAATACCACCGGCCGTCGTGGCCAGAAAATCGCGTCTGGCATGTTCAAACAAACTCATTCGCCCCTCTCCACGTTTTTCGCATGTGCATGGTCGTCACTGACTGCATGAGGCAAGTGACCGTGACGCTATTCCCGAGTAATGAATTCGTCCAGGTTGATCAACAGCCTCGCCACACTGACCCACACCGCCAGTTCGGTATCCGTTGTGTGTCCTGGCAGCTCACCGTCTCCCTGAAAGCGATTTGTCTGTTTTTCGACATACTCCACCAATGTCTTTAACTCCGCCGGCTGTGCTTCCCGGGACATCGTGAGTCGCAGTGCAAACCGCAGTCGATCAGTCGTCTCACTCGACGGCGATTCGGTAACGATTCGTCGGCCCAGTGCCTGAGCACATTCCACAAATACGGGATCATTCCAGAGTGTCAACGCCTGCAGGGGACTTGTCGAACGTTCTCGTTTCGTACACGACGTGTTGGAATCGGCAACGTCAAAGTCGACCAGCATCGGATAAGGCACGGTCCGCTGAAAGAACGTATAAAGACCCCGCCGGTAGCGATCACGACCTTCGCTGACTGACCATTTAACATTTCCCTGAAAGCCCAGCGCAGCGAAGTCGGCGGGTTGCGGGGGACGTACACTCGGTCCACCAATTTTCGGATTCAGCAATCCGCTGACCGACAGTGCAAGGTCCCGGACGATTTCCGCTTCCACGCGCAGACAATTCTGTCGGGCCAGCAGAGTGTTGTACGGGTCGTGTTGCAGCAGCTCAGGCCGTGAGTGTGATGACTGACGATAAGTCGCCGACATAACGATCAGCTTGTGCAGTTTCTTTAAGCTCCAGTTGTCCTGGCGAAAGCGAGTCGCCAGCCAGTCCAGCAATTCCGGGTGAGACGGACGTTCGCCCTGCGTGCCAAAATCGTCGTCCGTCGCCACCAGACCGCGGCCGAAGTACTGCTGCCAGACACGATTGACGATCACACGAGAAGTCAGCGGGTTGTCGTCTGCGACGATCCATTGTGCCAGATCAAGTCGGTCCGCCTGTGCATTTCTCGTTACGAGCGGCGGAAGGATTGATGGAGTGCCAGGCTCAACCGCATCACCTTTGTTCAGGAAACTGCCGCGGATATGGACGCGAGTTTCCTGTCTGTTCCTTGCTTCCGAAACCGCGCGGGCCATGATCGTCGTGTCGGAAGAGAGCGGTGCCGACTTCCTGTGTTTCGTTTCGGCGGCCACCAGCTGGTCGAGCCCCGGTTCCGAATAACCATAGAACCGTATCAGACGCAGCACTTCTGCGCCAGTCCGTTCGTCAGCCGGCTTCCTGATGATCCTGACAATGTCCGCGTCGTTCAGTTTCAGCGGAACCGGCCGCGGCGCGTTAGTCACCGAAGACGAAAACGACCGAGGTTGTGATCCGCATGCCGCAGGTGCGCGAGTTCGACAGTCAGCCGCGTACCGGCCTTGTTCTCGATTGGCTCAGCCAGCGTAAAGACGGCAGCATGATTCATCCCCGTCCGAGGATGAATCGCCCAGCCACTGTCCGCGTTGTCAACCAATGCGGATGTGATGTCGCGGTTGCTCTGGCTGAAATCAGCACGCGCGGCGGCCAGTTCGACTCGGTCACCCATTTCTTGCGAGTCATCGGCCGGTCCTTCAAACAGGCGAAACGCGGTCAGAACGAAGTTACCGTTACTCGCCAGCCCGGGGCCATTGGCACCCAGCCGATCGTCGGCCAGAGCTTCCAGTCGAACTGCCGTGATTCGCGTTAACGACGTCGTCGCATCCACCGTGTATGTATCCACCTCATTGTTGGGCCCATAGGCATTGATGGCGCCGTCGTCTGCGAGTTTCAGGCTGATTCCGGCCGCGGTCGTCAGCCTGTCCGGGATCAGTGTCTGCCACTGATGGCCACCTGTCGAAAGCGATTGTTCCCACCCGGTCATCTCTGCGCTGCGGTAATCTGCGATGGCATCCAGATACGGCTGGTGCTCGGCAGCGAAGCGAGTGACCTTTCGGCTGTGTTCCTCAAGATCTAGCGCGGTGGGCGCGGGAATCAACGGCTCCTGCAGACTATTGAAGAATGCGTAGAATTGGTAGTACTCGTTCTGCGAGATCGGGTCGTACTTGTGCGAATGACACTGGCAGCATCCCAGAGTCAGTCCCAGCCAGACTTTCGCCACCGTGTTGGTGCGGTCCACCGTGCGTTTCACACGATCTTCTTCGCGATCGACTCCGCCTTCGGTGTTCACCAACGTGTTGCGATGAAATCCAGTCGCGACTCGCTGATCCGTGGACGCGTTCGGCAGCAGATCTCCCGCAATCTGCTGAATCGTAAAGCGGTCGAATGGCAGGTCGGCATTCAACGAGTCAATCACCCAGTTCCGCCACCGCCATGCGTGCGGCCGCACGCGGTCGGCTTCGTACCCGTTGCTGTCTGCATAGCGAGCCATGTCCAGCCAGTAACGCCCCCAACGTTCTCCGTAGTGCCGCGATTCCAGCAGACGATCGACAACATCTTCGTAAGCGTTCTGATCGAGGCTGTTGAGAAATGCTGTAGCATCTTCGTGCGACGGTGGTAAACCGGTTAGATCCAGAAACAGCCGACGCAGAAGAGTCGTACGCTCGGCACGCGGTGACGGATTAATCTTCTCATGATGCAAACGCGACAGAATAAACTGATCGATCTCATTGCGAGGCCACGCAGAATCAATCTGTGGTGGGGCAGAGCGATTGACGGGCCGCCATGCCCAGTGCTGCCGACCGTCCTCTCCGTCACCGCGCGGATCAATCGCGTCTGCCAAAATCCACTTTTCGAAGTCGGCGACCACGTTCGGCGGCAACCTGCGTTCAGGCGGCATTTCCAGGCCATCATGTCGGAGTGCCGACAGCAGCAGACTTTCCGCGGGGACGCCCGGCACGATGACAACGCCCGACTCGCCACCACGACGAAGTTGATCGGCGGCATCCAGTCGCAGACCTCCCTTGACCGATTCGGCTCTGGCCGAGTGGCATCCGAAACAGTGTCTCTGCAGGACGGGCTCGATGCGATCTCGAAAGAACTTCGCCTCGACTGACGCCTCTTCCGCGGCCGACACATTTGCCGAAGCAGTAAACGCAAAAAGCGAAATCGACAGCAGGATACAAATCGTTCTTCGGATACCTGCATTGCGCACCGGGGCATTGAACGGCATCAGCCAGCGTCTGTACAACAGCTCAAACACATTCGCGCTTTCAGACCGAAGTTGAATATGTGAAGGACGACGTCACATGCTAACAGCAGATTCAGCAAACGTCCCGTTCCCACCAAAAAGACAGGCACGCCGAGGTGCGTCCGATCGTTGGAGGGGCCACGCCACCCTGAGTCTGCTCCTCTCCCCCGCGTTGTTCGTTGTCCTGCGAATCGGCCTGCAAGCGGGGGAGAGGCTGGGGGAGGGGGCAAAGGAAGCCCGTCGGCTTCCCGTTCAACACGCTCCAACCAACGGATGCACCCGCCACGCCGTCGTTCCACGGTGTCTGTGTTCACGGCCGCGATCCGCATGATACACTTCGTGTCATGCCCAGTGAGTACGGAAATCCAAACCCTTCCGCAGCCGCGAGATTCGCGACGACGCGATGGAGCATCGTGAATTCGGCGGGACGTGACTCATCACCGGATTCACGAGTGGCACTGGAAGCGCTGTGTCAGGCGTATTGGTTTCCCCGTGGGATTGTTCCGCTCGGGTGTCGACGATGTTGCGTCTGAGCATAGTGAGGAAGACTGAAAAGAAGCCGCGAGTGAAAACCACAGCTCATGCGAACACTCGGCCGGTGGGAACCGGCCCTACTTCACTGAGAGTCGCGGCAGGAATCACCCGTTCTACATTTGTGACGATGTTCGTTTACGGATCGACGCCTTCCGGGGGCCGAGGAACGGGAAGAATCAACCGCGAAGGAAAAGTTGCGGACATCTGGATGGTATTGGTTGCAATACGCACTTCGTCGCTGGAACGCAGCGGTGCACCCGTATTGGGGTTGGGGTCGTAGCCACGATCGCTGCTGGACGTAACGTGCAGTCGAATGCGGTGGCCTTTGTTAAAGATCATACTGGTGGAGAAAAGATCGATCTCGATCTCGTACACTTCACCGGGCTTCATCAACGTTTCCCGTTCCAGCGATTCTCGAAATCGCACTCGGAGAGCGCCCTCGGTCACGTTGAAAGATCGTCCGTCCGGATAGACATCGCTGAGTCTCGCGATGAAGTCGGTGTCCGGGCAATCAGAGGACACGTGCAGTCGTACGCGGACGTGGCCGGTCACTTCGAGTGGAACGTTGAGCGGCTGTGTGCTGAAAACTTTCCCGCGGTGTTCGATCGTCCGCTGATCTCTGGGACCGGACGGGATCGTCAATTGTGGGCCGCCAATCGTGGGAGTCGGATCGGCCGGGTCGTACCGATAACTGCCTCTGCCTGCGACGTTCGCAACATTCGGCGAAAGCAGGCCATCGGCATGCAGATGCAATTGGTAGGACTGTGCCTCAAACGGCGGCCACGACTCAGCCGTCCTCCAGACATTGCCCGGAGCGGCAGCATCTTCGACATCGCCCATGACATAATAGGTCACGGGCGGTCCGTCCATGATGCCGTTCTGAGTGCCCTTCAGATGGAAGTCAAACCATTCCCAACACGGCATCGAGTGGAGTTTCGTCGGTGGGTTGACCGCGTTGGGAAACGTCAGCTCACCCGTTTTATTCGGAGCACCGTGCGTCCACGGCCCGATAATAATTCGCTGCATCCCGCGTGCCTTGGGACCTCCGGAACTCTGGTACGCGTTGAAAGCATCGATCGTTTGCTGAGCGAAAATGTCGTACCACCCGGCGTAATGGACAGCCGCCGCATTGGCCGATTCCGGCCGTTCAAGCAAGTTACGTGACTTCCAGTAGTCGTCGTAGGTCGGATGCGACGTCCACAGCTTAAGCGCGTCGGGCGAGTACTTATTGCCTTTCAGCCAGTCCTCGATCATGGCCTTGCGGAAGACACCTCCCCAATAAATCCCAGGATAGATAGCGGGCGTCGCAAAGCGAATCTGCTGGCAGTCAAGCGGTCGAACACCTGTGCCTGCCAGCAGATACTGACTGATTCCCAACGCAGAACCTCCGAGCGTCCCCAGCTTGCCGTTACTCCATGGCTGCCGTTGGATCCATTCCACGGTGTCGGCACCATCGGTCAAGCCGTCCGTCCAGCCATCCGCCTCGAACGCCAGCTTCGCCCCCTCCGATTGGAACCGACCGCGTGTATGCTGCAGCACCACAGCATAGCCGCGACGGGCTCCGGCATTTCCCCAAAGTGGCGACAGAAAGACGTGCGAATAGGTACTTCGGACCAGAATCACTGGCCAGGGGCCGGAACCTTCCGGCAAATGAACGACCGCCGTCAACTTCACACCATCACTCATCGCAATGGAAACGTCACGTTTCTGCTGTGCGATGCACGGTGCACAGAACAGAAGTACGGTGACCAGCGCCACAACAGTGGGCATGGCCCGCATTCGTTTCAACGTCGCCGTCAGCGTTCGCATGAGTAGTGCTCTCAAAACACAAAACAGGGACATTGTACTTTTCTAAGTAACGTCAGAATGACACCAGAATTAGACGCCTAAAGCTGTGACTTCGCGAGAATCCAATTAACAGTGTCGTTTTTTCCGAATCCAATCTCCCAACGCCAGTTGCCGGAATCGAATGACAATTCGTAGACATAGATCCTTCCATCGCCGAGTTTTCGACTGCTTTGAAAATCGAACGATTTCGAATCGCCGAGTTTATTCAAGGTGATGCAGAAGTCTTTTCCCTTGCTTGATGCGAAGAACGTCCGCAATCCCGGATTCAATTGCGAGGAACGAATGCGTTGTTCCTGCACCTGGCGAAACCAGGTCTTTGCCTTCACAGTAACTGACTTGTCTTCCTGGGCATTCGATTTCGCAATCGGGTCCGACGTGTCGCTTAAGTACTTCTGGATCATTGTCGAAGCGACGTCGTCGCAGGCTTGTCGGGCTGCATCGCCGGCACAGTTCGTTGCAGACAGGACGGCGAATCGTTTTTTCGGCGCCAGCCAGGCGGTGCAGAAATTCATGGTGTTGCTGCCGCTATGACTCAAGGCTGCTCCACCTGCCCAGGATCGCTGGGCTATCGTCCAACCACCGGCATAGTTGCCGTTGAAACCAGCTTCGTGGAGATGCTTAAGCGTTGCCGGCGCCAACAATGGTTTTCGATTGGTGCTGGCCCCCAGGTGAACGCCAACGAACTTCGCCCAGTCGGCCATAGAGCAATGCACCTTGCCAGCTGGTCCGATTGCGTCGAGATTGTCGGCTCTCGGTGACGGGCGCACAGCGATTGGTTTCCCCGCCTGCAATCGGTGTTGCCACGGTTGATCCATTTTCTGTGCGGAACCCATCGCCCCGAAACCTGCTGAAGTCATTTTCAACGGCTGAAATATGAACTCAGACATCAGTTCTTCCCACGGCCTGTCCATCACCATTTCGGCCATGACACCGGCAACGCTGTACCCGGCATTCGAATATTGAAATCGCGAACCGGGTCTGAATTGCGGTGGCGTTTTCATCAGTTGACGAATGTATTCCATTCGCTGCTCGCGAGGTGCTTTGGGAAAAGCTCCTGGGTCAACGCCCTTGTAGCTTTCGCCAGGCAGACCGGCGCGATGCATCAATAGCTGGTCGATTGTCACGTCTCGATAACCTGGATCCGATTTCTTTGCCAGATCGGGCAACACGTCGACGATTTTCAAATCCCAACTTAGCTTTCCTTGATCGACGAGGATTCCGATCAGTGTAGCCGTCATCGCTTTGGTGCACGAACCCATATGAAATTTGTCGTCGCGGGTTACCGCGACCTTGCTGCCGAGTTTTCTCTCGCCAACCGCATCAAAAACGATAAGCTTCCCGTCAACAATTACGGCTACAGCCAGCGCCGGCAGCTTGTGCTTCTGACGGATGGATTCGAGCGAGGCAGCAGAACCCGAACCTGCAAGACCGGAATTCACAAATCCAAATGCGATAACGCTTGTTGCGGCACAGATTTTCAAAGTATGTAGTGATTGCATATCGGGTCCTCGAAGTTGGCAACTCGGGTAGCACGTCTTCGAAAAAGGCGTGCGTTAACGGCACAGAAATCCGTGGAAACAACATTCGGCACAAACATGTAATAGGCAATTCAGCGGGTACGACGTGTGCCAGGAATATCGAAACGACCTTCAATCGCTACTATACCAGCATTCGGAAATTGATTTAAACACGTAATCTCGGCCGAGGATTTCGCGTCGAAAATCGTTCAATTCGCGCCGTCCGGCAGAAACCCGAATTTAACGAGAAGCACAACGGGGGTTCAACAACATGAAAACATTGACACTGCTGCTTGTTCTGTTTACTGGTTCTGAAGTGCGCGCAAATTCCGATGATGCTGGCGTATCGTTCGACCTGCAGAGCCATATCGACCAAGCCGTTGATAATGGGCAGAAGAAGATCGTTATACCGCCGGGACGTTATCGCGTTACTCCACATCAGCGGCAACATCTCTATCTGCATGATCTGGAAGATGTCGATATT
>LWDU01043856.1_pt1 | contig 11399 bp, 15 predicted proteins | sample 727161 | NCBI WGS metagenome assembly LWDU01 (sample SAMN04566230, study PRJNA314399) | hydrothermal vent metagenome | isolation source: deep sea hydrothermal plume seawater | place: Mexico: Gulf of California, Guaymas Basin | collected 2004-07-11 | reverse complement strand
TGTATAAGATAAAAAGGGCTGAATCTAGTAATAGATTCAGCCCAGAATATATGTAATAAAAGGCAGGTTGAACATCGGTCTTATATTTAATAATAGACCTGAGTTTGGGTTTGGGTTTTGGGTATTGTTTTTTTCTTGTTTTCGCCTATCTTTTACTACCAAACAATACTAAATATCATTAATGATTTGTATACTAATTTATCCAAATCCTAGCTACATATATAAAAGATCAGCAACTATCATATAAATTGCTGTAAAAATTCATATATGTTTCATTAAGATTGTATCTCTTACCAGATCGAGCTGCTGCTCGATATAAATATCTTAAGACATATCACGGCGGCATGGGTGCCATGAATGACCCTATGCGAATCCACCCAGCACTTGCACCAATACATTGAAGCACTAGTGCATCGAGGTTTGCTAGAAGCACGTCACCGGCAGCTCCGTCGATGTTCTTGCCATTACGAGAAATCGTTAGCATATTGCTCCCGCCGCTAGCACCAGAATCAAGCCTCTTGATTGTATACATTCTACCAGTCATAGCATCTGTCGCAGAGGGTAGTGTAAGTGTAATTGATGCAGAATTGCAGTCTCCTACAACGCAAAAATCATCTTCAGTTATTGTGTAAGCACTTGTTTTCGGAGGTGTGACCTTTACCGAAAAAGAACTATTCACTTCTAGTCCAGACCCGGGAGTACTAGTGTTAACANNTTTATAATGACTCCTGTATCTCCAACATCTAAAACGTTATAGTATACGCCAGCCGATGGTTGCGCAAAAAATGAAGCAAAATTTCCTGATGCATTCTTATCTTCAATGATTTGCAGCATATCTCTAGGGTATAGTAAAATATCATCTGTTCCTGCATATATCCTAACGTCGTTTGACGAACTTAGATATAATGAACCACCAGACTCATATATGGCGGCGTCTGGAGAGTTACCATCATCTTGAGAATCCCAAACAATTTTACTCGATGTTGCTGAGTCTAGTATAATAGCTGCGGTTGTTGCTCCTCCAAACGTATTACCACCGTTTACATGTAAAGATCCAGAAACAACAGCATCTCCTCCAAACACTGCTGTACCCCTTGTTACAGTACCCTTTGAGCCTATCGAACCTGATACCCAAAAATTATTATCAACACCCACACTGTTATTTTGGCCCATCGCACAGATATTATTTGCTGAATGCCCAGCGTACAATTTTATTAGTTCATCGTTGAGGAGTATTTTTGTAGTAGTTCCGCTATCTGTTGCTCGCCTAATTTTATCGACATACAGATCGCCAGAGGCTTGTATGCTTCCAGCAATATCGAGCTTTACGGTTGGTGATGTTACACCGATACCGAGTCTACCATCGGCTCGAAATCTAAAAAGTGTAGTTGATGCTGATTCTAAATCCAGCAAATATGTTCCCGTGCCGGTGCCATCACTGGTAATTTTCATACCATGACCTGCTGAGCTTTCATCATTGTCAATTGTTGCAGCATATGAGTTTGCTACATTGTGATATACCTTAAGCGCAGTTGTATCAGATGACCCTGATACAATTATTCCTTCATTCAGTCTAGGTGTACCTGCACCAAAGTTTCTAATAGGCATAATAGCATTCTCCTTAATTAAGTATTAAGTAGAACCTAGATTGCTATTTAGAAAAATTTACATGAGGTCTTAAGACATCATCAAGACTATTGACAACGGTTGCAAGCATTGCTGCAGTATCTCTTGCACTAATGATTGCAGTATTTTGACCACCTGATTCTTTTAAAACTGAGCTATGTCTTTCTATGACATGGCTTCTAAGCTTTAGAAGCATATCTAGTTCTCTTTTTTCCATGGAATCTCCCTCTCGTAAATAAGTATATCACTTTTTGCTCTTATAGTTTACTGAATTTTTAATATCTCTTTTTGGCTTTATCATAGTTAGATTTTCTTCAAGAGCATGGGTGAGACCGAGTCCGCCGCAAATTCTAATCTGGTAGACTTTAAGGTTACTATCGAGCCTGGGACATCTATCAATATGTGCCCTATACGATTCACCCCAATGTTCGCATAGGACTAGGTCCCCCTGTTCAAATTTTAAATCTTCGTTCATGCTTTCTCCTTTTATAGCGCATCTTCAAATTCAGCATCGATTATATCATCATCTACTTCTTTCTCAGCTTCTGCTTGATTATCATTTGTCTGATTGTATAATTGCGAACCAGCCTCATGGAGTGTTGTTTCGAGGTCCCTTAGGGCTTCGAGCTGTATATCTGGATTGTCGCTATCAAGTGCGACTCGAGCCAGAGAGATCTTTTCAGATATTTCATTTTTTATTTCTTCAGATAACTTTTCTTCGTTATCAGCAACCATTTTCTCTGTCTGATACATAACTGTGTCTAGCTTGTTTCTATTTTCAATTACCTGCAATCGAGTCTTATCACTCTCTTCGTTCTCTTTAGCGTCGTCGACCATTGTTTGAATTTCATCAGCTGACAGGGAACCATCGCCTGTTATGGTGATTGTTTGCTCCTTTCCTGTTGCCTTGTCTTTGGCAAGAACAGAAAGAATACCGTTAGCATCAATATCAAATGTTACCTCAATTTGAGGTACTCCTCGACGTGCTGGTGGGATTCCATCAAGCTGAAAATTTCCTAGTGTTCTATTGTCACCCGATAGTTTTCTTTCACCCTGTAGGACACGTATGTCAACAGCTGGTTGATTATCTGCTGCTGTGCTAAATGTTTCAGTTTTTGCACATGGGATGGTTGTGTTTCTTTGTATTAAAACTGTAGTAACACTCCCCATTGTCTCAATGCCAAGAGAGAGCGGTGTAACATCAAGAAGTAGAATATCATTTACGTCTCCTGAAAAGACTCCACCTTGCACAGCAGCACCAAGAGCTACAACTTCATCAGGGTTAACAGAGTTATTAGAAGGTTTTCCAAAGAATCCTTCAACTGACTTTTTAACCAGTGGAATTCTTGTTGAGCCTCCGACCATGATAATTTCATCAATTTCAGATTTCTCAAGTCCAGCGTCAGAGAGTGCATTTTTTACAGGTAATAGGGTCTTCTCTACAAAGTCACATATCATTTGCTCGAATTTCGACCTAGTCAATGAAGATGTTAGATGCTTTGGTCCTGTGGCATCTGCTGTTAAAAATGGTAGATTGATATCAGTTTGCTGTGTACTCGAAAGCTCAATCTTTGCTTTTTCTGCTGCCTCTCTTACACGTTGAATTACCATACTATCATTTGATAAATCAATTCCGGTATCACTCTTAAATGTATCGAAGAGCCAGTCTATTAAAATTTGATCAATATCGTCTCCGCCAAGATGAGTATCACCATTTGTACTAAGAACCTCAATAACTCCATCAGCAATTTCCAAAATAGAGATATCAAATGTTCCTCCGCCTAAATCAAATACGGCAATCTTCTGCTCACCTTGCTTATCAAGACCGTATGATAGTGCAGCTGCAGTTGGCTCATTGATAATTCTCTTAACTTCAAGGCCGGCAATCTTTCCTGCGTCTTTGGTAGCTTGACGTTGTGCATCGTTGAAGTATGCCGGAACGGTAATGACTGCTTCTGACACAGGGTGTCCAAGATATTTCTCAGCTGATCTTTTTAGTTTTGTCAAGATCTGTGCAGATATTTCTGCAGGTGCATAGTTCTTATTATGAACCTTAACTTTACAGATATCCCCCTTGCCTTGAACAATTTTATAGGGTACATTTTTAATTTCTTCTTTCGATTCTTTAAATCGCATTCCCATAAATCTTTTAATAGAATAGACTGTGGATTCTGGATTTACGATTGCCTGCCTTCGAGCAGAGACTCCAACCAGTCTTTCTCCGTTGGTATTATATCCGACGACTGAGGGTGTAGTTCTACTTCCCTCTTCATTTGTAATAACTTTAGGCTTTTTGCCTTCCATTACAGCGACACACGAATTCGTTGTCCCTAAATCAATTCCAATAACTTTGCTCATTTTTACTCCGTATGATCCAGTTGCTCTATAAAGATATACACAAAACGTAGAGTGTACAGGCTTTAGTTTAGATTTTTAAATATTCCCACTCACCATTCCAATTGGTGTACTTTACTTTTTTAATTCCTGCTTTTCGAAGCTGATCCAAGCATAGCCTGCATGGCTTTGCCATTGTTAACTCATGATCGTACTTGGAAAATCTCATAACTTCTAATTCATCACCGGGTTGAGCGAATCTCAGAACATTCATTTCTGCGTGCATGTGTGATGCCCAAGTCCCGTCTGCGTATTGGCGCTTAAATCTTGGATGAGTCTTATTAGTATTTTCACCAATTCTTATAACTGTGCCGCGACGACGCAAAATAGCTGCTATATGGTAAGTTCGACCATTACTCAAGGCAAGATTTTTAGCTTTATAATACACTTGGCATAACTACCTCTCAGATAATTATAGTATATAAAGAACTTATTTACAATCTAAGCTAAGGGAAAAAACAGAATCTTGGTGAAAAAGAAAATCAGAAGTTTTATAAGTTCTAACATTTGAATTTATTAGAATTTTTATTCCCTTTTCAAGTCTATCAAGAATCAACACGCAATCAATGGTTGCATCTTTATTTTTCAATAAGAGAACATCACCTTTTTCAATCTGTATTTTTTCATTATTTTTCATTCTTGTTCTATCGAGAGTCGCATGTCGTAATCATCCCTTGCGATCTTGTAAATTTTTCCTATGTATCCTGTATTTCTTAAAACTTTAAAAGCAAGATTTTCAATGGAAAACTCACCCTCTCTAGATAGGCCAGCCTGTCTCATTTTTTTTATTTTTTCTTTGACTCTTTCTATTCCTAATTCTCTATTTGGACTTGATAACATTTTATCAATACGATCCATCATGTCTTGAGATTTTTGCATTACTAGATGAAAATCTATTTTTGGTGATTTTAGCTCTGGTGCGATAATCCATTTGTTTTTTATAACGCTAAATACACCTGTTGAATGATGTGCTTCAGAAGTATCTTGTGCATACATTTCAACCTCGAATCCCTTTATTTTTATTTCGTGTTTCTCATTCCAGATTGTTTTCTTTGCAGACATATGATTCCTTACAAGCTCGTAATCATCGTTAACTTTTCTGTAATCTATCAATATATGCAAGTCTATATCACTAAATTCAGTATAGTTAAAATTTGCAAGTGAGCCTGTAAAGATTACGTCTTCGACGGGGATGTTGACTCCCAAGAATATATGAAAATCATAAGCTATTTTTAATAATTTTCTTCTTATGTTGGGTTTCAAGCAATAGTGTATAGGGTACATGCAGCTAGTGTTATTGCAACAAGGTTCCCATATGTCGCTGTGCATCGAAGTCGATATTCTAACATGTCTACCAATATCATCATTAATCATAGCATTCATAAGTATGCATAAATTACTGTTTTCTTTCTAATCTTGATGGCCTCTGACCAACTTTTCTATCTACACGCTTTGAAAATAGAATAGTCAAGTCTCTTTCTTTTATTGATTTCATAATTTTCAACATATCTTCTTCACTGGGTATTATGTTATAAGTTTTGCATGTGTTTTTTATAAGTGAGATACGAATACTATCATCACAATGAAACCAAATCCATGAAGTTCTTGATTGTATTTTTTCAACCTGACTTTTAATTTTCTCTATTTTTTGAAAAAGATAGCCCTTTATTTCATTGTGATTTATTTTTATATCAAGGCCTAGTTCAAGTGCAGTCTCAATAAGTGAACCAAAGTCTCCATCATTTATTGAATTTAGTGAATTAATATACATCTTCTTTTTTTTATCTTTCTCATCGTCACTTGTACTTAGGTGATTGAGCTTATCAGGATGTGTTTCTTTTGCTATTTTTTTAAAAAGCTTCTTTGCCCAGGTTGGAGACTTTATTGATTCTATATCCGGATCTATGTTTGGCTCAGGTTTTTTATGATTTATTGCAGGTAGATTTTTTGTTTGCTTTTTCTTAAAGTAACTTAAGAGAACAGTAAGCACAGCAGAATAGTCCAACTCACATTCATCAAGAATGTCATTATACTCATCAAGATCTTCAGTTAGAATTTCAATCTTGAGTGTTAGCCTTTTTATCTCTCTCGATCGTTTTTTCTTGATCTTACCGTCGGCTTGAGAGATCGACACTATTCACTTTTATTTCTTCTTGTCATTTGTTTGGGTTTAGATCTAGGGGGAAGCACCTTGGCTACAACTTTAATAGTACTATCTTTTTTTGTAAGTACAGCTTTCTTATGACTCTCTCTCATTACCTTCCAGGATTGAAGGCTCATTGTTGCTAACAAGTATGGCCAGACAATGGACAGTTGTATGGTTCGCTTTGAGAGCATTGAGCATGCCCTAACAAAAACTTTTTCATTTCTAAGCTTCCTGTTCGAAAGTAGAAGCAAGCTATGATTTAGTGAGATAAAACCCTGTAGTGATATTACGAGAGCAATGCAAAAATATGCAAATATAAAATCAGAATATTGTATAACCATTATTTCCTCTTGTTCGATTTAGCCTTTTTTCTAGCTATGATGCTTGCAAGCTTTCTAACCTGCTCCTCAGATAAATTTTCTAGTTTTAAATGGCTTTTTTGTTTTGATTCTTCTTTTGTTTTATGTTGTATGGGCTGACTGATTTTGCTGGAGCCGTTGGAAACAACAGATGCAGAAACTCTTGGAGCAGATTTTCTTCTACGAACAGTTGCCTCTGCCATAACCTTAACCTGTTTCTTTGCATTTGTGTGCATTACAAGGGGTGTAAAGATCCTATCATCAACAATTACTTCAAGCCTTGTATTATAGGTGCCCTCAGCAAGCATTTTCTGCATTGGAGGGATAATAAACAATATCTCACCATTTGTTTCAGGCTGGCCGGTGAAGCAATAATCCATATTACCAGATTCAAGAATTAGCTGATATTTTAAATTTGCCTCTTCTGTTCCCTCAATCATTACTTTAAAATTTAATTCGTTATCTTGATCAAGATGTATATCAAATGCTTCCATGGTAAGTTATCCTTTGAGAATTCTATTTGCAGTAATAACTATTCTGCTGGTAACAGAGTTAATATAATTTACTCTAACGCCAGAAGCAGCAATTGATACATCAGATTCACTTAATATTTGTACTTTCTGTGTGTTATGTATTTTCTTATTTTCAATATTTTTATTATTAACTTTTATCAAAGATGCCCTAATAAAAAACTCTTCGAAATCGTCTATAGCTTTTCGACCACGACTTCGACGTCTTCTCGTCTCTTCAGCGACTGCAGATACTGCAGNTACAAGTCTCTGGTCAGAGCCAAGACCTCTTGTAATAAGGTTTGTAGGCATTAATCGTTTCTTACCCTTTCAAAAACACTAGATGTCGATGCAGACCCATCAGAATCTTTTAGGTCAAATGAGGCAATTTTCGTAGCATTGTCGTCGTCGTAAAAAGTCATTTTGTTTGTTGACGTATCAATTTTCCAACGGCCGCCCTCAATAGATTTTATAAATGAAATTTGTTCTTCAACACTATGATACTCTTCTGCGGCATACTCAGGAGACGATGCACCCGTATCCCATAGTATTGATCCGCTGAAGCTTGTAGAGAAATAAATACTAGCAGAATATATTCCGGCTCCGTCTAGCATTTCACCCACTCCAGAGGTAACTCTAGAGCCGCTTAAAGTTCCATTGGTATCCAGTAATCGATATCCGATTGTAGATAGGGATCCGTTTCCAGATCCGAAGTTAACAGATTTTGTAAGTGTTATAGCCATTTTAAATTAAGTATTTGAATCTTTTTCATTGTTTTGAATAACTCTTCTTATATCAGATAATTTTTCTGGATGTTCTGCTATACTTCTTTTCTTATCCAGTTCTCCAGAGTCTATCTTCGTACTTACTCTTTCTTCAGCTACTACTTGATTTTCTAATTCTTCTAAGCTTGTTTTTATTTTTTTTGCAATCTCTTTCTTTTCAATAACTCGGCCCTGTATAGTGTATAGATCTCTTGTATGCTTTGCCATATAATTTGTACTATATGTATGGAGTGCATTGATCATTGTAAAAGCTGCAACTGGTCTATCTGCATCAGGCAAGTCTTGTAATCTAGATGACTCCTGTAATATAAAGCTTTGAATTGATGTACAAATATCATCAACGTATTTTTTTCCTATTTGCATTCGATTGATCTCGTCAAGGTCCCCATCGACATTATCAAGGGATTCAAATAGTGCTTGCATTCTCTCTTTAACTGTATTCATTTTTTAAAGCTCCTATCTCTATAAAAATACTGCAAAGATTGGAATATTAAAACAAAAAAAAAGGGGGAGCCCGGATGGGCTCCCCCAGAAAACGTGATAAGTAATAAAATTACTTGACACTAACCTGAACTATATCCTCTGCTTCAAGACCGAATGCGAATTTGAGTTCAATAGCATTATCATTGCCTCCGACTCGAGTTCCTTCCATGTGATAATCTGCAGTAGAAGCTGCTCTACTAGCCTCTGATCCAGATACCATAAGCTGACCGTTCACGAAGATATCTACCTTCTTGAGGTGATCAGCAGTTACGATATTTGAAACATCGAATGTCGAAGCATTGGCATCTCCTGAAATATTACTTCCAGCAGCTACCGCAGCACCAAGCTTAAAGATCTGCTTTTGAGATGTATCTGAGATAGCACTTCCGCCCCAATAAAGAGCACCGCCGACATTGTACAGCTTATTAGCTGCTGATGATGGTGCAGAAATCGCCTCCATCGAAATCGGAGAGTTGTTAAACAGGAAGGAATCATTCTGATCTCCTCCGTCAAACGTCATTCCGTAACCAACAAGGTGAATAGAAGCTGCATCATCTTTACCGGAAGCAAGCTTAACACCACCCAAGGTTGAATTAGCCAAGATCGATGTAGCAGATGTACCTGCATCATTCTGTACTAGGATAGTCTGTGACGATCCAGCATCAGCATGAAGCTTAATAGCATCTGCTGTGTCATGATTAGCAGTTACAACGAATTGACCACCTTCAGCCCATAGGTCCTTATCATCAGCCCAAGCAAGACCAATACCACCAGCAACAGCACTTAATAGGATTGCTCCTACAGCATCTGCTCCATCTGTAGTACCAGCTGTGTTCATCAGAGTAGCTAACTCGTTTCCGGCAGTGACGTGAGGTTCGAGAAAAAGCTCAGCTCCTCCACCCTTACCAAGTAGCAGTGACTGACCATCTACGACAGTAAGTGTTGCACTACCCGCAGTAGATGAGAGATCAAGATTTCCAGCCGAGACTATATCTAATCCTGTTCCGCCATCGTGTGTAAGTGTGATATCATTGCCATCACCGAAAACTAGAGACTTAGTATCTGCAATTTTCATTCCCGAAGCATTGATACTAATAGCATCGACGCCGCCTGCCTCAAATGTGATAACATCGTCACTAGGCGATCTGATTGATGTATCGGCATCGGCATCCAAGTCAATACGACCAGCTCCATTAAGATCGATATCATCAACGTAGAGTTTGAGCCAAGCAGTACCATCAACACCGAGGGAATCAGCGGAATCACTATTAGGAATAACGTTACCGTCAACCTTTACGTCACCGCCGCCTGGATCCATAACGATATCTGCGCCAGCGATGATCTTAAGATCAGTATCCAGCTGAATAAAATCACTGGCTCCGCCAAACTCTACCTTTTGTGCAGCATTCATACGAAGCTCACCACCTGCAATAGTCAAGAGATTTTCAGCATGTGTCATCGTGACATTACCATTGTTAAAGTTAACAACAGCTTCGGCGCCAAGGAACGCATCTGACCACATCAGGGATGTACTACCAAGAGCATACGTGTTGGATGCACCTGGATCAAGATCACCAACATTCAGTGTCAAGTAATCTGCTGCAGCAGGTGCGACAAACGAATGAGATAAAGCAGAAGTCAATGACTTAGCTAGGTTCATTTTTGATCCGTCATACCAGAAACCAGCTTGAAGTGCACCTGGAGCGCCTTTCATGAAGACAAGTCCTCTATCACCAACAGCTGAGCTTAGACCGGTTGATCCTGAAACACCCAGGCCGATAATTCCGTCTTCAATCGTCATGTGTGAGGAGTCAACAGTTGTTGTTGTTCCATTTACATCAAGGTTTCCTGCGACTGTAAGATTTCCACTAAAAGCACCTGCACCAGTTATATCAAGTAGTGTAGCTGTTATGTCAACATCACCGCTTGATATGATCTTAAGATCAGTTCCATCACCAGCGATATATTCACCAGGATCACCAAAGGCAAGCCTGTGGTTGGCTGTAGCCTGAACAGCATTGTTAGAGTTTACAGCAGTCAAAGTGAACTTAGAGGTAGAACCAATATTCATGACTGCGCCATCAGATAGTAGATCGAGATCATCACCGATAACAGCGCTCTTGGCAACACTCAAGCCACCGTCGGTTTGTAAAGAACCGTCAGTTGTTGAAGTTGCTTCAGTTGCATCATCAGTCTTTAGAATACCAGAGTAAACCCCGGTTGTTCCAATGACAGCGGTGAAAGTACCTGCACGAGCTGTATCCCCGCCAATGACACCGTCAATAGCAGTTGCAGTAAGTGAAGTAATACCAGTAACAACGCCAGCATCGATAGCAACAGCGCCATCAATCAAGACATTGGAACCAGCAGCAGGATCAATAAGAATCGCAGCCCCGGAATCGAGGGTGAGAGCTCCAGCAGCTGTCGCTATCTTTCCAGCATCTGTCATTAAGACATCGCCTTCTAAGTGTAGATCCTGCCATGCCGCCGATGCAGAACCTAGATCATAGACGTCATCTGCTGCGGGCAGCAGATCTGTCGAGAATGCGCCGAGAAGATTTTCAGAAAACGAATTAGATCCGTGTATTCTTTTAATCGACGATGCGAGATCGGAAAGGACCTGATCAAGTCCTGTCGATACGATCGAACCAGTGGCAACAGCGCCTCCCTGGTCGTTAATAGCACCATCCGTGGTGCCGTAAGACCCGGTAACTGTACCGAGTCGTAATTGTGTTCTTTGTGCCATTTGTTAATCCTCCTAAGATTTGTTTGCACTGAGTATAAATAAACGTAGCGTTTACTTACACTTGGAGACTTAACCTAACCTAACTAGACTAGACTTGACTTAACCAGACTTAACCAGACTTAACCAAACGTAACAAGACTTAACAAAAACATTAACTGTATAGTAATTTCTTCAAAGTTCTAACAGCGTTATCATATCGAGGAAACTCACTATTTAAATATTCGACTGACATTGTGTTTGCCTTTGTATCTGGATCTTCGAATACGAACAGGAATCTTCCAGACACTTTTTCAGCAGAAATAAGTTTAAAGCTTCTTATCATTAAAAAAGCAGCAAATCCTAAATCGGCAG
>LWDU01038566.1_pt1 | contig 11399 bp, 10 predicted proteins | sample 727161 | NCBI WGS metagenome assembly LWDU01 (sample SAMN04566230, study PRJNA314399) | hydrothermal vent metagenome | isolation source: deep sea hydrothermal plume seawater | place: Mexico: Gulf of California, Guaymas Basin | collected 2004-07-11 | reverse complement strand
TCCAGTTTGTAAAATACGAGCAATTAGGAAACCGATTGGAACGCTTGAGACCGCCGTGGGCGGTGGCGTCGCGCGCGGGGATTTGCGTCCACTGAAAATCCGGATGGCCGATGATGAACGGGCGCGTGTCCTCGCCCAACTCCACCAACACAGTTTTTTTCCAGCGCGCCACTTGCTCGCGCAGCCGACCGGCGATTTCGGGTTTGGTTTTGCTGATGTCCGTGCGTTGGCCGGGGTCAGCGGTCATGTCGTAAAGTTTGCCGGTGTGATCGAGTCGATAGTTTTGCGTGCGCGCACTCACGCGGCCGCGCCAGTGCGAAAAAATAATGCGCTCCTTCCACTGCCCTTTTTGCCCCAACAGAAAGCGCTTGAGGCTGCGGCCATCGAGTTTCTTTTTGCTGACGACGGGAATGCCCGCGCAATCGGCCAGCGTCGGCAACAAATCTATCGCCGCCGCGATGGGTTTTATTTGCGTGCCGTTTTTGATTTTATTGGGCCAACGCACCAGCAACGGCGAGCGCACGCCGCCTTCGTCGGTGGAGCCTTTGCGGCCTTTCATGCCACCGTTCCAGCGCACTCCGTTGGGGCCGTTCTCGTGGAAGAAAACCACGATGGTGTCGTCAGCGATTTTCAGTTCATCCAGTTTTTTGAGAATGCGTCCAACATTCCAGTCGATGTTTTCACACATTGCCAGCGCGCAGCGTAGGTGCGGCAGGTTTTCCTTTTTGGGATCGCGATTGTGCATCGAGATTTTTTTGTCCTTAAATTTATTCCACCAGCGGTCCGGCACCTGCATCGGACTGTGCGGCGTGTTGTACGGCAGATAAGTGAAAAACGGTTTGTCGGCCTGGTTTGCTTTTTCCATGAACGCCATCGCTTTGTTTGTGAAATCGTCGATGCAAAATCCCTCGCCCTGCACAATGCGTCCGTTGTGCTCGAGCGGCGGGCTGAAATAATCGCCCCAGTGGCCGGAGCAAAACCCATAATATTCGTCAAAGCCGCGCCCGTTCGGATGGTACGGAAACTGCATTCCATTGTGCCATTTGCCGAAGGCACCGGTCGCATAACCGGCGGCCTTGAAAGTGTCGGCGATGGTTTGCTCGTCGAGGTCGAGGCGCTCGCCGCCGGCGGAGGTGCTGTAAACGCCGCCGTGTGGATGATAGCGGCCGGTGAGAAATTCCGCGCGCGTGGGCGAGCAAACGGGGCAGACATAAAAGCGATCGAACTGCGCCCCATCGCGGGCGAGCGAATCGATATTGGGGGTCGCAAGATTTTTATTCCCGCTCAAGCTCAAGTCGCCCCAGCCTTGATCATCGGTGAGAATGACCACGATGTTGGGCGGCTTCGCCTGAGCCAATCCGCAAAGGAAAATTAAAAGAAAAAGAACGGTGTGTTTCACGCGCAAAGAATCGCGCAGGAAACGCAAATGAGCAAAGAAAAAGGTAAGGGAAATTACTGGTTATCCCAGAGGGCGCGGGCATCGCCGGCCTCGTGTTGAAACCCGATTTGACTCACCGGCAGCCGTCCGGCATGGCCATCGGCGAAGATGGCGCTGGCGCGTCCGTGATGGCGGTTGAGCATTCGCACCGGGGCTTGCTGGGCCAGCTGCCATGAGGGTGCGGAAGGCACAGCGAAACGCGCGCGCTCGTACTTGTCCATTTTACTGGAAATTTCTTCGCGCCACAAATTGGGGTTTGTTTCCTTGGGGTTGGCCACTGGCCCGGCGTCGCCGATCACCACGGTTTGCTTTGGCTTCAGCACTTGCCCGATCGTGATGCCGCGACTGGCGAGCAGGCGATTGTACGCCAAACCGCCGTGCGTGCCCGCGCGGCATTCGGGGCAATGCCACGGCTGATGTTCATCGGAATAGGTGCCCAGCAACTCGGTCCACAGCAGTTCGGAGGAATTCGTTTTGTCGGCCTCACCCGGACGCGGCTGGCTGAAGGGCACCAGTCGCCCCTCGTTATCCTGCGAGTATTGGATGAATGCCTCACCGAGCTTGCGGCAATTTTCGAGGCACTGCGTGGCGGCAGCTCGATGGCGTGCCTTGAGGAGCGATGGAATAATGAGACCGGCCAGCAACCCGACCACCGCGAGCACAATTACCAATTCCACCATGGTAAATCCATGGCGCGCGCGTGAGGTTGGCATGCAGCGCAGGTTGGGTGGCATTGAGAAAAGGGTATATCACTTTTTTAGTTAGTCAACCGAAACCATTCAACTTTGTGAAAAAAACCAGCGCGGCATCGGTTAATTTCGGTGGAATCTTTGAGAAGCGCCCCATTTGGCTGTTTTTCGCCTCAACAACCTCATCGAAAAAGTGAACAGGGCGCGAAGAACCAGTTAGTCATCTTCCTTCTCAATCTTGATTTCCAACCCAGGCATCACCCGCGGCATCAGCCAATTGCTCACCTTGCCCACCATCGCCGGCAGGGCGTCCGGATCGGTTTCGGCATCAAAGACGTGATCGCAGTTTTCGATGACGAATAATTCCTTTGGGTCGTTAGCCTGCTCGAAGAGCTCGCGCGATTCCTCAATCGGCACCACATCATCCGTCGTGCCGTGCACCAGCAACCACGGCACCTTCACACTGGCGGCAAGGCCAATGACCGTGCCGATGCTGTTCATATCATCCACAAACAATTGCGAAAGCGGACAGTCCTCCTTGCCCCACATATGACCCGTGCCCGGCGTCTCCTCGCCAAATTCGGTCTCAACAAATTTCTTGGTGTGCACCATGCCCGCGAGCGACACGAGCAACTCAATGCGGTCATCAGTGACCGCGCGCTTGACGCCCACCGCGCCACCGAGGCTGTGGCCTACGTAGGCAATGCGACGGCCTTGCGCGTGCAGCGCGTCGATGACCGCGCCGAGGTCTTCCACCCCCTTGGTGATACACGAATCCTCAAAGCGCCCCTCCGAGCCGCCGTTGCCGGAAAACGAAAAACGCAGCGCCGGAATGCCCGCCATCGCGAGGCTCGCCGCCAGCACGGTCACAAAAGGGCGGTCCATATTTGCCGTCACCCCGTGGCCAACGACCACGGTAAACGGGCTGTGAGATTTTGCGGCATGAAAAGCGTAGTCCAGCCGTTCCCCCTGCGCGTTGCGAATTTCCGCGTCCATGGGCGCGGGTTATATGAAATTACCCGTGGTTTTGCGAGTTTATTCGGGCAACATTCCAGCGAGTGGCGGCCATCGAATTCCATCGGCGCGACGCCCGCTCGGAACACGCAAGACCGATTTGAGCCATCTCACCCTCCCAATCCGGCAACCGCCGCGCCTCCAACCGCGTGGCATGACGGAAGAAAAAATACATCGCCGCTAGCCACGCCCGCGCATGCCACGCCGCCCAGCCACGCGAAGGTTTGGCAAACTCCGCCACCAACCACTTTCCCTGCGGCTGCAAACTTTTCGCAATGCGCGGCATCAATTCACCCAGCGTTTCCTCGGAAAAACAATCGAGAAAAAAACACGTCACCACCGTATCGTATTCGCCTTTTGGAAAAACCCATTCGCGCGCATCCGCTTGATGAAACGTGACATCGGCCCCCATCGGCAGCCGCGATTGGGCGCGGGCGATCATCGCCCCGCTGGCTTCCACGCAATCCACTTTGATTTCCGGAAACCGCCGCGCCAATTCCGCCACAAACCGGCCATCGCCCTCGCCCACCGTGAGCACGCGCTTCGCGTTCGCCAGCCACGGCAGCAAATCAAACCGACACCGCAACAACCCCCGCCCAAACGCCGCATACTCCAGCCACCGATACGGCCGCGCCAGCGCGTCAAATGTGCTGCCGGCATTTTGCCGACAGATCGGGAGGGCAACTTCTGCCGGCAAAATGCTGGCAGTGCGGGACGTCACCCTTTCAATTTGTTGCGTCCGTTCCATTTTACAAAAACAAAGCCAACAACGGCGTCAGCAAAACCGCGTCCGCCCACACCCGCCGCGCTTCAGCAGAAAACATTTCCGGACGGCGCGCCAATTCCAGTAACGCCAACGCGCTCGCCGCCAAGGCCAGCGCCAAGGGCAACCACCGCGCGTCCAACGCCGCCGCGCCCAAAACCAATCCCACCCAACCCAACGCCATCATCGGCAGTGCGCGTTCCATCCCCGCCCAGCGCCGCGCCATCGAAGGCTGCGCCATCGCCGCATCGCACTCGCGATCCCAGCCGGCGATCACCATACAATTCATCGCGCACAAACCGCCCCAAGCCACCGCCGCCAAAACGAACGGCAGTGTGATTTGTAAATTCAGCGCCACAAAAAAAAGCGCGCCCACCGCGAAGGCCACCCCCGCCATCGGTTCCTTCCAGCGGCCCGCCCGCTCGCGGGTGGTTTTCCAATGGTGCAGTAAAAAATAAACGCCAACCACCGCGAGCAAGCCCGCGCCCGCCAACATTTCGCGCGCGGACATTTGCAACGCCATCGCCGCCGCCAGCGCCAGGCCCACGCACCACGCCGCCGCCAAGGGCCGCGCGTGGTCGCGCGCGAAGGCATGCCGCGCGGAATCCACCGACCCCTCCGGCAGTCGCCGCGCGTCCAACAGCCGATCGCCGCAATACGCCAACCAGACGCACACCGCCAACAACCCACGTTGTGTCCAGCCCAGTGCGCGAATGCCGCCTGCCACACGAGCGCCACCACGGTCGCATCGAGGCTAAGGACGTTTGGCCACAACCACCACGGGCGCATTCGCGCGGCGGGCAAAGCGATGACGGAGAGTGCCGATTTCATTGTACGGGCAGCTTTGCAGATTTTTGAGGAAGTCCCAATGACCAAACGAAACCTCATCGGTAAAAACGGGGGCACAAAAAACGACGCCCCCCGAAGGGGACGCCGCTACTATTGCACAACCCAATACACACGGAACCTCCGCCGTGCGGGAAAACATTCTACCTTCCATATATATATTCGTAAAACGAACCCCATTTCTTTCAAATATTTTCATTTATTTTCATCTGAGTTGACGCTGTTCGCGCCTGAAAAACATCTAATCGGCCTATTTATCCATGTTTTTTGCGAATACGGGCTGTTTTTGGTTGAAATCTTTTTTCGCAAAATTATGCTTTCGGGCGATGAACGAATCTGAAACTGGCTGTTGCCCCCGTTTTGACCCCGCGCCGTGGGAGGAGCAATTCATCGAGTGGGAGGGCAAACCTTTCGTGCGCGACACGGTGCGTTGCCTGTTTCACATCCCGCTGAACTTCGGCGGCGTGATGGCGCGCAACATGGAACGCATCGAGGCGGCCGGGGCGTACGGGAAAAATTATGTGGTGCTGCTGGCGGAAGTTTAGGGCAGCTCGCGGATGCGCAGGTTTTTGAATTCGATGGGCGAGCCTTCGCTTTCGAGGCACAGAAATCCGGTGGCCGGGTTGCATTCTTTGCCGCCGCTCACCATCACGCCGTTTACCCATAGCTTCACTTCGCCATCAACGGCACGAATGTAATAGTGGTTCCATTTGCCAACGCCGTAGGTGAGGCGTTGGGTGGGAAAGCTGCGGCTGCTTTTGGGATTTCCGACGGTGTACTTCGAGCCATCCGCGCGGGTGTAGGTGATCTCCGGCGTGAAGGCTTTCATTCGCGCGCCGCCGGTGGGGAACACGTCGCCGTGGCTGGTAAACCAATTCGACGGTTTGCCTTTTGACTTCTCCCAATTCGTCTCGTAGCCCAAATCCAAAACCTGCACCTCGATGCCCGCAGGCAGGCGCCCCTTGCCGGCCTCAAGTTTCTTGATGCTCGCCGGCATTGCCCACAGAAATACGCCAGAGTTGCCGCCGTGTTTCAGGTGCCGCCATTGCACGACCAATTCGAGATTGGTGATTTGTCTCTTCGTGCGAATGACACCCACCGGTTTGCCGGTGCATTGGATGAGGCCGTCCTTGCCCCACTTCCAAGTGTCGGGCTTGCAATTGACATTGGTAAAATCCGCCTCGGTCATCGCCCGCCAACCGGGGCCGGTGCCCTGCTTAAACGTCTTGGGGTCGGCGGCGGAAACAGAAATGGTGAGGGCGAGGAACAGCGGCAGAGTGAATTTCATGCGCAAAGACTACGGGAAAACTGCCCAAGCTCCAATGACCAAATCCCGAACTAGGGGATCCCAATTTGCCGTTGTTTTGGAGGGACGAGCTTGCGAGTCCCTCCAGCGCGTCGTTTGGTTGTTGGGATTTCATTGGACATTTTGCCTTGGGCACTGGATATTTCTCCCATGGATCGGCGCGCGTTTCTCATGGCCTCCACGGCCACTCTCGGCGGGATGGCGATGCCCTCGCTCGCTGCGCCGGGCGGGCGCGCGAAGCCGGCCAAATCCACCATTCTGTTTTTCCTTTGCGGCGGTTCATCGCACATCGATATGTGGGATATGAAACCCGAGGCGCCGATGGAATATCGCGGCCCGTTTCGCCCCATCAAAACCACCGCGCCGGGCGTGGATATTTGCGAGCATCTCCCGCTCACCGCCAAGCAAGGCAAACACCTCGCCATCGTGCGGTCGGTCACGGATTTCGGCCGCGCCACCGGCGACCATCACGCCGGTTATTATTACAACCTCACCGGCAATGTGCCGGACCAAACTTTCCGCACCGAAGGCAACAACCGTCGGCCTTACCCCACGGACGCGCCGTACATAGGTACCGTCATCGGCCAGCGCCGGCCGAAGCATCCCAAGCTGCCGCAAGTCATCACGCTGCCCACCAAGCCCAGCCGCGCGCCCTACACGCGCCCCGGCCAATTCGCCGGACGCCTCGGCCTCGAGCACGATCCATTTTACATCTACGGCCAGCACGCCAAGCCGCTGAACTTCACCGCGCCTTCGCTTACCTTGACCGGCGGTATGGATCGCAATCGATTGGCCGAGCGCAAAGTTTTTCTCGAGGCCATCAACAACGCCCGCCGCGCTGCCGACATCGATCCCGCCATCGCCAATTACACGCGCCAACAACAGAAAGCTTTCGACCTCCTTTCCAGCACCGAAACCGCCGGCGCGTTTGACATCGCCAGCGAACCGAAAAAAGTGCGCGAACGCTACGGCGAAAATCTCAACGGCATGAGCATGCTCATGGCCCGCCGCCTCGTGGAAGCCGGCGTGCCCTTTGTCACCGTGTTTTGGAAAGTAGACGGCATCGACTCCAAGCTCGCCAAAAAATGCCGCAGCGCCGGCGGCTGGGACACGCACGGGAATAATTTCAACTGCCTCAAAACCGATCTGCTCCCGCGCTTTGATCAATGCTACTCCGCGTTGCTCGAGGACCTCGCCCAGCGCGGCTTGCTCGATTCCACGCTGGTGATGCTCACCAGCGAAATGGGCCGCAAACCAAAAATTGGTGACCCGCGCTCCGGCGGCACCACCGGCGGCGGCCGCGATCACTGGACCGCTTGCCAAAGCGTTGTCCTCGCCGGCGGCGGCATTCGCGGCGGGCAAACTTACGGCAAAACCGATGAGCACGCCGAGTATCCCGTGGAGAAAATATTGGGCCCCGAAAGCATCGCCCACACCGTTTACCACGCGATGGGCATCGATGATTTGACCGCCACCGACTCCGCCGGTCGCCTCTTCAACATCGTCGAAAAAGGCCGACCACTGACGGAACTTTTTTAGACACGGATTTCACGGGTTGGCACGGATGAGTTTTTTTGGAGGGACGAGCTTGCGAGTTCGCGCCACTTCAGTTTCAATCAACCCACCAGCACCATGAAAAATAAATCTGCCATTTCTGTTTTCCTGACTCTCTTTCTCGCCGCCCAATTTGCCTCCGCCGCCGCGCCGCTTCAACTTGGCAAGCACGGCACCGCGCGGGAGTTGTTCGTCGACAATCATCTCATCGCCCAGCTCTCCGGCGACTTGAAACAGCACTTGCATCAGCCGGTGCCGAAGGAAGTCATCCTCACCACTGACGCGCCGTGGGAGGGGAACACCTGCGCGTACTACACCATTTTCCGCGATGGCGCGAAGTTTCGGATGTACTATCGCGGCTCGCATTGGGACACGAAGGCCAAGCGCGCCACGCATCGCGAAGTGGTGTGCTACGCGGAGAGCAAGGACGGCATCCACTGGACGAAACCCGATCTCGGCCTGTTCGAGTTCAACGGCTCGAAGAAAAACAACATCGTGTTCGATGGCATCGGCACGCATTGTTTTGTTGCGTTCAAGGATAGCAATCCTAACTGCCCGCCCGAGGCGCGCTACAAAGGCATCGCCCGCGGCCGGCCGACTGGCAAAAAGGGCCTGTACATTTTTCAGTCGCCCGATGGCATTCACTGGAAGCTGATTCAAAATAAACCGGCCATCACCGAGGGCGCGTTTGATTCACAGAACCTCGCCTTTTGGGACGCCCACACGAAACAATACCGCGAGTACCACCGCACCTTCGTCAACGGCAAACGCGCCATCATGACCGGCACGTCACCGGATTTTGTGAACTGGACCAAACCGGTTTTGCTGCAATACCAAGCCGGCATTCCCGCGCAGCATCTTTACACCAACGCCGTGCAGCCGTACGAGCGCGCGCCGCATTTATACATCGGCTTCCCCACTCGCTATTTGCCCGAACAAGGCTCGCGCGTGGAACCGACCTTGATGATCAGCCGCGATGGCCGGCGCTTTCATCGCTGGCTCGAGCCGGTCATCCCCGAGAGCGCGCCCAAAGACCGGAAAGGCAACCGTAGCAACTACATGGCGTGGGGCATGGTTGAAATCCCTGGCCGCCCCAATCACCTTTCAGTCTACGCCACCGAGGCCTACTACACCGGCCCCGACACCCGCGTGCGCCGCTTCGAATATCGCAAGGACGGCTTCGTCTCCCTGCGCGCCGGAGCCAAAGGCGGCCTGCTCATCACCAAACCCATCACTTTGGGCCGCCTCGCCGAACGCTTAACGCTGAATTTCAAAACGAACGAAGACGGCCAAGTCCGCGTGGGCCTCTTCACCCCCGACTGTAAACCCATCCGCGGCTATGGCCTCGCCGACTGCAAACCCCTTACCGGCGACCACCTCAACGCCACCATCAGCTGGAAATCCGGCACCGACATCAGCTCCCTCGACCGCCATCACCCCGTCGTCCGCCTCCGCATCGAAGTAAAAAACGCCGATGTGTTCGCGCTGCAATTCCAACCGTGGCTTCGGTGACCGAAACTAGGATATTGGTGATTCACGAGTAGGTATTGTTGAAGAGAAAGGAATGTGTTTTGGGAATCGAACCCAACGAACATCGAATCCCCCGTTTTCAGGGGAAATACAGCTATCACACTTATCTGCCAGAAAACCCTGAGAGACCCAATTCTCCCAATGTTCTGCCTATGTCTCAGTGCTATTGGGGTGTGGGATTCTTCGATTCTGTGAATCTCAGTGTTTTCGGGGGAATTCGAGAGAACAGTGGGATTGAGATGAGGGTCCTCTGAACTTCTCTGAATCAGGATGGTAGGGAACGTTGGATTTGGACACGATCATTGATTCAATCGATAGCTTTCTCTTTTTTATCGATTAACAGAATTGGCTCTAAACAAGGTATTCTTTTTTCAACATGAACTGGCCAACCCAAAAAATGCTCGGAGCATCCCTGTTATGTATTCTTTTTTTTACATCGGGATGCGTATCAACTCTAGCGCTAGTCGTGCGCGACCCGCTGTGGTCGTCTAGTAATTCTTACCCATCTGTACGGGTGGCTGGAGATTCGTTGAAACATCCAGACATTCTAACGCCATTAATCTTGCTCGATCTTCCGTTTTCAGTCGCATTGGACACAGTGATTGCCGCAAAAAGTCGGCGTCCGAAAATAGGCCAATCTGTGTCGGCGGCACCTTTAACCAAAGAAGAATCGGCGAAGTTCATTGAAGTAGCAATTCGTAAGCGGATTAAGAAACCTGTAGGCGAACTCACCGATGTGGATTTGGAGAAGGTGACGAGGCTGGGGATGTACGCCAAAAATCTGACCGATGTGAAGGGGCTGGAGAAGCTCACGCAGTTAACGAGTCTGAAGCTCACCCATAATCAACTGACCGATGTGAAGGGTCTGGAGAAGCTTACGCAATTGACGGAGCTGTATCTCAGCAACAATCAACTGACCGATGTGAAGGGCTTGGAGAAGCTCACGCAGTTAGAGAAGCTGTATCTCAATAACAATCAACTGACCGATGTGATGGGGCTTGAGAAGCTCACGAAGTTAAAGGGGCTGAGTCTCAATGATAATCAACTGACCAATGTGAGGGGTTTGGAGAATCTCACGCAGTTAACGCATCTGGTTCTCTTGCGTAATCAACTGACTGATGTGAGGGGACTGGAGAAGCTCACGCAGCTAACGCATCTGCATCTCTATGGCAATAAACTAACCAGAGCACAGATTGAACAACTGCAAAAGGCATTGCCGAAGTGCAAAATCCTCAGCAACCCCACGAAGTAAAAAAACCTCCTCCTCTCTTCACCACCCGATCGTCTCAGGTAAATCATCAATCACGGTGAGACCCAAGTCTCCCGGGAGATCTCACTTCTCTCGACACAGATTACACAGTTGTCTCCACGACTAATTCTCTGAGTCACCTCTGACTCCAATTACAGGAATTCCAGGAACCCACAGATTCCAATTGGGATAGTGTAGAAAAGAGTGGGATGTGTTTTGGGAATCGAACCCAACGAACATCAAATCCCCATCCGGCGAATGCTTTGCAGGTAGGGCGGTTCCCCCGAAACCGCCTTGACGCGCTCGACGCGGCTTATCCTTCGTCGCTCTTGGGTTTGCCGATGGTGATGGGGTTGGTGAAGAGGAGGGAATTGGGGAGCAGGATTTTTTGGCCTTCGTTTTGCAGGGTGGTGTAGCGCAGGTCAATTCCGGTGACTTCACCTTCCATGCCTTTAACTTCCACGTAGTCGGTTTTAGAAAAGGGGCGGTAGACGAGCAGCAGCACACCGGCGAGGATGTTGGAGATGGTGTCTTTCACCGCGAAGCCGAGGGCAAAACCGGTCAAGCCCAAGCCGGCCACCAGCGCGGAGACATCCACGCCCAGCGTGCCGAGCGCGGTGATGAGGCCGGCAACGAGCAATGTGACCCGCGCGGCCATGGCCATGAGGCGCACCACGGGGTATTCGAGCGAGGCTTTGTCGCCGGCGGCGAAGATGGTTTTGCAGGCGATGCGCGAGGCGAGCCAAAAGACAAAGAGCAGGCCCGCCGCCATTAAAATTTTTGGCCCCCACACCTGAATGAGGTCGGGCAGATTTTCCTGAGTATATTCCTGAATGTTTTTCCACATAACACACCTCCTGCGAAGGTTTTCGCCAATGTGGATGCGCGCGGCAAGCGGGAACTATTGACAGGGGCCAATAAAAAACGGGGCAGGTTGCCCTGCCCCGTTGGGTGAATTTGGATTCAGCGCTAGAGAGAATTTTTCTTACCGAAGTATTGTTTCAGGATGC
>LWDU01037221.1_pt1 | contig 11399 bp, 8 predicted proteins | sample 727161 | NCBI WGS metagenome assembly LWDU01 (sample SAMN04566230, study PRJNA314399) | hydrothermal vent metagenome | isolation source: deep sea hydrothermal plume seawater | place: Mexico: Gulf of California, Guaymas Basin | collected 2004-07-11 | reverse complement strand
CATGCTGATGGCACCGCACGCCGCGATCGCGCAGGCCGACAAGCCAGCCGCGAACGAGAAGGCGGGCGAGATCGAACCGCAGGTGCGCACGCGGACCATGACCGGCACCTTCGGCGGACAGCGCGTGTCCTACCGGGCGACCATGGCCGAGACCGTGCTTGAATCCGATGACGGCAAGCCCGAAGCGGTGATCGTCACCACCAGCTATGTGAAGGACCCACGCGATACCTCGCGCCCCGTGTTCTTCCTGTTCAACGGCGGGCCCGGTTCGGGATCGGTGTGGCTGCAGATGGGCGCGTTCGGGCCCAAGCGTGTGGCGATCCCCTCCGACGCGCGCGACGACGGCGCGCCGCCCTACCCGCTGCTCGACAATCCCGACAGCCTGCTCGACGTCGCCGATCTCGTCTTCATCGACCCGCCGGGCACCGGTTTCAGCTATCTGACCAGGGACACCAACCCGAAGAAATATTACGGGCTCGAACAGGATGCCGAGGCGGTGGCCAAAGTCATCCGCCTGTGGCTCAACGACAATGGCCGCTGGAACAGCCCCAAATACCTCGGCGGCGAAAGCTACGGCACCACGCGCACCGCCATGGTCGCGCGCGAGCTCGAAGGCGGGACCTATAACGACGTCGGCCTCAACGGGCTGATCCTGATCTCGACCATTCTCGACTTCGCCGGGCGGGAACCCACGCCGGGCAATGAAATGGCCTATGTCGTCACGCTGCCCAACATGGCGGCGGCGGCCTATTACCACGGCAAGGTACAGGCGCCCTCGGTCGAGGCGATCGTCGAAGAAGCACGCCAGTTCGCCATCGGCCCCTTCGCCACCGCGCTGCTCAAGGGGCAGGACCTGCCCGATGCCGAACGCGCCGCGGTGCGCGCCGAACTGGCGCGGCTGACCGGCCTGTCCGAACGCTATCTCGATCAGGCCGACCTGCGCGTCACCTCGCAGCGCTTCTACAAGGAATTGCTGCGCGATCGCGGGCTGACCATCGGGCGGCTCGACGCGCGCTATACCGGGCGCGATTTCGACAATGCCGGCGAGACGCCCGACAACGACCCCAGCTTCTACGGCATCGATGCGGGCTACACCGCGGCGATCAACAGCTGGGCGCGCGACACGCTGGGCTTCGAGACGACCCGCGAATACCAGTCGATCGGGCGCGAACCGGGGCGTAACTGGGAATGGTCGACCGGCCAGGGCCGCGGCGCCTATCTCAATGTCGCGCCCTATATCGGGCAGGCGATGCGGCAAAACTCGCAGCTGCGCGTGTTCAATGCGCAGGGCTATTACGATTTCGCCACGCCCTTTTTCGGCGCCGAATATTCGCTCAAGCGGATGGGTATTCCGCAGGACCGCGTGGAGTTCCAATATTACGATGCGGGCCACATGATGTATATCCGCGACGAGGACCGCGCCAAGCTGTCACGCGACATTCGCGCCTTCATCCGCGCGCGCTGAGGATAGCGCGGGATGGCCGCTTGAATGCTGTCACGCCTGTGTCATAGCGCGCGCATGCGTCGCGCCTCCCCTCTCATGTTGCTGGCCGTTCTTGCGGCCTGCAAGCCCCCGGCCTCGGACGATTACGTCGAACGTACGCGGATCGATACGCCGGTCGAAGGGCCGGCGGAACCGATCGATTCCCCCGATACCGAAGGCGCGATCTGGGCCCCCGCGGCCGAAGGCGCGCGATTGCTCTATGGCAAGCCGGGCGAACGTCCGCTGTTCGCCGTGGAATGCCTCAGCGACGGCAGCGAACCCATGCTCGGCTATACCCGCTTCGCTCGCGCCGATGCGGACGCGCAGGCGGTGCTGGCGCTGATCGGCAATGGCCATGTCGCGCGGCTCAAGATCGATGCAGTGCAGATCGGCGATGTGTGGCGCTGGGAAGGCGCGATCGCAGCCGCCGACCAGCGGCTCGACGTGCTTACCGGCAACCGCGAGGTCGAAGCGACCGTGCCCGGGGCCGGCAGCGTGATCCTCAACCCCAGCGCGCTGCCCGGCGAACTGGTCGAGCGGTGCCGCGCGCTGGGCGAGCCGCTCGGCGATGACGCGCCGCTTAGCGAGGGCGAGCCGACGCCCGCGCCTTCTCCACCAGCAGATCCGGCGTAAGCACCTGCGGCAATTGCTCGGCCTCGCCGCCGGGTTCGTACCACAGATAGAGCGGCACCCCCGCTGCGCCCTGCTGCGTCAGCATGCGCGAGATTTCGGCATCGGGCTGCGTCCAGTCGCCGCGCAGCGCGACGACGCCGGCGGCCTCGAATGCGTCGCGGGTCGCGCTGCGTTCGATCGCCACGCTCTCATTGACCTTGCAGGTGACGCACCAGTCGGCAGTGAACCAGACGAACACGGGGTTTCCCGAACCGCGCGCGTCGGCCAAGGCGGCTTCGCTATAGGCAACCGGGTCGAGCAGGCTTGCGCCCGGCGAAGCGTGCGCCAGCGGACGCGGGAGCAGCGCAGTGCCCAGCCCAAGCACGATGACGAGGCTCGCCCCCAGGATCAACGCGCCCGACCTGGCCTTGCGCTGGAACAGCCCCACCAGCGCGAGCCCGCCCAGCGCCAGCGCGCCGAGGACGAGCACCAGCGCGAGATATTCGGCCCCGCCGATCCGCCAGACCAGCCAGGCCAGCGCCAGCGCGGTCAGCCCCATCGGCAGCGCCATCCATGTCCGGAACCGCTCCATCCATGCGCCGGGCCGGGGCAGCAGGCGACGGATCGCCGGGACGAACCCGACCAGCAGGAAGGGCAGCGCCAGCCCCAGTCCCAATGCAGTGAACACGAGCAATCCGTGGACCGGCTGGATCACCAGCGCCGCGCCGAGCGCGACCGCCATGAACGGACCCGTGCACGGCGTCGCCACGAACGCCGCGAGCAGACCGGTCGAGAAGGATCCGGTCTGGGAGGGCGAGCCGCCCGAAACCGCCATGCCGGGGACTTCGAACAGGCCAAGGAAATTGGCAGTGATCGCGAGCGCGAGCAGGAACAGGCTGACGACGACCGCGGGCTCCTGCAACTGGAACGCCCAGCCGACCTGCTCGCCCGCCGCGCGCAGCAGCAGGATCGCCGCGCCGAGCGCCGCGCAGGCCGCCACCACGCCCGCCGTATAGGCCAGCGCGTCGCGCCGCGCAGCGCGTTCGTCGCCCCCGGCCTTGGCCAGCGCGAGCGCCTTGAGGCTGAGGATGGGGAAAACGCAGGGCATGATATTGAGCAGCACCCCGCCCGCCAGTGCCGCGAGCAGGAGCCGCCACAGCACCGGTTCCGCGCTCCCGCCAAGCGGTTCGGCGCCTTCGAGCGGCACGTCGCCCGGAACGGCGGTAAACCGCACCCCGCGTCCCTCGCCGAAGTCGAGGATACCCTCGATAGTCTGCGGACGCGGTTCACCGGCGAGTTCGACACCCGGCGGCACGGCGAATGGCTCGATCGGCATTTCGACGACCAGCAGGTCGCCCTCGCGCATGAAGCGCTGCTGGCCTGCGTAACGCGGCCGGTCCCCCTCGCCCAGCTGGGCGGTGCCGAGGTAGAAATGCGGTTCGCGCAGCGCGGTCGCGGCCGGGACCGGCACGCCGATGCGCAGGTGGGTCGGGGTGAATTCGAACTGCGCATCGCTGTCCAGCGGGGGGACCACTTCGGCGCGCCAGCGATCGAAGCGCGGATCGCCCCCTGCGCGCGCCGGATCGAGCGACAGCGCCGCGCGCTGCGGGACGCATATCGCATCGGTGCAGGCGAGATAGCTGGCAGTCACGCCGATCGGCGCCGCCTGGGCGCCTGCCGCGCCTTTGGGCACGGTGATCGGGACCAGCACCGCGTAGTCGCCTTCATAGACGTGGTTCATCAAGCCGCCGATCACCAGCCGCTGCGGCAGCGGGTAAAGCGGCTCTCCTGCCCGCCACCCTTCGGGCAGGTCCCAGTCGAGCTGCATGCCCAGTCCCGCATCGCCGGGGTTCGACCAATAGCCGTGCCATTCCGCCGAGGAGGGGGTGAAATGGAGCGCCAGCATCCAGGTCTCGCCCGGCTGCGGAGCGTCCTCGGCCACCAGTTCGACCGCAATCCGGTCGCTGGCCGCATTCTGCGCCGCCACTGGCGCGGCGAAGGCCAGTGCCACCAGCGCCAGCAGCGCCGCCAGGCGTTCCAATATCCTTGCTTCGATCACGTCGCTGGCTCTAGGGCTAGGCCCCATGACAGACAAGCGAGACCTGCTGATCCTGGGCGGCGGCCTGGTGGGGATGACCCTGGCGCTGGCGGCGGCGAAGAAGGGGCTGTCGAGCCACCTCGTCGACCGCGCCGATCCCGCCAGCCTGACCGCCGAGGGTTTCGACGGTCGCGCTTCGGCGATCTCGACCGCCAGCTGGCGACTGTTCCGCCATATCGGGCTCGAAAGCGTGCTCGAACCGCATGGCTGCGATATCGCCGCGATCGGCGTGCTCGACCAGATGAAACCCGGACGGCTCGATTTCCGCCCCGAACCGCATGAAGGCACGCTGGGGCGCATGTTCGCCAATCGCCAGCTGCGCCTTGCGCTGCATGAAGCCGCGACGCAGGAACCGCTGATCGCCTGGCATGCCCCGGCCGAAGTGACCGCGCGCGAACGCGGCGAATTCGGCGTCTCGGCCACGCTGGGTGACGGGCGCACGCTCGAAGCCGCGCTGATGATCGGCGCCGAAGGACGCGGATCGCCATCGCGTGAGGAGGCGGGCTTCAAGATGGCGCAGTGGGATTACAGCCACCGCGCGATGATCGCCGGGCTCGATCACACCAAGCCGCATGAGAATGTGGCCTGGGAAATCTTCTATCCCGACGGCCCCTTCGCGCTATTGCCGATGCTCGACGGCCCCGATGGCCGGCATCGCAGCGCGCTGGTGTGGACGGTCGACGAGAAGGACGCCGCGGGCGTGCTGAAGCTGTCGGACCGCGCGTTCCTTGCCGAGGTAGTAAAACGGATGGGCGACCTGCTCGGCGATCTCACGCTCAACAGCGCGCGGTCGTCCTGGCCGCTCAGCTTCCAGCACACAGCCCGGATCGTCGACCACCGGCTCGCGCTGGTCGGTGACAGCGCGCATGGCATGCACCCGATCGCGGGCCAGGGCCTCAACCTCGGGCTGCGTGATGTCGGTGCGCTGGTCGAAGTGCTCGACGAGGCGCTGCGGCTCGGGCTCGACCTCGGCGATGCGCAGGTGCTCAAGAAATACGAGGAATGGCGCGCGCTCGATGCGCTGATGGTGATGGGCGCGACCGACAGCCTGACGCGGGTCTTCGGCATTCGCGGCAAGACCGCGAGCGCGGTGCGGCGGCTGGGCATGGCGGGGATCCAGCGCTCGGGCTGGCTAAAGCGCCTGTTCATGGACGAAGCGCGCGGCATCTCGGGCGAGCTGCCCGAATTGCTCAAGGCCTAGTTTTCTTCCGCCGGGCTGGGCTGGTCGATCCGGTTGCCCGCCCCGTCACGCAGGCGCCGCGGTTCGAGCACGGCAGCGGTTTCGATCAGATCGAGCGAGCGCTGGAGCGTGGCATAGCATTCGGCATCGCGCAGCCAGCCTTCGGCATTCTCCGCGCCCGGCAGATTGCGCACTTCGGCAATCGCGGAATCGGTCCGCCCGCTTTCGAGGAACAGCCGCGCGCGATCGAGGCGGCGCTGCGGCTGCGGTGACGGCGCGCTTTCGCGGCGCACCACGAACAGCTGCGACAGTTCCTCGCCAAACCGCGCAAAACCGTTCTGGCTGCTCGGTTCGGCCAGCTTGGGCGAGAGCCCTTCGAGCCGCGCGATCAGCTGGTCGAGCGTGATCGGATTGCGGCTGGTGCGGATGATCGTATCGACCGCATTGGGCATGGCATCGCCGAAGCGCAGCCGCAATTGGTCCGCCAGATAGCCAAGCTCGGCCCCCTTTTCGAGCGCGCGGCGCGTGGCGAAGGCGATCAGCAGCCCCTCGGCGCGCGCGGTATTGCCCGCGGCGGCCTGCGCCTGGAGGTCGAGCCGCGCGAGGCGCTGTTCGGCAGCGGCGAGCCGCGTATCGAGCCCGCCCTGCTGTTCGGCCACGCGGTCGACCGCTTCCTGCGCCGCCTGGCTGGCGCTGGGCGTGGGGGTCGGTTCGGAAGTTGGGCTGGCAAGTGATTGCGTTTCGACCGTGGCCGGCTGGGGCGCGGGTTCATCGCGCTCGGTCAGCGTGTAGACGGCGTAACCCGCAACTGCCCCGCCCAGCAGGAAACTGGCGAGTACGGCGACCATGACCGGCCTTACCGACGGCACCTTGCGCCGGGTGCTGGTAAAATTGTTCATCCGATTCCGTTCCGCGACCCCGTGGGCCCTCGTGCTGGGGCCATCCATACCATCAGCTGTCGGTCTGGCACAAAGCTTGCGCCAAGGCCAGTAGCTCGCTGTCTCCGGGAGCCTCGGCAGTGTGGACGGAACGCCAGCCCGCGCCCGCCATTTCGGCGACGCGGGGACCGATCACCGCCAGATCGACCAGATCGCGGGCGAGACCGTGCCGGTCGAACTCGACCTTGAGCCGTTCCGCCGCCGCCCCCGAATGCAGCACGACTACCCCGCCGTCGCGGAGGATCGCGAGATCGTCTTCGGACAAGGCTTCGGGTACCGCGCGGTAAAGGATCCGCGTATCGACTTCGAGCTGGTCGGGCACGCGCAAGGTCACGCGGTCTTCCCCCGCGAGCCGCAACAGGTGGAGCTTGCGGTTGGCAAGGTCGTCGAGCAGGTTCTGCAGCCCCCCGCGCCCAGTCCGTCCGACAAGGAAACCCGCCCTGCGCGCAGCGTCGGCAGTCGTATCGCCCACCGCATGGACGGGCAGCTTGGTCAGTCCGGCGAGCTGCTTGCCGCCATGGCGGAAGACATTGGCGCTACCGACCAGCAACCCGTCGTAATCCATCGCCGCGGGCGCTTCCCATGCGACCGGCTCGATGGTGAACAGCGGGCGGCCATGCACGTCGAGCCCCATTGCCTGCGCGGTTTCCGCGCTGACCGACCAGCCCGGTTCGGGGCGGAGGAGGAATAGCGGCTTCACAGCGGCGGGCCGAAATGTGCGGTCACCTCGGGGGGCGCACGGTCGAGGAGTCTGCGCGCCAAGACCAGCGGCGCTTCGTCGTCTCCGGCCGCGAATTCGCTCTCGTCGCCGATACGCACGGTGCCATCGGGACTGAAAATCGCTGCGCTCAGCGCAATGCGGCCTTCGCTGGTGCGCGATAGCGCGGCAATCGGGCTGCTGCATGATCCGCCCAGCCCTTCGAGCAGGCGGCGTTCAGCGGCAATTTCGGCATGGCTTTCCGCGTGATCGATCGCGCGCAGCAGGTCGCGTGCGCGCGCATGGTCGCTGCGGCATTCGATCCCGATGGCCGCCTGCGCGGGCGCGGGTCCAGCCGCACGCCGACGCTGTCTTCGCCCAGCCGGTCGAGCCCGGCGGCAGCGAGGAAGGTCGCATCGGCTTCGCCCGCCTCGAGCTTGGCCATCCGCGTGGCGACATTGCCGCGAATGCCGACCACCGTCAGATCGGGGCGCAGATGCAGCAATTGCGCGGCGCGGCGCGGTGCGCTGGTGCCGATCCGCGCGCCTGCCGGAATGGCTGCAATCGACTCTGCGCCCAGCAACCGGTCGGCCTTGTCGGCGCGCGGCAGGATCGCTGCGATGGCGATCGCTTCGGGGCGCAGCGTCTCGACATCCTTCATCGAATGGACCGCGCCATCGATTCGCCCTTCGACCAGCCATTGGTCGAGCTCGCGCGTCCACAGCGCCTTGCCGCCGATTTCGGCCAGCGGCCGATCCTGGATGCGGTCGCCGCTGGCCACCACGGGCACCAGTTCGACCGCCGATTCGTCCCATCCATGCGCGGCGCACAGCCGCGCGCGCGCCTCGTGCGCCTGCGCCATGGCAAGCGGAGAACGGCGGGTTCCGAGGCGAATGAGAGCTTGGGCTGGCATAGGGTCGGCTTGCCCTAGCGAGCCATGCCGCTAAGGGAAAGCGGGATGGCACTGGTTCTCGGCATAGAAAGCTCCTGCGACGAAACCGCGGTCGCGCTGGTCGATAGCCAGCGGCGGATCGTGGCGCAGCGGATCGCCTCGCAGGATGCCGAGCACGCCCCCTTTGGTGGGGTGGTGCCCGAGATCGCGGCGCGCGCGCATGCCGAACGGCTCGCCCCGATGATCGAAGGCGTGCTGGATGATGCGGGGATCGCGTTGGGCGATTGCGACGCGATTGCCGCCACCGCGGGGCCCGGGCTGATCGGCGGCGTCATGGTCGGGCTGGTCAGCGCCAAGGCGCTGGCGATGGCGACCGACACGCCGCTGATCGCGATCAACCATCTCGAAGGCCACGCGCTCAGTCCGCGGCTGGCCGATGAAAGCATTACCTTTCCCTATGCGCTGCTGCTGGTGTCGGGTGGGCATTGCCAGATCCTGCGCGTCGATGGCGTAGGGCAATATCGCCGCCTGGCCACCACGATCGACGATGCGCTGGGCGAAGCCTTCGACAAGACCGCCAAGATCCTCGGCCTCGGCTTTCCCGGTGGCCCCGCGGTGGAGCGCACCGCGAAGGACGGCGATGACAAGGCCGTGCCCCTGCCGCGCCCGATGGTCGGTAGCGGCGAACCGCATTTCTCCTTCGCGGGCCTCAAGAGCGCGGTCCTGCGCGCCTACGAAAGCGGCAAATACGAGACCGCCGATATCGCGGCCAGCTTCCAGCAGGCGGCGGTAGATTGCGTGACCGACCGGTTGCGCATCGCGTTGGCGGATATGGCCGATGTCGACACACTGGTCGTGGCCGGCGGGGTCGCGGCCAATGCCACGGTGCGCGCAGCGCTCGAACAGCTTGCCGCCGCGCATGGTATGCGCTTTGCCGCGCCGCCGCCCAAGCTGTGCACCGACAATGCCGCGATGATCGCCTGGGCGGGCATCGAACGGCTGGGCCAGGACGACCCGCTCGACATTTCGGCGCGTCCGCGCTGGCCGCTCGACCCTGCGGCCGAGCCGGTGCGCGGAGCAGGAGTAAAAGGATGACCCTTCGACAGGCTCAGGGCGAGCGGGTGGGCGTTCTCGGCGCGGGTGCCTGGGGTACCGCGCTGGCGCAAATGCTCGCGAGTGACGGCCGCGACGTGCTGATCTGGGCGCGCGAGAGCGAACTGGTCGCGGAAATCAATTCCGCGCACACCAATTCGGTTTTCCTCCCTTCCGTGACGCTGGCAAAGACCATCCGCGCGACCGGCGATCTGGCCGAGATGGCCGCGCTCGACACGCTGCTGGTGGTCACGCCCGCACAGCATATGGGCAGCGTGCTCGAGGCCATGCCCTCGCATCCGCGCGATCTCGTGCTGTGTTCCAAGGGGATCGAGGCGGGCAGCGGGCGGCTGATGAACCATGTCGCCAAATCCGCCGCCCCCGGCAGCGCGGTGGCGGTCCTTTCGGGTCCGACCTTCGCGCATGAAGTCGCCGCGGGGCTGCCCACCGCCGTCACGCTCGCTTGCGCCGATGGCGAGGCGCAATGGGACCGGCTGGCACTCGTGATCGCGCGCCAGACCTTCCGGCCCTATTATTCCGACGATGTGATCGGCGCCGAGATCGGCGGTTCGGTCAAGAACGTGCTGGCGATTGCCTGCGGCGTGGTCGACGGGCTGGGCCTGGGGCAGAATGCGCGCGCGGCGCTGATCGCGCGCGGCTATGCCGAAATGCTGCGCTTCGGCGAGACGCTGGGCGCGCAGGCGGCAACGCTGGCGGGGCTGTGCGGGCTGGGCGACCTGGTGCTGACCTGCTCGTCCACCTCGAGCCGCAATTTCTCGCTCGGCAAGGCGCTGGGCGAAGGACAGAAAGCCGAAGACTTGATGGCCGACCGCAAGACCGTGGCCGAAGGCGCGCATACCGCGCCCGTGCTGGTCGAACTGGCCGCGCGTCACGGTATCGCCATGCCGATCGTCACTGCCGTTTATGGCCTACTCAAGGGCGACGAGCCGCGGGCCGTCGTTTCCGACCTGCTCGCCCGCCCCTTGCGCGCCGAACAGGGCCGCCCCGGGTGACCGATTCAAAACCGGATGAAGACCTTTCCGCGCTGGCCAAGGGCGGAAGGCAGAACTTCATTGGCTTCATCCTGCGGCTGGTCGCGCGGCTGCCGTTCCTGTTCATCGCCGGGCGCCTGTATGGGCCCGACGCGCTGGGCCGCTTTGCTTCGGCGCTGGTGGTGGTCGAACTGGTCGCACTGCTGTGCGCGATGGGCGAAAAGCGCGGACTGGCGCAGCGGCTGGCAGATGGCGACCAGAGCCATCCGGCCAACCTTGTCTATGACGGCATGCTGCTGGCGCTGGGGTTCTCCGCGCTGGCGGCGGCGTTCTTCTGGTTCGTCCCCGCCCCGCTGTTTCCCAGCGGCGACTATACCGAGCTCGACCGTTTCATCGTGCTGGCAATCCCCGCCTACGCGCTGACCGAAATCGTGCTCGCCGCGCAGGCGTACAAATACGATATCGCCACCACCGTTCGCGCCCGCGCGGTGGTAGAACCGTGGACGATCTCGATCATGGCGGGGCTGTTCTATTTCCTGCCGGCGGTTAGCGAATCGGGGCTGGCGCTGGCCTATCTCGCGTCGATCTATGCCGGTCTGGCGACCGGGCTGTGGTCGTTCTTCCGCAGCTATGGCCGCCCGCGCGGCTGGCGCCCACGTCCGGCCTATATGGGCCGGCTGACGATGCGCGCGCTGCCGCTGGCGACCGCCGATGCGATCGAATGGGGCACGAGGCGCGTCGATATTTTCATTCTCGGCCTGTTCGCGGCCCCCGCGGCTGTCGGCGTCTATTACATCGCGCAGCAGGTCGCGAGCCTGCCGCAGAAGCTCAAGACCAGTTTCGAGCCGATCCTCGGCCCGGTCATCACCAAGAACCTCAAGACCAGGAACTACCAGGCGATCGCCAGCCAGATCTGCCAGGTCGGCTTCTGGATCGTGGCGATGCAGGCGGGCATCGCGCTGGCGCTGGGCGTCCCCGGCGAAGCGGTGATGGGCCTCGTCGGACCCGAATTCGTCGGCGGCACGGGCGCGCTGGCCTTCCTGCTTGCTGCCGAGGTCGTTGCCGCGACCGCAGTCGTCTCCGAAGCGGTACTGGTCTATGTCGCGCGCGTGCGCAATCTGTGGATCTCGATCGGCACCATCGCGCTGCAGGCGGTGCTGACCGTGGTCCTGATCGAGGCGATGGTCGCGGGCGGCTATGGCGAACCCTACAAGGCCGCCGCCGCCGCGATCGCGCTGATGCTGGCGCTGGGCACCGCGAGCCTGGTCAAAGCGGTGCTGCTGTCGCGTATATTGGGACAGTCGATCAACACCTTCCGCTGGCCGCTGGTATGGGCGGTGGCGCCCGCAGTGCTGGTCGGCTGGGCGGCGACGCAATTGCCCGAATGGGCCGAGCTCATCGTCGGCATTCCGGCG
>LWDU01037798.1_pt1 | contig 11401 bp, 8 predicted proteins | sample 727161 | NCBI WGS metagenome assembly LWDU01 (sample SAMN04566230, study PRJNA314399) | hydrothermal vent metagenome | isolation source: deep sea hydrothermal plume seawater | place: Mexico: Gulf of California, Guaymas Basin | collected 2004-07-11 | reverse complement strand
GCTTCCTGCTCCCCTTCGTGCGCGTCACGGCGCCGTTCGCAGACGCCCTCGGCGGGCTGGCGAGCCTGCTGCAGAGCCGCGTCCGCCCCGCCGCAGACCCGCTCTCGTCCGAGGACATCAAGTCCATGGCCGATGTGGGGGAGCAGCAGGGCAGCCTCGAAGAGGACGAGCGCGCGCTCATCCACTCCATCGTGGAGTTCGGCGAGACGACCGTCCGCGAGGTCATGGTGAGCCGCGTCGATGTGAAGGCGCTGCCTGAGACGGCGACGCTGGAGGAGGCGCTGGACCTCATCCGCGAGACCGGCCACTCGCGCTTCCCGCTCTACCGCGACCACCTGGACCACGTCCTCGGCGTCGTCTACGCGAAGGACCTGCTGCCTTACCTCGGGCGGGCCAACGGCCGCGCGCTCTCCTGGGAGTCGCTCGCGCGCCAGCCGCGCTTCGTGCCGCCCAGCAAGCCGCTGGACGACATGCTCGCGGACTTCCAGACCACCAGCACGCACCTCGCGATCGGCGGGACGGCGGGGCTCGTGACGCTGGAGGACCTGCTGGAGGAGGTCGTGGGCGAGATCCGGGACGAGCTGGACGATGCCGACGAGGAAACGCTCGTCCGCCCCTTCCCGCAGGCCGGCCCGCACACGTGGGCCGCCGACGCCCGCGTCAACCTCGACGATCTGGCGGACGTGATCGGGCTGGAGTTGGAGACGGAGGCGTTCGATTTCGAGACGCTCGGGGGGCTCATCTTGCACGTCACCGGTGAAGTCCCGAGCCCCGGCGACGAGATCGACTACGAGCGGCTGCGCCTCCGCGTGATCGGCGTGGAGGAGAACCGGATTCGCGAGGTGCAGGTGACGGTGCTCCCGCCGCCGTTGCCGGAGCTCGAAGAGGTCTAGGGCCCGTCCCGTTGATCCGGGCTCGGGCTACGCGGGGCCTCTGGCGCGCCCTACGTCGTGGCCCTCCTCGCCCGATGCTTCGGCATCGTCGGGCGCCTGGCAGGCCGCACCAGCGGCTCCCGCTCGCCTGCGAGCCGACGAACAGGACGGACCCTAGGCGCCCCCGGATCCGCTCGCTCTCGCGCTCTCTGGAGGTGGAATGCGTACGGGGCGCCGTCTGGGGCCGGAAGCTCGCGCCACTACGCGCGGCCGAGCGCCGCCAGCGGAGCGCGCAGTCAGTCCTCGGTGAACCGCCCGGGGCACGCCAGCCGCGCGAGCCCCAGGTCGTACGGCGCGTAGTACGTGTAGACGATCTCGCGCGACGGCGTCTCGCCTCGGCGGAACACGCACGTCCCGATCCGCCCCTCGACCGGGCATTCGGCGGCCCGGAACGAGGCCTCGGGTGCGTTCGCGCAGTGGTCCTCAGCGGTCCCCGTACTCCACGCCGCGCCGGTGTACGTGAAGCAATAGCTCTCCGTCGCGCGGACGTCGCAGCTTCCCGCGACGGGCGGATCGGGAGCGGGCGGAGGCAGCGGGAGAGGGGCGGGTGGCGGCGGCGGTGCGGGGCCTCGGGGCCGCGGCTGGGGCGTGTTCGGTTCCTGGATGAGGACACGAGGCTGCTGCGGCGGCTCGATGGTGTCGAACACGACCGCCGCGGCATCGAACACAGTCTCCACGCCGGCGTCTTCGGCGGCGACCGTTGTGGAGTCTGGTGGGGCCTCCGACCTCCGGACCCGCTGGCGGCTCCTCGGCGCAGCCGGTGGCGAGGAGGGCGAGAGAAACGAGGGCGATCCAGCGGAGCATCGCCGCAGGTTACCGCCGGGGGGCCGTCGTCTCCCAGGTCGAATCGGTGGGACCTTGCGCGGCCGCCCGCAGGTCCGTACGACGGCTCCACGACGGGGGATGGCTCAGGTAGGGCTCGATCCACGCTCGGTCCACGCGGTGCTTGAGCGCGAGGGCCCAGGCCCCGTGTAGCGCGAGCGACCCCACGACGAAGAGCGCGTCCCTCTCCCCGGACGACAGGATCAGGGGGGCCGCGGGGTACGGGGCCCACCGCTCGAGCCCGGCCGCCTCCACCGTCTTCCCCTCGCCCAGCGCGTCCGCCAGCGCGCGGACGTTGCGGCGGAGCGTCGGCCCCTGCTTGACGGCGTGGACGCCCACCCGCGCGAGGCCCTCGTGGCCCTCGACGACTGCCGCGTCGCCCGCGACGAACACGTGGGGGTGCCCGGAGACCTGCAACGTCTCGCCGGCCCGCACGAAGCCCTGGGCGTCCGCGGGCAATACCTCCGCGAGCCAACTTTGGCCGACCGATCCAGTCGCCCACAGGACGCGGTCCGCGAGGAGCGAAGACCCGTCCGAGAGATCGAGGTGGTGCCCCTCCGCGCGGATCACCTCGGTGCCAAACCGGAGCGCGACGCCGCGGGAGCGGAGCCGGTCCGCGGCCCACCGTCGCGCCCGCGGAGGGAAGCCGCTCACGAGGGCCTCCCCGGGCTCGATGATCGTCACCGCCAGCCGGCCGCGGAGCTGGGGGTGCGCGCTCACGTTCAGCGCGACCTCCACACCTGCGGCGCCGCCGCCCACGATGGCAAGCGTGCGCTCTGACTCGCCCACCGCCACCTCGTGCAGGAACGCCGCCAGCGCGCCGATCCGGTGGAGCGGCTTGGTACGGACGGCCTCGGGCGCGCGGCCCGTCGCGGGGTTCGCCGCGCCGACGTCCACCGCCAGCACGTCGTAGGGAAGCCGCGAGCCGCTGGCGGTCTCGACGAAGCGGGCCTCGGGGTCCAGGTGGACTGCGGGCTCCGGGACAAAGCGGACGCCCTCGCGCTCGCAGATCGCGCCGAGGTCGATGGTGACGTCGGCGTGGGTGTAGACGCCGCCGAGGTACTCCGGCGTCATCCCGCTGTACCACAGCCGGTCGCAGTCGGAGATCAGCGTGACCCCGTGGCCGGACGGGCGGAGCTCGCGGGCGTTCGCGAGGAGGGGGAGAGAGGCGTGCCCGCCGCCGACGACGAGGACGCGCACGCTACCGCGCGGTCAGCCGCCGGATCACGTCCACCGACGTGACGCCGTCCGCGTCCGCCGCGAAGTTGGTCACGATGCGGTGGCGGAGGACCGGCACCGCTAGCCGGTCCACGTGCTCCGCCAGCGGCGTGAGGCGTCCTTCCAGCAGCGCGAGCGCCTTCGCCCCGAGGACGAGGTACTGGCTGGCGCGCGGGCCGGCGCCGTAGGCGAGGTACTCCGTCGCGAAGTCCGGCGTGCCCTCGCGGCCCGGGCGCGTTCGCGAGACGAGGCGAACGGCGTGCTCCACCACGCTGTCTCCCACGGGCACAGCCCGCACGAGCTCCTGGTATGCGAGAAGGTCCTCGCGCGAGATGGCGGGGCGCACGGCCTCGGGCTTCGCGCCCGTCGTGCTCTTGACGACGGCCACCTCGTCGTCGAAGGAGGGGTAGTCCAGCCAGAGGTTGAGCATGAACCGGTCCAACTGCGCCTCGGGCAGCGGGTACGTGCCCTCCTGCTCGATCGGGTTCTGCGTGGCGAGCACGAAGAAGGGCTCGTCCAGGCGAAACGTCTCGCCGGCGGCCGTCACGCGGTGCTCCTGCATGGCCTCCAGCAGGGCGGCCTGCGTCTTGGGCGGCGTCCGGTTGACCTCGTCCGCGAGGATCACATTCGCGAAGATGGGACCCTTCGCGAAACGGAACTCGCGCCGTCCCGTCGCCGGGTCCTCCTCGATGACCTCCGTGCCGGTGATGTCGCCCGGCATCAGGTCCGGCGTGAACTGGATGCGGTTGAAGTCCAGGTCCAGCGCCTGCGCGAGGGTGCGGACGAGCAGCGTCTTCGCGAGCCCCGGCACGCCCACGAGCAGGGCGTGGCCGCCGCAGAGGAGGGAGACCACCAGGCCCTCGACCGCCTCTTCCTGCCCGATGATGACCTTGCCGATCTCGGCGCGAAGCTGGCGGTAGGCGCGGGCGAGAGCGTCGGCGGCCTCCGGGGAGGTCGGGTCGATGCGGCCGGACGGTGCGGACATGGAGTGGGGGAGGGGCTCGGGGCGAGAGGGGGAGCAACCTACGCCGGGGCGCCGTTCGTGTGCGGCGGTGTGACGGGGCGGCGGACCGCGCCTGCGACGCGGCCTCCGCGCGTGGCGATCCCTACCGGATGGGCTGGCCGGAGACGGCCTCGCGCCCGCCCGTCCGGATGTGGCCGATGCGGTCCGGCGAGCCGAGCACGATGAGCGTGTCGCCAGCGTTCAGCGCCTCGCGCGCGTCCGGGTTGAACCGCCAGTCGCCGGCCGCGGTGAGGATGCCGACCACGATGGCGTTGTACCGCCGCCGGAAGTCGGCCTCGACGAGGGAGAGCCCGTCCAGGAAGCTGCCTGCGGTGACGGGGATCTCTTCCAGGTCGAAGTCCATCGCGCCGACGCCCAGGACTTGCTCCATGAACCGGTCCACGCGCGGCCGCAGGATGGTCTGCGCGATGCGGTCGGCGCCGATCTCCAGCGGGGAGACGACCTTGTCCACGCCGGCGCGGAGGAGCTTGTTGTACGCGGTCTGCTCGTTCGTCCGCGCCACGATGAACAGGTCGCCCGGGCCGCGCTCGGGCCGGATCTCGCGGGCGGAGAGAGCGACGAACACGTTCGCGGCGTCCTGCGGCAGCACGAGTACCAGCCCCGCGGCTCGCTCCAATCCCGCCGCCAGCAGGGCGCGCTCTTCCTCGGCGTCATCCGCGACGTAGAGGTAGCCGTGTTCGTTCAACTGCTCCGCACGGTCCTCGCGGCGGTCGATCACGACGACGTCGCGGCCGGCGGACCGGAGGTCGTTCGCCACGCGCTGCCCGATGCGGCCGTAGCCGCACACGACGTAGTGGTCCGAAAGGGCGTCGATGCGCTTCTGCATCCGGCGCGTGCGGAAGTCGGTGGAGAGGACGATGAGTTGGACGGCGCGGGTCGCCAGCGTCGCGAACGTACCGATCCCAACGGTGGCGATGGCCATCGTAAAGATGCGGCCGGGGTCGCTCAACTCGCCCACCTCGGTAAACCCGATGGTGGTGAGCGTGATGAACGTCATGTAGAGCGCGTCCAGCGGGCGCATGGCCTCCAGGGCCATGTACCCGACCGTCCCCACGCCCAGCAGCGCCGTCACGATGCCCGCACCGATGGCGAGCTCGCGGGTCGCGTTGGGGCGCAGGAACAGCGACACGTTACGCGGCGAGGCCCAGCCGGAAGACGCGGCCGTGCCACGTCTCAGCGGCGGGCCGTTCCACGCCGTCGGCGCGGAGCGTCGCGAGGTCGGTCGGGGTCAGGTCCAGGACGGGCGTGGTGCCGTCCACGCGGCCGTCGCGCGCGAGCTGGCGGAAGGCGGGGCGGGCGGCGGTCTGCCACTCGCCGGCCTCGCGGAAGAGCACCGCCAGCGCGGGGACCTGGGCGAGCCCGTGCGCCGCGAACGTCTGCTCCACGGCGTGCGTCATGGAGTCGATGCCGCAGCCGGAGACGCCGGCGTTGAGGTCCTCGGGCGTGATGACGGCCGCGACGGCGAGCACGCGCTCGGAGAGCACCTCGGCGGCGGCGGTGACGGGGCGCGCGTGGCTGGTCCACGAGGGGAGCCACTGGCGAACCGACTGGAGCGCGGCGTCGGAGATCGGCGCATCGGCGGCGAAGAGCCAGACGCGGGCGCTCGGGGGGAGGGAGGGGAAGAGGTCGTTCATGCCGGAGTGTACCCCGGCCGGGGCGACGGGTGCCCGCCCGCTGGCGGCTGCGGCGAGCGGGCGCGAGATCAGGCGGCCGTCGCGAGGACGGGGTCCCCGCTGTCCAGGTCCGTCGCGCCGATGGCGACGGTGCCGTTCTCGTCCACGGCGAAGACGACCTGCATCCGCATAAAGCCGCGAGGGCCGGGCGGGAGGTCCACGAACGTGACGCGCCCGAGCGGTGACGCCTCAGACGCTGGGGCGCCCGGGGCGCCGTGGAGGAGCCGGATGGTCAGCTCCGTCTGGAAGTCGCGCGCGTTCGTGAACGTCTTGGCAACGGCGCAGGGGACCGTCGTGCCCGCGGCGATCACTTCGCCCATCGCGTCTGTCCCCACCGCGATCCCGACGCACGACTGGAGCGCCCGCTCATGGATGGGCACGCCGTCCAACGTGACCGTCTTGCGCGCGTTCTCCGCCGCGATCGCCGGAGCCGCGGGCGCGGCCAGCGCGGGCCGGGCTTTGGCGGTCACGCGGAAGTAGTCCGTTACGGTCTCGTAGGCGAGGTTGATCGCCTTCAGCTTGTCCTCGGCGCGCTGGCGGAGGTCGTCGTTGTCCGCGAAGCGATCCGGGTGCCAGACCATCGCGAGGTCGCGCCGGGCCTTTTTCGCGTCCGCGAGCGTGGAGCCGCGGTCGAGTTCGAGCAGGAGGAGGGCGTCGTCGAGAGGGGGCGTCACGAGAGGGTGCGCTGGAACGGCCGCCGATGCGCAACCGACATGCCATCGGCGCGTCTGGGGTAGAACGGGCGCCGATCCCGTCACGCAGGGGTAACCGCGTAACGACAGTGGGCGGAATGGTCCCGGATCGAGAGGGCTACCGCTCGCCGCTGCGGACCGCCAGCGCGGCGAGGAGGGCCGCACCGGTTTCCATCGCGCGCTCGTCGATCGTGAACCGTGGCGTGTGGAGGCCGTGGCGGCTGTCGGCCTCGTCGGAGCCGGTCCCGAGGACGTAGAAGCAGCCGGGGATCTCGCGGGTGTACCACGCGAAGTCCTCGCTGGCGTACCACTCGGGCACCTCCGTGGCCTCGGTGCCGGTGAGCTGGCGGGCGGTCTCGGCGACGGTTTGCGCGAGGGCGGGCGTGTTCGTGAGCGCGGGGTAGCCCACGTCGATGCCGACCTCGCACGTCGCGCCGAAGGCCTCGGCGGTGTGCTCGGCGGTGCGGCGGATCAGGTCGTGCGCGCGGAACCGCCAGTCGTCGTCCATGGAGCGGAACGTGCCGACGAGCGAGACCTCGTCCGGGATCACGTTCGTCGCGCCGAGCGCCTCCACGCGACCGAATGAGAGGATGCTCGCGATGCCAGGCGGGCGACTGCGCGAGATCACGGCCTGGAGCGCCGTCAGGATGTGGGCCTGCGCGAGCACGGGGTCGGTGAGCAGGTGCGGGGACGCGGCGTGGCCGCCCTCGCCGCGGACGGTCAGGTACAGCTCGTCCGCGCTCGCCATGAACGGCCCCGGCCGCACGCCGACGGTCCCGGTGGGCAGGTGCGGCGCCACGTGCTGCCCAAAGATGGCCTCCGGGGCGCCGACGCCCTCCATCTCTCCGAGTGCGCCCTCCTCGATCATCACCTTCGCGCCACCGGGCACTTTCTCTTCGCTGGGCTGGAAGAGGAGGCGGACCGTCCCGGCCCACTCGGCGCGCGTGGCGTGGAGGATGCGGGCCGCGCTCAGCAGCATCGCGGTGTGGGCATCGTGTCCGCAGGCGTGCATCACGCCGTCGGTCTCACTCGCGAACTCGAACGTGTTGGCCTCGCGGATGGGCAACGCATCGATATCCGCGCGGAGGGCGCGGACCGGTCCCGGCCGCTCGCCGGTCGTCGCGACGCCCGTGATGGGCTCCAGCCCGATCTCTCGAAGGGTCCCGGCGATCAACGCTGCGGTCTCGTGTTCCTCGAACGCCAGCTCCGGCTGGCGGTGGAGGTGGCGGCGGATGCGGACGGTCTCGGCGTGGCCCTCGGCGGCGAGGGCGAGGATGCGGTCGATCATGGGACGGGGGAGAAGCGCCCGCAGGGTACGTCCGCCAGCGGGGCGCGTGGGGGAGCGGTGGAGGCATCGGGCGTTTGGTTTCTCACTCCGAGATTCGGCGGCGGGATGCGCCCCCGCGCGGGAACGTTTGCGCCGGCCCGAGCGGGGGAGAACGGGTGGCCCCCTGTCTCGGAACAGCGGTGGTCCTCTATCCTGCGGTCACTGCCCATCGGTCTCCATGCGCCTCGTCGTTCTCTTGCTCGCGTTCTCTGGCTCCGCGCTCGCGCAGCCCTGCACCACGTCCTGGGCCGCGCCCGCCAGCGGCGACTGGTCCGATCCCGCGAACTGGACCGCGGGCGTCCCCGGTCCAGCGGACGACGCGTGCATCACCCTGCCCGGGAGCTACACCGTCACGGCGCCCGCCATTGCCGTTCGGTCGCTCACGCTCGGCGGCGCCAGCGGGCTCCAGGTGCTCGAGAGCAGCGACGGGCTGGCGGTCGGCACCAGCGGGACGATCGGGGGCAACGGGTTCCTGCGGTGGTCCGGCGGCTTCGTAGAGGGCGGGACGCTCGTCAACGATGGCACGATCGAGATCCAGACCGCCGGAGGCGTGGAGCACGGCGTCCGCGGCGGGGCCACGCTCCGGAACGAGGGCCTGGTGCTGTTCTCCGCGCCGCTCTTCTACCTGGAGGACGGCGGGCGCCTCGAGAACGCGGGGGACGTGATCGGGGCGCGAGGCTTTGTCATGCCGCGCGGAACGGTGGGAACGCTCGCTCTGGAGCCGGGCTCGTCGTGGACCGGCGACACGAGCGTACGGGGCGTCAAGATGGAGAATGAAGGGACCTGGACCGTTCCAGCCCCCTTCGACCTCCAGTTTCGCGACGCCGACGCACACATCCACCGAAACGCTTCGTTCGTGGTGGAGCCGGGCGCGAGCGTCCAGTTCGTGACCGGCACGCCGTCCATCGAGGGCACGCTAACGGCGACGGGCGGCGGGCGCATCGAGACGATCACGGACATCGCGATGGCGGGGGCGGCCGTTACTATCGAGACCGAGGGCGGGTTCGAGTGGTCGCAAGGCACCTTCACCGGGACGGACCTCACCCTCCGCGGCCCTGTGGAGATCAGTGGCAACCGGGAGTCCATCGTTGGCGCGGGACTGACCGTCCGGACAGAAGGCACGGTGGAGTGGACGCGCGCGAGCGGCGTGATCATTCAGAACGGCGGCGAGATCCGCAACACGGGTGAGTGGCGCGTGCTCAACGGCGGCGACCTGCTCTCGTCCGGAGGCGGGCGCTTCGTCAACGAGGGCAGCTATCGCCTGCTCGGCGGGGCGGACGGGCGCGTGCAGGTCCTCGGTGCCGAGGCGGGGAGCCTCCGCTTCCCCGGAGGGCTCTCGCACGAAGACGGCACGCTGAGCGGCACGGCCGAGGTCGCCTTCCCGAGCGGAGCGGCCGTCGCGCCGTTCACCGGCGACGTGGCTCCAGGATCCGCCTCGTCCCCCACGGCGGTCCTGACATGGGACGGGGACTTCGCGCCCCACCTCGGGGCCGTGCTGCGCATGGACGTCGCTGGTCTCGCGCCCGGTGCCGGTCACGACCAACTGGCGGTCACCGGCGCCGCCGACCTCGCGGGCGAACTGGAGGTGACGCTGGACGGGTTCACGCTGGCCCCGGGCGAGGAGGTCACGCTCATCACCGCCGCCAGCGTGTCGGGCGCGTTCGACTTCCTGAAGATCCCCGGCGGCACCGCGCTCGTCGTCACCCCGACGGCGGTCCTCCTACGCGGGGAGCAGCCGGCCACGCCGCCGAAGAAGCTGGAGGTCGTCGCCACGCCACGGGAGGCGCCCCTCGTGTTCGCCCAGGGGAAGGGCGGTCGGTTCATGTATGACGTGGAGGTGACCAATCACGACGAGGTCCCGGTGACGGTGGACCTCTGGGCCGATGCCGTCCTCGGTACGCAGACGCACGGACCGCTTTCGCGCCGGAGCTTGTTGGTGGGCCCGGGGGAAACGGAGAGTGTCCGGTACCGGCAGACCGTTCCCGCGAAGGCTCCCGCAGGCGCGTACACCTTCCGCGTCCACGTCGGGACGTTCCCGGACGCAGAGGCGACGGACGCGTTCGCGCTGACGATCACGGCCGGCGCGGCAGCAACAGACGCCGACCCGGCGGCCTGGACTAAGGCTGAGGAGGACCGCCCGCTCGCGCTCGGCCCGCCCGCTCCGAACCCGGTCCGCGGCCACTCCACGCTGTCGCTCTCCGTGCCCGACGGCGAGGACTACACCCTCGTTCTGTTCGATGCGATGGGCCGGCAGGTCGCCGAGCTGGCGCGGGGCGTCGGGCCGGCGGCGGACGTTCGGTTGGAGGCGGACGCGCTGGCGCCGGGGGTGTACCTCGCGCGGCTGGCGACCGCCAGCGGCACGCGCACGGCACGGCTGGTGGTGGCTCGGTGAGGAGAGGTTTGCGTAGATGGAACCGCTTCCGTAGCGTGCGAGACCTTTCCCTCTCCCCGCTATGCTGCTCAGACTCTGCGCCCTCGTGGCGCTCCTCCTCATACCCCTCGCTGCCCAGGCGGACTCCGTCACCACGCTGACGGCGCCGGACGGCACCACCGTCGAAATCGTCCGCGATGAGTACGGCGTGCCGAAGATCTACGCGCCGACGGAGACCGCGGCCTTCTACGGCCAGGGCTTCGCCGTCGCGCAGGACCGGCTCTTCCAGATGGAGACCTTCTGGCGCGTCGCCACCGGCCGCATGGCCGAGATCCAGGGCGCGGACGCCGTCGCGACGGATCAGGCCATCCGGACGGTCTTCTACACCCCGGCCGAGCGGGTCCAGCAGTTCGCCGCCCTCCCGATGGAGATCCGCGACATGCTGGACGCCTACATCGCGGGGATCAACGCGTACATCGACCTCGCGGAGGCCGAGCCGGACACGTACCTCCCGTTCGAGTACACGCAGTTCCCGCTCAACACGATGCCCATTGAGCGGTGGGACCGCGACAAGGCCGTCGCGACGTTGCAGTTCTTCATGCGGCGGTTCGGCGAGATCGGCGGCGAAGAGCTGACCCGCCTCGCGGAGCTCCAGGCGCAGGGGCCGGAGTGGTTCGAGGCCAACCGCCCCATCAATGACCCCGAGGCCTACACCTCCCTCTGGGGCGGGGACGCGCTCTCCGCCACCTCGCGGCTGGCGGAGCTCAAGGACGGCCTCCGCGTGAGCCCGGACGTCGTCCGCGGCGTCCAGGACCGCCGCCAGTCGGTCGAGGACGACCTGGAAGCGTGGGGCGTCCCGCTCAAGTTCGGCTCGTTCGCCGCACTGGTCCGGCCGGAGGTGTCCTCCACCGGCAGCGCGATGCTGCTCGGCGCCCCGCAGATGGGCAACCCGCAACCGACGGAGAAAGCCGTCACCAGTGAGGTCGAGATCTCCGTCGCGGGTGGCATCCACATCGCGGGCATGACGGTGCCGGGCATCCCGGGCGTCATCATCGGCCGCGTCGGGACGCAGGAGAACCAGCGCGCGTGGACCCTCACCACAGGCGCCACGGACAACACAGACACCTACGCTGAGGTGCTCGGCGAGGGCGGCACGAGCTACTTCTACAACGGCGAGTTCCAGCCGTTCGACGTCATCGTGGACCAGATCAACGTGCTCGGCGGCGACCCCGTCGTCTACCCGCACCTCCGCTCGGTCCACGGGCCGGTCTACGCGCAGGACGCGGAGAACGGTCTCGCGTTCACGTGGAAGTACACCTTCTGGGACCGCGAGCTGGAGATG
>LWDU01000379.1_pt1 | contig 11401 bp, 24 predicted proteins | sample 727161 | NCBI WGS metagenome assembly LWDU01 (sample SAMN04566230, study PRJNA314399) | hydrothermal vent metagenome | isolation source: deep sea hydrothermal plume seawater | place: Mexico: Gulf of California, Guaymas Basin | collected 2004-07-11 | reverse complement strand
TTTAACATTACCTGCCATTGCCTTTGCTATCTCATTATGTTGTGTTATTAATGCTAATGGTACGGCTGGTTCCTCACATACGGCTACTTCATATTGTTCTAAATCTCTTAGGGAATAAGCAATTGATCCATCTTTTTGCATTATTGGTGTTCTATTGGATTTAGTTGCTCCTCCGAATGAAAGTCCCTTATATTTTCCTGATTTAATGGCTTTCCAGATTTCATCGTCAAGTTCATAATCTCTAAAGATTTCACCCTGTATTGTTATTGCAGGATATGATTTACCTTTCTCGTCTGTTACGGTTGTTGAACCGAAATTTATGCCTTGACCTACTACTCTATTAGAGTGTGTGTCTGTTATAGGGCCTCCCCTTGCTATCCAAATAGGTAAAACTTTCAATAACTCGTCACGTACGGTGATTTCGCCTTGTCTGTCTTTCATTTCAACTGTTAGCACCCCTTCAAATAATCTTCTAGAGCTTGTAATAGCTGTTAAATTTTTGGTGACCAGTTTGGAAAAAAACAATCGTTCTACCATGACTAATTATATCGCTCATCATATATAATAATATCTATAAAAATATAGAGTGGTTATACTTAGATTTGTCAAAAACGTCTAAGATGTAACTACAGTGTTTCTATTTTTTGCAACGTCGGCTGCTAGAACTAATGCTAATGGTGCTAGAATTGCTGCCAAGCCTTGAATGTCTGTTATTGGCAGTTTGTCCAATAAGAAGGCAGGTGCAACTATAGCGGTGTATGCCCATAGAGCATGATATCTAAGTCGACCAGCTAGTTCGAATACCATACTCACTTCACGTTAATACCCTATATAAACTTTTTAGTAATCATCAGTAAGGATATCTTTAGTTACTTCCTCAAACGCTGTGTCTATATCTGGATGTATTTCCTTGTTTTTCTTGTCTAATCTCTTTGATAATATTACTATTGCCTTTCTCATTAATGCAGCATCATATTTACACCTTCTATTCAATTCTTCAACCTTATCACATAGTTTTTCTATATCCAGTTGATTTTTTTCTATTTCCTTTTTTTTATCCTTAAAATATTTGAATATATATGCTGATAATCCTGTCACTATGAATAATATTGCCCCTGCAATAATATCACCTATAAAATTAAACTCCATACATTTATATAGTTACAACTTATTTAAAGAATTGGCTTTAATAGTTTACCTTTTATCAATTCAATTATTATTGTTTGGTCTCTCATTATTAAATTTGTAAACTCATCTACTATATTTGGATATATCGCAAAATGTCCACATCCCCAACATAGTTTAAACTGATAATTTTTTACTATACCATTTACTTCCCTATCAATAGTATATCTGGATATCATGCGTTTACATTTTTTACAATCATTATATCCCATGCATTTATATAAGTGTCACTCATATATAATAATAATGACAAACGCATCAGTATATGTATATGACACATTAGAAGAATATATGTTATTTTATCCTCAAGGACAAGATGAAGTTGCTGAAAGCCACCTTTCATCATTATGGATTAATAATAAAAATATAGTTCTTGTTAGTGATATACGTTCAGGTACAGCAGGTTATAAACCAGATTTTTCTAAATCTCTTGTTTATTTTGATCTAGGTGAAAAAGAATTTAAAAAATATGAAGATAATTTCGAACCTATAGTTGAAGTTGAAATTGAACCTAAACATAATAGAGTTATATTTTCTGGTATGGAAATACAACATACATTAGCTATCGCACGTAGAGTAAAATCAGGTGAACTGAATAATAAAAAAAGACATATAAAGGGTTATATTCTATATGACGATACTAGACCAAGAGTGAATCTGATTATAAAAGCAGTTCATTAATTTTTTATTTTCTAAAATGTCTAGTAAATCCATCTCGAAATAGAAAGTCCTTTCCAAGATTACGTCTCATAGATTTCCAGAATGGGTCTACTTTAGTTGTTCCTCCTGCTCGTCTAAATTCCCTTAATGTTTCTCTAACTTTATAATGGCAATTATAACATAATCTTGCATTCATTTGTTTTATACTCCAATCATATCTTCCACAAAACATACACATATCCCATCCTTTATCTGCAACTGTTACCAATGTAAATTCATGTCCTCTATTACGTCTACAATGTTCACATACATTAAAAAGTGTTGCCGATACAGCTTTCTTACTTTCACATCTCCAACAGAATCCTTCTTTATGATTATTCACACGTTTTTGTTCGTCTTTCTGATGCATTTTCCATAACTTATCGCCTACAGCAGTACCACCTGTATTTACATTAAGTTTATCAGCCAAGATTATCTCCATTTTTATCTTTCCATGCGTCAAATGCACCACCTATCTCCTTACTTACTATTGCCTCTATTGCTTCTACTGGTATATCTGTTAATTTTTGTATGTTTTTTACTATTGTTGTTGGATCATTGGAATGGAGCCCCTGCATTAAACATTGTCTTACCATGTCAAAATTATCAGGTGTGACATACTCATAAGGATCTTTTTTCTTATCAAACATATATATCATCTATGATTGATAGTAATTTAAACTTTACCTTTAATCATTGTTAGTTGTGAATCTGTTTTTATTGTTATCACGTCACCTCTTAATATAAGTCCTGATACTTTTGGTCTGTTTGGATCAGGCACTATATGTCCTTTGAATTTGGCATCTGATTTGAGTTGGCTACTTATCATAGGTTCACCTAAAACTTTACCTTTACTGTCAATCATCTCAGTATACCATATGTTTTTTCTGATATCAAATCTAAGTCTAAACAGAATACATTCTTCAGGTATTACTATATTTCCTTTTATTTCTCCAATCCTACCTTTACCATTACCATTAATAAGAATATGACCTTTACTCAACTCCACAACATCTTTTATATTGTCTTTTGCCAATGTGAATCTGCCATGGTGAATTCCATCAAACCATGATCTTGTACCTATTGGGGCTGTAGATGAAATAGTTTGTGTATATTCAGATAATATACTATCAAACTCACCCATCTTTTTTCCTGTTTTTAATGCTTCTAACCACCATTTATGGTTATTAGGATCTCTTTGATTAGAGTATACAAATCCTAACTGTGCTATATCCCAATCTACATCCATTGGAAGTAATGATCTTCCTTTTATAATATCTTCAATTTCGCCTTGTTTCATGGCATTACCTCTAGGTCTAACTCCTTTTAAATTCCATATAAGTGATGATTGAAATTTTGGGGTTCCATTCTCTGCTGTCTCATATGGATTCACTCTTATTTGTGGGTTGATTTCAAATACCATATCATAACCAACCTCTGTTCTGACAACAAGAGTTTTAATATCTGATTTAAATCGTATGGATCTATATACATCATTTTTTGGGTCTGATTCATTCTTTGTTATTGTAGATTTAACTTTCTTTTTACCCATGTAGTATTATATATCTTAAACCGTATATAAATGTTATTTTATTCATCTTCTTTCTGTATGTCAGGTATACCTTCTTTTCTTATTGTATATGTTGGGTTGCCTTTTGATTTTTTTCTTCTTACAGTTTCTGCCAATCCAGGTAATGTTTCTTCTTCTTCATCTGTTATTGTTGGAAAATATATTGTCCCAGATTTCTTGTGTTGATATTCCCATGTCTTAATCATGTTTCTAGCGTCATCTTCTGATACTGATCCGTCTTTTGTTATCTTTCTAATCCAAAAATCTTCTGTATGTCCTATTGAACTATCTGATTTCTGTGATGAATTAAATGCACCAGATCTCTGTTTACCACCAGCAGTTGGACTACCTTGGCCTGCACCTCCTGGGTCACTTGGTCTATTATTCATAGGACCACCTTGTTTTGATCCTGCGGTACGTTCACCATTGCCTGTTGTAGATGCACCCCTTCCTTGTTTCTGTCCTTCTGGGTCTGCTTCTTGTGCGGCCATGCCAAGTTCTGCCTGTTGCTCTGTCATTGCTATTTGTGGTAGCATAACCTGTTCGAATGTTGGTTCTTTTCCAACAACCCAGTCTCCAGTATGTGTTCTCTTGACATCGAATCCCATTTGTTGTAGGGTTGCGTTGTTCTGAATTTCCTGTGCTTTAATTTCGAGATCTCTTAGTTCATCGGCTTCTTCACCTTCTCTAAGTCGCAAAGTCCAATCATTAACTTGTAATTCTTTTGCCAATCTGTCGAAAATATGTGTCTTTAAAAAGTCTTGTGACCACTTTACATGTCTGTTTGTGATTGTAACCTGCATTCCTTCATTTGCCCATCCTGATGGAAGTTCTCCAAAGTAAAGAGGTAATACTCCATATGCAGCACCTATAATTTGACGAAGTTCTCTTCTTATATCTATAAATTGTAATTCTTTTAGGGACCCCGTGAAATCAATCCATTGTGCTGCTTGACCTGTTCCACCTTTATCAGATTCTACTAATAATGGGTGTATCATGTAAGGATCTTCTGTTGCTCTTTGCTCCAATGTATTCCATGATTTTCTAAAAGTCTCATAGTTTCTTGATGCAATAACCAAAAGTCCTCTTGGTGGACGCATTTTATCAAAGTATTTTCTAATATATTCATCCATATGTGATAATGACATTATCTTACTCCATAAGGCATAAATTGGTGAAAAACCATAAATTAATCCTGGTTTGTATTTTCCTGCTACCCAAATAACCTCTCCTTGTGCATAAATTACTCTTTTTGGTTGTGGTATACCTACTGAATATACAGATGATACCTCTAATAATGCTTTTAATGCTTCCGCACCACATCTATCACAATGTGGTTTGGTGAGCCTTTTATCTCTATGTTCAAATCTTGGACAAACATATACAGCATTTCTTTTGTCGTCAAATCCAACCCTTCCGTCTGAATCGGCAATAATTGCTACTTGGGGAGGGTCTATTCTTATCAATTCCTTAATTTTAGTCTTCTTTATATCAATCTTGCCAGTAGTATCATTAATATAATAATTCTTTAATAGTAATAAATATGCATTATCAGCAACTTCTAAGTCTCTTTCGAGCATTCTACCTACATCTTCCATTGTTTGATCGTTATTATTGACGAAGCATGTGAATAATTGTTGTAGGATTTTACGATTTTCAGGTTTTGGTCTAGCAATATCTCCTGAACCACAGTCATCACATTGTGCTGGTGTATCTTCTTCCTTTAAACTTGGCAATCCAGCCTTATTTAATATTTTATTTGCATGTGTTAATTTTTTTGATGGTGCTTTATCCAAGTCAGTATCCTCTGGTGGACCTTCTTTTCTGTCAAAAGAGTCATTTTTAGATGGTTTACCGTCAAATTCCTTTCCACAGTTATTACATTTGTATTTATATTTTTCAACTACCTCAAATCCATTCTTGAACATCTCTCTATTGATAGTTTCGATGGAAATTCTTAAAGCGTCAACATTATCTGACAACTCATATATCATAATTAATGGAAATGGAAAAATTGGGAGTTTAGCACCTGTATCAGTTGCCATATATGGCTGCATGATGGCTGGTCTGGATGTAGTTTCAGTATAACCTTTATCGACTGACGTTAAAGCCTTATAAGCATTTGTGAATCGGTCCTTAAATCCCATATTAACTATTATCTTCCTCTGTATATAAAGTTATTTGAAAATTTTCAGGAAAAGTGAAAATAAATTTATTTGTTGAAAAATTTTCGTTATTAATTAAATATTTTCAGTGGTTAGATGACGTCTCTAACGCTCTTTCTAACCTTAATTATACTGAATGGTTTAAGAAGGCTACCGTATTAGGGTAATCCTTGACAACCAATATATATACGTCGTCGACTAATATAAACTTACCTGTATTTAACTATATCTAATAAATATACTTAACAATCACATTTAACACATTCGCAATTATCACATTTACAGATTACATGATCTTCACATTTACATCTTGAACATTCGCATGCATTCATATTAAATAATATAAGGTAAAATCATATATAAAGATTAGGAATGTGATAGACGTTGTCTGTTTTGTCTTCTAACATTCTCTCTATATTGTTGTGGATTATTTTCCCTCCACTTTCTTTGTCTTTCAGCACCTGTCATTGGTGATTGTTTATTTTCACCACCATATGGTTTTCCTCTTCTTCCACGAAGCATTCTCATTCCTATCCTTGATGCCCATTTTCTTTTTTCTTTCTTGATCATCTCGTCAAAACAGAATGTCATAAGTGTATACAGTTTGTTGACAGATTTTATCTCCTCTAAATTAATGATAATAATGGATCTTGAATGAAAATTTCTAAGTTCCAATGTTCTCATATTTTCAGGTATATTACTATAAGCCTTTACAACCTGTATTGCTTTTTCTATCTCTTGATTCATATATTATATATATATGATATCTAATATAAACGTATTAGATTTTATTAACAAAGATAGTTATAGGTATAAAGTATATACTGTATTTTTTAGTTAGTTAACAGTTATTGTTATAATTGTTATAGTATTGTATAGTAGTAAGGTTACTGTAACGAGCTGTAGCTATTTATGTTAAGAGGTGTTTTTTATCTTTACTTAAAATTTAACTATAACGAATGTGTTAATAATATTGACTAGTAGTGTGAATTTGCACGCCAGTTCCTAAGCTCTGGAAGTCCGGAGTAATTACCCGGCTAGTCAGTTTTATCTTCTTCTGATTCCAACTGAATTTTCTTTTTTGATTTCTTGACAAATAATCCATTAGGACCTAACTCACAAACAGTTCCACAACCCATAGTATGTATAGTATGTAAGTGTTATTTAAATATTACAGTTTATATCCTACCATTTACAATCATATGCAATATTTTGTAAAAAGTCACATGATTTTACAATAACTGGGTATTTTATACCATTCCATCCATATTCTCCGTACAGCTTACCCATCATAATTAATTCGGGGGATTTTATCTCTACAATATCACCATAACTAGCACGTAGATGAGGATACATAACAGATACCTCTATACCCTCCATACCTTTAGGTATAGGAGAACTGTTAATATAATGGAGTAATCCGAATGAATGTCCAAATTCGTGAATGATTACTGATTGGAGTGTATAGTCATTTAACGGTTCTATAGCATAATTCATTTCATTATAACCAAGTATAATATGGTTATAATTAACAACGTCTACATATACATTTATTACCATAAATTTATGATTAGAATTTGCAAAATTTATTGATGTGGTACCAAGTACGTCAGATCCACTAAGACTCTCAAATACCACCATTATTGTACAATGAGGAAAGTCTTCCGCAGCCTTATCCTTGTGGTCTTTCCATGCTATTGGTTCATGTATTATTATTTCCCAGTTACCTTTTGGATATACTTTGAATAGTGCCTCCGTCCATGAATCTACGGAAACCCTGGTAAGAGTCTCATGTGTCCTCGCACGATCACTATCTTCAGGATTTATGTCAAAAATACATACCTCTGGGGTTTTATCAAATCTAACCTTCAAAGTCTCAAGGTTGTCACCTACACCTGCAGGTATAACTCCCATACCACCTATTAATAATAAAATTAGGAATAATGATATGATTTTCATGATAATATATATCTGTTTATGTTACATTTAATCTTTTTGATGTTTACAATCTATACAATCAGGATTAATACATATAGGGTTATGTTTTCCGTCCCTTGTAGGATGGGTAGTGTTCCTACGCCTAATTGTTCTTGTCATGACTAACCTCTTTCACTTTCTTGGACAATATTTTCTTTGTAGATTCCTTATTCTTCTTAGGTACATCTAATGCTTTTTGTGGATGTGCAGCCTGATATAACGCTCTCTCCACATTTAATTCTGCATCAAACTCATGTTTTTGCTCCATCTTTTTAATTAACTGTGTACTCATCTTAAACATCCTTTTTTCATTTTGTTGTATATATCTTACCATATAAGGTTGTTTTTCCACAAGTCTTTCTGCTTCCTCTTTAAACCCATCCATTTCAAAATTCAATTTGGTTATCTCGTTAGAGATTGTTTCTACTTTTTCTATCAAGTCATCTAGTTTGGTTATTTTGTTTTCCATTTCTTCTCTAGTTCTTTTACGCTAACCGGATATATAATTCTTGCTTTTTCCAACAATATACTTATCATACAATCGGCACAACATCCACCTCCAGATCCTACTGCTGTTCTTCTACATAATACACATGGGAGTGACCTATCCATCTCTATACCTCTCTTCTCAACAACATCCCACCTTCTAATTGGCATATCAGTGACTTTGTTATCATCCTTAGGTTTACCTAATTCGTCCATAGATTTATATGGCTAAACAACCATATATACATTATGTGGACAGATAAACATACAGCAGCAGCTCACCACGAAGATTTATTAAAAGTTAGAACGAGGGTGGCGAGTGAGAAATTTCAAGACGAGACACCTGGTCAGATAGGTACATCTAAACAAATGCATGAATATAGACTTAAAGTGTTAGATGATATGATAAAACAGTCTGAGTCTGAAATGGCTCAGATACCTGCCAAGCAGGGGGACGTGTATAGATAATGATAGGGATGCAATCTAAAATAACTGTAGGTATAATTAAAGATATTGTGGGACTTTGTCATGGATGTTTCACATCAGGGGTTAAATTATTTTTGAATAAAAAAGGAATACCTTTATGTGGAAAGTGTAAATTATAATGAAAGTAGTTAAAGATGGATTTCAGGTCCGAAAAATTCCAAAGGAAGAACTTGATGGTGCGATAGCACCAATTTATTTGTTAGGTCTTCCTGGAGATTTGAACAAGTTAGAAATAAAGATGAAGATCTTTGTAGCAGATGAAGATACGATGGTGTTCACATAATGAATCCTATAATGACAGAATGCATTGTATGTAAAAATGAGATGATAAAAACTCACAGCGATGTATGTGGAAAATGCTTCTCCAGAGATGCAAGACGCGGGTTACCCAAGGATCGATGATTCATGGGTAATTCAGTTATAACAAACTGCCCAAGTTGTGGTATTCAATCAAAAAAGATAATTAGCGGTGGCAGGTTTGCCATATGTGACAACGGTAAATGTACTGTAAACAAATATACCGTGCAGGATTTTGTATCTGTGGGAAAGGATGATGGGAAACATAATAAATCATATAATAATTCAGTGCGGTAACACAGGGTATCTTTCGTCATCATACAAGGATATCATTCCCATGTTGGACCCCAAGTGTCAATACTGTGATTGTATACTTTATAAAATTAACAATGAATTATGTAGACCTTGTAACGATTTATATGAAAAAAAAATTATACGTCGAGATTGCGGCCAGTACCTGAAAAACACAACAGCCCGAAGGTTAGATATACTATACGATAAATCATTCGCTGATGTGAATCTGAAAGATGAGACTTTCGTCGATTTGGTAACATAATTATTTTAACTCTTCCGAACAAAGTCTGCACATTATTATACCTTCTTTAACATCACCCAATATATTACCACAGTAACTGCACATACGATCACCCAATGTCATGGGATCTATGTCACCGTTCCTTATACCTTGCATAATACTTTCAATTTCTTTTCTGTCTTCCGGGGACATTGTTTCCATCTCCTTCTGGAACTCCTCGTTTATCTCAATATGCCAACCGTCGCCTTTCTTCGTGGCGGAGCCACGGAACTTTTTTTTAACCAATGTTATTATACCCTTTCCTCTTCATACGATGCAATTCCCTTAAATTCACCATCTCTAATAAATGCACGACATATGTGATTTTTCATGCATTTTATACACATTACAATACAGTCAAAATCTCCTGACATGATTGGTTTATCTTCATTAATTACAAAATTTACATTACTTGGTCTATCTCTACCCATAGTCATTATACCATCACATTCCTTACAAATGATACCTGGGTTCAGTTTGATTAACATGTTACTATATATTATATATGTGGAATGTAATATATAATTGTTGGTTAATCATGGGATTTTTAGATATTATCTCCAGTATCTTTATCATGATTTGGAGAACTTGTACCATTATGCCTACCGTCACCTAATGGACCTTTACTTAAATTCTTATGATTTTCTTTTAACTTATCACCTATTGTGGACATTTCATCCCAATCCTCAAATTCCAGAACTTCGGTCTTTCGTTCATCTTCCATTATATTTAGAAAGATATGTCGTCCGAACTCTGCACCATGCCAGAATCCCGCTTTATGCACTTGTCTTAGCAGTTTTGGGAGGCTAGGCATATCTTCGACAGCTTCCATAGCATCTAACTCACCATCATCCAAAACCTTTAAAACTGTTTCAAATGATAGTGCTTCATTGGCCTCACCATCCATTTCCAATTCCTTGATTATATCCTTTAGGGTCATTGGTGCCATGTTATCACTATGGGTTAACATTATATATAGATAGTAAAGTTGTCGTATCTATAGATATCACTCATATGGACTGATCTCTTTCTCGTGTGGTATTATAACAACCTGTCGTGATACTATACTGTATGGTGTAGTTGGGTGTAACGGGTCTAATCTTGTAATGCCATTTGACTTACCGAAGGCATTGCTTTTTTGTATCACAGTGTCAAGGTCTAATTTATAAATGTCTATCTCATATGTACCGTTATCCAATGATATGGAATCGTCAAGATTACCCTGTAGTATAAACTGTAATGTGAAGATGGAGTCGCCAGACTCCTTTTCCACGTTACACGCCTTGATTACGTGCGGGCCAGAGAGACCCCTAATCGCCAATCTAGGCATGTTTATTATTGGATTATATACTATATAAATGATTAGTATTATTCATATATATATCTAGTTCAGGTGGGAGTCATGCCACTCGAAGAGTGGTCACTAAAATTATAACCATAACCCTTATCATGACTAATATTAATAGGCACACCAGTAACAGTATGCAGTGAATCCCCATCTTCCCAAAGGGGGGACTTTGGCAGTTTCCAGTTGATTGAACAATAATCTGAGTATGTAGGCACGTTCATTTTGATAGACTCAGGCATGGACCTGGTTTCTGTGAAATATCTTCCCATATGATACTTTATGCTGTGTATGTCTAGTTTCTTTAGTTTGTTCTTAATTTTTAGTTTCGTTCTCAGCCCCCTCTCAAAGAGTTGTGAACAAGGATTGCATAGTTGATTTACTGAACCTACTCTACATATTGCACATTCGTAAGGCCAACCTGGTGAAACTCCTGGTGAAACTCCTGATGTCATCTATGTATCAATTAGGTGTTATCCTAATATATATCTTGTATATGTTAAGGATAGAATCAAATGTGGCCCAGATTATTAAAGGTAACCAACCACGGGACCACGGGTGGGAGTATATCCTGCCAAGGATGTACGATACGCGAGTCTTTCGACTCTAGTGAGCTA
>LWDU01039832.1_pt1 | contig 11404 bp, 8 predicted proteins | sample 727161 | NCBI WGS metagenome assembly LWDU01 (sample SAMN04566230, study PRJNA314399) | hydrothermal vent metagenome | isolation source: deep sea hydrothermal plume seawater | place: Mexico: Gulf of California, Guaymas Basin | collected 2004-07-11 | reverse complement strand
GGGTTGACGGCGGCGGCCAAATATCCGGGGGCGCTGGTCTGTAGCGCGGTCGTCGCGGCGCACGTTAGCGCGGGGCGGGGGTTGTTGGACCGGCGCTTATGGGCGAGCGGGGCGGCGGCGATCGGCGCCTTTTTTATCGCGACGCCGTATACGTTTTTGGACTATGCGGTTTTTGCCGGGCATTTCTCCAGAGAGGTAAGCCATTTACAACAGGGCCACGGGCAGGAATTGGGGCTGGGGTGGTGGTACTATCTGCGCGAGACGTTACCCGCCGGTTTGGGGTGGGCCGGGGTTGTGTTGATGGCCTACGGGGCCTTTGCGGCTTGGCCGAGTCGGGAAGGTCGCGTGTTGTTGGCGACTTTCGCGGGCTACTACTTGGTGATGGGGTCGGGACAGTTGGTTTTTGTGCGCTATGCACTGCCCTTGTTGGTGATGGGTGCGATCCTGGTCGGGGGCGCTGTCGCTCGGGTGGGGCGGCCTTGGCGTTATGCTTTGTTGTTGGTGGGGTTAATTGAACCATTGCACGCGTCGGTGCGCATCGCCGAACTGCAAGTGGCCGGCGATACGCGCAACGCGGCTAAGAGTTGGGTGGAAACGACACTGCCTGCGGGTTCGACCTGCTGCAATTTCGGTGGTTGGGCCGGCGATGTGCCGGTGCGGACCATTGAGGATTTGTGGCGGCGAAAAATGGATGGAGTGCGGTCGTTTCTAATAGAGACTGGACCGCGAAGTCCGTTCTACAGTTATGCGATCGACTACGGCAATCGCCAGCACAATGCTGGCAGTATGGACGTGGTGCGACAATTCAACTGTCCCTATGTGATTTTACACTGGCACGCGCTTGTCTACTCCCAAATTGACACAGCTTTTGCGCAGAGCTTGGCGGCACGGGGGGAGTTGATTACCCGTTTTTCGCCCGGTAGCGGTATGATGTCGGCGCGCTACGATCCCATTGACGCCTATTATCTGCCGATCGGATCGTTCGGTGAGTTGGAGAAGACGGGACCGGAAATTGAAATCTGGCGTATTGGCCCAGATAAACCGTCCTCGTGGGGAACGCTGCCTAGCGCTTTTGCCCAGGCCTATGTGATGGGGGCGGCGAGGCAGTTGGAGGGCGGCGAGATCGCCGAGTCACTGGCGTTGGTGGAGCGGGGATTGGAGTTGGATGCAGATTGCACGGACGGCTACCTGGTATCGGCCCGCATTATGGAACAGGCGGGGCGCGATGGGGGGGCCATTGGTTTTTACGAGCGGGGGGTCGCGCTGAAGCCGGAACGATCGGACTATTGGTTGGCGTTGGCGAATGCCTATCGCCGGTTTGGAGACGAGGATAATGCGCAGCGCTGTTACCGACGAGTGCTGGCGTTGGATCCGGATCATCCGGAGGCGGCTGCGTTGCGGCGGGCGATAAGTGGCGAAGGCTGAAGGACGGTTGATAGGGGCGTGTCGGTGCCCTATACTTTGGCGACGTTGTCAGGTAAAGGAGATGGACTGATGAGCAATTTTTTGATCAAAGATATCGTGCGCACGGTTTTGCACGTGCCTTTCCACGAGCGCTGCGCCGATGCGATGGAAGTCTATGGCCCGGGTTGGGCGATTGTCGAGTTGATCGAGGTCGAGACCGAGGGCGGCGTGACGGGGGTCGGCGAGACGATACAGGGCTATACCTGGGGCCATTCGCAGGAGGCGCAATTCGCCGCCGCGCGCGGGAAAAATGTTTTTGATTTATTGTGGGACGATTCGCTGGGCGCGGGGCTGCAGATGGCGCTCTTTGACGTGGCGGCTAAGCACCTAGATGTGCCTTGTCACCGACTGATGGGGCCGCAGCACCGCGAGGCCTGCCCGGTTTCTTGGTGGGCGCAATCGATGGCGCCCGAGGCGTGGGCGGTGGAGGCGCGGGCGGCGGCGGCGCACGGTTTTAACACGATGAAGGTAAAAGCCAGGCCTTGGTACGATATCGCGGCCCAGCTCAAGGCGGTGGATAAGGCAACCCCGGAATATTTCAAGCTCGATGTCGACTTTAATACGATGCTCTTGGGCGTCGATCAGGCCGCGCCGCTTATTTCTAAGCTCGAACGCGACAACAATTGTCTGGCGATCGTTGAGTCGCCAATCCCACAAGACGACGTCGAGGGCAATAAATTATTGCGCCGCAAGATCCAGAGCCCGATCGCAATGCATATGGGGCAGCCGCCGGCGATGACCGCAATCCGCGAGGGTGTCTGCGACGGTTTTGTGATCGGCGGTGGGGTGCAGCAGGTGCTGAGCGACGGCAATCTGGCCGCCCGGGCGCAGATGCCCTTCTGGTTGCAGATGGTTGGCACGGGACTGACGACGACTTTTGCCGCGCATATCGGTTCGGTGTTGCAGGAAGCGCGTTGGCCGGCAATTCCCTGCGTTAACATCTATTCGCATACGCTGCTGCGAGAATTCGAGGTCAAAGGCGGGCATTTGCAGGTACCGCAAACACCGGGGTTGGGCGTGGAGTTGGACCGCGAAGCGGTGGAGCGCTTTAGGGTCGAGCCGGATTTCGTCAAGCCGACCGTGCGCCAGATCCACGAGGTGCATTGGCCCGACGGGCGGGTTCTTTGCGCGGCAGATGGCGGTTATCGCGGCGATTTTGTCGCGGGCAAGATCACGGGCTTTCTGCCGGGTATGGATTTACAGGTGCGCCTTGATGATGGTAGCGAAGAATTCGCGCGGGAGTATACAGAGCGCTTTCCGGAGCAGGCTTAGCGGCGTTTGAATGGTCTGTTGAATTAGCATAGAGCGTACGGTCTGTCCAAGGGCATAACCTTCGCTCATTCTCGCCCGACTCCTGTCGGGCTCCGAGGGGCGGTCTGATCCGATTGTGCAATCCTGTAAAGTCGGTACCGCAAGCCGCTCAAGGCTATGCCCTTGGACAGCCCTCCGGTGATTCTGTGAATTCCATTAAGACACCTTTAATTTTCTCCATATGATCCCATTGCGGGTTTGTAATTCCTCTGTGGTTTTTGTTGCGACCTGTGATTTATTTTACTGCTCATAGTGAAAACTAATAATCACTTGAGCCACCTACTGGCCTTGGTCTTTTTTCTTATGCTCGGCACTGGTCTGCGTTTCGTCGGGTTGACGCGCGGTATCAGTGATTTTGATCCGAGCAGGCAATCCGATCAACAGACGTTCTATCACTTCCATCCCGATGAAGAGACACTGATTCGTGCGGCGTTGGCGCTGGAGTTGTCTTTTGCGCCACCGGCAGGCGCTGCACCTAGCGGTAGTGCTTTGGCCATTGCGCTGTTTTGTATTGGTCGGTGGATTGCACACCAAACATGTTCGTTATCTGTTGCCGCTCGTGCCCTTTCTCGCCTTGTTGGCCGGCGATTTGTGTATGTGGCTGATTTTTCTCGGTTTTGACCATCCGGCGGCGATGCCAGACTTGGCGTTGCAGGTGGCTGAGCACCAGACGCCGGCGGGTGTGCGGCGGGCGATGGTCGACTCGTATGGGGGAGATCGCGCGACTGTTGGAAGAGCGTGGGAAGGCGGGGCATGCACAGGTGGCGGGTCGGTTAGCCGGGGACGTGGCGCCTTAGAGGATTGAGGAAAATCGTCAGGTCTGCGCCAGATTGAAATCGCACGACTTCACCTTCGGGGTATAACGCGGGACAACGGCGGACATCGATGGGGTAGTGTGCCTTGTCGTGAGTGCCGAGGCGCAGTTGGACGTGCGGGAGAATTGCCACAAATACTCCGCAGGCGCGCTATTGCGGGAGACGGATCATTGGGCGATCGACGGCTCAGCAAGCTCGTCGCGCGAGAAAGTGGACTTGTAATACGGTCCTTGTTGGGAGGGGGTACGCCTATCACTCGCCTCAGTAGCGTAGCTCAAGATCGACTATGTTGCGCAGGGGTTGACGGAGCAGAAACCGCTGCGCGTTGTCGGCCACCAATTCTCCCAATCGTCGGTGCGCGGCTTCGGATTGCCCGGACGAATGTGGCGTAATGATTACATTCGGATAGTCCCACAACGGATGGTCGTCGGGCAGGGGCTCGGGGTCCGTTACGTCGAGGCCCGCGCCGGCGACTTTACCGCTGTCGAGGGCGCGCAGCAGAGCGTCGGTGTTGATGATGCCGCCGCGGGCTAGGCACAGCATATGCACGCCGTCGCGCATCAGGTCGAATTCCCGGTCTCCGATGAGGTCGGCGGTGTCGGCGGTGTAGGGTACGCTGACGTTGATCCAGTTGGCGCGGGGCAGTAGGTCGCCCAATGCTTCTATGGGGTGCAGTTCGTGTACATAATCCGGTGCCGGTCGGTCCACGTGGCGCCTAGTCGCGATGATACGCATGCCGAACGCGGCGGCGCGCTTAGCCGTTTCGAGTCCGATACCTCCGAGTCCAATGATTAACAGCGTTTGCCCGTCGAGTTCACCGGGATCGGGGATGGGCGTGTCTTTTTTTAGCCATCGCTCCTTTGCCTGCCGACGCAGGATCTGCGGAATCTGTCGGCTCAACATAAGCATAAACGCCATGGTGTGGTCGGCCATGTTCGGGCCGTATGCGCCGGCGTTTGTTAGCGCGATCCCGCGCTCGCGCAGTAGATCGAAGGGCACACCGTTGACGCCGGTGCTGAGCATCTGGATCCATCGCAACTTCGGTGCCGCTTCGATGAACGTCGCACTACAGATATTGATCGTAGCATCGATATCCGCAGCGACGCGGATTGCCTCTTCGTCAGTGGAAGCGATGACGTATTCGACACCCTCGATATCCTTTAAGAAGTTGTTGGGGCGGTAAGAGAGAGTTTGTACGAGCACTTTCATCGGATCGGTCTCCGGGGGGTGTGGGATGGTAAACTATAGAAATGAATGTCGATCTAGCATGTCGCCCCACCGGGCGTCTCGTGAGCCGCAGTTTTTTCCATGCCGCTTAATGGTTCTTGGCTTTACGACGTGTGCCAGGTCTGAAGAATTGGTAGCGGGGGTTTGCCGAAGGCGCGCCGCTTGCCGTGCAGCGTATAAGCCGGTGTTAAGTGATATTTGACTCCTTAGTTTGTCTCTAATTCGTCAGGGCAATCAGAGCATAGACCATCTATGCTCTAAGCCCAAGGTTCGTTGCATTTTTTCTTTATCATAAACTCCGCGAGCTAAAACGCAATCGAAGCCCCAACGGGTATTTTCCTCAGGCCGCTCATCAACGCAGCCAAAAACGACCCAAGCGCGTTTCGTCCAAAGCGGCGTATAAAGGCTCGATTGCCCACCGCGTTTCGATTGATGATCGTCCCGCTATCGTCAAAAAAATCGAATTGGTGATGGGGAAGTCGATCTGATGATGGGCGGTCACGGTGGTGGCGGTTTGCTGAGCTTGGTGGACCGAAAAAATTGCTTCACCCGTATTGAACCCGTACTCTCCAAGCATGCCGATCACGTCGCCGACGTAATCATAAGGGCGTTGAGTGATATCAAAGGTCAGGTCCATTTGCTCAACATGCAAGAGTCGCCAAGGCCCTTCAGGCCAAAGTGTATCGGTACTTTTCCTGCTATTACTTATACAAAATATTATACGCTTCTATCCACCGGATATTCCTCAACCGCCACTTGCTGCAAAAGAGTTTGGCGAAGGCGTTTATTTGACCAGACCGGCGATGGTTTTAAACTCCGCTGTGCCCGCCTGTTTTAACAATTCAAAAAGACACATTTCCACGCCAGTAATTTCTGCGCCCGCCTGCGCCATTCGCTGTAATCCTAACGCTTTGTTTTCGGCCGTGCGCGAAGAAATCGCGTCAGACACTACTTCGACGTGGTAGCCCGCGTCGAGTAGGTCGCGCGCGGTTTGGTAGACGCAGATATGGGTCTCGATGCCGGCGAGCAGGATTTGCCGGCGACCGGTGGCGCGCAACTGGTCTTGGAAACTGTCGAGGCCGCAGGCGGAAAAGCAGGTTTTGGCCAAGGGCTTCTGCCCGGCGAGCAGCTCGGCGACCTCGGGGATCGTCGGGCCTAAACCCTTGGGGTATTGCTCCAGCCACAGGATGGGCAACTCTAACGCCTGTGCTCCTTGGATAAGGATTTGTAACTGGCGGTAGAGTGCCTCCTGCTGGTGCATTAGTGAAGCGAGCTTGCCTTGGATGTCGATGAGCACCAGGGCGGTGTGGTCGCGTTTGAGCATCGCTTAAATGTAGCCGGTCGAGCCGTCGGGACGCACCGGACTGGAGCGCTCCCAGTGACAATATTCGTCATCGGTGAAGGCTTCTTCGTTGATCTCGATACCCCAACCAGGCCGGTCGGGACGCAATTCTAGGTAGCCGTCTTTGGGCAAGTAGGGCTCGTCGACCCAGTCGCCCCAGTCGGATTCGGTGGGCAAGATGTATTCGAGGACCTTGAAGTTGGGTGCCGAGGCGCAGAAGTGCAGATTGACGGCGGTGGCTAAGGGGCCCATCGGGTTGTGCGGTGCGATGCTGACGTAGTGGGCTTCGGCGATGGCGTTGATCTTCTTCATTTCCAATAAGCCGCCGCAGACGCAGATGTCGGGCTGGATGATGTCGCAGCCTTGGTTACTAATGAGATTGAGGAATTCAAAGCGATTGTACAGACTCTCGCCGGTGGCCAAGGGCACGTTCATTTGCGACTTGAGGCTGGTCCAGGCCGGGATGTGCTCGGGGCGCAGCGGCTCTTCGTAGAACATCGGGTCGTAGGGCGCCAATGCGTTGGCTAACTGCAGTGCGCGAATGGGCTCGAATATTTTGGCGTGCGGGTCGAAGGCGAATTCCCAGTCGTCGGGGCAATTGACGCGCAGCTCTTCGAAATACTTGGCCGCCTCGGAACAGACCCGGCCCCAGCGATGGGCATCGGGGTCGAGCTTGTAGGGGCTGAGCTTGAAGGCGGTGAAGCCGTGTTCTTCGTTGAGGCGCTTGGCGGTGTCGGCGGCTTCTTTGCCGTCGCGGCCGCCGATGCCGCGGTAGACGCGTACTTTGTCGCGCGCGTGGCCGCCCAAGAGTTGATAGACGGGTACGCCGGCGGCCTTGCCGGCGATGTCCCACAGCGCATGGTCGATGCCGGAGATGGCCGACAGGCCGATGCCGCCGGGAGGAAAGCGAAACTGCTGGTGCAGTTTCATCATGATAAATTCAATGCGGCGTGGGTCGATGCCTTTGATTAGCTCAAAGCAGTAGTCGACGGTAGGTCCGACGGCGAGATCGGGGCCGATCGAATAGGTCTCGCCCCAACCGGTGATGCCTTCGTCGGTCTCAATTTTGACTAAGACGCGTGGGCGGTTGCCGAAGCGGGCGACGATGGGGGTGATCGCGGTGATTTTCATGGGTGGCCTTTCTAGGGTGTGGAAAGCTGGATGGCGTAGACGTGTTCCGTCGAGTCGGCGTACAGGCCCTGCATCTGCTGCATAATTTTGTTTAGGACCTTTCTTTGGATATCGGTGAGCCAGCGGGTATCGCGGGCGATAAAAAGATAGTCGTCTGGCTGCCATTGGTGCTCGTAGTCCAGGGCGCGCGCGTGGGCCGAAGGCAACAGGTCGTCCTGTTTTGGGTTACTTATGGGGAAAATGTGGCTCTTTTGGCTCAGCATCAGCGTTTCGGTCGTGCGTTCGGGGTGCAGGAAAAGGGCAATGCGCTCGCGGTCGGCCGCGTAGCGCTCGATCAGGATTAGCGCGTCGTTTACTTCGGGTTGGTAGGGCTGCGCGGACCAGGGTGTCGGCGCGGCCGGTGCGCCGCTCAACGGTGAATGCTGCCATTTGGCGATTAAGCCGGGTCCGGTTTCGGCCAACAATACGAAGCCGGCAACAAAATAACAATAGGTCGCCGAGCGCGCGAAGGTTTTGGGCACGCGGTCGTCGCGTCGCATAAGGAGCAGCCAGTAGGTGGCGATGAAGACCAGCGGGATGCAGATGTGGTAGAGGTTGTTGTGGTGCGAGCGGCCGAGAAAATAGGTGAACTGCACGATGCCGAAACCGGTGAGCCCGGCGATAAAGGCCGAGGACTCGGCGTCGGCCGGGCGGGAAAGCAACACTCTGTACGCCAGCAAGAGCAGCGAGAGGAAATAGACCGCGATAAAGAGAGCCCAAGGGCGCCAGGCCTCAACGGTCAGGGTGCCGAATTCGCCGACGCTGTAGAGAGCGAGGTATTCGAAGTAGTGGCTCCACTCGGGCCAGGCACCGGCACGCAGGTAGGTGAAAAGGGCCAAAAATAAATGGCCGACGGCGACGGCGACGGCGGGTCCGCCGATCAGGGAGGGCAGGCGGCGTAACCTGTGCGGGGCCTGGAGCAGCAGGTAAAGTTCAGCGCAGGCGTAGGCGGTGAGGGTATAGGTAAAACTTTCGAAGCTCCACAGCGAAGCGAGGCCGACGAGGGCGTAGCGGGCGATGCGCCAGTGGGTGCGAAAGGCGAAGACGGCCAGCAGCGCGTAGGCCACGCCGAAGCGCAGCGGGCCGGTGGAAGGTAGGGTCGGTCCTGTTTGGCTGAAATAATTGGCGGCGACAATGAGCAGCAGGGCCGCGACGGCGAAAGACTGCGAGCCGAGCACGCGGCGCATCAGCAGATAGGCCAACGCGTACTGGAGAATGAGCAGCACATTGAGCAGCAGGGAGAAGCCCTGGTAATTGAGCGGGACGGGCAACAGTTTGAAAAAGAGGGCGAGCGCGTAGATGACGCCGACGCCGTATTGGCAGTTGATGTCGGCGAGCAGGGTTTTGCCGCGCAAGATGTCGTTGACCGGGCCCAAATAGAAATTGTAGTGGTGGTCTTCGAAGGCAAAGGTGGTGTCGCAGACGAGCAGAACTGTGGCCAGCAGTACCGTGGCATCGACGGCGACCGAATGCGGCGCGCGCGGGAACGGGCTTTTAAGGTGAGACGAAAGCAGCGCGATAAAGGCCAAGGCCAAGGCCGCGAAGAGTCGTTGGGAGCCGGACAGTTGCGGCCACCAGGTTTTGGCTAGAAGCTCTGGATTGTCGATCTGGTAACCGCTGAAGTTGAGGCCGACGTAGAGGGCGGCGATGGGTAGCAGGGCGTAGACACCGGTCGTATTGATCCCGGCGATCAGATGCCGGCCGCGGTCGAGGGCAAAAAACGCGAGCAGATTGGCCAGGGGCACCAGCCAGACGAGCGGGTAGAGGGCCCGCTCCGCGATTTCGTATTCGTAGAGCCTGGGCGGCGGGAAGTGGAAGACGAAATAGCCGACCCAGCACAGGGCGTTGGCGGCCAAGAGCAGCGGGTAGAATGATTCGACTTCGGCGTAGCGCGCGCGCTTGAGTCCGGCGACGAGCAGAGCGGCGGCAGGCCCGGCGAGCGAGACGGTCGGCCAGCCGACGATGAAGATGCGCCACTCCTCGCTCTCGGAAACGCCGCCCTCGGTGAAAAAGGCGATGAGCCCGGTGAGAAAATAGGCGGCGTAGGTGAAACCGAGCAGGACGAAGGGCAGCGGCGCGCGGCGGATTTCAGCCAAGGCTTCCGCCAGGCGTCGCACTGGCTGGTCGTCAGACAAAAAATAGCGGGTAGGGTTTACCTTCCGCCTCGCGTTGAATTAGGCTCATTAGTTCCATAGTGTGGTAGTCGCCCCACATCGCCGATTCGCCGCAGGGAATTTTGCGGCCTTTGGGGATGTAGTCCCAGTTGTTGGGGCGGTGGTAGATCGCGTGCAGGGTGATGCCCTGGTGTTTGCGATCGGTGGACAGGTAGGGCTCGGCTAAGAGGGCCTTGGCGATGGTGAAGGCGGCGGCGCGGTAGCGGCCGCCCTTGCTTTTGTCGCCCTTGGCCAAGAGATAATTACCTAGGCGCAAATAACCTTGCGCGGAAATGGCGGCGGCCGAGCTGTCGAGCGGCTCGATATCGTTGTAGGGGTCGGAAGGTTTGTTGGTGATTTTGCCAAAAGAAGCGACGCCGGGTGCGCCGGTGTCCCAGAAGGGGATGCCATCGGCGAAGCTGTTTTCGATGTGGAATTCGGCGGTGGCGATGGCGGCTTTCTCCATCATCTTAATAAGCGCGTTCTTATTGCCGAAGGGTTTTAGCTCGGAGGCGGAGAGGGTGGTGAAGTATTCGAGCTGTTCGGCGTAGCCGGTAAGTACCCAGGACAGGCCGCGCGTCCAGGTCGAGAAGGGGGTGTAGCCCTGTTGTGTGCTGGCGCAGCGGTATTGGCCGTCTTTGCTATTGAAGATCGATTCGTGCACGACGCGGCCGGGCACATCCCAGGTGTCGCGGCCTTCGCCGTAGTAGACATTAAAGCGCGCGTTGGTGGTGGCGTGTTCTATTAGGCGGCCGAGTAGGTTGATGGCCTTGTCGCCTTCGCCCATTAACACGTGGCCGAGCTGGTGCGCGGTGCCCAAGATGCGCAATGAGCGCATGGTGTCGGAGAATAGCGAGTGCGGGCCGTTGAACGAGTGGATAAAGCCGGTGTCGTAGGCGGTTTCAGTCCAGCGGGCGGCTTGGATGGCGCCGGAGAGTTTGATGGCGAGTTCGTAAAATTGCAATTCTCGCGCGTCGTGTGGGATGCGGCCTTCGAGCATCAGCCGACGCAGGTTGCCGTAGGTGGAGAGGTTGTTGAAGCCGTGGTCGTGTACGCCGATGTGGGAGACGTGCGGGGCCATCAGTTCTACCGTGCGGTCGCGGCCTAGACTCAGGAAGCGCTCGTCATCAGTCATGTCGTATTGTAAAATGGCGCAGCCGTATTGAAAGCCCTGGGTCCACTCGGTCCAGCCGCGGGTGGTGTAGCGGCCTTTCTGGGTGAAGACGGGGGTGCCGTGGTCGGGGTTCCATTTTTTGTCGAGGGCGAGAATTTTTTGGCCGGTCAGGTCAGTGAAGCGAGTGATGGCGGGTTGTAGTTTTTTGGCGGTCAGGCGGCGGTCTGGTTTCACGTAGTAGCTCCTTTGCGATTTGTGGCGGGAAAGATAGGATGGGGGAGAGGTGGGGTCAATATGGGTGGTTGGTGGGGAGTTGGTGGTTTGTTAGTTTTGGGTGGTGGATCTAGGAGTGGACGGTCCGTTTGGGGGTATCCCCGATCGCTCATTCTCGCCGACCATCCCTGGTCGGCTCCGAGGCGACATTCCTATTTTACAATCCTGTAAAATAAGAATGAATGGAGTATTGTAGGGAGCTGCGTATTATGGAAATACCCAAACGTGGGATCGAGATTAGGGTGAGGGAGAAGGAGGGGATTGCGCGGGTGTGTTGGCCGTTGACGAGGGGGGTGCCTTTACCCCAAGGAGCGGTGAAGGGAGTGGGAGGGCTGTGGGTGGAAGATGTAGAGGGGAAGGTAAAGGCTGCTCAGCTTCGGGTGTTGGGACGTTGGCCGGATGACAGTGTGAAGTGGGTGTTGGTGGATTTTCAGGGCGAGGTGGAAGCTGGGGGGGAGAGCATTTATTTATTGAAGCATGGGGAAGTTGGGCCGGAGGTGGAAGCGGGGGGCATGGAAGTGCAGATCGTCGAGGG
>LWDU01037419.1_pt1 | contig 11409 bp, 7 predicted proteins | sample 727161 | NCBI WGS metagenome assembly LWDU01 (sample SAMN04566230, study PRJNA314399) | hydrothermal vent metagenome | isolation source: deep sea hydrothermal plume seawater | place: Mexico: Gulf of California, Guaymas Basin | collected 2004-07-11 | reverse complement strand
CTCGGCCAGATGCTCAACAAGATCTGTATCGCTGACGGCGTGCCGCTGGTGAACGTCGTCCGCAAGCCGGAGCAGGAAAAGATCCTCCGTGACCTCGGCGCGCAGCATGTGGTGAACTCATCCAGCGACACCTTCATGGAAGACCTGATCAAGGCGATCGCGGAAACCAAGGCCACGTTGGCCTTTGATGCTGTTGGCGGCGGCCCGCTCGCTGGCCAGCTTCTCACGGCTATGGAAGCGGCAGCCAATATTGGCGCTGAGTATAGCCGTTATGGTTCAGCCGATCCGAAGCATGTCTACATCTATGGACGTCTCGACCTCTCCCCAACCACCATCCCGCCAGGCGTCGGCATGGCGTGGAGCGCAGGCGGCTATCTGCTGACCTACTTCCTGCAGAAGATCGGCGCTGAAGGCCGCGAAAAGCTTCGCAAGCGTGTCATGGCAGAGCTGAAGACCACGTTCGCCAGCCACTACACCGACGAGATTTCGCTGGCCGAGGCGCTCGATCCGGAAACGCTTCAGAACTACAATGCGAAGCGCACGGGTGAGAAATTCCTCATCAACCCAACGCTTTAGGCGGTCAGTTGCCCGCCTCAGCAGCGGCAGCTGCAGCGCGGTTCTCTTCTGGCGTGCGTATGTGAATGCGCACGCCCCCTAGAGCCGGGCTTGTAACATCAAATGTGTCGTCCGAAGCCATGCCTTCCGGATAGGTCGTGCAGGTTTCGGACGCGGCAAGGCTCGATGTGGGGCACAGACGCGCACCGTCCAGCCGGTAAGTCCCCTGGAAAGCCGTCCCGCTCACATCACCAGTGAATGTGCCATCGGCATTGTAGTCGATGACCATGGTGTGTCCCTGCGTCGACATCACGATGCCATCGCGAACAACGAAGTAGAGCGTATCAATCGGTGGTGCCGCTTGAACGGGCACAGCCTGCGCTGCCGCCGATTGTGCGGCAAGGAAAGAAATCGCTGCGAAAGTGAGATATAGGCGCAATTGAGCGGTCCTGTTTGAGTAGGTGCGGAGGCTAACACGCGTTCGTGCAAAACCAACCGTGATTAATCCTGCACATCTGGACCTCAGGCTGCGTCCAAGGCGATTGCCCGGTCAATGATGTCGAGCAATTCATCATCGATTTCATCGAGGCTTCGCACTTTGACATGGCGCAGCGCCTTACCACTGCCCTCTATCCGGCCATAGAATCCGGACTCCAATTGTGCGCCCTGCCACAGCTGAAGATTGCAGTGCCTGGAGTGGGCGACCACTGAGACCACCCGGTCATGTCCCGTCCAGCAAGGCGCGGCGTGGGCCATGGTCGCGATCAGACGCGGCCCACGCGAGGGAATGACACGCGACAGCTCAAGCGCGATCTCTTTCACCGGCCCGGAAAGTCTGTCGAAATAGGCGCTGACCGCCATCGGTAAAGGCATTCTACCCTCCAGCATCACCCCACTTGCCCCTGAGGCAAGAAGGCATCCTAGAAGCCAGACCTGTAGCGAACAGGAAAGGGCTACGATGCAGGAAGCGCCTGTATAATCGCAGTCGGAATGGAAAAAAGGGCAGACCTTACGGCCTGCCCTTCCCGATTATTCAGCAAGTTCTGCTGCGTGTTACCAGATACGAATACGCTCTTCTGGCGGCAGGTAGAGCTCATCGGTCGCTGCCACATCGAACGCTTCATACCACTCGTCAAAATTACGGACGATGCCGTTGACGCGGTACTCTGGCGGCGAATGTGGGTCCGTGAGGAGCTGGTTGCGTTTCGCTTCGTCGCGATACTTCGCGCGCCAGACCTGCGCCCACGCCATGAAGAAGCGCTGATCGCCGGTATAGCCATCGATCACCGGCGCCTGCTCATCTTCGCTGACGACGCCGTCGCCGTTCGCGTCAAGACTGATCTGGTAGGCGCGGTAAGCCAGCGAAAGCCCGCCGAGGTCACCGATATTTTCGCCAAGCGTCAGACGGCCATTCACGCATGGATCGCCTTCGCCGAGTGGGCAGTACTGGTTGTACTGCGCAACGAGAGCGGTCGTCAGCTCATCGAATGCGCTACGGTCGCTTTCAGTCCACCAGTTGGCGAGGACGCCGTCACCATTGTACTTCGAGCCCTGGTCATCAAAACCGTGGCCCATTTCGTGGCCGATCACACCGCCGATGGCGCCGTAATTGACGGCTGGATCCGCGCTAATGTTGAAGAATGGCGGCTGAAGGATCGCTGCCGGAAAGACGATCTCATTATAGCCTGGATTGTAGTAGGCATTGACCGTCTGCGGGGTCATGAACCACTCATTGCGGTCAGGCTGCTCGTTCAGACGGGAGAGGTTGTCTTCCATCTGCCAGACAGCGGAATTCACTGAATTCTGGAAGGCGCTGTCGGTAATCTCAAGCGTCTCATAGCCTTCGAACTCAACCGGGTAGCCGATCTTTGGATTGAACTTGTCGAGTTTCTCACGGGCGCGCTCACGCGTTTCTTCGCCCATCCATTCGAGGTCTTCGAGATTGGCGTGCATGGCCGTGCGCAGGTTCGCGACCAGCTCGTCCATCCGCTCCTTGTTCTCGGCCGGGAAGTGGCGGTCGACATAGACCTCGCCAATTGCTTCACCGAGCGTACCGGAGACGGCCGAGACGGCGCGCTTCCAGCGCGGGCGCTGCTCTGGCTGACCGCTTAGGGCCGTGCCGTAGAAAGCGAAGTTCGCGTCATCGATGTCCGAAGGAAGGACCGACGAGAAGTTTGAGAGCATGTGGGCTGCGAGATAGGCTTTCCACGTATCGAGTTCAGCAGTGTTCGCGAGCTCAAACGCGACAGGCATACCGCCACCGAGCTTGTCTACGTCTTCCTGCGACAGGCCTGCGGAAGCGATTTCCTCTGCGGTCGGTGGAATTTCGGTAACGAGGAACTCTTCCTCGCCCATAACACCAAGCTGCTCGAGAGCGGTTGCGAGCGGGAAGTCCCCGGCAATCGCAATCAACTCATCACGCGTAAGCTTGTTGTAGGTGATTTCCGGGTTGCGGCTGACGGCGCGGTCCCAGTCGGCCTGGGCCAGCTGCGTTTCGAGCGCCAGCACGTCAGCTGCCTTTGCGGCGGCATCGTCATAACCGGCCTTGCCAAGCAGGAAGGTCAGCAGCTCTTCGTATTTGGCGCGGATCTCTACCGATTTCTCGTCGTCCTTGAGGTAGTACTCACGGTCCGGCAGGCCGAGGCCGCCCATGGACATCTGGAAGATGTAGTCGTCCGGATTCTTGTCATCGACCCAGACGAAGCCGTTGATTGGCGAAGAGAAGCCAGGCGACATGAAGACGCCTGCGAGGGCCTCACGGCTGTCGATGGCTGCGATCTGGTCGAGATAAGGCTGGGCTGGCGCCATGCCTGCTGCCTCGATGGCATCGGTCGCCATGTAGGCGTTGTAGAATGCGGCAACCTTGCCTTCAGCGGTGTCGATTGGCGGCTCTTCAGCAGCGAGGTCCTCAATGATGAAGCGGGTCTGCTGTTCTGACTTCTCGCGAAGCAGGTCGAAGGCGCCATAGCGGGTCTTGTCCGCAGGCAGCTCGAACTCATCGAACCAGTTACCGCTGACATGCATGAAGAAATTGTCGCCCGGGCGGACTTCAGAATCCATGTGGCCGGTATCGATGCCCCAGCTACCCCAATAGTCGGGCGAAGTGGTTTCAACAACGCGCTGCGACGCACTGCTCGCTTCGCTGGATGACGGCGCATCTGCGGTTTGTTCAGTGGTCGTACAGGCGCCAAGAATCGCTGCAGCCGCAACGCCAGACATCAGATATCTCATTCAGGAGTTCTCCATTGGTTTTTATGCTAGATAGCCCGGCAGATTGCGGTAAATCCACCCCGCAATCTGCCGCGCCCGGGAAAAATTATTCCGCAGGGTGCGGCCGAGCCCCCCGGCTCGTTCCGATCAGTTCTTCCTCATCGATATGGGCTTCGCCTTCATACGACTCGCCGATCTTGCGGTAAGGTCGGCCGCCCCACGTCCAGCGGAAGATCCGGCCTACTTCACAGCCGACAGCATAGAAGGCGGGAACCAGAAGAAGCGATACGAAGAGCGCAAACGCAACGGCCGAGCCAAGCGAGACGACCATCGGCTTCAGGAACTGCGCCTGCACCGATTTCTGCGCAATCATCGGCAGGATACCGACAAAGGTCGTCACGGAAGTCAGAAGAACCGGGCGGAAGCGGGACACGCCCGCATCGACGATGGCCTGAAGGGCGCCTGCTCCCTCCTCACGCCGCCGGTTGATATAGTCGACGAGCACAAGGTTATCGTTGATCACCACCCCGGCTGCCGCCCCGATGCCGAACATCGAGAAAAGCGCCATCGGCGTGTTGAACCCAAGATGCCCGAACACGGCGCCTGCATAGCCAAAAGGAATGGCCAGCATGAGAAGGAGCGGCTGGGAGTAGGACTGGAAGGCGATGGCAAGCAGGATGTACATCGACACGAAGGCGATGATGTACAGCGTCGTGATATCCTGCATAAACTCCTGTTCGCTTTCGATATCGCCAACGGCACCGCGTGTGATCGTCGGGTACTTCTTGGCAAAGTCCGGCCAGAAGTTCTGCTCCATGTCCGCAAAGATGGTGGCCCGCGTGCTGTCACCAACGAGGTCAGCGAAAACGGTCACCGAACGCATGCGTTCACGTCTCTGGATCCGGTCGATACCCGGCGCAAAGGAAATCTCTGCAACCTGCTCAAGCGGGATCTCGCGGCCGTCATTGGTCCGGATGCGCAGATCACGCAGGCTGTCGACCGACTCGCGGGTTTCCTTCGGATAGCGGACCATAACGCGCACATCGTCGCCATCGCGCGGCAGGCGCTGGGCTTCGATACCGTAATAGGCTGCGCGGACCTGGGACGTGATGTCGCCCAGCGTGATGCCTAGCGAGGTTGCGCCAGGCTTCAGGTCAATCCGGATCTCCTGCGCAGCAGAAGACAGGTTATCGCCAATATCGAAGGCCTGCTCATAGGTGGCGAGCTGGGCTTTCACATCATCGGCAGCCTGACGCAGGACATCGAGATCATCATTGTTCAGCGCATAGCGAATGGAGTTGTCTGAGTTGTTGATGGTGAATTGGAAGTTCACTTCCTCAGCATCCGGCACTTCGCCGAAATTCGCACGGATTTCGTCTGCGATTTCTTTCGTCGAGACGCCGTCCGGCCTGTCCTGCGGCGGGATCAGGCCAATCCACGACTGCACATTACCCTCTGTCGCCACGATGGAGATGTCACGGATCATGTGATCATCGCCCAGCTCCGGGTAGCGCTCATCGAAAGTCTTGCGCGACTGTTCGACTGCGAGACGCAGCTGGTCACGCACCTGAAGCGACCGCGGTTGCGGTGAGCCATCCGGCAGGTCGATCCGGACCTGAACCAGGTCATCCTCGATCTGCGGCATGAAGCGGAATGGCACGACGTTCGACTGGACGAGCATGATCGCGATGACGAACAGGGCCGTGAAGATCGCGACGGTGACATAGCGGAACTTCACCGCATATTCGAGCAGCGGCTTATAGACCCGGTTGGCGAAGGTGATGAGGCTGTCTGCGATACGCTGCTGGAGACGCATCAGACCGCCCATCGGCCCGTCAAACTTCTGCGGCTTCATGTGTCCGAGGTGCGACGGGAGGATGAACATCGACTCGATCAGGGAGAAGGCCAGAGCCGCAACAACCACATAGGTGATCTGCGCCGTAAACTGGCGCTCCGGCCCAGGAATGAAGGCCCATGGCGCAAACATGATCATCGTCGTGAGAACGCCGAAGATCACCGGCTTCAGAACGAGCTGCGTACCGACAGTTGCAGCGCCCAGCCCTTCTCGCCGTCCGCTCTCGACCTCCTTGTGGATATTCTCACCCACGACGATGGCGTCATCGACGACAACACCGATCACGAGGAGAACTGCAAAGAGAGAGAGGAAGTTCAGCGACACACCAAAGAGCGGCAGGATCATGATGCCGCCCGCAAATGCGGTACCGATGCCGATTGTCACCCAGAAAGCGACAATCGGGCGAAGGAACAGGATCAGGATGATCATGACCAGGGCCATGCCTTGCACGGCGGCAGAACTGATCGTGTCCATACGGCCTCGATATACCTCGGACATGTCAAAGAGGAGGTCAATGCGAAGACCCTCAGGCAAGGCGTCCGGGCCTCGGCCGCTATTGGCGCGTTCGATAAAGCTCTTCACATTCTCGGAATAGAGGACGATATCCATCTTCTCCGGGTTGCCCACCATGATGAAGGCGGTCGGCTCGCCATTATAGGTCGCGTCGAGTTCGCCATCGACAAAGCCGTCGACAACATTCGCGACATCGCGGATGCGGATCGTGCCGAACTCTGCGCTCTGGCGAACGACGATGTTCTCAAAGTCCTCACGCGTATCGGCTAGCTGGCGTGCCTGAATTGCAACAGTGCCCGTTTCGGTGCGGACTGTGCCGCCCGATGAGTTGAGGGATGAGCTACGGACCGCATTGGCAACCTCCGAGAAGGTCATGTTGTAACGGCGAAGTGCTTCTTCGGAGACCTCGATCGACACTTCCTCGCCGAGTGTCGCCTGTACGCTGGCGAGTTCACCACCTTCAAGAAGTGCGATGCGGTCGCGCGTTTCGTCGGCGTAGTAATCCAATGTCGCCGGGTCGACATTGCCGTGAAGGGCGAGGCCCATATAAGGCTGGTCGTTGCGCCAGCGAGTGACCTGCGCCGGAAAAGAAGACTGTGGTAAGTTAGAGATCGTATCGACGCGGCGCTTCACCTCGTCGACGAACTCATCGACATCGATGTCGAGCTCACTCTGAAGATTTACGTAGCCGACGCCTTCACGGGCAACACCGGTCAGGCGCTTGAGACCGTCAATATCCGCCACGACCTCTTCGAGGCGGACGACAATCTGATCCTCGACATCCTGCGGAGAAGCCCCCGGCCAGGCGATCGACACGCTGGCGCCGTTAAAGTCAGCCGAAGGAAAAGCCTCTTTCTCGAGACTGAGGAAGCCAAACGTCCCGCCAATAAAGGCGACGACCATGAGAAGGTTGGCAGCAATACCATTCTTGGCCCACCAGGCGACAAGACCGCTCATTGGTTAGCTCCTTCGGTATCACCGGCAACCTGAGCAGCGGCCGTGTCTTCTTCTTCAGCTTCTTCGGAAGTCATCGTGCGCGGCGTGCGCGGAACGAGTTCACCGTCTGGCATGCGCTCGACGACCTGAATGCTCATCCCGTCAAAGGCGGCCTGGATCGGGGAAACCACAGCCAGCTCACCATCTTCGACACCGCTCGCGACGTATGCCCCGTCGTCAGTGCTATAGACCACATTCACGGTACGGATATGAAGCTTGCCTTCAGGACCGTCGCCGATGAAGACCTGATCAACGCCGCGAAGGGCTGAACGCGGGACCCGCACGACGTTCTCCATACGGCGACCATCAATCTCTGCATCGACGAAGAGGCCCGGGGCCATGGGCACGCCATCATCGGAACCGATGCCGTATGGGTCTTCAAGCTCGGCAATGACGTTGATGAGACGGGTCTGCGGGTTCAGCGCCGCGGATGTGCGCTTTACACGGCCAACCCATTCGCGAGGCTCACCCGCCACATTGGTCGTAAAGACGACACGCGGGCCGGGATTGTCAGCGGTTTCTGCAAAAGCGAGCGGAAGACCTGTGCGGCCAAGCTCTTCATCCGAAAGCGGCAGCGAGACTTCGACCACATCCGTTGCGAAGATAGTGCCAAGCGTCTGGCCCGGGCTCACGAACTGGCCAAGGTCAGCGCTGCGTTCACGCACACGGCCCGAGAAAGGCGCCGTCACGGCCGTGCGGTTGAGGCCAAGCTGGGCGTCAGCGAGCAGGGCTTTCGCGGAATCGAGGTTAGCCTGAGCCTCGGCTAGCTGCGGCTCGCGGCGCGCAAGCGGGCTGGCATCTTCGATACCAAGGTCTGCAAGGTCCTGCTCTGCAAGATCGGCCTCGGCGCGCTCACGTGCCAGCGCCTGCTGAGCTGAAGCTACACCAGACCGGGCGCGCGTCACTGCCAGCTCATAGTCAGCCGCTTCGAGACGGACGAGAACCTGTCCCTGGCGGATGAAGCCACCATCGACAAAGTCTGGAGACACGTAAGAAATGCGGCCGGCAATCTGAGGTGCGACGACGATCTGCCGCTTGGGACGCACTTCACCCTGGGCACGAACCTTGAGGTCCAGATCTGTCTCCTCAGCAGCTTCAGCGAAGACAGAAAGGCCACGCGGCTGTTCTTCAGCACGCTCTACAGGCGGCTTGAGGAAGTTGGTGACCAATGCGCCGCCGCCGATCAGCAAGACGAGCACCAGGACTGGCAGCAGGATTGTGATGATACGCTTCATGGGAGGTCTCTGTTCTCGACTTCTTCTATATATCAGAATCCGGGGCCGCTGGCCCCTCTGTGACCGCACCACCTATGGCAAGGTGGAAGGAAATGCGGTTGGAAACGCGAGCTGACCGGGCTGCGATCAGGTTACTCTCTGCGTTCAGTTTACGTGTCTGCGCGTCAATCAGATTAAAGATCGACACCAGGCCGTTGGAGTACTGGCGGGTGGCAAGGTCCTCGGCTTCAACAGCCTCGTCGAGCGCACGGCGCTGGGCATCGACCTGCATCGCAAGAAACTCATCAGCAGCGAGGGCGTCTTCAACTTCGCGCCAAGCCGTCAGCACATCGCCTGCGTAATTGGCCAAGGCACTTTCAGCGAAAGCGATGGCCGCGTCACGATCAGCACGCAAGGCGCCGCCGTTGAACACTGGCTGGGACAGGCTCGCGATGGCATTCGCAGCAATCCGGACAGGGTCGAAGAGATCGGCCAGGTCGGTCTGGTTCGTCCCCAGCGAGCCGCTAAGGTTCAGCGTCGGCAGAAGCGCGAGGCGGGCCTGTTCAGCCCGAAGCCCTGCCGCCGTGACGCGCGCTTCGGAAGCGGCGATGTCAGGCCGGCGCGACAGGAGCAGCATCGGCGTGCCCGCTGCCTCGATAGGCGAAAGCTCTGGCAGGGTCGCAGGGGCTTCAATCTCATTTGCAGGGTAGCGCCCGAGCAGGATTTCCAGTCGGCGCGTCGCATTTCCGAGCGCCTGCCGGCGCGCAGCGATAGCCGCTTCGGCAGTCGCGCGCGCACTGCGGGCCAGACGCACGTCCAGCGCGCTCGACAGGCCGCGCGAAAAGCGTCGCTCTGTCAGCGTGACGATGCGGTCGCGGGCCTCAAGCGTTGCGATGGCAAGACGCTCCTGTGCAACCGCCTCGTTAAGGTCAGTCCAGGCAATCGCCGTCTGGGCGGCCAGTGCGAGGCGAAGCGAAGCAAGATCGGCTTCGCTTGCGACAAGGTCAGCATCGGCAGCATCAATCGCGGCCTGAACGCGGCCCCAGAGATCAGCGGTCCAGCTTGCATCGACACCGAGACCGTAGGTTGGGTCTGTAAAACGCTCATCGAGGGCTGCGCTATAGGTCGAGGTCACTCCGGCAGAGCCTGAAACGGAAACGTTCGGAAGCGAACGGCCATAGACCGAGCGCGCCTGCGCGCGGCTCGCACGAACGATTGCAAGCTGTGATTGGAGATCAGGGTTAGCTGCGAGGGCTTCGGTAACCAGCGCCTCCATGACGGGATCGCCGAACTGAGAGATCCAGTCGCCCGTCGGAAGCTCTCCGGCCACACCACTCTTTGCCCACATTTTCGGCGCCTCGGGCGCAACAGGAAAGATAGCAACCGGCTCCCCAGCCAGGCTTTGCGTGTCCGGCAGGCTGCTGCAACCAGCAAGCGCCACAACAGCGATAATCAGGCCTTCGAACTTCATTCCACCCTCTCTTGCTGTGACCGCAGCTCTAAGCAGCGACTACTCGACTGTCAACAAATAATTATCGAAAATCAATAACCCAAAACAGTCAGAGGTCAGACAGTTGTAATCAGCTGCCTTTTCAGCCGCCTCCACGCCCCAGGTGACTTGCCGCCCGCCCGTTTTCTTGGTTTGGAGTGTTATGGCAAGCACTCGTCAGCATCCTCAACAGTCGGCCTTGCGCCGCACGGAGCGAATCCGGGACTTCTCCGTGCTCGGCGTCGCTGGCAGCGGCCTGCTCGCCTTCATGATGATCACGGGCGCGCTTGGCATTTTCGAAGGCGTGACGGCGATTATTGTTCTGGCGCTCGGCGCTTTGGCTTACTTCGTCGGGTCTGCGCCGCCTGCGATCGATATCGTACCTGTCGACGATCTGCAGGCGAGCGATGAAGCGATGAAATCCTCCGTACGCTCACTTATCCACGCACTGCCGTTCCCGGCCTGCTATATTTCAGGCGAAGGGCGCATTGAGTCCGCCAACAAGAAGATATCGGACCTCTTTCGCATCAAGCATATTGAAGGCGCGCTGAAGTCCGTCATCATCCGACAGCCGGATGTACTGGCTGCAACAGACAGGGTGTCGCGCAATGGCGCTGGTGAGCGGGTCGAGTTCATGGCGATTGATGGTGACGAGCTCTGGCTTGCCCACCTCACGCCGGGACCCGAGCCTTCCAGCGTTTTCGTCGTCTTCGAGGACCGCACCGCCGTGCACCGGGCCGAGCGGGCACGTGCCGACTTCCTTGCCAATGCCAGCCATGAGCTGCGCACACCTCTGACCGCGCTCGCTGGCTTCATTGAAACCATGCGGGGGCCTGCCCGCGATGACCGGGAATCCTGGGACGGATTTCTCGAAATCATGCACAAGCAGACGGACCGGATGCGCCATCTGGTGTCGGACCTCTTATCCTTGTCCCGCATCGAGTTCAGCGAACATCGCGCCCCCGACACGGTCATTGATCTGAGCGATGTGCTCAGCCAGACGGTCCTCGCGCTGCAACCGCTCGCTGCCGAGCGCGCAATCGAGCTATCACTTGAGGGCCTCGGACGGGAGATCCGCGTCACGGCCAAATGGGATGAACTGGCTCAGGTCGTCCAGAACCTGATCAGCAATGCCATGAAATACTCGCCGAGAGGCGGGCGGGTCACCGTTTACATCGGCACCGCCCGCAGCATGGCGGATGCAGCAAAGCTTGCTACCGGGGCGAATGAAGACGTTACCCGCTCTGTCCTCCTGCAGCCGCGCGCCTCGTCCGAGGTGGCCGCAGCATGGATCAGCGTCAGCGATAATGGCGTTGGCATTGCACGTCAGCATCTCTCCAGACTTGGTGAACGCTTCTACCGCGTGGATGAAAGCCGCGGGGGCGACATTGAGGGCACCGGGCTTGGACTAGCCATCGTGAAGCACATCATGGCGCGTCACCGAGGCGGGCTTGCTGTGGCAAGCGAGGAAAACGAAGGCACCTGCTTTGGCGTCTGGCTGCCATGCCTTGAGGGCAGCGCGTCCACCAAACGCTAGACAAATGAGCGTTCCGCCAGAGCCGGAATATCGCCCGCCT
>LWDU01035559.1_pt1 | contig 11410 bp, 12 predicted proteins | sample 727161 | NCBI WGS metagenome assembly LWDU01 (sample SAMN04566230, study PRJNA314399) | hydrothermal vent metagenome | isolation source: deep sea hydrothermal plume seawater | place: Mexico: Gulf of California, Guaymas Basin | collected 2004-07-11 | reverse complement strand
TGCGAACAGCCTGAAGCGCTGGTTTGCCGGGTTGACAGAAACCCGCGTGCCAATTACCGAACCGGACGCTGAACGTATTAGTTCCACCGCGGATGAGCTCGCTTCCCTGACCAGTATCGAGAAACCTGTCGACAGGGAGTATTCGAACCTCTTAAATATCACCGTGAAAATGGCTGACCCGCAACTGGCAGCCCTGACAGCCAACACAATCGCTGATGAATACATAGCGACAGTCTTTGAAAACGAGGTCGAAACCGCAAGAAAAAACCAGCAGTTTCTCTCTGGCCGTTTGACGTTCCTTCGTCAAGAGTGGAAAGAAGCTGAGAGCCGCCTTCAAAGTTATCGCGAGGCGGAGAACATTGTGACGCGGTCGTCTGGAGAGAATGAAGTCGACGAAGAACTTTCGTCTCTCTCAAATCGCTACTTCAGCGCCCGTGAAAACAGGTTGCGCCAGGAAAACCTGTACCAGCAACTCAAGGATATTCGCCCGGGCAACCGATCCGCAGAGAAGTTGCAGGCTATCTCCAGTCATCCAAGCATTTCAACAATACAATCCACGTTATTCACCCTGAACCAGAGAAAAGAGGAGCTTAGTAAACGCTACGGCAGCCGGCACAATCGGATGATTGCCCTTGAATCCGAGATTAGTTCGGCGAAGCGCGACCTTCTAGTCCGAGTAGCCGATGTTGTCGCCGGTATCAGCAATGAATATAAACTGGCCGTAAGAATAGAGCGTGCCGCGGAAGAAACCCTGAACAGCGTTCGCGATCGTAAACAGCAACTGGGCAGGAAAGAGTTTCAGCTGAATGACCTGGAGCAGGACGTTGTCACAAAGCGGGAAGTCTATTCCATCTTTCTTGTGCGATTAAACGAGGATGGCGCATCAGGACCTGTGAGAAACAACAACCTGTGGGTGGCAGACCCGGCTTTGGTCCCTGACGCAGGTCAACGTACATCATTATCGAAGGCAGCGACGATTGCCCTGATCCTGAGCCTGGGCGCATCCGTTGCACTAGGCCTGGTATTTGAACTCACCAGCAATACTATTACATCCGGCGAAGACGTCGAAAAGAAACTCGGCATGCCACTGCTTGGATACCTTCCCCTGTTAGCCGGGGACATCGAGCAGGCGGGGCTAACGTTTAACGAATATATACACAATCCCGAATCAAGATTCTCCGAGGCACTCAGAACCTTGCGGACTTCAATCAACCTGAGCACACTGAACAATGAAGGCGTGCAACGTCTTTTGGTGACATCAAGCCAAAGTTCCGAGGGGAAAACTTCTGTCGCGCTTACTCTGGCAACCGCCATGGGACAAACCAGCAAGGTACTCCTTATCGACGGCGACCTGCGAAGGCCCTCGCTTGAACGAATCCTCAACGAAAACCGTCATAAGAGACCTGGACTAACCGATGTCATCGCTCAAAGCTCAACCATTGAAGAAGCAACCTACCACCGGGACGACGCTCTGATTGATGTCATCTTCTCCGGCTCAAGAACATTAAGACCATTGGAACTATTATCTTCTCGACAGTTCGCTGTACTAATGGATGAACTCGGCAAACGCTACGATGCCATCATCATCGATTCACCGCCATGCGTTGCGGTGAGTGATGCTTACGTTCTTTCCACCCACGTTGATTCAGTCGTTTACGTCGCCAAATACGATCAGGTTGCTGTACCAACCATCCGGACCTGTCTCAATCGCTTTACCACTATTAACGCATCCATTATCGGCGTCGTAGTCAACCAGATTGATTTCGAGGCGGCTCACTACTACGGCAAGTACCAGGACTATTACGACTACCAGGGAACCAGTGAGCAAAACCCGGCACCCGAACCAGCAAAAGCCTGATTATTGTGCGATTACTGCGCCCCTATTGGCATCACCTGTCCGATTGCGGCACGCAGCTGTTCCAGCTTCAACTGACCATCTTCTCGAGGCCCTTTATTGGCGGCATCGGTTTCTTGCTCGTGGTACCTGCTATCGGTTTTGCGATCAAGCCTACAGACATTTCCAACCCACAGCTGGCCTTCCTGGTTTCACTATTACCGGAAACCAAAAGCCTTAGCATTGTCCTGGCACTGTTTTTTTGCATCATGCTGTTGAACGCTGCCCTTGCCTACTGGCAGACCGTGACGGCCGAAACCATTGAGCAAAAAATGATCGCGGGCATCAGAAGAGACATCTACCAGGCAGCGATGAACGCTGATGTCACTGTCATTGGCCGATACCACCAGGCAGATTATACGCGGATAGTCATCGAAGAATCAGAAAACGTCGCATACGCATTCCATCAGCTGATCGATTTGGCCACCGGCGTCTTTACCCTGCTTATCTATACCGGCATCTGTTTTTACCTGTCTCCCGGCATCACGGTTATTGCTGTCATCCTGGGTGTTGTTTTGCTGCTTGCCACTGTGCCGACCCGGAGACTGATCGAGAAAGTCGGTTCCGAACACCTTGAAGCCAGCGCGGCCCTGCACCGTCGCGCCAGTGATCAGGTGAAAGGTATCAAGCACATCAAAAGCAGTAACGCCGGTGAGCGTCACACTACAATTTTTTACTCAGCGGTCGAGGCTTTTTCACAAAAGGAGATCAGATATACCTCGGTTGAGTCTCTAACGCAGCTAGTCTATTCCTTCACCAGCGCGCTGGTTTTTTGTATTCTCGCTTACCTGGCTATAGATGTTGTCAATGCAGAACTCGCTCTTGTCGTCATTCTTGCACTTGTATTCTCCAGGCTGATGCCTCAGGTCAATAAACTGCGTATGATATTTCAGCGTATTGCCTACCTTAAGCCCAGTCTTGAGGGACTGTATTGCAGATTGGAACAACTCAACCTCAATGCGGACCCCCCAAAGACGCCGATGGAGTTTAACCTTAGCGAAGGCATTCGAATCACGAACATTTCGTATCGTTATCCGGAATCAGGCAGCTGGGCACTTAAGCATTTCACTGCTTCGCTTGCACCTAATCAGCTGGTGGCGCTGACTGGTACTTCAGGCATAGGCAAATCGACCCTCGCAGATATTCTCTCCGGATTAGTTCTCCCACAAGAGGGTGAGTTATCTGCTGGAGACAGGTTGATTAATTCCGGTTCGCAGATGGCATGGCGAGAGCTGGTTAACTATGTCCCACAAACGCCATTTCTGATCGAATCCAGCATCCGGGACAACATGAATCTGCTTCGACGGAAACCGGCGGAAGACTCTGAACTCTGCGCCGCGCTAAAGCAGGCCGCAGCTGATTTTGTATTCGCGCTGCCAGCGCAACTTGATACTGTTATCGGAGATGACGGCACCACGCTATCCGTCGGTGAACGACAACGACTGGAACTCGCTCGTGCGTTGCTTAAGCAACGCCCGGTGATGATACTTGACGAAACAACAAGTAATCTTGATCCAGAAAACGAAGCTCGAGTGATCGCCACCCTGCAGTCCCTGAAGCACAACAGACTTATCATTATCATTTCTCACCGCCCTGCAGTTGCAGATGCGGCGGATCTCACTATCGCAATAAACGAAGAACTGAAAGGGCAATAACTGTGCGGCCCATCTCCCACTATCATTATAACGACGAAACCCGGCTGAACATTCGCCACAACCTTTCGACATTCAAAGACGAAAGGCAATCACTTGATGAACACCGGCACGCTGCCGTTGCAATTACCATCTTTGATCACCAGAACGAATCCTCAGTCATCGTGACAAGACGTTCGTCTACATTAAAGGAACACAGTGGACAATGGGCGATGCCGGGAGGGCGAGTAGATGACGGTGAGGATGCGATTGAGGCCGCGCTTCGCGAGCTGCATGAAGAAATCAATCTAGACCTTAGTAGACAGCATGTCATTGGCACTCTGGACGATTACGTTACGCGATCCGGATATGTCATAACACCTGTTGTTGTCTGGGCCGATGTCATTGAAAACGACCTGAAACCGAACCCGGGCGAAGTCGCGTCGATTCATGCGTTTACTTTCACGGAACTCGTTCGGGGCGATTCACCCAATCTTGAATCTATTCCCCAGAGTGATCGTCAGGTGCTCTCCATGAACTATCACGATGACGTGATCTATGCCCCGACCGCCGCAATGTTGTACCAGTTCAGGGAAGTCGCCATCAATGGAAATGCCACCAGGGTGCTGGATTATGACCAGCCGGTTTTCGCATGGCGTTAGAAAATGCTTAAATGTAAATCATGACACTCAAGTATTACGTCGTTGCAGGGTGTACTGAACTGGCTGTCACTAACCAAATGCACATTGACCTGAATGGAGAAGAAATCCTTCTGTGCAGGGAAGATGAAAACTATTTCGCCGTTTCGTACTACTGTTCGCATGAGAAATTCACTCTGGAAGGAGGCACCATCGCGGCCGGTTGTATCACCTGCCCCTACCATGGAGCTGAATTCAGATTAAGTGATGGGAAGGTCACTGCCCCGCCAGCGTTTGAACCTATCAACACTTATCCGGTAAGAGTTGAAGACGACACCATTGCTATCGGTATCAACGAGTAGAAACCCAATCTGACTCAAGCTCCTCGAGTTCAGACACCCCATTCTGTGACAGGTAACGTTCATCGCCGCAGTATCTATAACCTGGCAGGCACCAGGGCCTAAAGATCTCTATAGTAGCTTTCAAGTAAATCCGCCTGGTTCGCATCAAGTGCGGCCAGACCCTCGGCATGAGCATCGACAAAATCCCGGACAGAGGCATACCTGCAAATCTCCCTGCCTTTCCACATCACCACATAGTCATTCGTGGTTTTCTGCTCAAACAGGCCTGTTCTGGCTTCCGGCTCCTGCGCCATCTCTTTTCCGGGACATGTGTCCTGTTGGTTTATTCTGAAACCAGCCTAACATGCGTGCTTGCACATTTCCCTGCCAGACTGTTCAGCAATAACGTTTAGAACGAGGGATTTATCCCGAACATCAGCCAAATGGCGATTGTGCCGGTCGAAGGCCGGCAGGGTGTAGCCGCCGTAATTATTTTTACCGAGTACAACCAGCCAGGGTATAAGCACATGGGCATCATCCATCGACCAGGTTTCTAGCCACAGTTCCAGCTGTGATAATCTTCAGCCATGACTCTTTCTTACCAGGCCATCTTTTCCCAAAACATGGCTGATTAACCGAAGGAAACCAGCATGAAATGCCCCAAGTGTTTAGGCTCAATGGACACCATCAACTTTAACGATGTTGAAGTTGATCGATGCGAAAAATGCCATGGTTTGTTCTTCGATCATCTTGAGAAAGAAACACTACGAAGTATGGAAGGTGCAGAGTCGATCGACATTGGCGACGAGTTTGTTGGCGCCAGGTTCAACGAAATTCTTGATGTGGCCTGCCCTAAATGCCAGACCAAAATGGAACATGTACTACATACGGATCCGGTTGAAATAAAATTCGAGTGTTGTCCCTCCTGCAAGGGAATTTACTTTGATGCAGGAGAATTCAGAGACTATCTTGAGGACGAAATTTACCAACAGTTTCAGGAAGTGATCGACCAGCTATAACCTGACTGAAATCAAGCAAACTCTGGCAGGATCTCCTCAATAAAAAGCCGCGTTTGCTCCATCACTTCTGTCGTACCATTTGCCATGGGTAGCATCACGAATTTCTGGCAACCGGCATCAATAAACTCCCGAATTCGACCAACCATCGCTTTTGCATCACCCGCGACCAGGTATCTGTCCGGTGACTGCTTTAGCCTTGCTGCTAGTCCCTTTGCAGTGGTAGTTACAACATCATCTTTAGGGCTTCCAAAGCGAAACAAAAAGGAAGCACCGTAATGATCTTCATCGATACTGCGGCCTGTTTCCAGAAGCGCTGACTTAATGCCATCCACGACCAATTTGGCCTGCTCAGGCGTGTCTATACCACCTAGCCACCCGGTGCCGTATTTCGCTGTGCGGCGCATGGCAACCTCACTCGAGCCACCAATCCACAAGGGAATGCTCGGGTTTGCCGGCTTCGGTGAAATCGACGCTCCTTCATACTGAAAAAATTCTCCATCGAAATTAACGTCGTTCTCTGTCCAAAGTCGGGCGACCAGGTCGAGGGCCTCATCTGCTTTCTTGCCTCGCCTTTTCGTCTGAGTGCCAGTCGCGGAGTAATCCTGGGCAAGAGCACTACCCAAACCAAACGCGGGCAGGAGTCTTCCATCACTAAGAAAATCAATCGTCGCACATTGTTTGGCAGTTAAGAGCGGATCTCGTAGGGCAATTGAAGCGACGTTCATCCCAAAACGGATTTTCTCTGTATGCCCTGCCAGTGCAGCCATAGTTGACATACATTCGAGCATAGCCTCCTTCGACACCAGCCGGTCTGTCTGCCAGATCGAATCAACACCACCGTCTTCACAACGATCGACCCACCGCCAATAATCCCGTGCTGTATCAAATGGAAACCGCGATATCCCTAGCCCAAGCCCAATAGTCATCTGGCCTTACCCCTAATGTCACCCTCTGGTCCCGTCAAGCTGATCGCACGTGTGTCGCCCCTGAAATCTTCAGTCGCACAACCAACCAATACAAACAACACAAGCATGTACGCGCCCTTCATTGGTTCGCCATCTTCGACAGCATCAGTCGGATTCCTTCAGTTTGTATTTGCACGAGCATTTCCCCTAAAAGGTCAGTGGTGGTATCCGGTAGTTGATGAGCAGCATCAGGGGAGTCCTTCCTCTAGCTACCAGGTTAGCCACCAGCGGAGATTCCTTGATTGCCTCACAGAGACTGTACATCTCTGACTCATTTTCCGGAGTTTCAACGAACAATATATCAGTACCGCTTATGAGTAGCAGATTGCAAATCATATGTCATCAGAGACGTCTTTGGCCATGTGGCTACCTCAAGGCAATTCACTTAATATGTTCAGCTCTCCCTTAGCCAATGAATGCTCTCTATGCGCGCGATTGTTTGTGAATCTTTTACCAGCCCTGACTCCCTGGAAATCCATGAGATGCAGCAACCTGTCCCAGAGCCAAATCAGGTACTGATCAAAGTCGAAGCAACGGGTCTTGGATATGTCGATGCGCTAACAGTTGCGGGCCTTTACCAGATTAAGCCAACATTACCCTTTGTTCCTGGTAACGAAGTTTCAGGCATCATCGAGCGTGCCGGAGACAAGGTCAAACATTTGCGCCAGGGTCAACGCGTACTGGCCACGCCCTCATCCGGAGGGCTGGCAGAGTACATTACCCTGGATGAAAGTCGATGCACCCCCATTCCAGACTCACTCAGTTATGACAACGCCGCCAGTTTTCTCGTCAACTATTGCACTGCCTATCACGGACTTGTGTACTGCGGAAACATCAAGCAAAAAGAAACTGTGCTGGTGCTGGGCGCGAGTGGTGGCGTTGGCGTTGCCGCTATTGATATTGCCAAGGCCAAAGGTGCAAGGGTAATTGCCGCAGCTTCAAGCAAGAAAAAAAGAGACGCCTGTCTCGCAGCCGGTGCCGATGACGTTGTGAACTACAACTCGAAAAACTGGCGTGAAGAACTAAAAACGATCCTGGGCGGAACGCCGCTAAATATCGTTTACGACCCAGTTGGAGGTGACTACGCTGAACCTGCACTAAGATCCCTGGGTCCCGATGGACGATACCTTGTCGTTGGTTTCGCCTCCGGGGACATCCCAAAGTTTCCGGTGAATCTTGTATTGCTAAAACGCTGCTCAATCATTGGCGTTAACTGGGGCGGGCACATCGCTGCCAATCCATCTGTTGCCAAGGAAGTCCTCAACACACTTATGGAGTGGATTACGTCCGGTAAGATAAGCCCACAATCCGGTGAGGCATTCAGGTTGCAGGACACAGGCAAAGCCATGATGAAAATGCTTGGCAGAAAAGCAATCGGGAAAATAGTTATACACCCCGGCAACTAACCGAGCCAAAATCTCAAACCAGAATTCCAGATGGGAGCATAGTGATGACAAGTATCAAGCCCTTCAACATTCAGACTTCAGAACAGGAACTGAATGACCTTAAACAACGATTGGCGCTAACGCGCTGGCCAGACAAGGAAACCCCACCAGACTGGTCCCAGGGTATTCCGCTTTCTTACATGATCGAGATCCACGACTACTGGTTAAACCAGTATGACTGGCCAGCGCGTCTGGCGCTTCTGAACCAATGGCCTGGATTCAAAACGGAAATAGATGGCCTCGGCATCCACTTTTTACACATCAAGTCAGCCGAGCCTGATGCCCTCCCGTTACTCATGACCCACGGCTGGCCTGGATCGATCGTCGAATTCCAAAAAATTATCGGGCCTTTGACCAACCCGACTGAACACGGTGGCCTGGCAAGCGATGCATTCGACCTCGTTATTCCAACCCTGCCTGGCTTCGGTTATTCTGACAAGCCGGTTTCACCAGGCTGGAACATCGACAGCATCGCCACGGCCTGGGATGAGCTAATGATCCGACTGGGATACGACCGCTACGTCGCCCAGGGCGGTGACTGGGGTTCGATTGTCACTGCACAAATTGGCGTTCAGAACCTGGGTCATTGCATAGGCATTCACATGAATATGCCAATCGCTCCGCCCGACCCGAACAATATGGACAATCTCACTGATCAGGAAACTGACGCCCTGAAATCCATGCAGTTTTACCAGGATCATGATTCCGGTTATTCCAAGCAACAAAGTACCCGGCCTCAAACACTGGGTTATGGCCTTGCCGACTCGCCAATCGGCCAGGCCGCCTGGATTCACGTAGCATCGCGCGATGAACTATTGGATAACGTGATGATGTACTGGCTGCCGGATGCTGGCGCCTCCTCTGCCAGGATCTACTGGGAGAGTTTCGGAAGTACAAACCTGGACCTAATCGAGCTTCCGGTCGGTTGCACCCTTTTTCCTAAAGAGATCTTCAAGACTTCCGAAAGGTGGGCCAGAGCGCGTTTTACCAACCTGATTCACTTCGAGGTGATGGAGAAAGGTGGCCACTTCGCGGCCTTTGAACAACCCCAGGCACTGGTCGACCAGATACAGAGCTGTTTCAGGCAACTTCGCTAGAGAGAGGGTCCCTGCAGGACAGGCTAATATGAGCTATCAGGCCTGGGCTCATTGTATTTTCACTTTGTCCTAAAACGATCATATTGTGGCCATATTGCACCTTTATAGATCCCTCCTTTGTTGCTAATTTTGCCCCTTTAATCGAATGGCCCAGTTAAATGACTAAAGTTACCTTTGTCCAGTTTTCCGGCGAGACCACAACCATTGATTGGTGATTCGGTCATGAAAATCGCTCTCGATAACCTTGTCCCGGGCATTGATGCCGACTGTGGCGGCGAGTGCTCCTGCGCTACTTGCCACGTACTCATTGAAAGCGAATGGGTGAACCGGGCTGGCGCAGCCGATGACCAGGAAAACTCAATGCTGGACCTGAACCCTGATCGGGAAGCTAATTCACGTCTCTCATGCCAGATCTCCGTGACTGATGAACTAGATGGTCTTGTCGTAAACCTGCCGGAATTCCAGTACTAGCCGACACAACTCCCAGCCAATAACACGGACCCAGATATGAGCGAAGCGATCAGCACCAGTAAAGAAATTGTTGTAGACCCTTATTCGATCCCGCTTGACGGGAATTTGGGCCTATTTCGAACGACTCCGAAAAGAAGCCCCTGTACATTTCTGTGAGGAAAGTGAGTTTGGTCCGTATTGGTCCATCACTCGCTTCGAAGACATCATGCAGGTGGACACCAATCACAAGGTGTTCTCTTCCGAAGGCGGCATCACTCTCGGTGACCAGGATGAAGATTTCACGATGCCAATGTTCATTGCGATGGACCCGCCAAAACACGATGATCAGAGAAAGGTCGTCAGCCCGGTTGTTGCACCGATAAACCTGGTTAAGCTGGAATCAACCATCCGGGGTCGCGCAGCAAATTTGCTTGACGCATTACCTGTCGGTGAAGAAATTGATTGGGTAGATAGAATCTCCATCGAACTGACCACGCAAATGCTGGCAACCCTTTTCGATTTTCCATTCGAGCAGCGCCGAAAATTAACTCGCTGGTCCGACGTTGCAACAGCAGACCTTGAGCAGGGAATTATCGAATCGGAGGACCAACGTCGCGAGGAACTGATTGAATGTCTAACGACCTTTACAGAAATTTTTAAAGAGCGACAGCAAACACCAGGTGACAATGACCTGATCACTATGCTCGCTCACGGCGAATCGACGAAAGATATGCTTGAACGTCCAATGGAGTTCCTTGGCAACCTGATTCTCCTGATTGTTGGCGGGAACGACACCACCCGTAATTCAATCACCGGAGGTATTTTTGCACTTAATCAGCATCCGGATCAGTACCAGAAGCTCAGGGAAAACCCAGGGCTGATTGCAAGCATGGTGCCAGAGATCATCCGCTGGCAGACACCACTTGCCCATATGCGCAGACGCGCCCTCGAAGATACTGTCATTGGAGGCAAAACCATTAAGAAAGGCGACAAGGTCGTCATGTGGTATGTATCAGGAAATCGTGATGAATCAGCGATTGAAACGCCTGATAAATTTATCATCGACCGAGCCAGGCCACGACAGCACTTATCTTTCGGGTTCGGCATCCATCGCTGTATGGGTAACAGGCTCGCAGAAATGCAGTTGCGGATTGTCTGGGAAGAGATTCTGAAACGCTTTGACACCGTAGAAGTTGTTGGAGAGCCTACCTATATCCGGAGTGCATTCGTTAAGGGTTATGCACACTTACCCGTCGTATTGCACTCGAAGTAGCTAAAGCCGAAGCCGTGGTACCAGAGCCGGAGTATTGGATCGATAGATCTGGTACTCGGGGTCCTCGCCCCAACGCTTATTAGCCCGAAACTCAAGCATTCTGATCCCCGAGATTTTGGTCAGCAGAAAGAAGACAAAAACAGGCGAAATCAACGTAGCGTGCTGCCAGCCCTGAAGTACAGGCAACGCCAGAATGGCGATACCCAACCAGAGGATAATCTCTCCTAAGTAGTTAGGGTGCCGGGAATACTGCCACAATCCCCTGGTGATGAACTCATCGGGTTGTTCCCGTCTGAACTTCGACTTCTGCTTATCGGCGACCACTTCAACCACAAACCCGAAGGCCCAGAGGGAAATACCAATAGTCCCCAATAGCCCAATCGGTTCGTGTTCAGAGGCCGTCATAACCGCAAGCCCTGCCGCAAGAGTGACAGAAACCCACAATCCCTGAATGGTCCAGGTCATTAGGTACTGTAAAAAGTCCGGCTTGATGGAGCGAAAACGCCGATCCTCGCCATCAGCGGATATTCGTCTAAACAAGAAGGTACCCAACCGGCAAGCCCAAACGATTACCAATCCTCCAATAATGAGCGATCGGGGGTCACGTGCACCGGAAAGATACAACGCGACCAGGACCAGCGAAATGTAGGTCAGGCT
>LWDU01036732.1_pt1 | contig 11411 bp, 9 predicted proteins | sample 727161 | NCBI WGS metagenome assembly LWDU01 (sample SAMN04566230, study PRJNA314399) | hydrothermal vent metagenome | isolation source: deep sea hydrothermal plume seawater | place: Mexico: Gulf of California, Guaymas Basin | collected 2004-07-11 | reverse complement strand
CCCGGTAGAATATCGTCTCAAATTGGCGGCTGGCAATCGATGGAGGATTTATGACGGATTGATCGAGGGTATCAGCATGGTAAAGAATTACCGTGTTCAATTTGACGAAATTCTCGCCCGGAACTCCTTTGTTTACCTACTGGAACAGCTTGAAAAAAAGAATATCGAGTTCAATCCTTAGTCAGTTGATGAATCCAGATCATTTCCGCCGAGTTTCGTTGCTCGTCAGTATTGTTATTTTGGTTTTCTGTGGGTGCCGGCGTGTAAATGATTCCGAGTCTGTGACAGTAGCCGCTGAGATGGAGGTTGCTGGAGAATTGGACGAATTCATCGATCCCTTTGATGAAGAGGAATCGGCAACCCCTCTCCTTAAGGTTTCCGACCCATTGGAAAAAATAAATCGAAGCTTCTATCATTTCAACGACAAGTTCTATTTTTGGTTGTTGAAACCGGTGTCAATAGCTTACCGCAAAGTGATGCCTGAACCAGTGAGGGTGAGTTTCAATAGGTTTTTCAACAATCTCCGGTCTCCAGTCCGTATTGTGAACAATATTCTACAGCGCCGGTTCAGGGATTCAGGCATTGAGACTGCCCGCTTGTTGATCAACACAACATTCGGTTTGGGTGGGTTTTTCGACCCAGCTATGCTGGAATTGGAATTGAATCCGAAGCGGGCTCGTTTCGATCAGACACTCGGTCAATACGGCAGCGGAATCGGATTCTACATCCACTGGCCAATTCTGGGCCCCTCAAGTCTACGTGGGAGCATTGGAATGGCGGTTGATACCTTGATGACACCCTGGCCCTACCTCGACATTCCTATTGCCACAACAGTCAGCGTCCGATCATTCCAGGAAGTCAATTTAACCTCACTGAGTATCGGAAGCTACGAGGATATTAAATCTGCTGCGTTGGATCCTTATGTGGCACTACGCACCGCCTATTATCAAAGAAGAACAGGCGACCGCATTTCTGTGGATGCAGAAGATGAGACGGGTGGTGAAGAATCACCGCCTTCCCCCTTTTTTGTTCCCTGAGAGACCCCTCAAAAAAACCACTCACTTTGGGAATCCGTTTTCAATTGCTGGTATTGAAGAATGAAGAGGCTTACCTGTGATAACAGTTCGCTGGGACTGAAAGGTTTAGTGAGGAAAATTGAAGCTCCGTATTTTTCGGCCTCCTGGCGCGTAATCAACTGACCTTTAGCAGTAAGCATGATCACGGGAATATTTTTCGTTTTTTCGTTCTGTTTCAACTTCTCCAAGGCTTCGAGACCATCCATTTCAGGCATTGCCACATCCATAACAATCAGGTCCGGTCGAAATTGATCGGTTTTGGTCAAAGCTTCCAGACCGTTCATTGCGGAATCGAATTCGAAACCACTTTTTTTCAAACTGAATTCGATGAGCCTCTGCATATAGGGCTCATCATCAACAATCAGTACTTTTCCCTTGCTCATAAATTCCAATCTCAATTTTCTCTTAATAAAAGTAGAAATGTCTGGTCATCGGCATTCATGGCTTCTCTCTGGAACTGTTTAATCGTCTCTATCAGTTTTTTGCCGAGAGCCATTGCATCGGATTCTTCCAAGGTTGGAAGCAACAGCCATTCCTGGAGCCGTTTTTCGGAAAAAAACTCACCTTCCGGATTTTGTGCTTCGGGCAAACCATCAGTATATAGTAGAATTTTCCTACAATCATTGAGTTCCATACGAGTCTGCTCGTATTCCAGATTCCGCATAATCCCCAGTGGCATGTCTTCGGAAGTGATTCGATTGAGGTTTCCCCCATTAGCGCAGGCAGCCAGCAAGGGACAATGACCTGCATTCGAAGCCACCAGATAATTGGAACGTGTGTCGACAAATACAAACTGAGCCGTAATGAACATTTCCACCTTTGATAGATCATCAAAAATCATGTTGTTAACCCAACTCATGAGTTTACCTGGAGAGTCTGAAATCTGGGGCATGGCTCGAATCAGTGCCCTGAGAATAGCGGCAAACAAAGCAGCCGGAATCCCCTTGCCCATTACATCGGCAATAACCAAAAGAGCGCTGTGGTTGGAACAGGGGATCATGTCGAAAAAATCACCTCCGACTTGATGGGCATTGGTACAGGATCCCGAAATGCTGAATCCGGAGAGCTCGGGCAGTTGCCTCGGAAGGAGCGAGCGCTGAATATTAGTTGCGATTTCCAGCTCTCGTGAAACGACATGGGATCGAACTTTCTCCTCTTGGAACCTTGTATTTAGGATATGAATGGTCAGGAAATCCGAGAAAGTATGCAGAATATTGATCTGGGCAGCCGTAAATACATTTTCACTCTGATTTTTGCCGACTGTCAGTACGCCGATCAAGGTTTCGTTCATGAAGAAAGGATGCACTATCCCAGATTGTTCCCGAACCGATCGGAACAACGAATCCTCTTCATGGATGGGTTTGTCTACGTCAAACCAGATGTCCTGCCTCAACCGGGTGGAGTCAATTTCCAGGGATTTCACCAGATCGTCTTCATCGGTTCGCGGAAAAGGAAGGGGTGCCTGGTTAGAATTGGTTTCGTGATCTGAAAGAATAATCAATAATGCTTCATCCGGATCATACAGTCGAAATCGATACCAGTCTGAGTCCGTAATTTGAATCAGGTGCTTTAGAAGACCTTCGGCAAAGGAAGCGGTGTCTCTTGTCACGTTCAACTCAGAACTGAACCGGAAAATTGCGGTAAGACTCTCATAACAGGAACTCAGCTCTTCAGCCATGGCGGCCAGTGTTTCCTCCGTTTGAAACAATTGCTTCCCGAGTTCCTGATCTGCTTCGGATCCCCGGTCAAGCTCCTGCCGAATCCGTTTTGGGTAAGAGTTGCTGGATTTCCCCATGAAGTATTCACTCCGATCCACGATGGTTTGAATAATAAAGATACCGCGGCCTGTTTCATCGTAAGGATCCGCCAGAGAGGCCTTCGCTGGATACTCAAATCCATGGGTGTGGTCTATGATCCGTATTTCCAGTTTGTTCTCGATGCAGGATGCTTCAATGGTAATGGGTAATCGGGATCCCTCCACAGATGCATATTTAACAGCATTATTAGCTGCCTCTACCAGCACCAGTTCCCATCGAGAAGATTCTTCTTCCGGAAACCCCAGTTGATCGAGAAAGAATCTTACCTTTCTACAGGATTCACGTGCCTCAGCCAAGTCGCATTCTGTCTCAATTCGATAGACGGTCGGCAGGAAAGAGTTCATGTCCTGAAGATCGAGTGACGGTATTTATTTCTCGACGATTTCAAAAAGCCGATGCAGTCGGGTCAATTCGAGAATCTGTTGCGTGGACGGAGAGGGATTGACCAGTTTAATCTGACCATTTCGAGCACACATGGTTTTGTGCAGGGAAATCAAGATACCCAGTCCACTACTGTCCATAAAGCCCGTTTCTGAAAGATCGATTTCTATAGTAGTATGCTCATTCTTAAGCGCAGAACGAACGTCATCTCTTACCTGCTCAGCATTATTGGCGACCAGATCGTTCAATCCGCTGACTATCAAAATGAAATCCGTTGAATTGATCCTCATACTTTTGCATTCTAAAGGGGCTCGTGGATTTCTGCACGTATAAAAACAGATCTGCGTTCACTTTATTATGGCTAATTCGACATCAACTGCTTTGCACTCCGCATCCTCCAGGACACTGGATTTAGAGGTAAAGGATGCGCATCTGATTTTCGACTCGATCTGGAATCAGCTCGAATCTGAATATGAACTGAAAAACCTCCGATTTCCCAAGGAAATATTCTGGCTGAATGGAGCCCCCGGAGCAGGGAAGGGGACTCAGACCAATTTCATCATGAAATTTCGAGACCTGACGGCTCCACCGATTGTCGTCAGTTCACTGCTGAAGAGTCCCGAAGCCGTCCGGATGATGGATGCAGGACTTATGGTGGGCGACCAGGAAGTCACCAGCCTTTTATTCAAGAAACTGCTGGACCCAGTCTGTCAAAGTGGAGCCGTCCTGGATGGTTACCCACGGACTCATGTTCAGGTATTATGCCTCAAGCTTCTGTATCAGAAGTTGAAAGATCTGCGGGATCTATCATCACAAAACCCGCTGACCCAGCCATTCGATTTACCGGTCTTTCATTTGATCGTATTATTCATTGATGAAGCAGAATCCGTCCGTAGGCAATTGGATCGAGGACAGGGCATCCTCAAGCATAATGAGCAAGTGCGAAAATCGGGAATGGGACGCCTTGTTGAGGTACGAAAAACCGATTTAGCCGAAGAAGCGGCAAGGGATCGCTATCGCACCTTCAAGGAGATCACATACAAATCACTGCAAACTCTGCGCGAAGTCTTTCATTACCATTATATCAATGCTCATGGGACCGTGGGAGAAGTGCAGAATCGAATCGTCGATGAACTTAGATATCAGAGTTCTCTTGAACTGAATGAGAATACCTATGACCTGATGTCTGCCATTCCCATTGCGAGTCATCTGCTGGTGCATTCCCGACAACGGTTGGTGAAACGTCTGGACGATTACGAACGGTTTCACGCCGAGTTGTTCAAGCTAACCGTTGATCTACTCAAAAACAAATTCGTCCCGATCATTGAACGTCATTCCATTTCCGGAATGACCTACATCAATTCGGAAGATCCAATTTTTCAGGATCCGATGGCATTGGCGATGGTCATCGATGTTTTTTCAGAACGGGGATTTCACTGTGCAGTCGATGTGAGAATAAGAGTTGTTCCAGACCGGATTGATCCACAGAACTATAAGATTCTATGTCGGAAGGAGAAATCCTACCGTTTCAAAATAAAGTTCACCGGCAGCGAAATTCGCCGAGACCGCTAAGACTTTCCTGAACTTTTCCAGGAAAATCATTGCCAAACCCAATTGCCAGTGGTTTCTTTTTTTTCTTAAAACAGCACAAACTATTCATGAAAAATAAATCCCTCGTCGGGTTGGTTTTGGCAATGGTCCTCGGAGTCGCTGGTGTGACAGCTCAGGATAATGAAGGAAATGAAGAAGCTTCCAAAACCCAGCAGGAAGAACCCACGCCGCCACCGCCCGAAGAACCTAAATCTCTCTGGGAAAAGACAGCTTCTTCCGGTTTGACTGTAACCCAGGGAAACAGCGATACTTCCTTATTCACGGTAAAGGTTCAGGCGCTAAAGAAATGGGGAAAGCATGATCTGGGATTGGGTGCATCCGGAACTTACGGGAAAAATGAGGGTGAAACCACGACTCAGGTGGCCAAAAGCTGGGGCCAGCACAATCGCGGTTTAGCAAAAGATGGTTATTTCATGGGTTTCCGTGGAGATGTCTATCACGACGATATTGCCGATCTGGACTATCGGGTCACCGTTTCTCCGTTACTGGGTTATTATTTCATTCAGAATGATCAAATCACCTTGAGCAGTTCAATAGGGCCGGGTGCCGTCCACGAGAAACAAGGCGGAACCGATAGCACCTACTTTACAGTAAGACTATCAGAGAGATTAGAATACAAAATCAATGATCGATCCAAAATATGGCAGACTCTGGAATTCATGCCACAGGTCGATGAAATTACGGACAACTGGCTTATCATTGGTGAAGTTGGAATTGACGCAAAAATTACCGACAAACTTTCGCTGCAATCCTATGTTCAGCTCAACTATGACAATGAGCCGGCGAAGGATCGAAAGAAAGATGACTGGCGCTGGATTAACGGCATCGCCTACTCCTTTTAATCCAGTTCAAGGACTTTCATGCCAATAAAAAAGGCGGCCCTTTATGGCCGCCTTTTTGCTAAAGTGAATTATTAGAATTTGAATCAGAGACCTTTTTCGATCATATACTTCACCAAGTCACCAACCCGGTTGCTGTATCCCCATTCGTTATCGTACCAGTTGATCAGTTTAAAGAACCGACTGTTTAATTCAATTCCGGATCCTTCATCAAAGATGGACGATGCTTTGCAGTGAATGAAATCACTACTGACTACCTGATCGCTGGTACATTCCAGAATTCCCTTGAGATAGGTTTCGGATGCGTTCTTCAGTGCCGCCGAAATTTCAGCATAACTGGTTTCCTTCGCAGTCCGGACAGTCAGATCGACCACCGAAACGGTCGGAGTCGGCACTCGGAAGGCCATCCCGGTCAACTTGCCTTTGACTTCAGGAATCACCAAGCCGACGGCTTTTGCTGCCCCTGTGCTGGCAGGAATAATATTGAGCGCTGCACTGCGGCCGCCTTTCCAGTCCTTCCGACTGGGTCCATCCACCGTCTTCTGGGTTGCGGTATAAGCATGAGTGGTCGTCATCAGGGCTTCGTCGATACCGAATCCTTCTTTCAACAGGACATGTACCACCGGGGCCAGACAGTTTGTGGTGCAGGAGGCATTCGAAATGATGTGGTGTTGGGCCGGATCATATTTTTCATGGTTCACCCCAATCACGAGCGTCAAATCTTCGTTCTTAGCGGGTGCTGAAATGATGACTTTCTTGGCACCTGCCTCGATATGCCCTTTCGCTTTGTTGCCATCGGTAAACAAGCCGGTGCACTCAATCACCAAGTCAACTTCAAGCTCTTTCCAAGGAAGACCATCCGGAGTTCTGGCACTGACGACTCGGATATCTTTACCATTAACCACGATAACATCTTCATCTTCCAAGTCTTCAGAGGATTTCTTTGAGGAGACCGTGCCTCCAAATCGCCCTTGGACGGAATCATATTTAAGAAGATACGCCAAGTTGTCCGCCGGAACGATATCTCCTACGGCAACCACTTCCACATCATTTTCCAAGAGTCCCTGCTCGACCATGGCTCGGAACACCAAGCGCCCGATTCGACCAAATCCATTAATTGCAACTTTCACTGCCATATTATACTGCCTTGTTTTCTCGATTGATTTTTATGCACAAAGGCGTGCATCATACTCCTCCACTTTAACCCGTCAACCAGATTTCTCTTGAAAAATCCAACGGTTTTTCAAGCGTTTCCTCCTATTCGGACGCTCTTTTTTGGAATTTTGTCTTTTTTAGAATACGCTATGTTTTCACAAGGTTATTCGGCTGCAAAAGATGACGGGACAGAATTAGATCCTGATTAATGTGAAGTTGTTTCTTATTCCTGCCAATATAAACCCGATATGGATCGTTCATTTTCAGCCAGATGCATCATAATTACCGGATATTGGATTCGCCGGTTTGGAATTCTGCTCGAAAGGATTCATCCGGTTTTCCTGATATTTCTATTTTCTTTTCCCGGGTCAGGCCAAAGCGCTGAAAATAATTCTACCGATTTGGAGAAAACGGGAGTCGACCTTCCACTTGCAGATGGAACAAGGATGTGGATGGCAGTGCTCACACTCTCCCTCTTAGCTTGGCTTATTCTCAGATTTTGGAAAGAGAGGAGTTTGAGAAGATCCTTTCAACAGCTTCTTGAAGATTCCTATGACATGATTTTCACCTTTGACGCTGCATTCAGGATCTTGACCCTGAATGCAGCGGGTAAGAAATGGATTTCACATTCCGGGACAAAGTTGAGCCATTTGAATCAACTCGTTCCTCCGGAATCGCTCGATCTCCTGAAAAATGAAACTCACGCTCAAATTCAAGGAAAGGCGCCCACAGTCCTGGAAATTCCAATGCAAAACGGAAATCAAAAGGAGATGATTGTGGAAGCGACCATTCGCATCGTTCATCAAAGGGGAAATAATAGAGTTTTTCGGGGCATAGTAAGGGACATCAGTGCACGTAAGCATTCCGAGTTGAATCTGCAGCAGGCGAGAGAGGAGGCAGAGTCAACCAGGCAGCAATTGGAGTCGGCCAATGATCAACTCAAATCCCTTCAGACCCAAACGGACAAACTGGCTGAGGAAGCGCGCACGGCAAATAAGGTTAAAAGCGAATTCCTTGCCATGATGAGTCATGAAATACGCACTCCCATGAATGGAGTGCTCGGATTGACGAGTCTTCTTGAAAAAACGGTTTTGAACAAAGAACAGAAGCAGTTCATTGAAAACATCAGGGTCAGCGGAGAAAGCCTAATGGTCATACTTAATGATATTCTGGATTATACGAAGATTGAATCAGGAAAGTTGAAGATCGAGTATAAATCCTTCGATATACACCAATTGGTCGAAGAATGTCTGGAACTTTTCATTCTACCCGTTTCTAAAAAGAAATTGGAATTGGTCTATCGAATTGATCCCACCGTGAAGAGGCATTTAATCGGCGATGCCTCTCAAATCCGTCAGATACTGGAAAATCTGTTATCCAATGCCGTGAAGTTCACCAATCAAGGTGAAATTGAGGTATCCATTTCTGAAGTTTTCGGGTCGAACCAGACTTTTCTCCAATGTGCGGTCAAAGATAGCGGAATGGGGATTTCAGCAGATAAGCTGCCGAAATTGTTTCAATCCTTCAGTCAGGTGGATAACTCTATAACCAGACGGTTTGGGGGTACCGGCCTGGGATTGGCGATCAGTCGCCGTTTGGCAGAACTCATGGGTGGGTCTATTTGGGTTGAAAGCAAACCAGGCAAAGGTTCTACCTTTTATTTTCGAATAATAGTCCAAACGGATTCCACCAGTGATTCTCCGAAATCCTCTGCCGATGATTTCAAAACGATTTCTGGAAAATGTCTTTTGTTTCTGGATGAACCCGGAGCGAATTCGACAGCACTGGAATCAATTCTGAAGGAATGGTCCATGGAACTAATTCATGCACCGGACACCCGGGAAGCCATTAGGATTCTGAATGGAACCCATAAGCCTGATTTCCTGATGGTGAATGACCGCAGTCGAAACGAAGGAGATCATTCTCAATTAATGGATCTACGGGCTCGTCTGAATTTGCCATTGATTCGATTTTCTTACCCAAACGATCAAGAAGGTTCTTTGAATAAAATGGATTCAGAGGGGATTCATTTTCTTCACAAACCATTAATATCAAGCAACTTGTTAAAAGTTCTGAAAACGGCATTAATACCGCCTGTGAAGAATAAGTCCGTCTTGACCGAAAATGACGATGGTCCGAATACCACCCGGGACATTTCGATCTTACTAGCTGAAGACAATACCGTGAACCAGATGGTTGTTCAGAGCATGCTTAAGAAAATGGGATGCCAAGCCCTTATTGCCAACAATGGAGAAGAGGCGGTTCGTGAGCTGATTCAGGAAATGACGGATGTCGTATTAATGGATATTCAAATGCCCAAAATGAATGGTTTCGAGGCAACTCAGATCATTCGCGCAAATTTCCCCAAAGAAAAGCAACCATGGATTATCGCCCTGACCGCCAATGCGATGAGTGGTGACAGGGAGCGATGCCTGAAAGCAGGTATGGATGATTTCATCAGTAAACCAGTTGAATTTAAAGATTTATTGAAAGCGCTGAACACCGCAAGTGAAAGGTCTCAGGATTCGCTCCGTTCAATGAAACAGCCTCAAATTCCGTCTCCGAACCGCGACAGAATACCCGAAAAACCTGTTTCCTGGAATCGAGATCGTTTGGAACAGTTTGAGAAAGAGGTCTGCCCTGGACAGCCTGAAGTAGTGAAGGCAGTTGTGCAGGAATACTTTCAGCAATCAATCATCCGCATGCAGGAGCTTGAAGGAGCTTTGGAGGATCAGGACTTGGAAAGTATCAAGACCGTTGCTCACAGTATGAAGGGAAGCAGTGGAAACCTGGGGTTTGAACGTATGGTATCCATCAGCACGACGATTGAAAACGAATCTAAGAACCATGAGGAAATCCTTAAACTGTTTAAGGATCTTGAATCGGAATTGAGCAAAGTGCGGGGACTGATATCCGAGGATGCCTATTATTCCGGAATGATAGGTTGAATCCAAGCTTGCTCGAACTCACCTCGTGCATAGGGATTTGTTTTCTTCCGGGATGAAGTGACAACCGCCCGAATATATATTTCGTCACCCTGAATCGGGTAAACTGCCTTCCACCCTTTGGTGGTAAGTAACACCTTACCGACTTCTGGAGGATATATCCGTGTAACCGGAAGCGCATTTCCCATCTCATCCAATACCGGTTTGCTTTCCTGAGGGTAGCCCTTCCGCGTTCCAATGAAACGCACGGTAAATGTTTCATCCTCATATCGAGATTGGATTGTGATGATCCATTTCTTTTCCTTCCGTTGAATATCTTCCAGTTCCACACCACTCGATGCGTAGAAATCCCCTTTTTTTATCGAGTTCACCACGTTTTCCGGAGTTAAGTGTCGGTTGCCGGATCGGACCATAATCCAACCTCGACCCAAATTGCTGTGTCCAAGGCCGGTTTGATGGTAGTCGTGCGAATCATCAGTGGCCAATCCGTACATTATCGGCATTCCTAAATGACCCAATCTACGTGTTAGCATGATATCCCACATACGCTCAGTGGACGCATGGTGGAGGTCACCGAAATTTCTGACGGCTGGATGTCCGTTGTAGACCTCGAAGAAATCTTCGCCACGAACCTGCAACATATCTTCTGCCGTCAGAGCCCACCCGAAATTGGGGTGATTGATGTGAGGCAGAATGGGGCGTCCAATCGCTTTTTCCTGATCTAGCATAGCCTGAATATTGTTCTGCATCACTTCCACAATGTTGTTGCCTCCCTGGGCCGGAATAAGGTTTTTCAGATTCGTGGCATTCATGTGGACGGGCGCACCCTCGAATGAATCCGTAATTTCCTCACCCCGAATCAATAGAAACTGGTTAGTTGCTTGTCCTGTATTTTGGATTCCACCCAACGGGGCCCGAAACGATGGATGTACTTTTCATAAGCATCCGCACCACCTTTCGTTCCGGCAACGGGAGTCCACCTTTTTCCTTCCGCGATCACGTTGTGCTCCGAGAACGCTAGAAACTGATACCCGTGTTTTTCGAACCAGTCGGCAATCATTTCCGGATAATCGTCTCCATCGCTCCAATGTGAGTGGGTATGAAGATTTCCTTTCCACCATCTGGTTGAGGAATCCTCGCCGGCCTCTGTAAAAAGGATTCCTGAAAGATGCAGAACAGCCAACCAAGAGCAAACTCCGGTCCATCGGAAAATGGGTGATGTAATTTTCATTCGTGTTAGGATACTCCAACAAAAAACCGGAGAAGTCTATTCTTCTCCGGTTTGAATTTCAGGTTCCTTTTATTGCTTCCAAAATTGATCAGGGTTGAGTGGACTTTTTCTTTCGCTTCCCCGATGCAGATAATACACGGTTTACCGCATTCAGGTAAGCTCGGGCGCTTGCCTCGATGATGTCCGTACTGGCACCTTTCCCGGCAATCAGCTCTCCATCCCCGAAATCAACCTTAACCGAAACTTCGCCTAAGGCATCCTTGCCTTGAGAAACGGAGCGGATTATGTATTCCTTTAATATGCCCCTTTTCTGGGTAAGACGATCGATAGCTTTCAAGGCAGCATCCACCGGACCG
>LWDU01000519.1_pt1 | contig 11414 bp, 5 predicted proteins | sample 727161 | NCBI WGS metagenome assembly LWDU01 (sample SAMN04566230, study PRJNA314399) | hydrothermal vent metagenome | isolation source: deep sea hydrothermal plume seawater | place: Mexico: Gulf of California, Guaymas Basin | collected 2004-07-11 | reverse complement strand
GTTTCTTCAATGACAAGCGGTGCAATATTCTTTCCGCCAGAGCTTACATAGATCTCCTTTTTGCGACCTGTTATACTAATATATCCATCCGAGTCAATCTTGCCCACATCACCGGTGTACAGCCAACCATCTATAATTGTTTCTGCTGTAGCGCTTGGATTATTGTAATAACCCTTCATGACGTGGTCACCACGAATTAGAATCTCGCCATCTTCCGCTATTTTCATTTCTGTACCAGGCATGGCTTTTCCAACTGATCCTATCTTATTATTTCCTTCATAATTTATGGAAGCACCGGCAGTATTTTCAGTCATACCATATCCTTCAAATAAGGGTATGCCCAAAAATTGAAAAAGAATGAGGATATCTGGGTTAATAGGTGCAGCGCCAGAAATTGCAAATCGAGTTTCAGAAAAACCTGTAGCCTCCTTGAGTTTTTTCTTAAAAATATTTGAAAGGCCCGGTATTTTTAAACCAATCTTTAGAATAGCTTTGCCGTCAATTGCTGCTTTTAAATTTGAATAGATCTTCTCATAAATTCGGGGTACACCAATAAAAAGATGTGGTTTTACTTCTTTGGCATAATCCACTACAAATAACGGACTATTAACGACATGAAGATGCATAGCTTTTCGAGTCCAATAATGATTATCTACCAATTGACCAAATACATGGGCCAATGGCAACCAGGACACATACCTCTCCCCCTGCTCAAATTGGAATGCGTCTTCAATAGAGTCCAGTTCGCAGTTCCAATTTTTATGAGTCAGTTCTACACCTTTTGGATTTCCGGTTGTTCCAGATGTATAGATTAGGCATGAAGTATCTTCCGGTCTAATTCCATCGACACGCTCAAGAACTTCTGACTCATTAATAGTTTCTCCTTTTGCAATAAATTCTTCCCATGAAATGGCTTTTTCATGATTTAATGTATCAATCCCATCCATCATAACAACGACATCAACTTGATTTAATTTATCAATGACATTGAGCAATCGGTGGTTCGGCATTTTTTCCACATCATCATTATCATTTGGATTATTTCCAACAAAAACAATTCTTGATTCTGAATTTCCGACTACCCATTCCACTTCTTCTGAAGAACAAGTATGATAGACGCCTACTCCAACAATATGTGACATTTGAGAAGCTAAGTAACATCCATACCATTCCTTCCTGTTATAGCTGTAAATACTAATTTTTTCATTAGGCCCTATGCCCAAGGATATCAAAGATTTTGAGATCTGCATGGTATAATCGAAAAATTCAGTCCAATTATCTGTTTTCCACTCTCCGTTTGCATCTTTGATAGATATAGCAGGTTCATTTGGGTACTGTTTTGCATTATTAATCAATAATTGAGGTGTGTTCATAATAGTTTCATTTTTATTTTGTTTAGGGCATCACGTTAATGGAGCCGTGATTAATGATTATGAATTTAGTCCAATTTCATTCATTTAACAATTCCATGGGCTTGACTCTCGATTATTTTGACTAATAATTTCCATTGTACCTTTTGAAGTAAATAACTAAAATAAAAAAGCCCCGCTATTGCGAGGCCTTTTTATTAAGATTTCAAATGGGATTTATTTTAGCAATACCATTTTCTTAGTTTGTCTGAACTCACCAGCCTGGATCATATAGATATACATCCCTGCAGAAACAGGCTCACCAAGGTTGTTGGTGGCGTCCCATTGAATAGAGCGGTAGCCTGCACTCTGGGTCGTACTCACTAGTGACTTGACCCGTCGTCCCATAACATCATATATAGTTATACTTACCATTGCATCTTCAGGCAGATCATATTTAATCTGCGTTGTTGGATTAAATGGATTAGGATAGTTCTGGTGTAATGCAAAAACAGTCGGCAGGGCTTCTCCATCCACCGATAGAACACCACTGGCATCCAGGGTAATACTCCAGACATCACTGGACAGGGTCGTATCCACCCCATCTGTAGCTAATACGGCCCAATCACCACTGATGCTGGTTAAGCCAATAAAAGCTAATAGATCTGCGATAGACTGGTAAGACATATTAAGCACCGTCTCACTCAATAGCGTATCAATCAAGACATCTGCACCATAGGGGCCGTTGTACAGCACAAATGAATAGCTTAAGTCATCGTTGTCTACATCCGAGCTTGGTTCCCAGCTTACTACAAGGTCAAGCTCCTGTATCAAATCAGTAGATGTAATGATAATCTGGGTGCTGTCTTCCGGACTTATGAGAGCAAAAACAGTTGGGGCATCATTCACAGCATTTACGATTAGTGTGAAAGATGTAGTGTCAGATAATTCACCATCTGTTACATAAACCATGAGTTCTACGGTCCCAAACCAGTTCTCAGTCAACGAAACACTTAAGGTATCATTTGAAACTGTAGCCATAACATCATCCGCAGATGACAGTGCACCATACGTAAGCATATCTGATGCATTCTCATCAGCCGCACTGAGAACGATCGAAAATGATTGATCTTCACCCATACTTTGGGCTTCAATCTCTGACATAACCGGAGCAAGATTTACATGTATGTAGCCTTCTACTGGATCTGATGCGGGTCCTGTATTCCCCACAAAGTCTGTTGCGTTCACTCTATAGTATAGGGCGGTAAACCACTCTGCTGTTGTATCTAAATAGGTGAGCTCGATACTGTAACCGATCAGGTTCTCTGCGCTCGTCTCAAACTCTGCTGACTCTGATCTATGGATACTGAAATAGTTTAAATCATCTGCTTGTATTAAGTCCCAGTTCAGTATGATACCGGTTCCAGTCTGTACAACAAGTAGTCCTGCCGGTGCTTCTGGAGCCAGGTCATCCGTGGAATAACCCACCATAGGCACAGAATGGAAAATACCTCCTGTCATAGATGCAACTACTTTGAACTCAGTCATACCATCACCATCAGATGTAGAGTCCATAACAGTGAGAGATTCAAAGGTATATGTGGGATCGCCAATGGCATCTACTGATGATAACGCTACCCATCCAGACGTATCAGAATCAAAATAATCCCATCTAAAAATACTATAAGATTGTCCTGTCTCTTCACCGTTATCAAAGAAGGAAGCATTAAAGCTGACATACACTCTTCCACCCTGGTCATCTGGGACATCCATAATAGAAGTGATCTCTGGGATGAAATTTTCAACATGCAGATGGAATGTATCTGTAACTGCTGTATCACCATCGCTTAGACTAAGCAGTAATGGAAAATCTCCCAATGTATCTGGCATACCGTGCAAAGAATTATTATCAATGCTGACCCATCTTGGGACTACGGCTCCATCTGAAAATGATACGGTTAGACTATCAAAGTCAATATCATCTACATGGATAGGAACGTGAAAGTCCAAGTTCAATCCAACGGATGCATGCATGTCTGCAGCGAAAAATGGAGCATCGTTTACTGGAGTTACAGTTACAGTATTTTCAGCACACACTTCATACTCACCATCATTCACACACAGTATCAGTGTACCCATTCCATTATAGTTATCATCTGGAACTAATACGGGATTGGATGAAGGATCTCCATCCCACTGAACATGGATCTGGTCGTTGTCGGTATATAGTTCAAAGCTTAAGTCTTCTATACTGTTATCTATATCCATAAGGATACCTGCTTCCATAAGCTCAGCCATAGACATAAGCTCAAAGGTCTGGTCTTCATCCATTACAATCGAATCTGGTACAAGCAGTACTGGTGCATCATTCTCAGCAAAAACGGTTACCATGACCGTATCAGACACAGAAGCACGCATGGGATTTGATGCGGTCACGATCATTTCTGTCTCGCCATTCGCATCAAATAATGTATAAAGGCTTAACATACTTCTATCAAGATTAACACCAATCACCGTCGTATCTGAAAGCTCAGTGCTAAAGGTCAATTCACCATCTATATCAGTAAATATCTCATCCAGATTCACTTCCCAGGGTTCCTGGGAGTCTTCATACATATAAATGTCTTCCAAATATCCATCTACAAATGGTTCATCATCAACGGGATTTACGGTTAATACTAAACTGGTATTGGATGATAAACCTTCGCCATCATCCACATATAAATTGACATCTGTTACACCATGCCAGTTCCCATCAGGTACCAGCATCAGGCTGTCACCACCGGCAAAAATATAGGCGTCAACATTATCAATAGGGTCTACACTGAGACTGAGATAATCACCATCCACATCAGTGGCTGAGAGTTCAAGAGAAAGGACGCTGTCTTCATCCATGGATGTATCTACTATTGCGGCTATCACTGGTGCATCATTGACCGGTTCAACATAAACATAAAAGTTTATTGTGTCTGCCGCACTTGATGTATCGGATACAATCGCAGTCACATAAGCATCACCATGCCAGTCTGGTTCCGGGAGTATAGTCATCATGGAATCATTAAATGATACCGTTACAGCGCTCGAATCCGAGTAGGCATTGTAGCTCAAAACATCATCATCAATATCCGTCACAAAGGACTCACTATAGAGATGCAGCGTATCATCTTCCATCATCACCAAAGGATCATTGAAATATGTTTCGAAATAGGGAGCATCATTAACAGGCAACACTGTAAGAGTAAAAGAGCCGGTATCTGCAGCAGAACCATCCATTTGAGAATAAACAACCAAGGTGATCAATGATGTACCATTCCAATCACCATCCGGGTAGATGTGCAGGTCTTCCATATCAGGTGAACCCCACTCTACGGTAATGCTGGATGTATCACTATATGCATAACCTTCGATCCAATAGCCCTGCTCAGATTCAGCATTGATTTGTAAATGAAGCTCACTATCTTCATTGATTGATGCGTTCGTGAGCACAGTGGTAATGATTGGCGGCAGCCATATATCTCCACACCCAACTCCATATGCGCCCATATCAGCCCAGTCTTCTCCTGTGCTCGCACTGGGTGAGTTCCCTGCAATATGGTAATTACCACTGTTAGCCTCACAGAATAATGGATCAGCGTCTATGTTGCCTTCGCCCCAATTGACTGAATCTGGATGAAACTCAAGAGAATCTAATTCATCTAAACCACCTTGAATATTGGAATAACTAATACTGATACCATGAGGCCCCGTACCCTGATTAGTTGTTACTTGCATTCCATTATTCGTTATAATGGTATTTGTAAAAACAGGATGGGACCAGGATGAATAAAGACCAATACCATAGGTATCATTGTTTACAATGGTAGCATGATTAAAAGTTGGATGTGAATATTCGATATGAATGCCATAGGATTCATTATCGCTTATTGTAACATGATTGAAAGAAACATCTGCACCTTGAAGTTTCACCCCGCCATCATCATTTGAATGTATGTGCACATTTGTGAGTTCGGCATCAGAACCTTCAATATACATTCCGCCACCGCCCCAGCCGCCAATATTATCCTTGATTATCACATCAGTAATCTTTGCATCAGAACCATTAAATAAATATATCCCACCACCACCATTTGTTGAACTATTACCAGTGATCAATAGGTTACTTAGCGTTGGGCTTGCATGTTGACAATTGATACCACCTCCTCTACTGGCAGGCCAAGGACCATTTGGTAGACCATTGGTAAGAGTAAACCCCCTCAGGTGTGCAGTATTATTTTCCCCATTATTAAAAATAACTACACTAGCAGAATCATTACCATCAATAATGGTAGTCTCTCTATCATCTCCTTGAACTAGAATATTCTTACCATTGTAGGTAATGTTCTCAACATAGGTGCCCGCCGCTACAGACACTGTGTCACCAGTGCTTGCTGCATTGATCCCGGTCTGGATCGTTGCGAACGGACTCTCCTGGGTACCTGCACCACCATCAGAACCGGTGGTGGCTACGTACCAGTCATCCCGGTCTTCAGAGCCGCAGATAACTGAAAAGGTCACACCTTCATCGATATTGCCATTTTCATAGGTCCAGTTTGCTGTGGCATAAGTGGGATGTAAGGTTTCAATGCAGGTAAGATTAGTGTTGTCCGCTTCAAAATTTGTCAGTTCTTCGGTGAGACCATTCTTCATATTTAAATATGATAAACCACTATTCCAATTACATCTCAACCAGGTTAACACTGTATTGCTGCTAACGTCCAAACTGTCTATTGCAGTACTTTGAACACCTAATGTAGTTAAATATATGTTATTACTAACATCAAGAGTACCCAAACCATTTTGGCTACAGTATAATGTTTCTAATTGTGAATTATTAATTACAACTAGATCGGTTAAATTATTCCAATCAACATTTAAATAGGTCAGCAATGGATTATTGTTCACATTCAGACTGCTTAGATCATTTCCATTGGCGTTCAAATAGGCTAATTCAGTATTGTTACTCAAATCTAAACTTTTCAACTGATTATTATTGCATGACAGGCTGTTTAAGGCTATAAATCCTTCAATCCCGGTCAGATCACTGATTGATTTACTTGAAACATTCAGAGTGGTAACAACACTAATGGTTTCCGTATTCACATAATTATCTATAACATCATCATAACCTAAATCAATTAAGGCCTGCTCGAAATTGTCATCCGGAACATAACTATACACAAGAGCATCTAGATCATCTGGTACTCCTGATGATTGTTCGTAATCGTTTCTCCCCCAAGCAACGACCGTTCCGTCTGACTTCAGTGCAATTGTGTGAGAACCTTTCATTCCGCCAGCTATTGCCACTACATTATCAAGACCTGCAGGTACATCCGTTTGACCATACTCATTACGGCCCCAAGTAACAACCGTCCCATCTGACTTTAGTGCAATACTGTGATAATTACCACATGCCACCGCAACCACATCCGAAAGGCCATCCGGTACATCTGTTTGACCGTAAGAATTACTACCCGCAGCAATAACGGTACCATCATTCTTTATCGCGATGTCAAAGCCTCGACCAGAAGCGATCGCCTCAGGCACAGGACGTATATCGGTAAAATCATTGGCACTTGAGACATTCCCCCAGTTTCGGCAGGTCCCATCAGAGAATAGTACGGTACTATGATTATCTCCTGCTGACATCCCAACTATAGTGCCGCTTAAATCGGATGGAACAGTTGCCTGGCCTGTATCATCTTTCCCCCACGCAAAAACCGTTCCATCTGACCTTAACGCAAGAAGATGGTTTGCACCACCAATAAGCATTCTAACATTATTCAGATTCTCTGGTACATTTTGAGGACCACCTTCACCAGATCCAATAAATCCTACGGTACCATCCGTATAGAGTATACCTGTACCATGGTAATTCCTTGCAATTGAGAATACATCGGAAAGATTATCTGCTGCACTATTATAATATCCCCATCCACTTAATGTTCTGTCTGAGTTAATTGCCATACTATAATAAATCCCACCTGCAATATTAAACTGGTTGCTCAGAATCTTATAACGCAGTGGAACATTGAGATTTCCTCTTTCTGCGCTGGATAAAACTACATAGTCATCATTACCATTAAAACCTTGTGGCTGGCTACCGCCATACGCATATAATGAACCATCTAAGAATACTGAAGCGGAATGCCTGCGACCTGCCATATTATTATCTAATATGAAAAATTCATTCTCATAGGGATCATAAATGCCGCAAAACTCAATATCCGAATAATCACCTATAACTGCTATCATTTCCCCATCGGTTGCGACAGAATGAGCCGAAATCCCAACAGACATATCTCCTACTGTTTCCCAAGTATTCTGTTCAATATCATAGGCGTTTATATGAGAAGAAACAGCACTTCCGTTATATCCACCTAATGTATATAATATTCCGTTAACTACTTGCCCATTTGTTTGCTTACCATCAGGCATATCAGCTAAACGTGTCCATGATTCATCTGTTGGATCAAATTGATAAAGGCGATTTGAGTATCCATCGTCATTGCTATTTCCACCAAATACATAGATCTTATCATTCCAGACAGCACTTCCGCCATTAACTACAGGGTATGGGTTTGATTCATTTTCAGATACATCCCCTGTGGAAACATTAATAACCTCTATAAGAGTAGTATCGGGATAGCCATTAAATAAATAAATATTGCCGTTAACATATTCAGCATTAGTGTACCGCCTTGGAATTAAACTTTCTATAAATATTTCCCATGTATCGGTGTCAGGATTATATCTTTCACCATTATTGGGCCAATCACTTGTAATATCTGCACCAGAAATCGCATATACAAACTCACCATCTGTTGTGTAACCTGATCCATAGCGTTCATGGTTCATATCAGCGATACCTACAAATTCAAAATCCTGCCCAAAAGATAAACCAATAGATAATAAGAAGAATAGTCGTTTCATTTTAGCCTCCAAATTGAACACAAATATAGCAATTAAAGCATCTCTGAATCACTAATATTAACTTATTGATGTAGATTTAGTGATAGTAATCACATTACTAATAAGCTATAACTGAGCGACAATCGCTTTTTGGAAAGGATAATCTAAATATATTGCTTTTTGATCTTGATCCATATTTGTTACAAATTTCATAAATTTGTTTGCAATAGCGTGAAAATTTAGCGCATGTTTTCCCAGGCTACTATTTGCCAATGAATTAACATTCTGTAATTTCAGTTTGCTCATTAAGAGTAACAGTTACATTTGCCGGTGTGGCGGAATTGGTAGACGCGACGGATTCAAAATCCGTTTCTCGCAAGGGAGTGGGGGTTCGAGCCCCTTCACCGGTACATTCAACTTCATTATTTATCCTATTTTTTCATATACAAAATATTTCTTGACTTGTATCAAATAAACCAATACTTTAAGAGTTGAAGGTGCTGGTTTGGTACCTTTGGTATGTGGAAGGGGTAGACGTTCACTGTCTCCGAGGGTCATGTGAACTCTGCCCCAATTTTTTTATATTATATAGTAAAGTAATTGATTAATAGTATTATTTAAATATAGTTATTATTGGATATATAATACATTAATAATTTATATAGTGTCAACTTATCTGCATCAGTATACGGGCATTTTTTCCAAAATAACGCGTGGTTATTTAAAGTAACGGATCAGCAATGAATCCAATATCTATTCTGGAAGTGTGTTTTTTCGTGTTTTATTTGAAGGCGACCAATGGTGCTGGATGGGATACCATGCAGCATACAAATGCGCTGAAATTCCATTAACTCTTTTTCACCGATGACAACAAGAGCCGATCCAAAAGATTCACCAAATAACAATTCTTCCTGTTTTAGTTTTCTTGAAATATGAATTTTAATTCCGTATTCGCAATTTAATTCCAAATACAGGCCTAAAAGCGCAGTAACCAAACCTCCTTTTGAAAATGTAATCACTTTTTTGATTACGCCGGTAGAAACTGCCTGAACTAAAGCTTGATTGATATTGTATTCTAATGTACTATCAAAAATGGGTTGATTTTGGTCATTCCTAAGTCCGGTTACTTCTTCATAAAGAGAATGACCAAGCTCACCTTTTATAGTTCCTAATACTGAAATAAAATCGCTTTCAGTTAGCACGAGTTCTTTTTGATGAATTTTTTCTCCAATGCCAATAACTTGATGATGATTTCGTTCCAAATTCTGGAGAAAGTGCGTTTGTGTTTGTTCTCTCAATCCAAAAGCATGGATTACGGATTGTTGTCCCGCGAAGAAAGCCAGGTCATCCACATTTGTGATTAGGCTTATAGAGTCAACATTTGAACCTTCTATAGCTAATTGTCGTACAATATCAGCAATAGATCGTGACCCATAGAATAATGCCTGATCATCTGGCTGATAGATATGCTTGGCAATTCATCCTTTAAATTATTAGGGAACCCTGCAGCAATCATTTTTTTTACAACATTGACCAAACTTACTTTTTTAGACCGTATCTTCCTTTCGGGCTGGATCTCATACTTGGCAGCGATGGAATCTTCATCTTTTCCATGAATGGATATTTGCGTGACGTCTCGGGGCCACTTTTTAGATTGTCCATCACCAAAATCTAAAACATGATTTGTGTCTGAATTAATTTTCCCTACTTTTTTATATTCATAACCAGCATCAATAAATATATCTTTTAATTTAAAATCGCTGACGCCTTTAGAAATTAAGATGCCATCACCTTTTTTATACTTTTGATCAAGTTTAATAGATGACGAAGATCTGAGCCGTGATTATTTTGGAGAGCAAACCCTGAAACAAAACTATCATATTCATTCAATATATTCACGATTCTTTTTTCGTGCATCAGCGTTGAGCCTGGCTTCGAAATTTTAACATACCCCACGTGATGACCAGTGCTTACATTTTTTGGATGGAGCTCATCCGGCATAATTGCAATCACAATGACCTTTCCACCATTATTTCTAGATGTATCAAAATTTGAATGATGAGTTATGACTGGCTTAAAAGAATCTGTCAAATTCTTTTCCTTAACATGAACATTCTTAAGGCAAACTTTTGATGGTTTAAAAAGCCATATGAAAGATATCTGAACCGGCCAACTTCCGTGCAAAGCACAATCTCTGAGTAAAAAGTTTTTTGAGCTCCAGTTTCCGTTTGGCTGCACATCTCTAATTTCAAAGTGAATGTTATTTTTAATCAGCCCAATTTGTTTCACGAAACGTGCTGGTAATAATTTTCGTTGCATTAATACTGGTTCAAGCACATCATGTAAAACAATAAGTTCTTTTTTGTTAGGTTTTCTCCCCAGGGAGCGATAGATAAACTCAATATCTAGTTTTGAAAATAATTTCATCTAATCATTCCAATCAATATTATTTATTGCCGGTTCTATTTCGTCCCAGACAAATCCTTTTCTTTTTAAAAGATTGACTAATCTTATTTTTTCTTTTGGAGTCCTTTTCCGCGTTTGCATCTTTTTGTCAATTATACTCTTTACCAAGTCTAGCGGTGGGTTTGAAATATAGAGTTTATCAATAATGGGGTTAAGGATATGATCTGGAATATTGTGTGGGTAAAATTTATTTCTGACTGCTATTTTTCCAGTCATTTTCTTTTCCACTAAATGGGTGGCATACATGTTAGCAAAATCTGAATCATTTATATAGCCCTTTGATTCGAATTCATCCAATAAGGATTCTATTACTTTTTGACCATGCCCCTTTTCTTTTAATCGCTGAGATAATTCTGAGCGACTTCGTTGGCGATAACTTAGTAAGATTAAAGCCTGGTCCCTTATTCGAGTTCTCGATTCCAAGGAATTTAGTATCTCAAGTTCCTTCGAATCTAACTTTTGGCCTACCTGAAGTGGCATAGAAAGAAAAACGTCTTCAGATAACCCGAAGACGTCTCCCGATTCTAAGGTAATAGTGAATCGATTCTTTCGCCGCTTTTGCGGCTCAATGGATTGAATCTTAATCCTCAGTTTCCACTGCCTCGTTATTCAAACCCATAAATGATTTTACTTTTTCAGTCACAGCATCCA
>LWDU01001204.1_pt1 | contig 11415 bp, 10 predicted proteins | sample 727161 | NCBI WGS metagenome assembly LWDU01 (sample SAMN04566230, study PRJNA314399) | hydrothermal vent metagenome | isolation source: deep sea hydrothermal plume seawater | place: Mexico: Gulf of California, Guaymas Basin | collected 2004-07-11 | reverse complement strand
GTCGGATGATTTCCTAGTCGTCAGATATAAAATTTTCGCCGATGGCAATAAATTTTTTATGCAACTTCTAAAGGACGGTGCTGTCGAAACAGCAATCGAGGCGGGTCGCTTAAAAGGTAAGATGAAGAGCGGAGACGCGTTTATCGACGAGTCATCAAAACGCACAGCAGCCTTTATACAAGCTCTATCAGATGACAATTTTAAAACCGAACCTCCTCTAATTAGATTGAAGAAATTCTAGTCACGCTTTTTCGTATTGTATGAGAATGTCCGCTTTTGGCTAAAAGCAGACATCAAGAGCGACTAAATTCATGTCCGCTTCACCCCCGAAAGCGGACATAAACGCGATTAGGTAAAAGAGTCTGCTTTTGACCCGAAGCGGACATTTGGCGCTGTCGAATAAGATTTCTCATTTCTTATTAAAATAGAATCTTATTAGTATTGAGTTAGTCCAGGCAAATCATTTACTAAAAGTAGCTACACCATTATATTCTCAATTGCTAAGAATTCATATCATTTGTATACTAAACAAAATAAAGAATTATCAATTAACTTACATCTCAGGGAGATCTAACATGTACAAGAAAGTTTTGTTGGCTGCGGCTGGCGTGATGATGCTTCAAATCGGCGCTGCAGAAGCTGCTGATCCGATCAAAGTTGCTTCGTTTGTTTCACCAAAAAGTTCGGGTGTAAGCAAAGTGATCAAACCATGGATGGCTCGCGTTAAAGCCGAAATCGGCAACAAAGTCGAATTGAAGGGTTATTGGGGCGGCTCACTCGGTAAAAGCCCAGTGAAACAATATGAATTGGTCAAAAATGGTGTGACGGATTTGGCATGGATTCTTCCAGGCTATACTTCTGGCCAATTTCCAGAATTGCAAATTTCGGAATTGCCGTTCCTATTAAACAATGGTTTGGAAGCTTCATTGACTATTCAGCGCTTGCATGAAGCAGGTTTCAATACTGGTTTTGACCACATCAAGCTCATTGGTGCCTGGGCGACGGAACCCAATGTGCTGTTCCTGAGAAAGCCTGTAAAATCAATTGCTGATCTTAAAAATCTGAAAATCAGAAATGCCGGTGCCGTCGGTGGCTATTGGCTCGGCCAAATCGGCGCCGTTCCACAAACCATGAGTGCACCAAAAATGACCATTGCTCTCAACCGTAAAACCATTGACGGTGCCCAGCAGGGTTGGACCGGCATGCGGACGTTTAAAGCTATGAGTCTGGTAACACATGTTTTGGATCTCCCATTGGGCGCAATTCCATTCTTTTTAGGCATGAATAAAAAGAAGTGGGATGGTTTACCAAAAGACGTTCAGGCCGCTTTCTTGAAAGCTGGTGGTGAGAAAATTTCTCGCGCTGGCGGAGCCGCTTATGGCAATGCCACAAAAAAAATAATAAGCTCGAATGCACAGGCTAAGAAACTCATAATTGTTAAGCCAAGCGGCGCTGAGTTCGAAAAAATGGTCAAGCAGGCTAGAAAGTCCGTTCATTCTTGGTGGATTAAAAAGACCAAAAATGGTCAGGCTGTCTACGACAAAACTTTAAAGATACTAGCTGACGTTCGTAAAAACGGTTAGTTGGTGATCTGATTACGATCTAACAGTGGATCAATTCGAAACTCAAAGCAGGCAACTTAGCGGCTATTTGCGTGTGGTCGCCTGCATTGGCTTTACCGGCCTTGTTCTCGTTGCATTGTTGACGATGGTGGATGGTATTGGCCGGTGGCTGACGCTGCCTCGTATTCCCGGCTTCGGCGATATTGCTCAAATTTCCTATGCAATCGTCATTGCATCTTGTTTTCCATCGCTGTTGATACGGGACCAAAATGTTGTGATCCGATTTTTAGGAAAGGCTATTAAGGGGCAGGTAAATTATTGCCTAGAGGTATTCGGCAATATTTTAACTTTGGCTTTTTTTGCCATTCTAGTCTGGCAGTTTTACTTCCTGACGCTTGACTTGCAGGTCAACAATCGTACCTCACCCACTTTGGAGTTCCCGATTGCCATCTGGTGGTGGATTATCTCCATCATCATGACGATAACAGTACCGGTTCAACTGCTTGTTGTGATTGATAGTATCTACAGCGCAATTTTCAATGTGCCGAGCCGGTTGCCTAAAGAAGATGCGGAGGGCGTCTAGATGGATCCGATTCTCATAGGCCTTCTCGGTCTCGGCGCGATGTTCATCCTTATCATCCTGCACGTGCCAATAGGCGTTGCCATGGGCATAACTGGCGTAACCTCCGTTGCCTTTATTATCGGCTGGGAACCAGCCTTGACGCTGCTTGGGACAGAACCTTCCGCCGCCATCGAAAATGAAGGTCTGGCGGTCGTAGCACTTTTCCTATTGATGGGGGCGTTTGCATCTGAAGCCGGCGTTTCGGCCGATATGTACCGGCTTGCCTATGCCATGATTGGTCATTTCCGCGGCGGCCTTGCCATGGCAACAATCGGCGGCTGCGCTGGATTTGGCGCCATTTGCGGCTCGTCTATCGCCACAACGGCGACGATGGCGAAAATCGCTTTGCCAGAAATGCTCCAGCGAAATTATCGGCAAACTTTAGCGAGTGGCTGTATTGCGGCCGGCGGCACGCTTGGCATGTTGATTCCACCCTCTGTCGTAATGATCATCTATGGAATTTTGACTGAGGAAAGTGTAATTGCCCTATTTGCAGCGGCTATTTTCCCGGGCATCATTGCGACTGTCCTTTATTGTTTTACCATCGGCATTTATGTGCGCCTCAAACCCGATGCCGGACCGGCAGGCGAGCGCATTCCCTGGAAAGAAAAATTATCCGTGCTGATTCAGTCTTGGCGTTTTTTGACGATTGCCATCGTTGTTTCCGGCGGCATTTATACAGGTATCTTCACGATCACTGAAGCCGCCTCCGTTGGTGCGAGCCTGGCCTTCATTTTTGCGATTTTTAACGGCATGAATATGAAAGGCTTTCTGGATTGCCTGACGTCGACGGCCTCCAACACGGGCATGATCTTTGTCATTATTATGGGTGCCCATATCTTCAGCTATTTCATCACACTCTCGGGCTTGCCCGATGCGTCAGTCGAATTTATCAAAGACCTAAACGCCTCGAACTTTGTTGTTCTGTTCATGATGATGATCATGTATCTGATCCTGGGCAGTATCTTCGATACCGTCGCAGCAATGGTGATTACACTTCCCTTCGTCTATCCTGTTATCATCGACATGGGCTATGATCCGATATGGTGGGGTGTGGTCAATGTCATGATCATGGAGATCGGCATGATCACGCCGCCAATTGGCATCAACGTGTTTGTGCTCAACGGTATGGCTAAAGAGTTGAATCTTAAAACCATTTACACCGGCATTTTTCCGTTTTTCATGACGGATCTCGTCCGCTTGTCGATCGTTCTTGCTTTCCCTGCCACAGCATTATGGCTCCCGAGAGCCTGGGGACTAATGTAAAACTTAAAGCGTTGAGGCAGTCAATGTGACTAAGAAAAGCTTAAACAATTGCACCGTCGCTGATGCCTATCTCGCTTTATTAGCAGATCGCGGCATCGACTATTTCTTTGCCAATGCGGGAACCGATTTCACGCCGATCATCGAAGCCTTTGCCAAAGCGGAAACGCTTGGCCTTGCCGTGCCGAAACCCATCGCGGTTCCCCATGAGAATGTCGCGATGGCATGCTCCACACCAATGTCGGCACCGCCAATGCGCTCTGCCAAATGCTCAACACAAATCGATTGAACCTGCCGATTATTGTGACCGCTGGGCGCTCGCCTCATGCCGAGGACGACATCAAAGGGGGGCGCAGCATTGATATCCATTGGACCCAAGAGATGTTTGATCAGGCTGGCATGGTCCGAGAAGCGGTCAAATGGGATTATGAATTACGCGATGCCAGCCAGCTTGAAGCGGTGGTTGATCGAGCTTTTAACATTGCCGAGGCTCTGCCCAAAGGCCCGGCGAGGTACTGGCACGGGAACTTGCAGATTTCCCCTTCGGACCTACCGACCACCATGCTATGGCTACCGCTCCTTACCCTGACTTGAAAGTGATCGATCAGCTGGCGGAAGCGATTGCAAAAGCAAAGCGCCCGATTCTCGTCACCAGTCAGTTGGGCAATCGCCCGGCCGCTGTTGATGCCGTTGCAAAATTCGCCGAGCGGTTTGCCATCCCGGTCTCCCAGTATCGGCCGCGTGTGATGAATATGCCCACTGACCATTTGATGCATTTAGGTTTCGACCCAGCGCCTTTCATTGCCAAGGCCGACCTCATTTTGGCGGTCGAATGTGAAGTGCCTTGGATACCACGTCTCAGAAAACCAAATGCGGATTGCATTGTTGCACAAATCGCCGCCGACCCGCTTTATGGGTTGGCTCCCCACCGCGGATTTAGAGCGGACTTTGCCATAACTGGGGCCGCAGATGCCAGCTTGAATGCCTTGATAAAAGCACTTGAGACTCGCAAAATTATTGCTGCAGGTGATCGCCGTGAACGTTTGCAAGATATTCGGACAGCACAACTGGAAGAAACGGCTAATCTTATTGAAAAAGCATCCATTGCAAGCCCGATATCTCAAGCTTGGCTGAGCAAATGCATCAACGATGTCATTGAAGAAGACACAATCGTCATCCGTGAAGCGGCCCTCGATTTGCGTTTCTTAGATCGCACGCAACCCAGCACATTATTTGGCGGCGCGAGCGGGCTCGGCTGGGGGCTCGGCGGCGCCATCGGTGCCAAGCTTGCAAGTCCAGCCAAATTGGTTGTCGCAACCGAGGGCGATGGCGCCTATATGTTCGGCAATCCGGTTTCAGCTCACTACATTGCCGCCGCACACGAGTTGCCATTCCTAACCGTTATCTTCAACAATCAGCGCTGGGAGTCAGTAGGCCGAGCGACCCGAGCAATGTATCCCGATGGCTACGCCGCCAAGAGTAACGCAGTGCCTTTAACTGACCTTCAACCATCACCAGATTTTGAAAAAGTTGTGGCTGCGTCAGATGGCTATGGCGAAAAAGTTGAAGACCCCGCCGAGCTAACAGCCGCGCTAGAACGCGCAATTAAAGAAGTTGCCGTCCACAAACGCCAAGCGGTGCTTAATGTTATGTGTGGAGATTAATCTTTAAGACCGTACAGTTTTACAACATTGTGGCGAAGAAGTTTGGCCAAGGGTTCCGGTCTAATTTCTAGATCGGCAATATCATCCATGGCGCGTTTGAAATCGATCACCGGAAAATCAGTGCCAAAAATCACTTTGTCCTGGCCATAAGTATTGATGTATTTGATAAAACTATCAGGCCAATATTTCGGCGCATGGGCATCGCAGCCGATATAAACATTCTTATGTTTCCAGGCCATAGCGATCATCTCATCATGCCATGGAATGCCAATATGAATACCGATGAGCTTTAGCTCGGGGAAATCACAGGCTACGGCATCCAAGGTAATCGGTTGCCCAACACTACGTTTAGGATTTTCCGGCGAATAAACCAAGGATTGGCCAACTTGCATTTGGATTGGAATATATAATTCAACGCATTTCGCATAAAACGGATAATATTTGGCGTGATCCGGCGCAAGTTCAAACCAATGGGGATAAAGATGCGCCCCGATGAAGCCGAGTTCTTTCACCGCATGCTCTAATGCACGCACGCCCTTCATCCCTTCAAAGGGATCAATTCCGGCTAACCCAAAAAAACGATCCGGATGTACGGCCACCGCATCGGCTACCAGCTTGTATGGCAAATGATACGTACCGGGCAGTCCCTCCCGGCCAATCTTGGCTGCTATTAAAAAGGCTTTTTCAATTCCGGCCTCATCCATCCGTCGCAGCATTTCCGCGTGAGAAATACCGCTAAAAGTCCCTTCATCAACGCCAATTTTATCGACATAAAATTCTTTCCGATCCGCTGGCCGGTAGCTCAGCGTCTCTTCAGTTTGAATATTGACGACGGCTCAAAAAGTGAAATTATGAGTGTCCACCATGCCATTCCTGATGACGTCCGGCAAGAAAACCTATACATCTAGGTAAGAATGTTCCAATTGATAAACTAATTGCAAAGAATGAATTTTGTTTGAAATCAAGAATATAGCACGTGCCTTAGATGAGAACGCCGTTCGCCGTGGTGATCATCCGGCTATTATCGAGGGCTCGAAAAAGATTAGCTACCGGGAATTGGACCCAATGGTACGGCGCATTGCCGGGCATCTTGCTGACCAAGGCATTGGTGAGGGATCCATTGTCGGTATTTGTTTGCCCGATAGCGCTGATCATTTAATGATTAATTATGCTGTGGCTCGATTAGGGGCGATTATTTTGCCGCTTGACTGGCGTTGGTCGGAAGTTGAAAAGGCCAATGTTGCCCGGTTTTTTAAAGTTGCCCTCATCGTCGGCTTGCCCGGAGCAGAGGTCCAAGATTTAAATTATATCGCTGTTGATAAGAGCTGGCAGGAAGCTGTTGAAATCCGGGCGAATGATGTGCCTTGTGCCGCTGGCGGGGATCGTCCCGTCGTTCTGTCTCTTTCATCTGGCACAACAGGTCGCCCCAAAGGCCCGATGCTAACGCACGCTCAATTTACAGCGCGCTTCGTCATGCAATGGGTGACACTTGGGTTTAATCAACATGATCGTTATCTCAGTGCAACGCCGATTTATTTTGGGGGTGGGCGAAGTTTTTCCATGGGCTGCTTGTTTAGTGGATCAACAGTTATCCTTTTTCCGCCACCCTATGAACCTGAAGATTTGGTCGCTGCCGTGGTGAAATTCGAAGCAACAACATTGTTGTTGGTGCCGACTTTGTTGCGCCGTCTGCTGGCTCTGCCCCGTGGCAACCGCCCGTTGCTGGCAGGGCTAAATCGCCTGATCTCAACAGGAGCAATATTACATCCCGATGAGCGAGATGCTGTTATGGCCAACCTTAATTCCAATTTTATAAATTATTATGGCTCTACCGAGGGCGGTGGCACATCGGTCTTGTTGCCCAAACATAATGGCAATGCGGCGAGATCGGTTGGCGAGCCAATTTATCAGACAGAAATTCAAATTGTTGGCGACACTGATCTGGAAATTCCAATTGGTGAGGCCGGGCATATTCGCTACCGGAGTCCCGGCGTCTCAGATAATTTTTACAACGATCCTGAAGCCAGTGCTGAGGCATTTCGAGATGGTTGGTTCTATCCCGGTGACATTGGTCGCATTGATGATGATGGTCTCCTCTACCTTATCGGGCGTGCCAAAGACGTTATCATCAGAGCCGGTGTAAACATTTATCCAGCCGAGATTGAACAGGTGCTAGTCACACACCCGGCTGTTGATGATGCCATAGCTGTAGCCTGGCCTCATCCAGAGCGTGGTGAGGATGTTGCTATATTTGTTGTTTCAAAGGCGCGTGTTGAAGAGAGCAAATTGCGTGACTATTGCCGAGAGAATATGGCCTCTTACAAAGTGCCTGCGGGAATATTTTTCATCGAAGAAATGCCGAAGACGGCTCTTGGAAAGGTCGTTAAAACTGACCTCATTACCCAACTGCCACGCCGTTAATATCATGTAATGGCTGCCGCCTGCCGCAAACCTTCAATCATCGAAGATTTCATCAAATAGGCTTTGCATTTAACCGGGTCATCGGCAATTGCCTTCATTTTGTCCAAGGAGCGCCGGCGTTTGGTTGGATCTTTTTCAGTCATACGTTTGCGGTTTTCGTCAGCTTGTTTGATGATCTGTTCTTCGGCGATCGGTTTACGTTGGCGGGAATAGAGATCAAACAGCGCAACATGATCGCCGCCTTGCCAGATCGCGTTTATTTTCTCGGTCAAATTATGCGCATCATGGAGCCCGCCATTCATGCCCATGCCCCCCGACGGGCTGTTTAGGTGAGCGGCGTCGCCAGCCAATACAATTCGGCCATGATCATATTTTGGTACAATGCGTTGATGCACCCGGTAGACCCGTTTGTCATAAATCTCAAACGGGCCGTCAATCGGGCAAATATCATGCAATTGGCGCTGAATATGCTCATCCGCCAGAGCCTCCTCAGGCTCCATGTCACCTGGGAAATAAAGACTTGCTCGCCATTGGTCCGGCAGTTGCAATAGGCTGAAATTGCCCTTTTCTTCCCAGCAATAACTGACGCTAGAAAGACCGTCGATATGTTCATGAAAGGGGAACGGCGTTGTGACGAGAACGGTTCGTTCCGGATACATCGACCCTTCAAATGTCAATTTGAGTTGCTCACGGATGGTACTTGTCCCCCCATCGGCAGCGATGAGATAGCGCCCGGAGAATTCATTTTCACCCGTGGCATCTTTAACTTTGAGGGTAACGCCCGCATCATCCTGCTCTGCTGATAAAAGCTCCGTGTTATAACGAATATCTGCCAATGGAATTTCTCGTAATTTTCGGTCCATGATCGCACAAATTTTGCTCTGCTCGAATTGCACTCGGTACGGATAGTCGGTCTCATCGGCGATCAGGCCTAAATCAAAAATAACTTTCTCTCCAGTGACATGATTTCTAATCTGCCACTCGGGTACTTTAATTCCGGTCTCTAAAATTTCTTTGGTAATGCCATAGGGTGCCATCATTTCCAGGGAAGGCGGATGGATCGTTGACGCGCGGATATCCTCGCTCACAGTCGGTGCTTTATCAATGAGCGTAAACGGAATACCAAACCCCGCCAATCTGGTTGCGGCAAAGAGGCCAACCGGGCCACCACCAACAATTAAAACTCGATCATTTAGGGAATTATCTGGCATTCAGGGCTTCCTTAAAACACGATTTGGAGAATTGTTTCATCGTCATTAAGTAGATATGTTATAGCATTAGATCAATAATATATATGATTGAGTAGAGAAAAATATGACCGAATTAGAATATGCTAAGCGCGGCCTCGTTGGCGTCTTAACACCTCAGGCTAACACCACCGTAGAACCTGAATTTACCGTCCTATGGCCGGCTGGCATTGCCATGCTGAATGCTAGGTTAACCAGCCCAAAAAAAACCATTGAGGAACGATTGGTTGACTATATGGCTCAGGCTGAAGACTCGTTGGATCAATTTGCCAATGCCCCAATTCAGGCCGTTGCGTTTGGCTGCACAGGCACGTCTTATTTGATAGGCCGGGAAAAGGAAGCGGAAGTTTGCGATCGAATTGAACAAAAGCGAGGTTACCCCTTTGTTACGGCGGCGCGTGCTGTCACGGATTCCTTCGCAGCTCTCGACGCGGAAAAAATTGGCCTCGTATCACCCTATCCCAGTTCCCTTACAGAAGTCAGCGTAGAATACTGGAAAAGCACGGGGCTGGATGTCGCCGAGGTCGCCAGCGCCTTTAACGACGATAGTGATTTCCACCCAATTTACAGTCTCAAAGCCGATAGTAGTTTCGATGCCCTAAACTCACTGGAAAATCGAGGCCTGGATGCAATCGTCATGCTCGGCACCGGCATGCCTACTCTCAAACCGATCCTAGACGTCGCCAATTGGAACGGTCCCCCCGTCACGTCGTGCATGCTCAGCCTTGCTTGGCGGACCGTGATGTTCATCGATGGCACGGCCCCGACCGCTGACAATATGCTGGACTGGAGCAGGGGTAAAGATTGGCGCAAGCGAATGCAGGTACATTATATTTAGCTAGGTGGAAGATTTTAGTTCTCATAAATACAGAATTTTTCAAACTAGTAAGATCGTATTATTAGATGAATATTAAAAACCCTTATGTCCGCTATTGGCTAATAGCAGACATTATAGGCACCTACAAAAAGAATCCGCTTTACCCCCGAAAGCGGACATAATCTTGGTAAGGCAAAAGAGTCTGCTTTTGACCCGAAGCGGACTCACTCAATAATTCCAAAAGCGTTAGAAACTGTAAAAGTTACGCATCGTTTAAGCCCCATGTTCCGGCATAACGTCCATTATTGAGCCGGGCCGGGCTTTAATCATATCCGTGAGTTCTTTTTGTAAAATCTTCTTACCTGGATCATCGAAGCGATTGATCATTTCGTCTGGATCATCGGCAAGATCATACATTTCACCGGCCCGTGATATTAATTCCAGTGTGAGTTTTGCAGTCTTAGTGCGGACTGTTCTGAGATTAAGCTCTACACCTGTACGACTGGGTTGCTGGTTCCATTCACTATAGGCGACATCTCGGCTCCCGTTTTCTCCTTCGATGAAATTGCGGATGGAAGTGCTTTGAATGTCAGCGGGAGAATCAATCCCCGCCCAATCGTAGAAAGACGCAGCCAAGTCGAGCGTCGAGATTGGCGCATCGATGGTTTTATTCTTATCAATACCAGGACCTCGCACGATAAATCCTAAGCGAAGCAGCCCTTCATAGGGCGTTGGTCCTTTAAGATACAATCCGTGATCTCCAAGCAAATCACCATGATCAGAAGTGAAAATAACAATCGTGTTTTCTGCCAATCCACTCTCTTTGAGTTTTTGCGATATCCTTCCGACACCTTGATCAATGAATGACAGCTCGCCGTAATAATTGGCGGTCATTTGGCGAAGTTGGCGATCAGTTTGAGGCTGTATCCTTGAATATTCTTTACGCAAAATGAGTTCATGCTCATGCTTTGCCTGTGGCTCGCTCTCTAACGACGCGCGGTGCCACCATGGACGTTGATCCAAATCACGTTGGTGGTGCTTGGCTATATCAACTTCATCTTCATGATGTAGCCTGCTCCAGGGTTCCGGACAATCGAACGGATGGTGTGGATCAGGGTAGGATGTCCAGAGGCAAAATGGTTCTTCATCATTGCAATTGTCTAAATAGTCGATGGTTCGATCGGTAACCCAAGTTGTGGAGTGCCATAACTCTGGCAGTTTCGAGAACCATGTTTGAGCGGCTTCTTGTTTCGGGCCAAAATCTTCCTGCCAGAGTTTCCAAGCTTCGCCTTCTTTGCCATGTCCCCAAAACCACCGCTCAAAATGGTGCCCGCGGGGTGGTTTTTCACATGGTAGCAAATCGTGCCAGTGACCCAAGATCATCATCTCAACATGCTGAAAACCCATATATGGGCCAGACCAATCTTGCGGAAAATTTGCCGATTCCTTGCGGCTTTCTGGCGCACCAAAAGGCGTTGCATTGGGGTTTTCGCCAAAATGTCCTTTGCCAATGAAAGCACTGCGATAACCATTTTTGGAAAGTGTTCCTGCCCAACCTTGCTCGCCGATCTTTGGATCGAGGCTTACATGGTTGTCATACACACCGTGGCTCAAGGGCAATAGACCTGTGAGAATTGACGCCCGAGCCGGCTGACAAACAACATTTGGTGTTATGCAATTTGAAAAACGCGTTCCTTCCGCTGCCATTCTATCCAGGTAAGGGGTTTTAATATTACGACCTTCAAAGCCATAGCAATCTGCACGATGTTGATCGGAAGTTATAAGGAGAATGTTAGGACGCATCAAAATCGACTTTCTG
>LWDU01040893.1_pt1 | contig 11417 bp, 18 predicted proteins | sample 727161 | NCBI WGS metagenome assembly LWDU01 (sample SAMN04566230, study PRJNA314399) | hydrothermal vent metagenome | isolation source: deep sea hydrothermal plume seawater | place: Mexico: Gulf of California, Guaymas Basin | collected 2004-07-11 | reverse complement strand
TCTAACCTTGCGGTTAATTCTTGAATACCAGTTCGTTGTCGTTGTAGCAGACCCATTGCCTTTACTTCGGCATCGATAACTCAGCTTCAGCATTTCTCTGTGCCGCAGACTTAATATCAGCCGCTAATACCACGGCTTCCTTGTCAGCAGGGATTGCAGTAATCTCTGGGTCAGCAGTCATACGAGCCACTTCTGCATTGTATATTTCATCCATTGCGATTCTTGCACGATTCTTGAGGGCATTGTCTGCCCACTCTTGAACGTCTAGTGCAACGTATTCCATTGCCTTTACTTCGGCATCGGTTAATTCGATTGTATATATTGTCATTATTTGTTTTCCTTTATTATTTGATTAGCCGATTAGGTGACCTGAGAATTGTGACCAAGCTGTGGTACCCGCAGTGCCATATGTATAAGTGGTAGCCGTAGAGCCTACTCCCACAGATTCGTTTGCTACCAAGTAAATATATGCTGTTCCAGATGCTCTATTGTAACTACCCCCTGAGGGAGCGGATGAGTGGAAGTACCCATTAGTGGAAGTACCATTCTTATAAAAAGTGAAATGAGAATAGGAGCCTGTTGACATGATCCCGGCAGTGAATAAGTACACCCCCGTAATAGGAGCAGTGAACAGACCACCAGACGAGAAGTGGTTGCCGATATTGGTATGTACAGTGTCCCATATGTCAATTCTGCCCTGAGAGTTCTTACCAGCACCAGCTGTGGAAGCACAAAAAGCTGGCTGATACGGCATCGTGACCCGACCTGCTGAGTCGATGCGCATGCGTTCAGCAGCGTTAACCCTGATAGCTAATGGCGTACTCGCCCCATTAGCCTGTAGTACAAATCCAGTACTGTCACTTGCGTACACACCACCATAAGTAGTACCATTCTTCTTTAATGCCAATTCACCACCAGAAGTTCCGTCAAAATGGACTTCACCCCAACCTGAACTATTGTAGACAGCCAACTTAACACCAGGACTACTAGTCCCTATGCCCACTTTTCCATCACTTTTCACCGTGACTTTCGTAGACCCATTGTTCTGTAGAATGATGTCCTTTCCAGCCCCATCCGCGTTAATCGTCAGGTGTTCTGATGAACTCTTTATAGTACTCACTTAGGATACCTCCCTTTAATTTCATTAATCGTATCCTGCCAAACCGTAGTCCCAGTTTCTAAGTCATCGAATCTGAGTTCGTCTTGGTTCAATTGGTCATACTCAGCTTTGCGGAGTCTTGCGTATTCTTGGCTGTCGTAGATGGCTTGGAGTCTGATGATTTCTGCTTGGATTTCTGCGTCTGTGGGTTGAGTTTGTTGGGTGTCGCGCCACTCTAGCTCACCATTCCTAAGTGTCCATTCAGTATTGGGCTTGAGAGATTCCAGCGCACTTCCTGCATCTATCCGGTTCATTGTGCTATCTCCAAAATAGTGAGAGTACATAGTGTTCGTTCATTACCACCACTGCTGTAGTTACACCACCCCCAAGTCCCACCACTGGTTGTGGTGCCCATAATATCCCAAGTTTGAGACGATGTAGACGTTACATCAACAAGGAAATTATAACTACAATTTGCAGCATAAGCCGCCATATTGGAGGTACCATGACCGTCTATGAATTTCACGAGTGTTGAATCTTTGTGAACCTCAAGCTCTATAGACTGACTTGTACTTGGAGCGTATAGTCCATTGAGGTCTACAAGAAATAATAATCTGTTGCTCGTAGAAGTAGGTGTTATCGTAACGCCAAGATTCATTGATACTGGTGTATAGCCTGATGCGGTAGTCCAAGTCGATTCTTCTGTACTAACAACCTGCAAAATCTTACCAGTTCCAGTCAGGCTTGACCCATCCCCATCAGTCATCAGAACTGTGCCTGTAGAATCAGGCAATGTAATCGTTCACGCCAGTACCCGAAGCATTTCCTTGAATCTTGATTTTACTCATTACGCAATCACCCACGTTGAGCCAGTAGGTATGGTGACGCTGATACCCGTGTTAATCGTTATCGGTGATGCTGAAATAGCGTTGTTGCCCGATGTGATTAAATAATCAGCAATTATAGTATTCGCCATTTCATAAAGTCCTTCTGTTGTAGAATTGCCGCCCCCGACTGCAACCCATGCGCTTCCGTCATATACTTCGGCTGATGAGTCAGTGGTGTTCCAGCGCAGATAGCCTGCCACTGGCGCGGCATCTTGTTGGGCAGTCGTGCCAGATGGCAGAATGGCTGAACCTGTATCGCTCGTTTTTTCAACAGGGTCAACACCGATAAAAGCATGATCGGTATCTAAGCTTCCCAATGTTATCCATGCAGAATTAGCCGTGCTCCGTTGTTTCATTAAGCTCGTTGCAGTATCAGCCCAGAGCATTGATGCATAAATAGTGACAGGCGCGGTGCTACCCTGATGCAACTGAACCAGAGCCGTCAGATTAGCATCATGCTCCGTTGCTGTTATCGGTGAGCCTTTGCCAGCTCTTGTTATTAATTCAGCCATCAGTTTTCCTTATCCGAAAGTAACATCCCAAGTGATTTTCAATGCATCGGATGCTGTTTTATTCACCGTGGAAAACGTCACATGGTTCAGCATCGTGCCGCTGGATGATGCATTAAACAGACCCGCCTCAACAATTGAACCAGTGCCTGTTCCTGCGGGAAAATCCCCGATATATTGCACGACATTATTCGTTGAGGTTTTGCTGGTTAAAATCACCCTGCCTAGCTCACTTCCCAGAGCCGCATCACCCACAACTTCTGTTGTGCTATCACTACCGATGCCCATGTGGCTAAAAGTTGTTCCGGCCCCTGTAATCAGCGTGGCAATTAAAGCTTTTCCGGTTGTTACAATGATATTGTCAGTCACTTCTTCATGAATAACTTTTCCGCCACGGATCAGCTCGATTTTAACTTTTCCTTTTATTTCCACTTTCTCATTCATTCGTTTTGCCTTTTTGAATTTTGTAATCCGCGAGGATTTGGGTAATTTGTTCTCTATATTCTAAGTAATCAGGATGCTGGTCATCAATAATGCCGAGGTTTATCAGTTTAAATTCCTCATCCACCGTGAATAAGCTCCTTATTTGTGACTCAGCCGCCATCAGTGCAAATTTTTTGACTTCTTCGGGCGTTGGATTTTTAATTCTCATTTTTTTATCGGCTCAATTGTGGGATGGCTTAAAAAAGTGCCGTCAAAATAACTACCTATTTGCACAATCCTACCGTCAATGGGGGTGATCTGCTCAGTCGTTGCGCCCTGTTTTAATATCACAAGCCCATCAGGTTCTGCCCAAATTGTATCACCCTCCAACATCTCAGAGGAATCATTAAAATATAATTCGCCTGTGTGATTTGCGTTGATAACCACGCGGAGTTCCAGCATATTTCCATCAAGCGACCCGTTTATTTTGACGATTAATAAATCAGCGGGACATTCCCAGAAATCTTGTATAAACCCTTTTTCAAAAGGCTCTCCGATTGTTTCTTCCTGTAACTCTTCAGCCATTATTCAAAAACTCCAATATTCACTAAATCAGTGCCAACGTATACGCCAGCCTCATAAACCGAATCCACTGCAACCGCTGTGGCTGTATCGGTGATTAATACAACATCAACCAAACTAACATCCCAGAATAAAATACCTGTGAATGATAGGTGGCTATCATCAATCGCGATGGAATCCGATAAATTGACGTTAAAGCCAAAATAAAAGCTTTCTGATAGTGAAAATGTGTCAGTTAGTTGAGTGACTGGCTGAACATCCACAGCTTCAGTGACTGATAGCGAGTCATATAATGACCGGAATTTTGTATTCACGTCATTTAGTGCAATCACAGGGGTTGCATCAGAGATAGATAGGCTGTCGGTTAAATCATCCCCCCGAAGGAAAAACCCATTGTCTGTGTGATTTTCTTTGATTGTTAGATGGATTAAATCAGGACTTTTATCAATCGCAGAGCCTAGCTCAAACGTCCTGCGCATAACAATGCCATTGTCCAGCAACCCATTGCTGTAGATGGGGGTTGGGGCATCAATCAAATCACCACATTCAATTGCCAGATTTTTCAAAACAGTCGAAACACCCACGGTATATTTCGAGGCGGAGTGTTTATCAAAAATGCGCTTTGCAACAAACTCGGCTGAAATCTGATCGCGAACCATCGGCAAATCGTAGTTGCTTTCCTTGGATTTACTACCTAAAGCTTGCTGTTGGGCTGGCTGAGTTGGTGAATAATAACGGCCTGTTCCGAATGACTCAATGTACTCATATCTCCGCGAATAATCCTTTTTCTGTGAATGGTCGTATCTCACCTCCACCTCTGTCGCTAAATCAGACGATGTTGATCGCGACAGCGTCATGGATTTCATGATTAAATCGGCTTGGGTGATGGCTGAGTCATTCACTAAATTATCACTATAATGCCGGATAAACGCATCACCGTTTCGCCAATTGATAATGCAGTTTGAATGATATAGCATCTCCCCGATAATATTCCGAAATCGATTAGGCTCAGTGATAGCAAAATCTAACGCCCGAAACCCACTGATATTGCCGATATTGATACCAGAAATCACAAATGGGTTAATTACAGAATTGGGCGATGGATTATCTGATGTGGTTGATTTTAAATTTAAGGCAGGATATTGACTGGATGCGACAGTGCTTGAAGCTGAGTTATAAACCTGAGAAAACTCAGCATCCATGCCAACTTCATCAATAAAATTAACCGCCATGCCGCCTTGATTAGCCGCATAGGTATTAATGAATTTTTTGATTTGATGGTGAGGAGTGACATATCCGGTTGAGCCATCACAGATGCCGATCACATCACAGCTAACTTTTGTGCCAACTAGAATATCAGCCGCTGAATTTCCTGTCCCGAGACGAACAGTCCCGATTTTAGCCGCTACACCTGCTTTTGTAGCTTGACCCAGCTTGAAAACCTCGGCTTTCTTGTATGGCTCAGGCGCAACATCTGGGTATTTTAATGATAATGATCCAGACCCGTCTCTACCCACAGATGCAACAGCCGTTGTAACACCGCCATCTGAGTCCAGCCGCGACCCTTTGAGCTTTAAATATCGAAATTCCGCTATGCCAAAGCCGCTAATATAATTGTATGTACCCCTCGCCACATAAGTCATCGTGACTTCTTTCGAGTCCGATGTGAACGTCATCGGTGATGCCACTTTTATATTCGGAACAGCAATCAATCCAGAGTGATAAAAAATGGTTGTTGAAAAATTGCCCGACTGGATTTCAATTCGGATATAGCCAGTACCGGCAATAAACCAACTCCAGTTCCATTCGATAGAATGTTCATAACCACCCAGTGTCTTTTTAGTATGAGCATGACCGCCATTCGGCTCATCAACATCAATGGTGTCATCAACATCAATTGTGTCATCAACATCAATTGTGTCGTCTATCGTTAAAGCACCCGCGCCTGATTTTGCTTGATTTCCCGCTTGTGTAGCGGCTAACAAATAAGCTTTCCCGTACGGCAGATTCCAATAGGAAACCGCCCAATGCTCCACCCCTCCCACAGGTGTTGAGTCAATAATAACCTCTGCGTTAGGCTGGGGGATGCCATCAATTTTGACATTAGTGATGGACTCAACGGGATGATCAGCGACTAGATACGCATAACCTTCGATGGGTTCTTGAATATAAATCGTATCACCCGCAGTGTGATCCGTTTTTAAGTTTGTTGATAAATTTATTTTCCAAAGATTTTCAACAGCATCAAATTCAATGCCGGTGATGTCTATTTCTTCGGTGAGTGTTATCCATGTGCCGCCAATCGCGGTGCAAGCTGATTCAGACTCATGTCCAGCCGCTAGATTGCAATAGCCGACAACACTGCCATGCACATTGCTATATGTGGTGATTATTAATTGACCGGAAACAACCCCACTCATCGCATCAATCCACCAGCCGATGTCGTCAGATACATGAATATAATTATTACCCGCCATGAATAATACGGGTGGCTCTTTGCCCTTTATAGCAGATTGACTCCATGAATCGCCCAGCGCATTTAATGCCAGCGTTGTACCAAATCCACTACCAACTGGCCTACACTCAAGGTCTGCAACTCTGCCCATAATGATAGGCTTAGTGTCACCAATTGCATCAGGATCAGCTTGTGGGAAATGTTCGCGCTTGATTAAAAACGGTAGTTGCCGGTCATAACTGTAAACAATGTCTTCCAGCGAGAAAGAAACAGAATCTTCTGTAATCTCGATGCCACCATCCACCGTCCCTTTGAAAATGATCTCAGCATCTGTGACTGCACCACTGCCTTGAGCGGTTTCAAACCCTAGATAAACGGTGCATTTCATCCCCGCTTGAATCACACCTGAAAGATTTGTGGGTGAATTAGAAACTTGAAGCCCCATTGAGCTTAGAACTTGATATGTGCCATCCAATTCCTGCTCAATCGGTGAGGTATTCACCAGCCTCGCCTCATAGCTTTGGCTGGAATATGTGATTGCCCGTTCCGACCAGAAAAAGTTAGTCGTGACTAAAGCGCCAACATAAGTTGTTAATTCGTATTTGCAGAAAATAACCGGCAAATAGCTATTATCTGCCAGCTTTGATGTGAACCCCGCGCTGAAACTTCTCATACCGTTTGAATCAGATTAAATGTCGCACGATAAAACCGATCTTTAAAAATCTCAGCTATCCTTAATTTGTCTTCAAAGCGCACAATATGTTCATCCGAATAAGGGTCAGTATATTCAAAGGTTTTTTCAGAGCCATTCACTGTCGAATCATAAAATGACTCAAGTGCATCCCGCTCTGCTTCTGAATTTAGAACAACGGTTATTTTATACCGATAATTTGTGACGCTTCGCGAATAAACATAAAACGAACCATCTTCCATTTGCACTGACGAATTGTGTTTAATGACTTCGCGTTCATAAGGTGATTCAGGGTTATTGCTAAAAGTGATTGCTGTCGTTGAACCGGATATTGTGGGAAAATTAAATATCATCTCCGACCCCCTGACAGGTTGCCATGACCGCCAGCACTACGGCTTTTTGATACATTAATGGCATTTCTGCCTGATCTCGATCCACCATCACCCCTAGATGCCAATGCATTATTAATACCGTGAGCGGTTGCCGCTGTGAATATATTAGTTACATTAGTGACATTTCCAACGCTTGGCGTTATAACCCCTGATGTGGTGGGGGTGAACATTTCCGCGCCCTGTTCTCCGACCATGTAAGGCTGATTAGCATCAACACCACCGCCAGAAGCTCTGCTCCCCTTTTTTTTGCTACTCCAGTTTCCCCAGTTTTTGGACTTTTCTTGAGCTGCGCTAACTTTCAGATTTTGCAATTGAATAGCCTCGGGGCTTAATCCTCGCGGTTCAGAAGCAACTCGCGTTTTTTGGCGCGTCTCCTCCGTCTCCTCCGTCTCCTCACTATCACCACCACCCTCTTTTTCTGGCGACTTCACTTCTGGGGGTTTCACTTTTGGGGGTTTCCAGCCTGATATTTTCTTTAAAAAATTCCAGAGCATTTTTGCCCATTTTATGCCATTTTGGAATTTATTTACCAACCCTTTTAACACCCAATGAACCACCTTTCCAACGTCTAAGCAAACAGCCTTGATTAACACCAAGGTATCATTAAGATGACCAAAGAAATCAACTACAGTGGTAATACTATCCTGCATATTTTTGAAGGTTTTGTCTTGTTCAGTATCAATACCCGTCAAAGTTTTCAGTGTTGTAGCTTCCATCAAGCCAAGCGCAGTCATAACAGTATAAATAGCATCTTGAGTCGCCTTCCCCCAACTCTTCCCCGCTTCGACTGCATCGGTCATATCTTGAGTGAATTTACTAAACTTTTTCCCGAGCAATTCAAAATCTTTTGTAAAACTGCCAATAAATTCAGATAAAAACGTCAGGACTTTACCTATTCCATCTGCTAAACCATTCGCCCAGTTTTCCAAAGTGCCATCTTTATTCCATTCCTTGAGCTTATCAAGCACACTTGTCAATTTTTCTTTAATTATTGGTAGTAGTTTTTCAGCCACTAGATTTTTAAAGTTTGTCCATGAGTCGCCCAGATTCGACAACATTCCGTTCATGGTTTTGGAGCGCTCTTCCATCGCTCCCGCATACCGTTCGTTCCATATTGCAAGCAAAGTGGAGGTAATCATTTTTCTGTTATTGCGGTCAATAACTTTGATTTGTTGCTTGCCGATCTTATCTGTGAAGGATAATGCTGTTTGACCGACATCCTTCATGGTTGCGCCCATAGCCTTTGCATTAGACTTTGTTATCTGAACAGCCTTAATACCAAATTCTTTAAGTCTTTCAAACTCGCCTGTTTGAGCATCAGCCAATGCTTCAACAGCCATATTTATGTCTTTGCCCATACCAGCGGCAGTATCGCCCAAAGTCCTCATGACTTTCGTGCCGTCTATACCATACGCGGACAATTTCACGAAAGAGGCTGTTAATTGATCCACATTGAATGGCGTTTCTTTAGCGAATTTCTTGACCCACGCAAACGCTTTGTTAGCTTTTTCCTGAGTACCTAGAACAACTTTTAATGTCGCTTTGTAGTCTTCAAACGCCCCGCCAGTTTTTAGGATGGATTTTGTTAAACCAACAAATCCAGCAACCCCACTTAGGGACAATATTGCGGTCTTGAGGTTAAAAACAGAATCTTTTACTTTGCCGAAAACATTACTTAACAACCTGCCTGATTTTTTAGCAACAGAGTTTAATGCTTTTAATGTCTTTGAAACCCCGCGCAGGGTTTTTGTCGCTTTGTCTTTTGCGCTAATCAGTATTTCGAGTCGTGAAGCCACTTATTTCCTCCATTATTAGCACTAACCTATGAGGCTGGTCTGCCCATGTGCCAGCGTTTGGGTAATGCCCATGTTCCCAATAATTATAAATTCTAAAATAACTACCCATTTCTGCCGCATCAATTACTGGGCATCGTGTAGCATATCCATTGACACCATGAGCCATCACAATTGTTCCAGATTTTAGGCTACAACCACGAACTTCCTTGTCGTGATCGGAGCAAGATGCGCAACTGTACTGCAAAGACTGCTGAATCACCGCACCTGTTATTTTTTTTTATCGTCATCTCCGAACCCATTTAGGGTCAAAACGATATTTCCAAGCTCTTCCACTACGCCAAGCCTTGCCAGTTTATCCATTGTTGAGTTGGATAACCGACCCCGCTCTATTTTTAGATCAAACGGCAGATTCTCAACACTTTTCAACCCATACCTCAAAGCATCAGCGGCAAGCCCAAATAAATTGGTTTTTATTTCCTCACCGTTATCACCCAGCTCAAAAGTTATATGCTTATCTTTAATCCCCGTGAAGGTCATATAGGAGATAACACCTAAATTGAATATGGATGGCTGTTCATCTTTGATAAATACAAGGTGCTTCATATCGTGTGAACCCTTGTATTCCTCAATGTCCGACATTTCGCTATCAATAGCCGGATCATCAATACTGGCAACACCTAAAAGCTCAGTTTTATCTAATGCTTTAAATGCCATTAAGTAATCGTCCCAACGGTACAAGCATCATCACCAGTGCCTGAAAAACTAAAGCCCAGCAAACCCTCTGCGCTGGCTTCAATGCTGATATTATCTAGCGTAATAACACCGGAATACTTAGTATCACCTGATGCATCACCTTCAGTTCTACATTCTATAGTGTATTTGCTATCACCGGTCACAACATCTGTAATAATTGCAGTCTGAGTCGCATCGTTTGGATCATGCATCCCACTTGCTTCCACTGACCAGTTCCGAACTGTTGGGGTTGTCTGCACCCACTCTTTCCCGAACGGGCTGTGTTGTTCGTTTGACCGGCCTAGCGTCAATGAAAAACTGGTTAACTCTCCGACTAACGCGCCAGCCGAATCTCTAATTGAGCCTTTATGCCCTTGTATTACTGCCATTTCATTTCACCTTTTTCGATTTTGGTTTAGTTTCTTTGACTTCCTGCCAGCCTTGCGCCTTCATCCTCTGAACGCCATGCTCATCAACATTGATAATAATGCCTTTCTTGCCTATTCTCATCCTCACGGATTTCCCCTTAAATAATGATACTCAATTTCCACTGACATGACTATTCCACCCACTGGGTCAATAGCACCCTCATCCGTGGAAACGCTAGTTACTTTTGTTTCAATAGCATAACCACCCCGAGTGACATCATTGAATAAAGCAATCTCAATAGACTCTATTAATTCATTTCTGTCTGAATCGATGGTTGAGCTTTTTACAAAACCAATGATGGTATAGCTGATAATGCCTTTTATCTTTGATGAAGAACCGACAGTAATTGTGCTTTTTGATTCTTCGCCCGATTGAATCCAAGCCGCTGGAAATTGCGCATTGCTCAACCGTTCAAAATCAAAACTATCCCGCTCCACTTTTATCAGCGTCACAGGCGTTGTCATGTTGGTTAATGTAGTCAGCAGATTACTTGCAATTGATTCTCTTATGCTCATAAATGTTGCCTAAAAAATAAAACCAATTTATTCCTTTCTTTATCCGACCTGCTACTTTCATTTTTTCAGCAGTCGAATCTGAAGAAATAACCGCATATTTTGTTGTTAACTTTGTCACATTGATTGAACCGATCATGTCTCCGCTTCTTGTTAAATCAACAAAAACAGTTTGGGCTTCAGGGGGTGTTGTCTTCCTGATCCATGCATATCGTTTTGAATATGGCTTAAACTTACCATCTAGCCCAAAACCTTTAATGGTTCGGTCTAAAATGACAGTGATTGCTAAATCGGCAGTTTCACCTAGCGCATTTTTTACATCTTCTGGAAAGTCATTAATAAACTTCTTTAGCTGTGCATCAACATCAGAAGAGTCAATTCTAGCGGCGATCATCTTGTCAATCGTCCATCTGTCTCGGGTGAGCTGATAGCAACTTTCTCAGTGTCATCCACCGTTGAATCACCATCTGCATCATACTCAATACCGTCTCTCAATATTTGATCGAACTCTTCATCATATCTTGCACGATAGAATTTAATCATCTCCAAGAACCGGTCACCATCGCTCCATGTTGTGAGTTTTGGCAAAGCATATTTCCATAGAGTTAGAAAGGCTGAACACCTAGTGAATTGAGATTGGGTCAACTTGCTTGCGTCCAGCTCACCAGTTTTCCCCGTCCTATTCCACCAAGTATTCCGCAGTTCTCGCTCGATGTCCGCTTGGCTCTTTGCGTGTTCTGATGTGAACGCAGAGATGCCAAGTGACAAGATGTCAGGCTGAAGCGCAATTAAGTCGCTGTCTTGTGACATCGCCATTACTACAATCCAGCGTCAAAATATAACTCAACACCTTTGCTGTCTTGCAATTCGCCAACACCATAAGCGGCAGTAGCATTAAGCTCCCAGCCTC
>LWDU01033740.1_pt1 | contig 11417 bp, 17 predicted proteins | sample 727161 | NCBI WGS metagenome assembly LWDU01 (sample SAMN04566230, study PRJNA314399) | hydrothermal vent metagenome | isolation source: deep sea hydrothermal plume seawater | place: Mexico: Gulf of California, Guaymas Basin | collected 2004-07-11 | reverse complement strand
TAAAGAGAATTTGAATATTTATTTAAATCATAAGAGGAAATAGGTTTGCGCTTTTTACCAGAAATACCAAATGGAAATTTAATATTACCTCTCAAAATGGAAAGAAAGTCTGACATCAAAGCTGAAGAAGTCGCTCCAGGACCCGCACCTTCTCCTTGTAAAACGCTTTCTCCAACCGGCTCCCCGTGTAAAATAACAGCGTTCATAACGCCTGAAACATTTGCAATATAAGAATATTTTTTCACAAGACACGGATGAACTCTTTCAAAAAGTTTATCATTTATTAATTCTGTAATGCCTAGCAACTTAATTCTAAAATTTAACTGATCTGCAATTTCAATATCTTTAAATTCAATATTTTCTATTCCTTCCATTAAGCATTTTTGTTTGGATATATTTTTGTTAAAAGATAAAGATGATAATATTCTAATCTTTGCTAGAGCATCAAAGCCATTTAAATCAAGTTTAGGATTACCTGGCTCAGCATATCCAAATTTTTGTGCTCTTTTCAAAACATTTGAAAATGATTCTTTTGAAATTTCCATTTCAGACAAAATATAATTGCAAGTTCCATTTAATATTCCATAAACTTTATTAATTTTGTTAGTTGCCAAACCTTCTTTTATAGTTCTTAAAATTGGTATACCACCTGCAACAGAAGCTCCGAATTCTAAATTAACTTTATTTTTTTCTGCCAATTTTGCTAAGTAATCCCCATGTTTGGATATCAAAGCTTTATTTGGTGTTATCACATGAATTTTGTTTTTTAGAGCTGTTTCAACTATTTTTTTTGAAATTCCATCAGATAAACCGATGCATTCAAATAAAATATCAATTTTTTTTTGCTTAAATATGTTTAAAGGATTTTTATAAAATATTTTTTTATTTATTCTAAATTTTCTTTTTTTATTAATATTTCTAGCTGAGATAGCTACAATATTAATTTTTTTTCCAGTCTTTAGTTCAATGTCATTCTTTTTTTTATTTAATTCATTCATTAAATAATTACCTATCTGACCTAAACCAACTAATGCTATATTAATTTTTTTCATTTTTACTTGTTTATATCTGGAAATTTACTATTTTTACCATAATCAACAATTAATGATTTGTATTCTTGATAAGACAAATTATTGTTTATATTGCTAAATTTTGAATGTGCTAATTGAGCACTCTGGATATTTAAATTCTTGCTTTCATTATAAGAAGTGCAAGAAAATAATAAAACAAATGATAAGATTGCAAAAATTATATTTTTCATACTAATCCTTTTTTTTCATTATAGCCAAAATAATAGTTTAAATTTTGAACTGCCTGCCCTGCTCCTCCTTTTATCAGATTATCTATTGCTGACAAAATTATTAATTTATTTCTAAACTTTGATTTACATACAGATACATGGCAATAATTTGTATTAATTACATCGTTTGTACTTATGTGAGAATTAATTGGTAGAATCTTTACAAAAGTATCTTTTTTATAAAAGCTTTTTAATTTGGAATTTACATGTTTTATAGTAATACCATTTTTAACATCTAAATAAATTGTACTTAATATTCCTCTAAACATCGGACTTAAATGAGGAGTAAAAGTAAATTTAATATTTTTTTTAGAATGATTATTTAATTCTTGTTGAATTTCTGAGTTGTGTCTATGAAAGCCAACACCGTATGCACTTAATGATTCATATAAATTTTTATTAGCGTATTTCTTATGCACACTTCTACCAGCTCCAGAATAACCTGACTTTGAATCAATTATAATATTATTTAATTTAATTAGATTCGGTTTTATAAGAGGAAGCAGTGGAAGTAATATTGATGTAGGATAACAGCCAGGACAAGATATTATTTTATAGTTTTTTAATTTTTTTTTTGAAATCTCAGGTAGCGCGTAAATACTATTTTTTATATTATTTTTTGAACTGTGCTTAATTTTATACCACTTTAAATATTCTTTTGCAGATTTAAGTCTAAAATCCGCCGATAAATCAATTAAGATATTTTTTTTTAATAAATTATTTGATATCTTTTGTGCCTCACCATTAGGTAAAGCAGTAAAAACTAAATCAACATCATTTAATAAGTTATTATTAAATTCAATTATTTTTGGTAATTTTTTATTTTTTATACTTTTGTCAAAATAAGAAATTGATTTACCTTTAGATGTGTTACCACATAAATATTTAATATTTATATTTGGATGTTTTATTAGCAATTTAACTAATTGAATTCCAATATATCCATTTGATCCAGCGATTAAAGCATCTAGCTTAGGCATAATTTAGTATAACAGTTGAGGTTAAAAAAGAAATTATCTTTTAGAAAATTGGAAACTTCTTCTAGCTTTTCTACGACCATATTTCTTTCTTTCAACTGATCTAGAATCTCTAGTGGTTAGCTTTTCTTTTTTTAAGGTTGCTTTTAGCTCTGGGTCAAACATTAACAATGCTTTAGAAATACCGTGAACCATGGCTCCTACTTGGCCAGTTAAACCTCCGCCTTTTACATTGCATCTTACATCGTAATTTGTAGGTTGGCTTATAATTTCAAAAGGTCTAAGTAATTGCATTTTATGATTTTCTCTTTTAAAATAATCTTCGTAGTTTTTCCCATTAACATAAATTTTTCCAGAACCTTTTTTTAACCATATTTTAGCAATTGAAGTTTTTCTTCCTCCAGTAGCATATTTGCTATCTTTAAAATCTAATTTTATTTTTTTTGGTTTTTTAGGTGATGCTTCCATATTAAATTCTAGCTATATTTTTACTGTTTAATTTAGATAAATCTATTACTTTGGGATTTTGCACTGAATGAGGATGTTCAGATCCAGTGTAAATTTTTAATTTTGTTAATTGTTTTCTTCCAAGTACTCCTCCTGGCAACATTCTTTTTACAGCAAGTCTTAGGACTTCACCTGGTTTTTTTTTATAAAGTTTTTCGGGAGTTGTTTCTTTTATCCCGCCAGGATATCCAGTATGCCTGTAATATTTTTTATTTTTAAATTTTTTTCCAGTAAATTTAATTTGTTCAATATTTTTAACTACTACAAAATCACCATGATCCATATGAGGAGTGTAAGTATTTTTATTTTTTCCTCTAATTATTTTTGATATAATTGCTGCTAATCTGCCGACTACTGCATTTTTAGCATCAATTTCATACCAATCGCTTTTTATCTCGCTATTTTTGACAAATTTTGTCATGGATGCGGGATTAATACTTATAAAAGCTAATGTTGTCAAATTATATTAATATTGATAATAATTGAAAACATTTAACTACTGTTAAACTGAATAATTTTACTAAAATAAAATAGAAATAATGAGGAAAATTAATGAGTGATAAAGAGAAAAAAGGAATGAGCCCTAAAACATATAAATTTGATACTCTAAGTTTACATGCTGGATATCAACCACACAAAAATGCTGGATCTAGACAGGTTCCTATATATCAAACAACGTCATATCTCTTTGATGATGTAGATCATGCAGCTGCTCTTTTTAATCTTGAAAGAGGTGGGCATATATATAGTAGAATTTCAAATCCAACAGTTGGTGTTCTAGAAGAAAGAGTAGCTTCTCTTGAAGGTGGAACTGCAGCTTTAGCAACATCCTCTGGTATGAGTGCAATATTTTTAGCCGTAATGACTTTGTGTGAAGCAGGTGATCACTTGGTTGTTTCCTCTCAACTATATGGTGGTACTGTAAATTTATTTAGATTAACACTTCCAAAATTTGGAATTAAAACAACTTTTGTTAAACCTAGGGATACTGAAGGGTTTAAGAAAGCTATTCAAAAAAATACAAAAGTAATATTTGGTGAACTCGTAGGTAATCCAGGAAATGAGTTGATGAACATGCCTAAAATTGCAAAAATAGCTCATGAAGCAGGAATTCCATTAATTATTGATGCAACTTACCAAACTCCATATTTATGCAAACCTTTTGTACATGGTGCTGATATTGTTGTTCATTCATTAACTAAATGGATGGCAGGACATGGGTCATCCATGGCTGGCATTATCGTTGAAAGTGGAAAATTTGATTGGATGCAAAATGATAAATTTCCAACAATGACAGCTCCTTATGAAGGATATCATGGTTTATCATTTGCTGAAGAATTTGGCCCAACAGCCTTTATAATGAAAGCAAGAGCAGAAGGCATGAGAGATTTTGGTCCTTGTTTAAGTCCACAAAATGCATGGAATGTATTGCAAGGTATTGAAACTTTATCAGTTAGAATGAAAAAGCATTGTTCAAATGCTGAAAAAATGGTTACGTATTTATTAGAACATGAAAGTGTTGCTTGGGTGTCTCACCCAAGTGTACCTGATCATCCTGACCATGAATTAGCAAAAAAACTTTTACCTAACGGACGTGGCTCAATGATAGCTTTTGGTATTAAAGGTGGAAAAGATGCAGCAGTAGCATTTATTAATAATGTTAAACTATCCTCCCACCTTGCTAATGTTGGGGATACAAGAACTTTAGTTATTCATCCTGCTTCAGGTACACATTCACAAATGGATGAAGCAACTTTAAAATTTGCTGGTTTGTCTCATGACATGATTAGATTATCTGTCGGTATTGAAGATATAGATGATATCAAAAATGACTTTGAAATTGGTTTTAGAGCTGCAAAGAAACCAAGACTTGCCTCTAATCAATGAGGTTTAAAGTAAATGATCAAGAAATCTACGCCTCTACTGGTGGTCGTCCATTCGATAAAAACAAACCATTAATTATTTTTGTTCATGGCAGCGGTTTAACTCATATGACATGGGTTCTTCAAGCAAGGTATTTTGCTTTTCATGGTTACAGCGTTTTAGCTTTAGATATGCCTGGTCATGGTCTTTCTGGAGGTAAAAGTTTAAAATCAATTGAAGACATGGCTGATTGGGTAAGTAGCGTGATAGATTCCGTTGGTTACAAAGAAGCATCATTAGTAGGACATTCTCAAGGATGTTTAGTTACGATTGAATGTACATCTAGATATCCAAATAAAATTAAAACATTAAGTTTAATGGGAGGAGCTGGAGCAATACCTATGAACACTGAGCTATTGGCACTAGCAGAAAATAATGATCCAAAAGCAGTTGAATTAATGATGGATTGGGCACATGGTCCTGCAGGTCATTTTGGTGGTCACCCCGTTCCTGGGTTATATCATATTAATACTGGTTCAATGTTAGCTCAAACACGAAGTATTAAAGATACACTTGGTGTAGATTTTAGAGCTTGTGATAACTATAATAATGGTTTCGAAGCCGCTAAAAAAATTAAAATTCCAACATTATCAATACTAGCTACAGACGATAAAATGTGTCCTGTTAAAGAAGGTAGAAAATTAGCTGATTTAATTGAGGGAAGCAAAGTTGATATTATTGATAACTGTGGTCATATGATGTTGTTAGAAGAAGCAGATAGAGTTTTAAAAGTATTAAAAAAATTTATAACAACAAATTATCCATCTACATCTAAATAAAAAATTTTTATCTGTTGACATATATTATAATATAATCTATATATTTTTTGTGCTGATTTAATATCAACTTGCAGAGCGCTAAATAAATCCTGCTAAAGCGAATAGAGTTAATCTCCACCACATCAGTCGGTGGTTTTTTTTTGCAAGAATATTAATAAAACATCGTGGGTTTTTGAACTATATTGTGCACCCTGATAAACTAAAGCACTAAAAAAGGAGAAATCAAATGAGCAAAAACCCAGAAACAATTGCATTGCATGGTGGTGATTACAGAAGTGATCCGGCTACTACAGCGGTAGCAGTTCCCATATACAGAACAACTTCATATCAATTTAATAATACTGAACACGCTGCAAATTTATTTGCACTTAAAGAGTTTGGTAATATTTATACTCGAATAATGAACCCTACTAATGATGTATTAGAAAAAAGAGTTGCCGCACTTGAGGGAGGTTTAGCTTCACTAACTGTTGGTTCGGGACAAGCAGCATCAACATTTGCTATTATGAATGTATGCCAATCTGGAGATAATTTTATTAGTTCAACTGATTTATACGGTGGAACAGTTAATTTATTTACTCATACTTTAAAAAAACTTGGTATAGAAGTTAGATATGCTGATCCTACTGATCCAAAAAACTTCGAAAAACTTATTGATGATAAAACTAGAGCTTTTTATGCTGAAACTCTACCAAATCCATATTTAAGAGTTTTTCCTATTAAAGAAGTTTCTGATATTGGAAGAAAATATAATATACCATTAATAATGGATAACACTGCTTCACCGGTAATTTGTAAACCAATTGAACATGGTGCCGCTGTAGTAGTTCATTCACTTACAAAATATATTGGTGGTCATGGTACTGTTATTGGTGGATGTTTAGTAGATGGAGGAAATTTTGATTGGACAGCTGATAAAAAAAGACAACCTTTATTTAATGAGCCTGATGCTAGTTATGGTGGTGCTGTATGGGGAGTAGTAGTACCGCAATTAACTGGAGCAAATGTATCTTTTGTTGTACGTGCTAGAGTAGTTCTTTTAAGAGATCTTGGTGCTCCTTTAGCTCCCGATAATGCTTTTGGAATAATTCAGGGTTTGGAAACAGCTCCTTTAAGAATGAAACAGCATTGTTTAAATGCACAAAAAGTTGTTGATTTTTTAATTAAACACAAAAGTGTAGATAAAGTTATTTATCCCAATATACACAAAGGTGAAATTGGAGATAGAGCAAAAAGATACTTTAAAGGTGGCAATGGTGGTTTAGTTGGCATTGAAGTTAAAGGTGGTGTTGAATCAGGTAAAAAATTTATTGAAGCTTTAAAAATGTTTTACCACGTTGCCAACATTGGTGATGCTAGAAGTTTAGCTATTCACCCAGCTACTACAACGCACAGTCAATTAACTGAGAAAGAACTTTTAGCTGCTGGAGTAACTCCTGGTTATGTAAGACTATCAGTTGGGATTGAACATCCTGATGATATTATTGCTGATCTAGATCAAGCTTTAAATGTTGCTAGTTAAATTAGTTAGATTTTTTATTTAAGTACAATAAATAAACAGAAGAGCTAACTAAAAAAATTGAACTTATTTGGTGCATAGAAGCTAATAAAATCTGCGCACCATATAAAAGTGTAAAAATTCCTAAAAGAATTTGAGCAAATAATAATAAACCAACTAAACTTATCGCAAAGTATAAATTAATTAATTTTTTTTTATAAATTTTAATTAAAATAACAAAATAAAACATTAATATAACATAAGCTAGATTTCTGTGCATAAATTGTACTAGGGAAGCATCATTAAAAGCAGAAAGTTTAAAAATATTTATGATTTTATTATCATCAGGAAAATAAGATGATCCCATTAATGGCCAAGAATTATAGATTTGTCCAGCATCCATGCCTGATACGAATGCACCAATTGTAATTTGGCAAAATATTAAAAATAAAAAAATAAATGGGATACAATAATTTAGCTTATCAGTGAAATTTCGTTTAACCCTTAAATTGAAATAATTCCATAAGATTAAAGATATTATAAAAAAAGCAATTATTAAATGAACTGAAAGCCGAAAATGACTTACATCAACTCTATTAATCAATCCACTAGAAACCATGTACCAGCCAATAAAACCCTGAAAACATATCAAAAAGAAAATTAAATATAAATTAAATAATTTTCTAAAGCTTTCTTTAAAAGTAAAAAAAATTAAAGGTATTAAGAATAAAATTCCTATAAGCCTTCCCAAGAATCTATGAACCCATTCCCACAAAAAAATTACTTTAAACTCTTGAAGTGTCATCGAGTAATTTTGTTGTGTAAATTCAGGAATTTTTTTATATAAATTAAAATAATTATTCCAATCAGAATCACTTAAAGGTGGTAAAAAACCTGAAAAAAGTTGCCATTCTGTAATTGATAATCCTGAGTCAGTCAATCTGGTAAGACCTCCTACAACAATCATTATTGAAATTACACAAAACATGAAAGCTAGCCAAAAAGAAATATAATTTTTTATTCTATTGTTTTCTATGTACATATTTAAATAAATATAATAATTATAGCTTAATCCAACTGAATAAATGTCGCCAATTAATAAAAATAAATTAAAAAAATTAAGAAAAAGTTTAGATAATCTAGATAATTCTTTTATAAAATTAGTTAAAAAAAGAACTTCAATAATTAAACAAGTCTTAAAACTAAAAGAAAGTAAAAGTCAAATTGTAGACAAAAAAAGAATTGAATATATTCTTAGTCAAGTAAGAAAAAAATCTATAAAAAACAAGATAGATCCAAAAATTACTAATCGTATTTGGAAAAATATGATTTTATCATATATTGATTATGAAAGAAGAAATTTTAAAAAGAAATAATTATTTACTATGTGGGGGAAGCTTTTTTTCAACAAAAATTTCATGTTTTCTTGTAGCTGGATTGTATTTTTTTGCTTTTAATTTAACTTTAGCTTTTTCACCACCTGCAGGTTTCTTTACATAATAAAAAAATGGACTATCAGGTTTCGATTCGGGAACCAATCTAACTTTAACATGAGTTTTTTTTGCCATACTAATCTAACTTTTTAATTTCTTTTAATAAATTTGAAATTTTTTCTAGTTTGGATTTCAAAATATTTTTTGATGTGTTTATAGATCTATTAGAAGTTACGTCAAGATTAAAAGAACTTTCATTTATTAAGAATTTCTTAACACCATTAATAGTAAAACCTTTTTCTTTTAATAAAAATCTAATTTTTTTTAAAATTTCTATAGATTTTTTATCATAATATCTTCTTTTGCCAGCAAAAATCTTAGGTTTGATTTGCTTAAATTCTTTTTCCCAAAATCTGATTGTGTGAGTATTTAATTTTCCAGTTTTCGGGTTTACTAATTTAAGATCCTTGGCCACTTCACCAATAGATTTATAAGCGTCATCATGTTTTTGATTCATATTTTTTATTAATTATTTTTTTTAATTCTTTAGAAGGTTTAAATAAAATTACCTTTCTTTCTGAAATAACTTTTTTTTCCTTAGTTTTTGGGTTTCTGCCAATCCTACTTTTTTTAAATCTTACTTGAAAAGTTCCAAATTTTGCAATTTTTACCTTATTATTTTTTTTTAAGCTATTAAAAATAATTTCAAAAAAATCTTCCAAAAGATTTTCTGATATTTTTTTTGAATAACCTATTTGCATATATATTGAATTAACAATTTCTTCTTTTGTTAAGTTAATTCTCATTTGTTAATTTATACTATTTTTTATTTTATCAATTAAGTTATTTTTAACGATTTTTTCACACACAAATAATGAATTAGCAAAGCCAATAAAATCAGTTCCTCCATGACTTTTAATTACTGGTGAGTCTAAACCTAATAATATGGCACCATTATACAGTCTTGGATCTAGCTTTTTTTTAAATTTTTTTAAACTATTTATTGAAAGTAAAGATCCCAATTTTCCAAATATAGAACTTTTCATAGCTTGCTTTAATTCGCCGGTTATAAAATTTGCTGTTCCTTCGGCAGTTTTTAATGCAACATTACCTGTAAATCCATCAGCAACTATTACATTTACATTGCCATCCATTAAATGATTTCCTTCAANNAGCAACTTTGGCTTTTTCCTCAGGAAATAAAGATTTAAATAATGATGAACCCATTATAGCAAAATCTATTAGATTCTTGTCACTACATTTAATATTTGCTCCTAAATCTAGAACTACACTCATTCCTTTTTTGCTAGGCCATAAACCTGATAATGCAGGTTTATCTATATTCTCAATCATATTTAAATTTAATTTTGCAATTATTAAAAGAGCTCCCGTGTTTCCTGCTGAAACCACTACATCAGATGATTTATTTTTTACACTTTCAATAGCCAACCACATACTTGTTTTTTTTCCTCTTTTTGCACCAGCAAAAGCAGTATCCTCACCTTTAATTTTTTCTTGTGTGTGAATTACTTCAATAATATCTTTATCAATTGATTTGGTTTTGATTAAGGGATCAATAATATTTTTATCTCCGAATAATTTATAAAAAACATTTTTACTTTTTTTATGATGAAGCTCTATTCCATCAATTATTTTTTTAGGAGCATTATCACCTCCCATTGCATCGACTGCAATTGTAATCAATTTTTTCATTAAAAATTATTCTTTAGGGTCTAAAACTTGTCGCCCTTTATAAAAACCTGTTTTTAGATCCATGTGATGAGATAGACGATATTCTCCAGATTTTTTATCTTCAATAATATTTTTTGGAGAAAATTTTATATGCGACCTTCTCTTTCCTGATCTTGATCTGGTTGTTTTGCGTTTTGGTACTGCCATAATTAAAATTTATGACTTATTACCTCTTTTGTAAAATAATTAAAAGAGTTTTTTACTAAATATAATGAATGTGTCAATATATTCAGAAAAGAATTTAGATTTTGAACTTAAATCAAGCTTTTCCCATAATTCTACTTTGTCAATTATTGCATACATTACGCTTACATATTCTTTCATTTTTTTATTTACCGAAGCGTCTCCATACCCAATTTCTCTTATACTTAACTCTATTTGTTTAAATATATAATCATATAAATCTTGAAGGTTTTCTTTTGACGTATGGTTTTTGAATAATTTTAAAAAGAAAGCAAAATGCATGAAAAAAATTATTAATTTATCTGAAAAACTTTCATTATTAGATGTATTTTTATATAGTATTTTATTTCTAGTTAATTTCACTAAATTATTGTAAATATTAAGAAATTTTTTTTTCATATGAAATATATATTAATATCAATACTTTTTTTTACATTAAGTTGTTCATTAAATAAAGTTAAGAATAATCATGGTGTTTTATCATTGGAAAATAAGATTAGTAAAATAATAATAAATAAATCAAATACAAATGATATTATAAACATATTTGGTCCGCCTTCTACAAAAAGTACATTTGATAATAATCTTTGGATATATATAGAAAGAAAAAAGGTAAATCGCTCTATTTTTAAATTGGGTAATAAAAAAATTGTAAAGAACAATGTAGCTATATTAGAAATTGATAATAAAGGTATATTAAAAAAAAAAGAAATTTATGATCTTAATAAGATGAATAAATATAAATTTTCAGAAAATACTACACAAAATAATTATGAAAAGAATTCTTATATCTATGGCGTGCTGACGAGTTTAAGAGAAAAAATAAATGCTCCAGCAAAAAGAAAAAAAGTATCTGAATAAATTATCCTGCAATAACCGCTAAAAGAAGTAATGCAACAATATTAGTAATTTTTATCATTGGGTTTACTGCTGGGCCCGCCGTATCTTTATAAGGGTCTCCTACAGTATCTCCAGTTACAGCAGCTTTATGAGCATCTGAACCTTTTCCACCAAAGTTACCATCCTCTATATATTTTTTTGCATTATCCCACGCCCCGCCTCCAG
>LWDU01038300.1_pt1 | contig 11418 bp, 9 predicted proteins | sample 727161 | NCBI WGS metagenome assembly LWDU01 (sample SAMN04566230, study PRJNA314399) | hydrothermal vent metagenome | isolation source: deep sea hydrothermal plume seawater | place: Mexico: Gulf of California, Guaymas Basin | collected 2004-07-11 | reverse complement strand
CCGCTGCATCCCCTCGCGTGGGGCCGCGTCGGCGATTGTTATTTGCAGTTGGGCAACCTTGGCCCGGCGGCGGACGCGTACCGGGCTGTGACCGAACTGCCCGGCACCGACGTGACCACCCGCAGCCAGGCGGGACTGGGCTTGGCCCGCGTGCTCGAGGAGCAGGCTGCGCTAGCCGGCGAAACGGAGGAGCGCGAGAAACTCCTGCAACTGTCGCTCGATCAGTGCATGGGGATCGTCTTCGGCGGCAACCTCCGTTCCGCCAACGAAAAGATGGATCCGTTTTGGGTGAAGGAAGCCGGGTTGATGGCGGGGCACTTGGCCGGGCGGCTTGGGCGCGCGGACCAGGAACGCAGCGTTTACTCGCGCTTGGCCAAGGAGCTGCCCGACATGCCGCTTTGGCAGGCCAAGCTCGACGCCCTAAAGGTCGGGCCGGAAGCACCCAAGGCACCCTGAGCATGCTTGGCCTGAAAGACTTGGTTGCCATCGCCGCGAAGCACGCCACCGACCTCGATGCCGTTGTGCGTCCGTTCGACATCGCTGGCCAAGTGAGCTTCCCCTCCGCGCGACCGGCGATCATGGGGGTGATCAACCTCTCCGCCGACTCGTGGTATCGGGAGAGCATCTGCACCAGCATCGAGTCGGCCGTCGAGCGCGGGAGTGAGTTGCGGGCGCAGGGGGCCGACATCATCGACATCGGCGCGGAATCGACGCTTGGCCAAGCGCAACGAGTCGGCGCCGCCGAGCAGCGGCAACGGCTCCTGCCGGTGATCGGACAACTCGCCTCGCAGGGCATCATCGTCTCCGCCGAGACTTACGACGCCGAGGTGGCCAAGGCCTGCCTCGAGGCCGGTGCCAAGGTGCTGAACCTCACCGGCACTGCGGCCAGCGAGACGATTTATCGCCTCGCCGCGCGGCACGATGCCGCCGTGATCGTCTGTTACGTCGCCGGCGACAATGCCCGGGATGTTGCCGACATCCCGCTCGATGACGACCCCATCCCGCGTATGGCGGAGTACTTCGCGCGCGAGATCGAGACGGCCGAGCGCTGCGGCTTGGCCAGGGGCTTCGTCGATCCGGGGCTGGGCTTTTACTACGAGAATTTACAGGACAGCTCGGTGCGGATTCGGCACCAGATGAAAACGTTCCTGAACGCCTTTCGGTTGCGCGAACTGGGGTGGCCGGTGTGCAACGCATTGCCGCATGCAGTCGAGTGTTTTGGAGAGGAGGTGCGGAGCGCCGAGCCGTTTTTTTCCGTGCTTGCCGCGCTGGGCGGGACCGATCTATTCCGCACGCACGAAGTGCCCCGCGTCCGGGCGGTGCTCAAGACGCTGGGGGTTTACTGACAACCGCCGGGCCGCCGGGGAAGGCGTGGGTCAGCGGGGTGGGGAGCTTTACGTCGTGCTCGTCCTGCAACTCGAACGCTGCCAACCTCACGGCATTGCGGGCAGTGGCAATCTCGTGCTCGAATCTAAGGTTGTAGAGCACGCGCCACGTCACGGCGTGGTCGCCGTTCTCGACGAGCATGATGTTGCCTTCGCGCTCGGCGTTGATGGTTGCGGTGATTTTGCAGGCTCTTTTCAAGACGTCGAGCAGGTAGGCCTTGGCTTTCTCCGAGTCCGTCTCGTAGCCGATGTTGAACTCGACGTAGTCATAAATCCCTTTTCTCGACTCGGTGGTGAGTATCTCCACCTGCTTGTTTAGCAACAGGGAATTGGGGACGGTGATGTTGTGGTTGCGGATGACGTCGCGCAGCAGGGTCAGCATGGTGCGTGTCTCCAGCACGATCGCGAGGATGTTTTCATCGGGGATGCGGATGACGTCGCCCCGCTCGATGTTGCCGTTGCTAATGACGATGATGCCGCTGATGAAATCTTTCAGCCAATAATCCTTCGTCGTGAAAATCAGGACAGCCAGCGCCCCGAGGAAGCTGGTGGTCTGGAGCAGCCATTCGAGTTTCCACAGGTTGAGAAACACCAGGCCCGAGATTACCCCGAGGATCAGCAGTGCGATAAGTTTCAGGTTGCTCGAAGTGTAGGATTCCACATAAATGGAAGTGCCCTCGACCTCCCGCTTGCGACCGTATTTTTTGAGGATGATCGAGTGGGTGAGTTGCCAGATAAGATATGTCAGCAGCACCAGCAGTCCGGTGTGGCTGATGTTGGAGCCGAGTTGAAACTGGAAGGCCACAGCAAAAAAGTAAGTCAGGAAAAGGGCCGCGTTCAAAATGCGCAGCAAACGAAGCTGGAACGGCGCCGCACCGACCGTCTGTACACTGAGATGGTTGATGATCTGCTTACCAAAGATGAGGATCAGCAGATTGATGATGAACGTGATGTAATGGATCGGCTCGAGGGTGGTGAAGTAAGTCAGCAACCCCTCGAGGCCGGAGTCCTTGATGGAATCGACGACGTTCCCAACTGTGTTCGTGGAGGTGATGGAGTTAGTTTCGTTCATGGTCGGTGTGGGTTAATCGGCCGGGATCAATCGAATCCGGCGCACGTCCATGATGGCGCCGCCGGCTTTCTTGATCGGCTTGATCCAAAACCGATGGCCGCCCTTGGCCAAGCGCACAGTACCGACTTTGCGCGGTACAAAGTTTTGGAAATGGCCGGTGTCATTCACGGTGAACTCCAGTTTTTGGCCGGCGACCTCGAGCGCGACACGGCTGCCGCCGTGGCCCTTGCCGCAGCCTTGATGGATCTCGACATCGAATCTGCCGCCGCGCGACACGGTGAAGTCCCAGCACACCTGATCCGTGACATTCACCCAGTAGCCGACCGTGTTTTTGTGCGGCTTGGTTTCGTACTGCACCTTGGTGCTGTGCAGCGTCACGTCGCGCGCGTGCAGCAACACCGAGCGGTCGAGCGCCTGGCCAATGGGCTCCCCTTCCGGCGCGGGGCGCAGGATGAGCGCGCGAACTCTCGGCATGTCGCCACGAAACTTGAGCTCGAGTTTTTGTTTACCGGGCTCTACGAAATAAATTTTTCCGAGGGTGACATTGCGGAAACGATTAACCGCGCCGGTGACATCAAGCTGGGTCTGGGTGCGGTACGAGCTGATGTTCGGCACGGCGATGCTTTTGCCCTTAGCCAAGGCGTAAACAAGTTCTACCCAGTACTTGCCTGGCCGCGAGGCATTGTAGTCCCACGAGTACGCCTGGCTAACCGCATCACTACCGGGTTGCAGGAGGATGCGGCCGTCCGGTTGTTGCGGTGTGTCTCCGAATCGGTCGGTTCGAATCTCGTGTTTCTTGTCGCCATCGGATTCCAGGCCGGCGTCGGTAATGCTGAACTCAAGGTGCCGGAGCTTCAACCCGTCCTCGACGAAAACATTGGCAATCTGCTCAAGCGAGTCGGCGTGAGCAGCCAAGCCGGCAATCGTGAAAAATAAAAAGGGAATTCGGTGCTTCACTTGCTTATGGTTAGTTTGTTGAGTTTATGCAGCGGGCGTGGACCGATCCAGCGGGTGTTGTATTTTTTGATCCAGGCGTCATCGAGTTTGGGGCGGGGTTCCCGGCCGTATCGCTGGGGATCCATGCCGTGCCACGGCAGCGGCTCGACCGTCCAACCATGGGCGACGTGAAAGTCGGCGTCCTTGTCCCAGCCGCTGGTGAACAGAAAAAATTGGCGTGCTGTGTGTGGGCGTTGCGTCGGAAGCTTGGTTGCCGCGAAACCAAGCGTTAACTCGTCGCCGGCGGCGATGAGGGCGAGTTGGTTGTCCTTGACGGCGACGAGTTCATCGACATCGCCGTAACGCGTGACCCAGCCGGAGGGGGTGATGCGCCAGTTCGGCGTGTCGCCGGTTTGGTCGTGGATGGGCGTCAGCGGCAGATGGCTCGGCAAATCCTCGATCGCGCCGTAGCCGTGCCAGTGCAAATCAGTCGTCGTTGGGTGCATCGTGGCGATGGATGGCAAACTCGTCTTTTCAAACAGCGCAATTCGGTTCCAGTGAATCTCAAACGCCATCGACAAGCGAAGCCGCTTGGCACCGCTTGGCAGTTTGCCGGCCAAGTCCACGACGATGGTCTTGGTTTTGCCGACCGGCGCGCCGACGGTAACATCTATTTTTTGCCAAGTGCCGTTCGCGACTTGCGCCTCAAGTTTTGGGAAGGGGAAAGGCAGGTCGGCATGGTGCGAGGCGGCGATGTTCGCCATGCCGCCGCCGAAATGCAGCCAACCGGTCATCGCCAGGGCGAGCGGCGCACCGGCGTCGAGCGGGCCGAAGTCGAATTCGATCGAGTACGGCTTGGCCAAGCCGCGAAGTTGTGGTAATCGCAGCTCAACAGGCGAAACCCACTGGTCGTCATTGGCCAGCAATGCGGCGGTGACATCGAGTCCGTCGCTGAGTTTGGCTTGGAGAAGCGGCTTGCGCTTGGCTAGGGCGGTGAGCCCGGCCGGAGGGTACGGGCCTCTTTGGCGCAACTTGGTTGTGGGGTGCACTTCGGTGCCGATTGGCACATCGACGGCGAGCAGCTTGGCCTCGTCGAGATAAAGAATTTCGCGCAACTCCTCCGTGAGTTGCAACTGGTAGTTGCCGTCGATTGGCTGGAAGTTTGTCTCGTCGCCGATCCACACGATCTCGTCCGGGTCAGCATCGATATAAACGCCCTCGGCGACCGGCAGGCCAAGCGGTGACGCGCCGAGCAGGTCGGTGACGAAACGGTGCTTTTCGCCGTCCCAAGCGTAGAGGTACGGGCAGGAGCCGGTCGGCAGAATCAGCTCGGTGAGGCTGAGGGTTTCGCCGGGCTTCACCTTCACGTCGAGGTTGAAAAGGGAGAGGTCGAACCAGCGGGCGTTGAGCGAATGGAGCAGTTTGTTTTTACCAATGCCAATCTCGATGGGTAGCGAGTGCACGGTGCGCTTGAGTCGCAGGCCGGTGGTGACGGTCTCGACTTGGATGCCGATACCGCTGGCGTTGGAGCGGTTGCCGTAAAGGCGAATCTTGAGTTGGTGGTTGGCGTTGCCGCCGTCGTTGCGGAGATATTTCAGGCCGGTGGCGTGGGCGAGCAGCAGGTCGGAGTCGCCGTCGCGGTCGATGTCGGCCATCGGTGAAGCCGCCGGTGCCTTGGTTGCGAAACGCCTGCACGCCGTCGCCGATGGCGAAGAGGTCAAGCCAGCCGTCGTTGTCGTAATCGAAGAGGCTGACCGCGGTGGCGCCCGGCTTGGCCAAGGGGAGAGTTTGCCGCTCCTCGAGGCCGTTGAAAGTGACCTCGAGCTTGCCGTTGGCCAGGCAGACGAGGTCAACGCGCAGATCGTTGTTGAGGTCGCCGGTGGCCAGCGCGCTGGCGGTCGGCAGGGTCGGGAGGGTGTTGGTCGGCGAGTGAACGGCGCCGCGGTTTTTCTGCATGAACATCGGCGGCTTGCTTTTGAGTGGGATGAAAAGATCAAGCATGTCGTCGTTGTTCCAGTCGTCCATGACGAGATTGAGCGCGCCGGTGATCTGCGTCGGGATACCGGAGGTCTTGGTGATGTCCTTGAAATAAATGCTGCCGAGATTACGGAAAATCTTGAGGCCTGCGTCGCCGGGTTGGATGGCGAGCAGGTCGAGTTTGCCGGTGAAGTCGATGTCGGCGATGACGCCGTCGATGGCCTTGAGCGAGGCGAGCTTGGAGAACTTGGAGAGGTCGCGCGCGAGGCCGTTGGTCGCGAAACGGTACGCGTGCGAGCCGAGATCGCCGAGCATCAGCACGTCGTCGAAGCGGTCGTTGTTGAGGTCGCCGACGAGGCCGATGGCCGGGAACTCAAAGCCGACCGGCGTGAAGACGGCGTTGGTGTTGAGCAGCGTGCGGAAGGTGTTGGTGCGGGTGCGGACGAACAGGCTGTTGTTGCCGTTGTGGTTGAAATCGATCACGCCGAACGGCCCGATGAATTTATCGGCGTTGCCGGCGAAGGCCTTGGCGGTGTCATCGACGAACTGGACCGCGATGCCGGAGGCGTCCGGTTGTGCCAGCTTGAACGGGATGCGCACCTCGGTGTGGCTGCACATTTCCCAATGCCCCGGCTGGTCGGGCATTTTTTTGCCGGCAATGCGTTGTTGATGCAGCTCGAGCGCGGCCTTGGCTTCGTCCGTGCGGCCGAGCGCCGTGAGCGCCTGGCTCAGAGCGTAGGCTGCGCCGAGGTGATCTGTCTCGAATGCGGCCACCTCCTCGAACAGCATGGCGGCTTCCTCGGCATTCCCGGCAGCCAACTGCGCCTTGCCGAGCAGATAGCCCACCGCGCCGACAGTGTTGTCGATGTAGTAGGCTTGTTGTAGCGCCTTGGTGGCTTCGGTCGCTTGGTCGAGTCGCAGATGCGCGCAGCCGATCAGGAAATGCCCGGCGTCGAGGTTGGCGTCGATGGCCAGCGCTTCCTTTGCGTACTTGCCAAGCGATGGGCGTTGGCCAAGTTCAGCAGGAGGTCGGTCTCGGTGGGTTTGGATTTCAGCGCCCGGGTGAAGGCGTCGATGGATTCCTGCGCCTCGCCGGCCTCGTAGTGTGTTTTCCCGGCGTTGATCGATAGGTCGAAGTCGACATCACTTTGTGCTGGGGAACTGGTGAGCCAGGTAAAGACCACTGGGGCCAGCACCACCGCGACGAGCAGCAATAGGTATTTTGCCTGAGATGGCGCTTGGCCGCTGCCGGAGTCTTCGGTCATGCGCGGCAGGATAACGGTCGGTGCCGACTTGACCAAGGTGAAACCGGCACCTAGTCTAATCCAGTTCATATGCCCATGAAAATGCTATCCCTGACGAAATCGCCCCGATTGGCCAAGGCCTTTACGCTGATCGAGTTGCTGGTGGTGATCGCCATTATCGCGATACTCGCCGGGCTGTTGTTGCCGGCTCTGGCCAAGGCGAAGGCCAAGGCCGGCCAGTCAGCCTGCTTGAACAACTGCAAACAGATCGGCCTGGCCGTGACGATGTACATTTCCGAGTACGACAACCGGATTCCCCTCTGCCGCAACTGGGGGCGGGCCTGGGGTGGGGATCATGCATTGCGAAACGATCCGGTGTGGATGCCTAAGTTGCTCGAGCCTTACATCGGGAAAAACACCGGCGCTCCCGACCCCAAGCAACCTGACAAGTCTCGGACGCCCCACTCCGTTTTTGCCTGTCCTGTTGCGATGAAGACGCAGGATCCGGGGATGCTGTCGAGATTTCGCAGCAATAACAATGTGACCTACGTCTGGAACCACATTTACCTCACCAAGAGCCGGAGCAGCTACGAAGTGAGCCGACCGGTCAGCGGTCGCATGGCCGGCAACTGCGTCAATCCGTCCCTCTCGGTGCTGACTTGGGAGATGCCTTACTGGGACTATAAGACGATGCCGCACAAGAGGGGCATCGTGTTGAGTTATGTCGATGGCCATGCCGCCCGCATGAACGGTTCCCCAAAGGAACACGACTGGTGGGCCTACCACAGCCGCGACGGCTGGGAGGAGGGTGAATACACCTGCGGCAACCCGCACTGAAGCCACCGGGGGCGGGATTGAGAGCTGGTCTTATTCCGACTCCGGGGAAACCAAGGGGGAGCGTGGCGGCAGAACCTTCTCGACAGGTACGCGGGTCAACTCGGCGAACTTGGGCAGGCCGCCCTTGGTGGGCAGATCCAATCGGCCGGCTACCAGCGGGGCCACATATTTGATGAGGTTTTCGTTGGGCAACCAGCCGTCCTCGCTGATCCAGTCACGCGGGATGGTGCGCTCCACCAGAGCGATGTCGCCCAGCGGATGCAGGCCGGTGGTGAACTCGTACGGCTCATCAGACTGGCGCTCGATCGTGATCATGAATCCGCTCTTGCCATCGATGGCGGCGCGGACGGCGGCAACGCCGCAGGCGACTGCCTCATCGACATCCTGCTGGCTGGCGAAATGCGCGGCGGCGCGTTGGGCGTAGCCGAGTTTCACGGTGCGTGTCTTGATGTCGAGTTTGCCGTGGACAAGCTCGCCGAGCGCCTCGGCAGCGCCGGAGAGTACCGGGTGGCCGAACGAATCGAGCCGCGTCTTGTCCGCCCCGAATTCGTGTCCCTCTGTGTTTTTCACGCCCTCGCCGGTGACGACGATGCAGTAGCCGAGTTGAGCGACGATTTCCTTGACCTTGGCCAGAAACTTATCCTCATCGAGCGGGATTTCCGGCATCAAAATGAGGTGTGGCCCGTCGGTGGGTTTGCGCTTGGCCAGCACGGTGCCGGCGGCGAGCCAGCCGGCGGCGCGGCCCATGACCTCGATGATGCAGCAGGAGCCGTCATCGGTGGCCATGCTGGCGACGTCCTCCGCGGTCTCCATAACCGTCGTGGCGTTGTACTTGACCGCGCTGCCGTAGCCCGGCGTGTGGTCGGTGTGTGGCAGGTCGTTGTCGATTGTTTTCGGCACGCCGATGCAGCGCAGCGGGTAGCCGCGTTTCTCGGCCTCGAGATGCACCTTGTTGTTGGTGTCCTGCGAGTCGTTGCCGCCGGCGTAAAAGAAATAGCGAATGTTGTGCGCCTCGAAGACCTCGAACAGCCGGTTCATGTCGAGGGCAGCCTGTTCGGGGTCTTTATTGAAACGAATCTTGTAGCGGCAGGTGCCCAGCGCGGCGCCAGGAGTGTGCTTGAGTTCCTCGATGGAGCGGGCCTTCTCCTCGTTCAAGTCGATCAGGTTTTCGTGCAGAATGCCAAAGATGCCGTTAAGCCCGCCGTAAATCTCCACGATTTGATCCGGGTATTTGCCGGATTCCTGGATGACGCCGGCCACGCTGGCGTTGATGACCGCCGTGGGGCCGCCGGACTGGCCCACCAACATGTTGCCCACCAGTTTGCCATCGACCACGATGATCGGGGTTTCCGGTTCGGCGTTCAGGTCGTGAATCAGCGGGTTTCTGGCTTCAGTCTGGCTGTTTGTTGTCGGGTTATTGTCTTCCAAGTCTGACATTTTCAAAAATTGTGTTTGTGCCCCTCCTCCAAAAAGGGCGCGGGACTCTGCCTGTCGTCCCTTGGCCTGTCAAAGCCAATTGGCGCCACGGGTTAATATGAATTAGCCCGGCTTTGGCTATTTTGCGGTGAGTTGAGTGAGGGGGTTGTCGCGATTGGCCAAGGGGAAATCGACCCTCGCGCCGCCTTGCCGATGCGACTCGAACAGCGCCACGATCATCTCGACCGCCGTGCGCGCGTCCCGAATGCTGGCCTCCGGATCGCGATCCTGCTCCACGGCGGCAATGAGGTCGCGGATCGCCAACACATTGCCGGCGTGCAGGCCGCCGTCCTTGAGCGTCTCCGCTTGGCCAACGCCGTTCGAGCTGATGGGAATCCACTTTTTGCCGGTGCGCGCCGGTGCCCACGAGCCGTCCGCCAGGAAACTGGCGCTTGGCAGATAGCCTGTGGTCATCTTGATGACGCCTTCGCTGCCAAAAATCGACAGGCCAAAACGATTGGGATTACCGGCGGTGCGGCGGACGGACCGGAAGTGGGCCGAAACCTCGCTGGGCAGGGCGTAGGTTGCGCCGACGTTGTCGCCGGCAAGAGGACCGATGCCTTCGTTGCCCGGCTTGACGTGCCTGGCCGTCACCGACTCGCCGCCCTGCCGGGCGTAGCCCTGGCACCAAAGCGGATAACCAGCGAGGTAATGGGTCAGGTCAAACACATGCGTGCCGAGCACCCACAAATCCTCGCCACCGCCGCGGTTGTCCTCCTTGCCGTGGAGTTGGAACTCTAGCAGGCGACCGATCCTGCCATCAGCGATGAGTTGCTCGACCTGATCAAGAATCGGGCTGTACCGTGTCTGGTGTGAGACGGCGCACTTGACGTTGTTTCGCTCGCAGGCGGCGATCATTTCGTCGGCCTCGCGCAATGTGCGGCAGAGCGGTTTCTCCTCGTAGATGCCGCGTACGCCCGACTCGGCCGCAGCCACGAGCATGTCCCGGTGTTGATCGAGCCAGCGCGGGCAGATGCTCACGAAATCGAACGTCTCCTTCTCGAGCATCGTGATTGCCCAGTCGCTTCACCGCCTTGGCCAAGCCGCCTGCGTTGTCGTCCGCCACGGCCACCACTTCCGTGTTCGGGAACTCGCGCCAAACCGTGTCCAGTCCGTGGCCATAATTGCCGCGCCCTGTGCTGCCGATCACGCCAACTCGATATTTCTTAGCCATGATGCAATGGATTGCTTAGCCACGAATGTGCTCTCCGCTTGGCCAAGCGGCAAGGCAATTGGCCAGGCGGGAGCGTGTTGGGCTTCAACCTTTCCCGCCGCTTGGCCATCGGGTAGCCTGTCGCCCGTTGAATGAAGCTGCCGTTTGAACTGGCGTTGGCGCTGCGGTATTTGCGGCCCAAGCGCACGTTTGTCTCCATGATCACGCTGATCTCGATCATCGGGGTGACGCTTGGCGTGGCGGTGCTGATCATCGTGATGAGCGTGATGAGCGGCTTCGGCCAGCAGTTGCGCGAACGGTTGCTTGAGTTAAATGCGCATCTAAAGGTTTCGGAGCGCGGCAAGCCGTTGAGTGACTACAGATCCATCCGGGATGAGGTCTTGTCGAATGAGGCCGTTTCAGGGGCAGCACCGTTCATCATCGGCCCGGTGCTTGTGGAGACACAACCTGATGGTGAGGAGAGTCCCCAAGTTTTCACACCATGGGTGCGCGGAGTGGATCTGGAACTGGAGTTGAAGGTCAGCTCACTGGTTTCGACCAACAACCTGGTGGCGGGCGACATCGACGTTGCATTGAACGGGTTGGTGGTGGGGAAAGAGTTTGCCCGGATGCTGAACCTCAGGGTGGGAGATTTTTTGGCGGTGCATTCGGCGAGGAGTTTTCACCGAATCCGCAAGGCTCAACAAGAGGGGAGCGAAGCGGTTCTTCTGCCGGATGATTTTGAAGTGAGGGGTGTCATTGACACCGGTCACTACGAGTACAACGCATCGTTTGTCCTGGCTTCCATCGAGGACGCACAGGCGCTCTACGATCTTGGGGATGCTGTTCACGGTTTGTCGGTGAAACTGCATGACTCCAAACAGGCCGAGACGGTGCGGCAACAGTTGCTCAAGACCCTGCCGCAAGGTTACGTGGTCACGACGTGGGAGGACGAGAACACCCAGATCCTCGACGCGTTGAAGGTGGAGCGCAACGTGATGTTTTTCCTGCTGTTTTTCGTGATGATCGTGGCGGCGTTTGGCATCACAAGTTCCCAGATTACCTTCGTGGTGCAGCGCACGCCGGAGATTGGGACGCTCAAGGCGCTCGGCGCGACCGGTTGGCAGATCATGCAGGTGTTTTTCGCGCAAAGCCTCGTGGTGGCGTTGTTAGGGTTGACGTTCGGTTTCGGGCTTGGCTTGCTCGTGCTGGAGTATCGCAATGAGTTTCTGGAATTGTTGAGAGTTGCGACCGGGTTCGAGTTGTTTCCCGCCGAGATTTATTTATTCGATAAGCTGCCGGCCCAAAAGTTCTCGGAGATGGGCGGTGACCTGACAA
>LWDU01035046.1_pt1 | contig 11419 bp, 11 predicted proteins | sample 727161 | NCBI WGS metagenome assembly LWDU01 (sample SAMN04566230, study PRJNA314399) | hydrothermal vent metagenome | isolation source: deep sea hydrothermal plume seawater | place: Mexico: Gulf of California, Guaymas Basin | collected 2004-07-11 | reverse complement strand
TGGGCGGAGGCAATCGCAAGTAATTGCGTCGCGGGGGTTGGATCATTTAACGGTAAAACCAGGGGCCGCTGATGGGCATCGTATAGTGCTAGGCGCCTCTCAAAGTCGGGGTTTGGCTGACCGCTGGCATGCCAGGCAAAGCAATGGTTGTTAGGAACGGGGTCTTGGATCATGAAGTCAAGCGCCAGTTCGAACAGTGTGGCGACACTTTCTTGTACTTCGTCTGACGTCATCGCTACGGCACGCAACAGTCGTGATTGTGGGAAAGTGGAAACACTGGCCCCCGTCGAACTGATCAGGTAATCGATCGGGAACGCATCGTCCAGCACGCGCCTGGCAGAATACAACGATCGTCCGGTGGCGACGACACGACAGATACCCGCTCTCCCAAGGCTAGTCAGGGTCTGCCGATTGATGTCACTCAACCGCTGGCTGGAATTCAGCAGTGTGCCATCCAGGTCGGTAAACACCGCTGAGCGAGTCATCAGTGGAGTTTTCGGCCTTACAGCAGTGACTTAATGGCCTGGACGAGTTCAACGTTGTCCGGCCGCACAGTGCTGCCGAAGCTGGCTACGACCCGGCCGTTGCGATCGAGCAGGTACTTGTGGAAGTTCCAACGCGGAAATTCTCCGGCCTGAGCGGCGAGCGCCTGGTACAGAGGACCGGCACCATTGCCAGAGACTCGTGTTTTCTCGAACATTGGGAATTTGATGCTGTAGGTTAAGCGGCAGAATTCCTGCACTTTCTTTTCTGCTCGAGGCTCTTGTAGGAAATCGTTTGATGGGAAACCCAATACCACGAGCCCCTGGTCACGATAGCGGTCGTAGAGTTTTTCAAGCCCGTCGTACTGATGGGTAAACCCGCAGTAGCTGGCCGTGTTAACGACCAAGAGGACCTTGCCGGTAAAGGCATCACACAGGCGCACTTTTTCCTCGCTGGCGAGATAGCGCTTGGTAACAGCCAGCGTGTCAGGACAGTCGCTGGCCGTAGCACCGGTTATCCAACTGACGCCGAGCAGGATAAAACATAAAAAGCGAAGCGGTTGCATGAGATAAGTGCCTTTCGTTAATGCGCGATTTTGTGCGTTAGCATGTGAAGGGTGGATGATGAGCAACCCGGTGGATGATGTAACGGACAGGCACAGTCAAGGTCAAGCGTCACGGGTACTATGACCGGTGATCAATTAGGCGATCTCGCAGGCGGGGCTTGATCAAGATATTCGGTAAGTTCTAGGCATGGCGGCGACTCCAACAGAGTCGAGAGCAGACCCCGTGCTTTGATTTGGCCTTGGTGAAGAAAGAGAGCGCTTGCTGCACTGTAGCGGGTTTCTTGCGGATTGTGGCTGACGAGGAGGATGGTGAGGCCGCGCTCTTGACGCAGACCATCAATCAGCTCAAACATTTCGGCTCGCCGGGCGGGATCGAGTCCGGTGAACGGTTCGTCCAGCAATAGCAGCGTGCGTTCTTGGCACAAACACCGAGCCAGTGCGGCGCGCTGTGCCTGGCCGCCCGAGACCTCGCCTGGGCGCCGTTGGGCGATATTCTCTAGGCCAACGCGGGCAATGGCCTGATCAACCTGACGCCAATCGTCGATAGTCAATTTTAAGCCTGGATGACGCGCCAGCGCGATATTATCTTTCAGCGAGAGGTGCGCAAACAGATTGTGATCCTGAAAGAGTGTTGTGATTGAACGCGATGACGGGGGTAGCTGAGTGATATCTATTCCGTTAAGCACGATGTGACCCGCGGCGGCTTGTTCGAATCCCGCGATCAGCGCCAGCAGCGTAGACTTGCCAGCCCCGCTTGCACCGATGACAACCGTCAGTGAGTGGCGTTCGATTTCAAAGTCGGCGGAGAGTTGCCACTCACCCTGTCCGAATCGGAGTTGGTCAACGTTCAGGAACGCCATCGACCCACCAGGCGCTCTACAACAATAAACACCAGTGCACATAAAACAATCAGTACTAGCGCGGTGACCGCGGCTTCGTTAAAACGGTAGGCTCCCAGTTGATGGTAGAGCATTACCGGCAGGGTCAGCATGCCGGTGGTGTCAAACAGTGCCGCGACACCCATGTCGCCAAAAGATAGCGTCGCCGCCAGTGCCACCGCGAAGCCGAGCGGTTTACGTAGCAGTGGCCAATCGATTAGCCGGAAGCGGTGCCAGCCGGTCAGTCCCAGCTGCAGGCAGAGGCGCTGGTAACGTGCGCCCGAGTTCATCAGCGCAGGGCCAATCGTGCGCACGAGGTACGGGAGTATCAGTGTGGCATTGACGATTGCCACCAGTGCCGTGGCAATGTCGAAGGTGAGTCCGAGTGGCAAGAGCAGCAGGAATAGCCCACTGCCGATCACCATTGGTGGCACGGCCAGCGTCATGGAGCCAGCCAGTAGCACGCCCTCTGCTGCTCGTTGCCGGTGCCTTGTGCTGAGTCGGCGGGCACTGAGTGTCAGGCCTAGTGCCAGCGCCAACGCCAAAGTGGTCGCCAGTGTGGAAATTAATGCGCTGCGCCCGGCGGCTGACCATAAGGCGGCATTCGAGAGGACCCGCACGAGAGGACCGTTTAGGCCAAGCCAGATCACCGCAGCGAGTGGTAGCGCAACAAAGCCGCACACCGCAGTAAGTAGGATGCCGTCAAACCAGCGTTGGCTCACGCTGTCAAATCCGAGGGCTCGTGGTTGTCCGGTTTTCAATCCGCGTGAAACCGGCGGTGCGCGTAGCCATCGATGCAGGGCAACCACTAGGATAAGACAAATGCCGAGTTGGCCCAGCGCTAACCAGGCAGCGAGCCCTGGCTCGAAATCAAAACGAAGCGCCTGGTAGATGGCCACCTCGATAGTGGTAGCACGTGGGCCGCCGCCAAGTATTAGCACGACTGAAAAACTGGTGAAACACAAAAGAAACACCACCGATACTGTGCCGGGGAGAACGCCAACGAGCGCGGGCCACTCGACTTGGCGAAATCGTTGGCCGGCGGTCATGCCCAGTTGTGCTGCCAGGCGCCAGTTCTCACCGGGAATTCGTTCCCACGCTGGCAACAGCATGCGTATTGACAACGGCAAGTTGAAGAAAACGTGGGCCAAGAGGATGCCCGTGAGTCCGTAGAAATGACCTCGCCAGGACAAACCGATCGGTTCTAGGTAACGGTTCAGCAAGCCGGATTCACCGTAGACGGCAACGATGCCGAGCACTGCCACAATCACTGGTGTCAGTCGTAGTAAAGCACCCCGCCCCGGAAACTGGTCGCGTCGCGCGAAGGCCCGTGCGGTGGGAATGGCAAGGAGCACGCTAATCAAGGTCGACAGGCTGGCTTGCCACACGGTAAAACCCACCACTCGGTAAAGGTAGGGGTCAGCAAGTTGCGTTGACAGCACCGCCGTAGGTGAGGCGGTGAGCAAGACGAGTAGTGTGCCGCCGACAAGAGCGATTAATAGCATGAAGGCGACGACACCAAACCAGCCGGCATCTCGCACCAACAGGCTAAACGGATTCAGTCCGAGAGCGCGTCCAGCCACTCGCGGATCCATATTTTTCGTTGGTGGGCAACCACGCTCGCATCGAACAACAGCGTGGCTTTTGGGCTGATACATCCAGTTGGTTGTCGGGATGATGTTCTGGAACTCGGGTGTGAGCATGAAAGCAAGGAAGTGATCAGCCAGTGACTGATTGGGCGAATGCGCTACTTTGGCCGCCACTTCGATTTGCGCATAGTGGCCTTCGCTGAAAGCCGCCGCGCGGTAGCGCTCGGTTTTATCGACGTGCCGATGATAGGCCGGCGAGGTGGTGTAACTGAGCACCATCAATGCCTCTTCTTCGAGAAATAGGCCGTAGGCTTCGCTCCAGCCCTTGGTCACCGTCAGGATTCGGGGTGCCAGCTTCTTCCAGGCTTCGGACGTGTCATTGCCAAATACCTGGCGCATCCACAGTAAGAATCCCAACCCCGGCGTGCTGGTCCGTGGGTCTTGGATGATAATTTTCGGCCCGCCCGCATCGTTGACTAGAGCATGTAGGCTGGTGGGTGGTGCAGTCAGTCGGTCGCTGTCATAGACAAAGGCAAAGTGGCCGTAGTCATAGGGCAGAAAGACCTTATCCGACCAGTTAATGGCAAGGTCCAGCTGGCTTAGCTCGACCCCATGTGGAGCAAGCAAACCCGTTGCGGCGGCCTCGCCGGTCAAACTGGTATCAAGACCGAGAATCACATCGGCACGCGATCGCTTGCCTTCCATCTTGAGGCGACTGAGCAGCGCCGCGCCGTCCTCGAGGCCGACCAGTTTCAGTTGGCAGCCACAGGTCGCTTCAAACGCTTTGGTGATGATGGGTCCCGGGCCCCAATCGGAAACAAACGAGTCATAGGTGTAAACGGTGAGCGCGGGTTTGTCGGCCAATGCACTCGCGCTGGCCAACGCTATGCCAGTCGTTGCCAATAGATGGTAGACCCACTTCATTTCAAGCTCCTTCAGAAGTGAAGGGCGGAGGAGGGCCGTTTGGCCATCATCCGGATTCCTCCGCCGGTATTAACCGGTTCAGGTTCAACGGGTTACTTTCTCAGCCTGGCTAACCCAGGCGCCCCGTCGGATGACAGCGACCAATCTAGAGAGAAATATGTGCGTGGTCAATCAATGGGGATAATGTCGCTTGAGTGCGGCACGGGCGTTGGCCAGACGGCTTGCGCCGATGCCGCGAACGACTTCCACACAGCAGCCTTCGGCCTGTAGCAGTGTATTAAATGCAGCTGTGAGTGCTGCCCGGTCTTGCGAATTACTTTTGCTGCGTTGTAGGGGTTCGTTCCGCCACGGTAGATCGGTATCGCAAAGCAGATAGAGGTGGGCCCGTCGGTCTCGGGCGCTAGCCAGTACCTCGTTTGCATTGTTGCCGAAATAATGTCGAGCGTAGATCACGGTCGAAAAGAGATCGGTGTCGTGCAGCACAAGCACCGTACTCATTTCGATCGCGGTGTCTTCGAGTGTGCGCTGACGAGCGGCAATCACTGCTACGTCTGGTTCAACTATCTCGCGTCCTTTTTCCGTGACAAAAAGTCGGGCGGCTTCGTCGGAATAAGGCGCCAGTCGCTCGGCCGATAGGGCACGGGCGAGTGCGCTCTTTCCGGTGCATTCGCTGCCGGTGAAAACGACACGATACGGCGCACTCCGTGTGTTCATAGAAAAAATGCTGAAATGGTGTGCTTGAGCCGAGTGTGACGCTCCAGCAGGCACGCGTCCATGCGGCAAAACATGCGCTGAGATTGTCAGTCTTACCGGCACGCGACTAGACTCCTGTGGTGGCAGATATTGACGGAGCGGCAGAGCGTGGTAACGAGAACGTGGGGAGGCTGTGTAAGCGTGCTGTTGGCAACCGTTGTTGTCGCGAGCGAAGACAGGGTTGTCGCAGACAGTGTCTATCGCCTGCAGCAACAGGGGTGGATGATCACACAGAAGGTTGACCGAGTAGAGTCGCGCGCGGGGTTACCGCCCTATCAGCATCTGGTGCGCAGAGTCTCTATCTCGACCTATCGGCTTGGACGGGGTGACAAGGCCCTTACCTGTGAGATTCGTTACGACAGTCAGCGCGATCGCCAGCGAGAAACCTGTGGGCCAATCGTATCGCGTGAAGCGGATTGAAGGTCGTCGTGTGGGCGCGATGGTGATCTCTATAATGGAAATGGATAGTGGTGTGCGGACGAGTTCCTGAGGGGGATTTGCATGATTGAAGGCCTCCAGCGGTTTTTTAACACCTATCTGGTGTCGCCGACCGAGAGTGACGAAACGGAAGCGCCTATGCGGCTCAACTTAGCGGCAGCGGCGCTATTGTTTGAGGTCGCGCGGTCCGATTATGACCTAGACTCTGAAGAGCAAGCATTAATTGAATCGTTGGTTAACCAGCAGTTTGGTCTCGACCAAAGCAGCGCATCTACCCTATTACAACTCGCTGAGAGCGCGGCGCGTGAAGCAACTGATCTGCACGGTTTTACGGCCCTGATCAACGCCAATTGGTCTCTCGATGAGCGGGAAAAATTGGTCGAGTGGATGTGGCGAGTGGTCTATGCTGACGGGCGCCTGGATGATCACGAGGTACACCTGATGCGTAAGATTCAGCGGCTTCTGCACATCCCCCACCGACGTTTTATTGCGACCAAGCTGCGTAATAAGCCGGCCGATTCGACGACACTAGATCATTAATGGCCCATCAAGAAAGATGTTGAGGCCGAGTCGTTGGGTAGGCCCTTCCTGATAATGAACATGTATTGTGTTGCTAACCATTAGAGCAGGAACGCTAAAGCATGGCCGCGCATCCGTTTCTTGAACACGACGGGGTGCTTGCTTTCGCGCATCGCGGTGACCACTCGGCGGGTCCGGAAAATACCCTTGTCGCGTTCGAGGGTGCGCTGCGGCTTGGCTTTCGTTATCTTGAGACAGACGTTCATGTCACGCGCGACAACGTGCTTCTCGCGTTCCATGATGCCAGCCTCGACCGTGTGACCGATCAGCGCGGTACGATTGCTGATCTGGACTATGATCAGGTACGCCGTGCCCGAGTCGGGGGACGCGAGCCGGTTCCCCTGCTAGAAGATTTACTTGGCGCATTTCCTAGCGCACGGATCAATATCGACCCAAAATCAGACGCTGCCGTTGGCCCGCTGATTGATGTTATCCGTCGCACACGCACCGAAGCGCGTGTCTGCATAGGCTCGTTTAACGGCAACCGTTTAAAACGGGTGCGACAAGCATTGCCCGGTATCTGCACCTCGATGGCACGGGCCGAGTCTGCCCGTGCGCGGTTTGCCAGCCTGGGATTGCCGTGGCGCGGCGGTGGCGCCGCCTGTGCGCAGGTGCCGGTGTGGTGGAACGGCATCCTGGTGGTTGATCGTCGTTTCGTTGGTGCAATGCATGCACGCGCTATACCGGTCCATGTGTGGACGGTGAACGAGGTGAGCGAAATGAACCGGTTGCTTGATCTGGGTGTTGACGGGCTGATGACTGACTACCCGGCACGGCTGAAGGCTGTGCTCGAAGCACGCGGGCTGTGGTGTTCGGCACCTTAGTGTGGGTGCGGTTCCTCGACCCGCTTGAAAAATACCAGAGCAAGCGCGAACAGGATAAGGATAGAGGCAATACCCATGCGCGGATTGCCGCTTGTCAGGGTCACGAAGCCCACCAAGATGGGGCCGATCACGGCAGCGGCTTTGCCGACCACGTTGTAGAAGCCGAAGAACTCGGCGTTCTTGTCTTGTGGGATCAGCAGGCTGAAGAGTGAACGACTGAGAGACTGGATCCCACCTTGGACCAGGCCGATGATGGCGGCGAGTACTAGCAGTTCAACAGGCGTGGTCATGATACTGGCGTAAGCGGTGACACCCATGTACGTGACAATCGCGATCCAGATGCCGCGCTTGGGGCCGTAGCGTTCACCGAGGCGTCCAAAGACGAGAGCGGCAGGAAACGCGATGAACTGGATCATCAGGATGGCGCCGATCAGTATTGTCGTTTCGAAACCGAGTTTCTTACCGTAGTCCGCCGCCATCATGACGATGGTGTCGACGCCATCGATGTATAGCCAGTAGGCAAACAGGAATGCCCATGCGGCGCGGTACTCGCTAAGGTGCCGGAAAGTGTGACCGAGGGCTGCGAAGGTGTGGGTGATATCAACCCGCCGGCGCTGACCTTTCGGCAATGGCTCGTCTACCCACAGGAAGAGTGGTAGCGAGAACACCAGCCACCAGACACCCACGGTGAGGAACGACCAGCGCACGGCACTGGCGGCATCGGCGAGGCCAAACCAGGTTGGCTTCAACGTCATCGCCACGTTGATCAGGAACAATAGCCCCCCGCCCAGGTAGCCGAGCGCGAAGCCGAGCGCAGACACACGGTGTCGAATCGATGCTGGCGCCACCAGGACGAGTAGTGCATCGTAGAAGACGTTACCGCTTCTAAAACCGACTGAAGCGATGCCGTAGAGCAGGATCGCAAGCGGCCACGCACCCTGTTCGACCAAGAAAAGCCCGGCAGTAGCAACCGTACCAAGACAGGCAAATGCGGCCAGCATGCGTTTGCGAAGGCCGCCTGCGTCTGCCATGGCACCGAAGATCGGGGCCAGAATCACTGACACCAGGCTTGCAATCGAGTTGCCCGCACCCAGCCAGAAGGTGCTCTCTTCGGGGCTGAGGTCGCCACTCCAATAGTCTGACCAGAAGATCGGGAAGAACGCGGCCATCACGGTGGTGGCAAATGCTGAATTGGCCCAATCGTAGAGCGCCCAGGAATAGCGGCTTCTGGGGTTATTCATGATGTGCGTGCGTGTGTTGCGAGTCATAGGGATCGATAGATGAGAGCATATCAGGGTGGCGAATGGCGAATGGGTCAAGGCGACCAAAAACCCCTAGAATGAGCACTTGTCCCTAACCTTCGAGTTGATTACGTGATCCATTACAGCGTTTGTCCGCATGATTGCCCGTCTACCTGCGCGTTGGAGGTCGAAACCGCTAACGGGGGCACTATTACTCGTGTCAGAGGGGCTAGGGAAAATACTTACACGTCCGGCGTCATTTGCTCCAAGGTAGCGCGTTACCACGAACGCCTTTATCACCCGGAACGCTTAACTCAGCCGCTGCGCCGCCGCGGCGACAAGGGCAATGGAACCTTCGAGCCGATTGGTTGGGACGATGCGCTGGATGAGGTGGCCGAGGCGTTACTTCGGGCCGAGCAGGTGCATGGTGCCGAGTCGGTGTGGCCGTATTTTTATGCGGGAACTATGGGTTTTGTGATGCGTGATGGCATCAACCGATTACGTCACGCCAAGGGGTATTCCGGGCAGTACTTAACGATCTGCACCACGCTGTCCTTCAACGGTTTTATGGCCGGCACGGGTCGCCTTGCGGGCAGCGACCCGCGTGAGATGGCGCGTTCGGATCTGGTGGTGATCTGGGGATCCAACGCTGCCAGTACGCAGATAAACGTCATGACGCATGTGTTAAAGGCGCGCCGTGATCGGGGCGCCAAGATTGTGGTTATCGATACTTACCGTAACGGAACCGCCAAGCAGGCAGATCTTTTCGTGTGTGTTCGACCGGGCACTGATGGCGCGCTTGCGTGCGGTGTGATGCATATTTTGTTTCGCGATGGCCATGCTGATCGTGATTATCTGGCTGAGTACACCGATTGCCCGGACGCGCTCGAGGCACATCTGCAGTCAAAGACGCCTGCGTGGGCATCAGCCATTACTGGAGTGCCGGTCGAGACGATCGAAGAATTGGCACGCATGATCGGCACCACTGCCCGGACATTCCTGCGCCTTGGCTACGGGTTTACACGCCAACGTAACGGCGCGTTCAACATGCATGCCGCTTTGTCAGTAGCCGCGGTGACAGGCGCCTGGCGCCACGAAGGCGGCGGTGCGTTCCACAACAACGGTGATATTTATCACTGGGATCGAACCATGATCGAGGGGCTGGATGTGCGCGACCGCAACGTGCGCATTCTCGACCAATCGCGCATTGGCGCAGTGCTGACAGGGGATGCGAGCGATCTCGGTGACGGACCGCCGATCACCGCCCTATTTATTCAGAACACCAATCCGATGTCCGTCGCACCGGATCTTAATCGAGTGCACGCGGGTTTCGCGCGCAAAGATCTTTTCGTCTGCGTGCACGAGCAGTTCATGACTGAGACCGCCGAGGTGGCTGATATCGTGCTCCCGGCCACTATGTTTCTCGAGCACGATGACCTGTATCAGGGCGGTGGTCACCAGCATGTTTTACTGGGCCCCAAGATTGTCGAGCCACCAGAAGGTTGTCGTAACAACCACGAAGTGGTTTGCGCACTCGCCAGTCGGGTTGGTGCCGAGCACCCGGGTTTTGCCATGAGCGAGCGCGAGTTGATTGACCGGACGCTGCGTGATTCGGGTTGGGGCGATCTCGAAACCTTGGCACGCGAGCGCTGGATTGACTGCCAGCCACCGTTTCGTGAGGCCCACTATCTTGATGGGTTTGCTCATGCCGATGGCAAGTACCGCTTTTCGCCAGACTGGTCGGCCCTCAAGCCGCATGGTTTTGGGCCAGTTGACACCGTGTTACCCAGTCTCCCGGATTACTGGCCGAGTATTGAAGAAGCGAACGCAGAAATGCCCTACCGGCTGGTGACAGCGCCAAGCCGTCATTACCTCAACTCAACGTTTAACGAAACACCCACCTCTATTCGGCGTGAGCAGCGACCCAGTGCCATGATGCATCCGGAGGATGCGCACGAATTGGGCGTAACAGATGGTGCCATGATTCGACTGGGTAACCCGCGGGGCGAATTAAAGATCAGTACCCAGGTATTCGACGGTGTTCAGCGTGGCGTCGTGATTGTAGAGAGTATCTGGCCCAATAGTGCATTCGAAGATGGCAAAGGCATCAATGTGTTAACTGGCGCTGACCGGGTGGCTCCGGTCGGGGGAGCGGCCTTTCACGACAATCGAATCTGGATCCGTCCAGTCTAAAGAGGTGATCAGCGCTCGGAGCGGGCCTGAAAGGGTTTTGCATTTTCTGCTCCAGCAAACAACATTTTTGCCTGTACGTCACACATGTGTTCGTGATAGGCGAGTGCCTCGGCGTCAAGCTCGTCTTTCGGGCGTGGCTCGAGTTCCCAGAAATCGTTGACAGCATTGCCTCGGACGAGGGTTGCAAAATCCTGTGGCCCCAGCGACTGGCGAACTGTCGCGGCGATATAACGGATAGCAAAACCAACACGGCGCGTCGTTGTCGGGTTGGGATTAGATCCGTGGATGATGCGCACGTGGTGAAGCGACATCTGGCCTGGTGACAGTTCCAGGTCAACGGCATTTTTCTCATCGACTTCGGCATTGATTTCCTGACCACGGCTTAGCAGGTTGTCTTTGTGAAAGGTGTCGGTATGGGTTAGTTGCTTGCCGTGACTGCCGCTTGCCACACGCATGCATCCATTGGCTCGGGTGCTGGGTGTCAATGCGATCCAGGCGGTGCAAACGTCAGGTTGATCTAACCCCCAATAGGTGGCGTCCTGGTGCCACGAGACGTACCCCGGATCCTCGGGTTCCTTGATAAAAAAACTTGACCCCCAACACAGAATATTGGGGCCTAGTACGTCCTCGACCGCATCAAGCACTCGCGGGTGACTGATAAGGTCGTGTAGCCAAGGAAACAACAAATGAGGTTTGTGACGGTACTTGCCATCGATCGGTTGGCCTATGTTTGACTCATAGCGTTCTAAGTGGGCAAGGCAGACCGCGGCTTCTTCACGTGTTAAGACATCAATCGGGTGGCAATAACCTTTCTCTACGTATTGTCCTGTCGACGATGGCTTGAGTAGTTTTCCCATTGGTTTATTCCCATATAGTCCACAAGGTTGACGGGGTTCCAAAAACTCTGATTAAGTAGCCTAACTGATATCTCGAGGAGAGATCAAAGGTAGCG
>LWDU01037000.1_pt1 | contig 11421 bp, 5 predicted proteins | sample 727161 | NCBI WGS metagenome assembly LWDU01 (sample SAMN04566230, study PRJNA314399) | hydrothermal vent metagenome | isolation source: deep sea hydrothermal plume seawater | place: Mexico: Gulf of California, Guaymas Basin | collected 2004-07-11 | reverse complement strand
AGCCGACAAAGTGTATGATGATTTTTTGCAGATTGACACGGAGCCGTTTGGTTCAGAAGACGGACAAACCTGGCACGATGACAGCGTGGAAATCTTTATTGATGGAGATAACAGCAATTTTCAGGATCGCAATACCGAGGATTCGGCTGTTGTGAACACGGGTGGGCAATTCGTGATCACCGCCGGTGGGGCGTTCAATGACAGCGCGGCCGGCAATCCCGGATACGGAGAAAATGAGGCTTGGTATGCCCAAACATTTATTGGTTTTGGCGGTTACGAAGCTGAATTCCGTATTTCCTGGGACATCCTTGGCGGGAAACCCGCTGACGGAGAATCCATCGGTTTTTCGGTCGGAGTCAATGATGATGATGACGGAGGTGAGCGGGAACGCCAAGTGATGTGGGTCGGTGAACCTCATACTGAAAGAACCTACGGCAATCTCGTGATCGGCGGGAAATTCCATGAAGCGTTTATGACCGCTGCCCCCACCATTGACGGTACCATCAATTCCTCGGAGTATCCGGGTGCCGAGGCGATCAGTGTCGATGGCGGGACCGGGAAATATAACATCCCCGCGGGTGATGATGATTTCGAGCCGGGCGATCACTCATATGAAGCATGGGTAACCCATGATGAAAATAATGTGTATGTGGCCGTCAATGTGATCGATGATACGATCTCGACTGATAGTGCCGGGGCAGGATCTGCGAATGAGCAAACTTGGCACGACGACAGTATCGAAATTTTCTTTGATGCGGATAATTCGGATGATTTCGGTCGGGGAGGAGCCGAATTCGAAGGACAATACGTCTTTACACCGAACGGTGCTCGCCGGGACAACGAAGCCAATAATCCTTCTTTCGGAGCGGATGCCGATTGGTTTGCCGCGGCGACCGAAACGGACGCCGGCTATGCAATTGAATTTCGAATCAGTAAATCAGCTTTACTGAATCCAACGGAGGGAACCGTCATGGGATTCAACATCGCGCTTAATGATGATGACGAAGGAGGAAATCGTGAAGTACAGTTGAATTGGAGTGGGCGTCCCCATTCCGAGTTCACCTATGGAAACCTCCTTCTCGGTGGAGAAGCGCCGGTAATCGGGCCTCCAGGAATGGGATGGAGCCGATCGAACCCTTGAAACCGCATCTTCGGTGAGTGGAGGATGGACCGCGGTGGCGGGTGCTGCCAGTCCGTTCAAATCGAATGCATCTGAAGCCAAAGCCTTTTTCCGAATCCCATAATTCTGCAATTCCGTCATCCGCACTCATTGTGAGTGCGGATGTGACTTGGAGCCCATTGAGCCTCTACTTTCTAAGAAAGCCATAAGCGCCCATTATTCTTTAATCAACACCGCTGAACGCCCATTCTGGCGAACCAGTGAAAAAGAAAACACCTATTTGTTGTTCTTTGGATCCAGTCATCGAAATGTGGCGTTTTTCGGCATTGCTCGTTTTTGTCATATCAACCGCCAATGGCCAGGTGACGTTTCGATCACATTCAAATAACGGAGGAGATCCAAGCACCGGAGGCTTTCGTCAATTGCCGGCATCAGAGACTGGTATTAACCTCTCTCATCATTTTCCTGATGACGCTCCTTTTATTCTGATGACCGATCAGTATTCAGGATCGGGCGTCTGTATCGGCGACATCGATGGTGATGATTTGCCCGATATTTATTTTACCAACTACAACCAGGGGAATCGCCTTTACCGGAATCTTGGCGGGTTTCGTTTTCAGGACATTACGAATACCGCCGGCGTCGGGGGAGATGGACGTTGGTCCGCGGGACCCTGTTTCATCGATATCGACAATGATGGTGATCTCGATCTCTATGTTTGTGTTTACCGAAAAGGCAACCTGCTTTACATCAACAATGGCAAAGGAAAATTCACGGAATCCGCCGATCAATATAATCTCGGCTTCAAAGGGGCCGGAGTCATGGCTGCTTTCGCCGACTATGACCGTGACGGTGATCTCGATGTTTACCTGCTGACTCATCGAGATGTCCTCGATCCGCGCGCGCTCAAACCGAAGTCTTCTCAGGATGCCTTTAAGCGCGGAATTCTTCGAATTCAAGAAAGTAAGAACGGTTCAAAGCAGGCGAAGGTGAGTTCGGAATATCACGAATTCTTCGAAATCATGTCGAGGGGCGGAGGGCGTATCGAATTAATTTCAGCGGGTCAGGAAGACCGGCTTTATCGCAACGATGGTGAAAAACGATTTACTCGTGTGGACCATCAGGCCGGTATCAAGGGAACGGAAATCGGTCTCAGCGCGATCTGGTGGGACAGTAACGACGATGGGTATCCGGATCTTTATGTCAGCAATGACTACAAGGGTTCTGATCATCTCTATATCAATCAAGGCGATGGAACCTTCAAAGACAAAACCCGCTCTTCTCTGCCCCACACACCCTGGCTCTCAATGGGGGCCGATTTCGCCGATATCAATAACGACGGCATGCTGGATTTCTTCGCGACGGACATGGCGGGCAGTAATCACTATCGGCAAAAGATCGCCATGGGAGACATGAGCAGGGACCGGTGGTTTCTCATTCGTTCCGATCCTCAACAGTACATGCGCAATGCTCTTTATCTAAACACCGGTGCGTCTCGTTTTGCCGAAGCAGCCTATATCACGGGGACCGCCCGGTCCGATTGGACTTGGTGTCCAAAATTCGCCGATTTTGACCAGGATGGCTGGGTGGATCTATTTATCACGAACGGTATGTCGCGCGATTTTATGAACGCCGATCTCGCGGAACGGCTTCCGGGCGACGCCCGAAGTGAAGAATATCGTCATACCCCGGTGATGAGACAACCGAACCGGGCATTCCGAAACCTGGGTGACCTGAAATTTGAGGACATCGCCGCCGAATGGAATCTCAACGAAAGCTCGGCCAGTTACGCGGCCGCGGCCGGCGACCTGGATCTGGATGGGGATCTGGATCTCGTGGTCTGTAACTTTGATGGCCCTGTTTCACTATTTGAAAACAAGATCGCGTCTCACGAGTCGATTACGATTAAACTGATCGGTACTCGAAGTGCCCGACTACCACTGGGCGCCAAAGTGGAAATTCAAAAGGGCGCCACCCGGCAGGTTCGAGAACTCGCCTCTTCTCGGGGATTCATGTCCGCTAATGATCCGGTGATTCATTTCGGATTAGGGGACCAGCAAAAGGTGGATCGCATGACAATCCGGTGGCCAAGCGGCTTTCGACAAACGTTGAGGCACCTGAAAGGCAATCGACATTATACGATCATTGAATCGGCCGATGATGTCTGGGCGAAAGAGAAAACCGCCCCAACCCTTTACCAACGCATTGGATTCCGTCAGACAATCACCCATCGCGAAACCGCCTACAATGACTACAAACGACAACCGCTGCTTCCGGCAAAACACTCGCAAATGGGGCCGGCTCTTGCGGTCGGCGATGTAAATGGTGATGGTAGGGACGACGTCTTCCTGGGTGGCGCCGCCGGATTCCCCGGACAACTCCGATTAATGGTTCAACAGGAATTAAAAGTGATAACGGAACCGTTTCAGTCGTTCGCCGGTAGCGAAGATACAGCGACCTCGATTTATATGTTGTCTCCGGAGGCGTTGAGGGAGAAGTAGGCGATGACGTATTCCTTGATCACCTATACCTTAACGATGGTGAAGGCCGATTCATGCCGGCGCCCGAGAAATTGCCGGACCTACGAGTGTCCGGCGGTGCGCTGGCAGTCGCGGACATTGATGGCGACGGGGACCAGGATCTCTTCATTGGGGGTCGGATTATTCCCGGTCGCTATCCTGAGGCGCCCAGCAGCTATTTCTTGATCAATGACGGAAATACGTTCCGAGCCAAGATTCAGGAGTCGGGGCTTGTGACCGATGCCGCGTTCGCCGACTTCAATTCGGATGGTTGGCAAGACCTGATCGTCAGCAATGAATGGGGACCCATTCGATACTTTTTGAACCAGGCGGGGACCTTTCATGAAATGACGACCGATGCGGGATTGTTACCCCACCTGGGATGGTGGCTGTGTGTCGCGCCCGCCGATATCGATCTGGATGGAGACATTGATTTCGTGGCGGGAAATCTGGGACTCAACACCAAGCACCACGCCACTGCGGATCATCCGTTAAAACTTTATTACGGCAATTTCGGTTCGTCGGAAGGCATGCGCATAGTTGAAGCTGAATTCGAGGGCGATGTGCTTTATCCCGCCCGTGGGAAGAGTTGCTCCACCGGGGCCATGCCTTGGCTTGGTAAACGATTCGAGACGTATCACAGTTTTGCGGCGTCAAGCCTGCTGGACATCTACGGAAACCAACTCGACGACGCTCTGGTCCTGACCGCGAACACTCTCGAATCGGGTGCTTTTTTAAATGATGGAAGCGGCCACTTTCGATTCATTCCCTTTCCGCGCTCAGCCCAACTGGCCCCTGCACGAGACCTTGTTTTCACACAGACGAAGGGAGACAACATCCCAGTCCTCAACCGGAGACCGGGCGCTTCGATGGCGGCCTAAGCCTCGTGCTCAAGGGGCAGGGTGATGGACAGTTCGAAGTCTTGCCCGCAAAGTTAAGCGGACTCATTGTGCCGGCGGCGGCATCGCGGGTTGCCCTCAGTGATTGGAACCGAGATGGTTGGATGGATATTTACGTGGCGATCAACCACGGCCCCTTGCAAAGTTTTCAACTTCGATAGAATTTTTGTTGATTGCATTCTTGGCGCCCCGTCGGCGAGACCGTAACATCTGGACTGATTTTTGAAAACCATGGTCGTGGAGCGTTGGTATCTTCCTGAATAGGGCTTCATTTCCAGGTGGTTTCAATGTGGAAATCAAGACTTCATGAAAAAAGGAAGCTGACAATCAATCGATCCGTCTAAACGTTACGGTCTCCCCTTTTTTATTGAATCAACGCCGCTGAACGTCCATCCTAGGGAACTCGTGAAAAAGAAAATACCAATTTGTTAGACTGTTTACCTGCGGATGCTTCGCTGAAAGAAAAAATCCTATGTTCCGAAAAAATAGATGGTTGTTTTTGTCGCTCGTGTTTGCCGGATTGAATTCATGGCAACTCGCTCAAGGAGGGCTCGTTGCCCATTGGCCGCTGAACGAAGGTTCCGGCGAGGTGTTCCAGGATGTTGTGGGAGGATTCGACGGTTTTCTGCCAAACGACGACCTCGGGGAAAAAGCGGAAATCAGTTGGAGCGATGGGCCTCCTGCAATACAGGAAAACTCCGTTGAATTTCTCGGTATCAATTCCATCATCACCACCGCTTTCCCCGGGATCGGAGGAAATAATCCCCGAACGGTGGCATTCTGGGTCCGTACCACCGATACCGCCGCCTACTTCCTGGCTTGGGGCTCGAATACGGCGACCCGGAAGTGGCACATCCGCACAAACGGAGGGAGCGGGGTGCTACGCACGGAATTCGCAACGGGCCAGAATTTCGCCACCACCAGCGTGATCGATGGCGAGTGGCATCATGTCGCCTCGGTATTTCCCAACGGGGCGAGTGAGGGCGAGCAGATCCTGCATTACGTAGACGGTGTTTTAGATGAACAAACCGGTGGAACCAGCCGAACGATCGATACAGAGATCCCCACGGATGGAGATGTCGACTGGACGGACGCCAATTCACTAAACGCGTATTCCGTGCATTTTGGCGGCGTGCTGGCTCACGGGTTCGGCCGCATGCTGGAAGGCTCGATGGCCGATGTAAGGATTTACGACGAAGGGCTCAGCGAAGAGCGGATCCGAGCCATCTTTGAAGGCGAAGATGTCGGAGGCGTGGTGCCCTTCGAGATCACCGACATTGACTACTCGTCCGCCGACGATAGGGTCACTCTGACCTGGGAGAGCCAGGCTGGCATGCTCTACAATCTGCGGAGCAGTTCAGACCTGACAGGAAATATTTCCACTTGGACGCTGGTGGAGGGCGACATCCCGGGCACTCCGGACATCAACACAAAGTCCTTCGCGAGGCCGGACGACCCAGCGCTTTTCTACCAATTGGAACAGTTTCCCACCCCTCCGCTGACGGTCTTCTCTGAGGACTTCGACGATGGCCCGGACCTGCCCACAGGTTGGAGCAAGGGTGTCAATGCCGGCGACACTGGAACGACACAATGGGAAGCGGGCAACCCGGCAGGCGGCCCCGGCCCGGCCACCGCCAACAGTGGTGCCAACTGCATCGGCACCAACCTCGCCGCCAACTACGGGATCAGTTCCGACATCTGGCTGCGCACACCGGGCACGATCGATCTCACCACCGCGACGGATGCAACCCTGGTCTTCCGTCAATGGGTGGACATGGATAATTTCGACTTCGGGGACGCCGGGACGGTGCGTGTCCTCGATGCCGCGGGCCTGCCTGGAACGGTGACAGAACTGGCGGTCCTAAAGACCAACATCCAAGGACTCTTTCCGACGGCGTGGGGTAAATTCACTAAAAGACTGCCGGTCGAGGCACTCGGCAAGACGGTCGTATTGGAGTTCCGTTTCAACAGCGATTTCGTCCCGGATGCCGACGCTTCGGGCTGGTACATCGATGATGTCGTGGTCACCGTCAAGGTTCCCTAGCCCTAACAAATTCTTCTACGGGTAATCTCAAGAATATGGCGGTGTGAATTTAAGCACGGTTCGTCTTGGAGAATAGATCTTCCTACTGGATGGAATTAAACTATGAACTGCGGAATCGAGCGAATCCCGATCCGGGTTAAGTTATGCTGAAATTCGGGAGAATAGGATGAAGCAGAAGTGGCCTTTTGAGTTCTCAGATTTAAAATACCTTTCAAGAATCTAGAACCATTAAACCGGCAGCTCAATAGACCCCATGAAATGTTTAATGTTTAGACCTGCCTCCTTAAATTGGATCACTACCGGTATTTCAGAGAAATCAGCCTGCCCCTTTTTCTTTGAGCTGTTGAAGGCGGAGGAGGGTCTGTTGGATCCGTTTGTCATCGGGCGCAATCTTGCCGGCTTGCAACAGGTGTGTTTCGGCTAGATCGAATTCAAGCTGATGCATCAGGAAAATGCCGAAATCGCGATGCGCTTCGGCCGACCCAGGAGCGACGGCAACCGCGCCGAGGAAGCAACGCCTGGCTACTGATGATGATCCTTTGTTCGCGAGTAGGCGTGCCTGGTGCAGGTAAAGTGCCAACGAGTTCGCTGCCAACTGCGGCTGACGCGGATCATTAACGGCCGCCTTGGCGGCGAAGTGGTAATACCGCGCCGCATCAATCGGATAGCTTTCAGTAAATCGACCGCCAACCATCTCCGCAACCGCCGATGGCGTGATGGGTTTGGTGTACCATCGACCCACGTATGGCAGGGCCAAATCTCGGCGCTGTGATCCGTTGGCATCCAAATCGCGGATGTCTTGCAATAGCAATTCGACATCAATCGGGCCCTGGTAAATTGTCGTCACGAGCCCTCCCCTGTCAATGAGCAGGCTCAATGGCACGGCAAACTGACCTGCATTCTCAAACAGCGCGCGTTGAAAATGCTCTACTTTTTCAAGCGAACTTTCGCTCACAGTGCCATGGTCGAATGGGTATTTCAATTGTTCGATCAGCGACTTGCCTTTCTTTGGTTCCTTGTCCGAAGGGCCTGCTCCACCAACTTCCAGAGCCAACACGTCCAATTTCAGGGCGGTCAACTGTTCAGCATTTTCCCCCAGAGATTTGAGTTCCCCAATACACGATGGACACCATTCAGCCCAGAAGACAAGTAGTTTGGGACGGTCATTTGTCGTCACCTCACTGGCGTTGCCAAGCTCGTCGGTATATTCGATCAGCGGCAACGGCACCTTCGCGGGCAGCGCAATAGCCGCCACTCCCGACTCCGGAGCCGCTTTCTGAACCATCGACGAAAGCCCGCTCGGAACCGCAGGTCGATTCCATGCCGTCGCCCGTGCGCTTCCTTGTTTGAGATAATACCGTCCGCCGGGGTGCACACCCGAAAACGTATCCGTTTCACCCGTCGGCCAACGAACAGCCACTCGCTCGATCTGTGCGTTATCACCCAAACCGAAATGAAGCCATTTGCTGGACTGCGAGAGAAACCCGTCTCCGGCCGCCAAGGTTTGCACCATCACCGGCTGCTCTTGAGCTCCGATCGCGTCGCGGTTCCCCTTGACCGCTTGAAGCCGGAAGGCGATAAAGTCGTCCGCCTGATTCTTGTTTGTATTATTGAGCATCAACCGTAATCTGGGCGCAGTGCGATTGCGAAACCAGAGGTCCAGGTCGCCATCGTGATCCCAATCCACCACGGCAACCGCCCGACCATCGTCCGCAAAATCCAACCCGCTGATCACCGAAACATCGGCGAACGGTCTGACTTTGTTTCCTCCCACCCCACCGCAATTGAGCATCACGCAGTTTCGTTCCCAACCGCTCCACGATGAACCCTTGCGCACCATATCCAAGACGGCCCGCCAGGCGGTTGCATATTGCCGGACAGCATTCGGATCACTTGTGTCGGGAGGCGAAGGCGACACAACTTGCCGCCAAAAGAAACTTCACAAATCGTCGTTGCGACGGTTGGAGATATAGCCGTTGGCCACAACCAGATCGGACCATCCGTCGTTGTTCAGGTCGGCGAATTTGGATCCCCATGCCCAACGTCCCATCGCAACCCGCTGCTCCTCGCTGCTATCCTGAAAATGGCCATTCTCCGATGAGGTGAACAAGGTATTGCCGCGTGCCATACGTCGCAGGTCATTAGTCTGCTTTCCATGCGAGCTTGCGAATCGTCTCTGGTACATGATCCGGTTTCCGGCGGCGGAATACATATTGCCAACATAGACATCCATTCGACCATCGCGGTTCCAATCTCCCCAGTCGACTGACATACCACCAGACATGTCTTCGACGCCGACACTCTGGGCAACGTCGGTGAAGCGACCGTCATCGTTGCGGTAGAGATTATTTCGTCCGAAATCATTCGCCACGTATAGGTCCGGATCGCCATCGTCGTCGAAATCCTCCCAGGACGCCGCAAAGCTCCAGCGACTATTGCCGGAGCCAAACCCCGCCTCCTTGGTCGCGTTGACAAAACGAAGGTCGCCTTTTCCTCGAAACAGAACGTTGGCCCCGCCGTTTCGAGCATCGTTAAACGGCAAAGGGCTGAGAGCCTCATAGCCGACGTTGCCTGGCCCACCGCTGGCGCCGGCGGCACCGTAGCCGCAGCAATACAGATCGAGCAGCCCGTCTTGATCATAATCGGCGGCACAAATGGAAAAGCAATCAACCGGCCCCTGATATCCGCCGCGAAGTTTGAACTTGCCCGCCCCGGTATTCTCCACCACCAACAACAACGCCACGGTCGCGACCACCAAATCCTGGTCGCCATCGTTGTCGAGATCTAGAAACAGGGCCGCGCGCGACTCTTCGAGCCAATCGACGGCGCTCTGCGAGGAGACATCGCGAAGGGTGCCATCGCCATTTTGCATATAAAGCCGATTGGGCAGGCCGCCGCCATCGCATACGTAAATGTCATCCAGCCCATCACCATTCGCATCGCCAACGGCCAAGCCATGGTGACCGAAAATATGCATGTCATCGAGCCGACTCAACCGGCGAGACCAATAACCGATGCCGTGCATCACCTGCCCCTGGTAGCTTACCGTTTTACCGAGAGCCGATTGGGTGCCGTCGGAAAACATTCGCTCGCCACTGTTGAGCAATGTCGCGGTTTCCATGTCTCCCCACTCGATTGCCGTTAAACGCGGTGGCGCCTTTTGCTCCTCACCGGCGCGACTCCAACGCAACAACCACCGAGCATTGGTTTGCACGGTCGATGTGTCGGTCTTCCCGGAAACAACCACGAGCACGTCCGTCTCAAATGACTTCGACGCTAAACGAATCCCGACGATCTTGATCGCCGCACGAATCGATCCCGGCGCCAAATTCTCCACGATCCTTGCCAGCCCATCGGTCAGCGCAACTCTTCCGATGGTGGTGACTGACGGCGATTCACCGGTAGCTCGGAGTATCGTCAAGTTGGCATGGGCATAAACTTCATCAAGGTCATGTCGCGCCATCACGACAGTGGAAACCTCTTCCACTGTCAACCCGCCAAGATCGATTTCTCCAGATTCGCCAAATGTCTCAAACCATTTCTTCAAGGTGCCGAGCTGCCCCTTGGCCTGCTGGCTTAAGACTTCGCCGACCCAATCATCGTTGGCTGCATTTGATTTTTCTGATTGGCGATCAACGGCCGTGGCTGGACGCGACGAGGCTATCTCAATACGCGAGACGCCAGCACTGCTTGCCGGAGCGAATAGCCAGGGCCGACTGCCTTTGATCTGACTCGACTTTACTAACAGCGTTTCAGTTCCCTCATCGCTCGAGGTCCGATGCTCTGCATACCAAAAGAGGATGGCTGCCACAGCCAAAACCAGGCTCACTATCTGAACGATACGCGCCATTGGCCTCTTGGATGACGGCTTTGAGGAACGTGGAGGTTTATGACGCATGAGAAATCAGGCTTGTAGATAGTAGATATTTTTCCACAGATGCAGCAACGGCATCGTCAACGCTTTCCTGTCCAAGTCTAGTTGAATCAGTGTGTGACCTTCCTGGTTTACCAGCTTTCTCCTGGGCATACGCATCTTGGATTTGGGAAAATCACATTATTACAATAAAGAGCCAGACTAATAACGTCGTTGGTCGCAAGTCAACGGATAATATGGTGTCTTGGCAAACAGATTTGAAACTCAGTGAGGGAATAAGCTGGCAAAGCTGTCTGAGGATCGTAAACTTCGAACGTGTTGGATTGGGGTACTTAGTTTTATTTTCATCCCTGCTGAGTGGCAGGACTGAACTCATTGCCAACCTTTTTTTAATTCCCTATTTGATACCTGCGAATGAAGAAGATTGATTGGAGTTACCACCGCCCCGGCTGAACGAGTTGTCGTAGAGCGCAGGAGTTTCTTGCGAAGGCAGGTGTGGCGATTGTGAAAGAACAACACGCCAAGAAGGAGACGATCAAGGCCGAAGGAGCGATCGAACTGGCCCGACAAGCCGGTGAGGTCTACGCCGCTAAGGGCAAGAAAGTCGTCTATCTCAACATGAAAAAAGATCAACCGGACGACGAGGCACTCAGCAAACTCATCGTCGGACCGAGTGGCAACCTGAGGGCTCCCACCTTACGGCGGGGAAAGACACTGGTTGTCGGCTTCCATCAGGAAACTTACGAGAAGGTTTTCGGTTAAGGGAACGAACTCCCAGTCAGTCGGGTGACCGCAGAGAGGTAGGATTCAATAGTTCGTTTGGAATAGCCCCGCAGAGAGGACCCTCTCTTCCATCATGTATTTTCTGAGAAGTGTCATACCTTCCCAATGCGACTGCCTCCAGAAAAACTCTAAACGCCTCTTTAGCTTTTAACGCGAAGCGGTTTAATTCAACGCCTGACTCA
>LWDU01040485.1_pt1 | contig 11423 bp, 10 predicted proteins | sample 727161 | NCBI WGS metagenome assembly LWDU01 (sample SAMN04566230, study PRJNA314399) | hydrothermal vent metagenome | isolation source: deep sea hydrothermal plume seawater | place: Mexico: Gulf of California, Guaymas Basin | collected 2004-07-11 | reverse complement strand
GAACACCGGAGAAAAACAGGTCGGGTTGCAGGTAGATTTGACCGTCGGTGATCGAAATCACGTTGGTCGGAATATACGCCGAAACCTCACCTTCCAAAGTCTCAATGATCGGCAGAGCGGTCAGAGACCCACCGCCAAGCTCGTCGCTCAGCTTCGATGATCGTTCGAGAAGTCTGCTGTGACAGTAGAACACATCGCCCGGGTATGCCTCGCGACCTGGTGGTCGTCGCATCAGCAGCGACAACTGGCGATAGGCAACCGCTTGTTTCGACAGATCGTCGTATACGATCAACGAGTGCTGGCCATTGAACATAAAGTGTTCGGCCATGGCGGTTCCCGAGTACGGAGCGATGTACTGCAATGGTGCAGGGGCACTGGCCCCCGAGATGATCACCGTGGTGTAGTCCATCGCACCATAGCGTTCCAAGGTCTCGATGATGCCGACGACCGACGAGTCCTTTTGACCAATGGCGACGTAAAAGCACTTAACGCCCGAATCCTTCTGATTCAAGATCGCGTCGATTGCAATCGCCGTCTTGCCCGTCTTGCGGTCACCAATGATCAACTCGCGCTGTCCGCGACCGATCGGTGTCATCGCGTCCACCGCCATGATTCCGGTCTGCATCGGCTCATGGACGGGTTGACGTCCGGCGACGCCGGGAGCCATGAACTCGACTGGGCGCGTTTCCGTGGTGTGCAAGGGGCCCTTGCCGTCGAGCGGGTTGCCGAGCGGATCGAGCACGCGGCCAATCACCGCATCGCCCACCGGTACGGAAAGCACTTTTCCCAGGGCTTTGGCCTCATCACCTTCGTTGATCGTCAGGTAGTTACCCAGGACGATGACGCCGACACTGTTTTCTTCCAGGTTGAAGGCGAGACCGATCGTCCCTCCGGGGAACTCGACCATTTCGCCGGCCATGACACCCGAAAGGCCGTAGACGCGAGCGATACCATCCCCGACTTCGAGGACGGTTCCCACTTCACGAACATCGACTTGGCTTTCGTACTGCTCGATCTCCTGCTGGATGACCGAGGCGATTTCATCGGAATTGAATTTCATGAACGTCCTCGTCGAGGATCCAATCGCTTCTATGTTGGTTAAATGCTAGCTGGCCGCTCTTGTTTGAGCTATCCATCTAGTTACTGGTAATAGGCTACGGGTTGGTTGTAAATGCGCCCCTAGATCGAGGAAAAACGCTGAGGTTCTTCTCGGATCTTGCGGCTGGTTTGTTGTGCGACTTGTTCTTGCAGTGAACGCAAGCGATTCGCTACCGTTCCGTCAAAAACTGTGTCTCCCACACGGACTCGGATCCCGCCCAGTAGGCTGGGGTCGACCCGTTCGTGAAGAATGATCTCCGCTTGCAGGACTCCTTTGAGGTGTTCGGTAACCTTGCCTCGCAGGTTGTCGTCGAGTTCGATGGCCGTCTCGACAACGACTTCTTTCCGACCGCACATCTCGTCGTACAGTCTCTTGGCCGAATTGTGGATCGCTCGTAGGCAGTCCATCCGACCGTGCCGAGCAACGACCTTGAGGAATTTGAGCAACGTTGCATCCATCGGCCCATTGAACACACGGTCCAGGATGCGTTCCTTCTCAACAAAACTCACCCGTGGGGAATCCATCACGCCTTCCATGGTGCTCTGTTGATTCCATACGTCCTCGATCAGCGAATCAAATTGGTCTAACGCGTCCTTCGGGGTTGCGGCCTGTTCGAGGGCACCAATCAACGCCTTCGCGTACAGGTCCCCCAAATACTGCCGATCCGAATCGAATGCGGTCTCGTGTTTCGCTTGCTCAGTCATTGTTGCCGACGGCTCCACATCATGACGAACTTGAGAACTGTTTGAGGGCGTCTTGAATCAACGCCTCGTGATCAGCTTGCTTCAACTCTCGTCCCACGATTTGACTGGCAAGATGGACAGCCAGGTCAACACTTTGCGTGCTCAAATCGTTAAGTGCGACATTCCGAGCAGCATCGATATCGGCCTGTGCTCTCTGCTTTTGCTGATCGGCATCGGCTTCGGCCTCCTGTCGAATGCGCGAGGCATTCTCGTCGGCCAGGTTTTGTGACTTGGAAATCAAAGCTTGACCTTCGCTCTCCGCGTCAGACAACTTCGCCTCATACTCGGCCAAGCGGGCGGTCGCTGCTTCCGCGTCCCGATTCGCCTCATCGATCTTGTTGGCGATTCCCTGTTCTCGCTTGTCCAAACCCTCGGCGATTGGACCCCAGGCGAATTTCATCAGGACGCCGATCAACAACAAGAACACGAGCAACGTGAAAATGTTGAGGTCCGATCGCCACTGGCCTGGATCGAATAGACTATCGCTTGGATTCTGATGACTCAGATCCATCAAGTCGTGAGAACCGCTACCGCCACTCTCATGTGAGTCGTCTTCCGAATCCGGTGCAGCTGCGCTCTCTTCGGGATCCGAATTCTCTGTGGTGGAATTCGGGTCCTCATCGTCTGCTTGCGCGAGCGCAATACGAGCGCCGCTTGAGAGCGACGCAACTGCGATCAATACAAGGGCAGTAAATCGGAATGTCGATATCAAACGCATACGCTAAGCCTTGTCAAAGAGGCAAGACGAGTTGCCTAACACACGTGCTTACGCAAAAGTCACTACGCCACGACTGAAGTTAACTGGCGAATGGGTTTTGTTGCATGCATATGACCAAGGCGAAAAATGTGAAGCCTTCGATCAGAGCGGCCGCAATAATCATGGCGGTCTGGATGTTACCGGCCACTTCTGGCTGGCGTGCCATGCTCTCCAGGGCGGAGCTGGCGAGTTTGCCGATACCGTAGGCGGCACCGATGGTCACCAGGCCGGCGCCGAATGCGCCTGAAAACGAGGTCCCCTCTGCAGCGAAGGACACGCTGCAGAAGGCCAGTACCATAACAAGGCTCGTCGATGCAATCTTGACGAAGTTTTTCACGAATCCTATCTCCTGTTTAAAACAAAAACCAAATGTCGCTTGTGAGAATAATGTGCCGCGCTAATGTTTGTGAACCGCCGCGCCGATGAACAACGCGGACAGTAAAGTGAATACGTAGGCTTGCAGGAAGGCCACGAATAGTTCCAGCATGCTGAAAACCGTCGTTCCGAGAATGACGATAAACATCACAAGATAATGCATGCCTGGTTGCCCGGAAAAACTCATTGTCGCCTCGACGCCGACCGCCATGGTGAAAATGGCTAACATCACCAGGTGTCCGGCAACCATGTTGGCTAACAGACGAACGCTCAATACACCATGCTTGATCAACATTCCGCCAATTTCGACCACAAAGATTGCCGGCTTGATTACCACAGCCAGTACCAGTGGTAGATCCATGGACGGTATCTGGTTGAGGAAAAATCCGACGAAGCCGAATTTCTTCATACCGCTCACTAGCACCGTGCCGAATGTAACCAACGCAAAAGCGGCGGTCACACCCCATGTTGCCGTTGGAGCACCCAACCACGGAATTAGACCGAATAGGTTGCAACCCAATACGAACATGAACAAAGTCCACAGTATCGGGACAAACGGGTCCGCCCCATGACCAATGGCTGGTCGAGCAATCTGATCGCGAATGAATACCAAGAATGTTTCAAGAAGATTGGCTAGCCGTCCCTTGGCCGGTTTTCCCGAGGCGATTCCTCGAGCCAACCAGCTGAAGCTCATCACCAAAATCAACGCCACCACCACTTCGATGATCATGAACTTTGAAATGCAGAAGCCCGACTCGGGCTCGTACATGTTACGCAGCCGGCCGAAGGGTTGGGGGATGATGATCTTCCCATGCAGCCTGGAGTTGTACGAGGCAATCTTCTCGCCCGTCCAGGTGATCGCCTTATCGCTCTTGTACGTTTGAACGGTGCTCTCTTCCTTCACCGTTGCCCAATCCGTGCGGAATTCGCCGTCATTTAAATGGGCTTTCAATAGCCAGGCATGCTCGGCCGTCGCTTCGGAGGATTCATCGGCCAAGTAGGCATCTACCGACTTGTCTACCGACTTCGTCTCGCTTTTCCACTTCGAAAACGCCTTGGAGAACTCACCTAGCTCCTGTTCCAAGTACATGTCGAAGGGCCGGCCAGCGTACAGATGATCCTCGTGTTGCCAATGCTGCCAGTGATGGACCAGGTCGTGGCCGTCCGGCATTTTCACCGTCGGCCGCTTACGCTCCACTTGTCGCGTGTTGTATTCCTCGATCAGTCGCTCCAGGTCGTGGACCTGCCGATGAGCTTCCCATTCTTGGTAGTCCGGATCCGTTTGTATCCACACATCCGGAAATTCGTCCTTCGACTTGCGATTCGAACGGTAAATAAACCGCGGCACTTCGAAGTAGTAACTGTCTTTGATGTGCAGAATCGAAGAAGCCATATCCTACGACGCCTTAGGTGCAACTGCGTTGACAATTTGTAGGGCCAATAAAGTCTCGACCGCCAGAACGATCCAGAAGAAGAGCATCACGTATCCCAAAATACCAACCTCTGCCCATCGCGCATGTTGCGAAACAAGTAGACCGAGCATCAGCGGAAAGACTGTGCGAAACAAAACGCCTGAAAGGATGGCCAGCACGGGTGCGGTCGGCTGATAAATTCCCAGCATGACCAACGAAAGCCAGCCGCCAGTGAGGCAGATAATCGATGCGATCGCCACGGCAGTGACCCCAACACTTCCGTGCTGTTGATAAGTCCACAAGCTGAGGCCGATCGCCACAACTGCTACAGGAATGGTGAGAACAATGGCCGCTCGAGCCACTTTCCCCCAAATCCCTATCGCATTTCCATCTGCCACGTTACTCGCCTGCTGAATCTTCGGGTTCTTCATCTGCCTCTGTATTTGTCGTGGTCTTGTCGCGAGATGCCGTATCTTGTCGCACCAGCAATAACAAATACCACATCCCCAGGACCATCCCTGTCACCAGGCCAACGGGCGTTAACCAGGGCCACGACCAACGGTTTGCCAAGCATTGAGCCCCCAAGCCAGGCAAAACCATCATCGCGGCAACCGTCGTGATGGCCGAAACCCAACGCATGGCTTCCGCGATTGGTGTTTCACCCTCCACAGGACTAGCCCTCAGCCGTCACACTCCGGACGTGTTTTGGTGGACCGCGGCGGACCATTGGAAAGGTCCAATCCTCAGTAAGCCGCACAATCTAAACAAACGATAACAGCCGGTCAACCGACCGTCAGCGATTTCGTTCGTTTTTTCACAATGTCGCTTAAGTAACGCCACGACAATACCTTATATCGCTTGTTTCGCCCCCTTTTTTGGGTTGCTCTGCGCTGTTTTGCCACACACCAATTCAGGGGGTGACGTTGGAACTCGCCGAGGTCAAAAAACTGGATGTTTTTTAAAAAGAGCGGCTCTGTAGAGGGGTGAGCTAATTGCCTTCAGCGGTTATTTCGATTACACTCGGCATTGTCGGTGGTTGGGTCCTCATGAACCACGCTTGGGAGCAAGCTAGTTTGAGTTCCATCAACAGCCGACCAACCTTCCCACCCGCCGCCATTCGGGGATGGTTGTACCACATGTTCACTCCACCTTACTGCTAGACTCGCGGATTTCAGTTGCGAGTCGCGCCCGCCTGGGGGAGTTGGTCGTGGGGGGAATTGGCGAAGCGATAGTTCTGACGTGTTTTGCTTGCTTGACGAACTCCGCGTCAAATTACCCCCCTCAATGGGGAGAAATGCTTGGAGACGCCACGCTCAGGAGAACATCCAGGCAACGACTTGCTGGACACCGAGGTCCGGCGGTCGCGGGTTCTGTGGAGTGATCGACGCTTCATAAACCTGGAGACAATACCGCATCACGGAGGGTGCTCCAACGAATTGGCTTTGAATGATGTCAACGCCATTGAGGGAGGACAATCCATTGATCAGTGCAGCCTCTTTAAAGTCGCCGTCTACGCTTCGCGAGTACACCGTTAAGGAACTCGGTGAAATCGCCAAGAAAGTCGGCGTTGATAACTGGCGGAGTCTCCGCAAAGAACAGCTGGTTCAGACCTTGGTACGCCACGCAAAGCGTCGTGAAGCGGCGAAGTTGAAGAAGGGCACCAACGGCCGTACCACAAAGATCTCAGCGGCTAAAAAGAGTGCCCCCGTTCGCGGGCAGACCAAGTCGAGTTCCAAGACGAAGCTCTTGGCCAAAACCTCGTCGAGTCGAAAACCGAGGCCGAAGCTCTCGCCGCAGAAAATGAAACGGATCCAAATGCTCACCGATTCGCGGGAAATGTACATGGATCTATCAAATGGTACAGGTGAAAGCAGCGATGACGGTGACCGTGTCGTGCTCATGGTACGAGATGCGTTTTGGCTGCAGGTCAACTGGCAATTAGAGCGTTGCAGCGTGCAACGAGCTCAATCGGCGATGGCCGAGATGTGGCATACTGCCGTTCCTACGCTGCGTGTTTACGAAGTGGACGTGGACAACGAGACGATGGCCGCCGAGAGTGTGGTCGACGACATTCGAATTCATGGTGGCGTGAACAACTGGTACATTGCCGTGGACCAGCCGCCGCAGAGTTTTCGCGTGGAGATCGGATACTTGGGGACCGACGGCCGCTTCTTTGGGCTGGCTCGAAGTAATACCGTGACCACACCGCCGCCTGGCGCCAGCGATACTCTCGATCACAATTGGAGCGATATCGCTCAAGATTACGAGCGGGTCTACGCGATGAGTGGCGGATACGCGGAGGATCATTCTTCCGATGAATTGCAATCGTTATTCGAGGAGCGCCTGCGTCGCCCGATGGGTTCCCCCACGCTCACCACATTCGGAATTGGCGCCGAACGTCCGTCGCTGGAAAATCGCGACTTTACGTTTGAGTTGGATGCCGAAATAATCATTTACGGTGCCACCAAGCCCAACGCACATGTGACGTTGGCTGGCGAACCTGTGCGAGTTCGACGCGATGGGACATTCACCGTCCGCCTGAGCATGCCCAATCGACGTCAGGTGCTTCCGGTGGTTGCGCATAGCGCCGACGGGGTGGAACAGCGAACGATCGTGTTGGCGGTGGAACGCAATACCAAGACGATGGAACCGGTTGTTGTCGAGGTCAATGGCTAGGGCAACTAGGTTGCCCAGCACTCAGAGAGTTTTCGTTACAAGACAAAGCGGGACGGCAACGTCCCGCTTTTTTTGTTAGCATCAGGAACGTCGTTCAACACCGTTGCCCGTCACGTTTAATTCAATCAACTGGTTCAAGCTACCGCTGCGAAACGGGGACATTTCAACGGCCACGAAACGAAAGCCAATTTCTTTAAGTTGCCGGTCAAGGTGATCGCGAAACTCGGCATCTAGGAGTCGTTGAAAGTCGTCAGATTGGATTTCCAGACGAGCCAGTTCCCCCGCGTGCAATCGGACGCGATGCGGACCGAAGCCCAATTCGCGTAACAATTGCTCACTCTGTTCGACCATGCCCAGGCGTTCGCGTGTCACTTCGACCCCGTACGCGATCCGGCTGGAGAGACAAGGCGACGCCGGCTTGTCCCACACCTCCAAGTGCCACAATTTCGCTAGTTGGCGGACTCGTTCCTTGCTGAATTGGCATTCCAACAGTGGGCTGCGGACACCAAATTCGACTGCCGCCTGCATGCCCGGTCGGTAATCGCCCTCATCGTCCAAATTGGTCCCGTTGACCAACAGGAGGGAATCTCCCAGCTGCTCACGAGCAGTTTGGTAGAGGGTCGACTTGCAATGGAAACAGCGATCCGGGCCGTTTTGTCGATACGCTGCCTTGGAGTACTCGTCCGTCGTTAGTTCCAGGTGGCGAATTCCGATCTGTTCCGCCGTGTCGCGAGCTCTCTGCCGCTCCTCGGCCGCCAGGCTTGGACTGACGGCGGTGACGGCCAACGCTCCGCTACCCAGAGTTCGCTGAGCGGCAGTAGCCACGACAGCGCTATCAACGCCTCCCGACAAGGCCACCGCGCAGGCCGACACTCCGTCAAACCATGAGAGTAACCGCTCTTCTGGCGAATTCTCGTTTTCCGGCGAATTCTCGATGAGAGACCCCAATGGAAAATGTGGGTGCGAAGGTGCGTTTTTACAATAGTGACGACCCACCACCGTAATGCCGTGGCGATGTGTTTTGAGGAACCCGCAAGTATAGGTGGGAACTTGGGAATGGGGTTGTGTGATCTTTCGGGCCGAACAAGTCCGGGTAGCGAAAGCTGTACTCTCGGTCCAATCCAAATCTTGTCCCCTGCGGACTTTTTATCGGCTCCACCAGTATGAGCACCGACAACACGAACATGGCAGAAAATGGCCGTCGAGCGCATCGTAGCAAGCCCCTCGTTTTGCTGCAAGCTGTTGTCGGTTCGTGGCGATTTTCGCCGCTCTCTCGGTAGTATTTGGCCTGTTTCGCCCGTTTAGATCCCTGGCGGAAGTGAACGTCCATCGAATCATGGTTATGATAGATAAAAATTTGGCACTTCGACTGCACCACATGCCGTGACGAGACGTATAGAATAATCCTTCCTCCCCCGCCTAAAAACTCGAACGACGTCGTTTACGACGCGATGGGTGCTGTCAAACAAAAGGACATTCCAGCACAATATTGCGAGTCCGCTTCGCATGGCCAGGACGCTCCACGATGACTGACTACTCCACCAATAATGCACCGCCTGCTTGGGATCGAGATTTGAGCGGTGATTCGTTCGGCGATTACTTGTTGATCCGCCGTCTCGGACGGGGTGGTATGGCCGATGTTTACTTAGCGAATCAGCAGTCACTCGGGCGTCAGGTGGCCGTGAAAATTCTCCGCCGCAACTTGGCCGAAGACGAGAGTTACGTCAAGCGATTTGACTATGAGGCGCGTGCAGCCGCGGCGTTGGTCCAGTCGAATATTGTACAGATTTACGACGTGGGCCAGCACGACGGCTGGCACTTTATCGTTCAGGAGTACGTGCCGGGACAGAACCTGCGTCAGCACATCAAGCGTCGCGGTGTGTTGGACGCCAACATGACAGTGCGAGTCATTCGTCAAGTCGGTTCGGCGTTGCTACGGGCGGGGGAGCAGGGGATTATTCACCGTGACATCAAGCCCGAAAATATCATGATGGGTCCGAGTGGGGAAGTGAAAGTTGCCGACTTCGGTTTGGCTCGCATCACTGACTCGGCCGATTCACTCGCGTTGACACAAGTTGGCGTGACAATGGGAACTCCGCTATACATGAGCCCCGAACAGGCGGAGGGCAAGAAGGAAATCGATCCGCGGAGCGACATCTACTCGCTCGGCTGTACGGCTTTTCACATGCTGGCTGGCCGCGTACCGTTTGAAGGCGAAACGGCCATCGCTGTTGCCGTCAAGCATGTAAAGGACGCGCCCGAGTCGCTCGAGAAGATCCGGCCCGACGTTCCACCAGAACTTTGTCGTATTGTGCACCGCATGTTGGAAAAGGACCCGAACGACCGGCAACAGTCGGCAAAGGCTCTGTTGCGAGAACTCCGCCAATTGCGAGGTAATGGGGTAGAAGACGACGACTCCGAGGATTGGCTTGATGAAGAAGCTTGGGACGACACCGCGCCATTGACGGCCGAACATTCGCTGACGGAAGCGACGCAGCAGCTGGAGACATTGGTGCAGAATCGGTTGCAACTGGTTCGGCCAGCTTGGGCATGGGCGGTGTTCCTCGGCCTGATCACACTCTCATTTGTTGCCGGTGGCGGGCTCGCCTGGAGCAACCGCCCGGCACCGTTGCTGGACGTCTCGGCCGAATACCGCTCGAGTGTGGAAGCAAAAGCGACGGCTCAAGAGCAATTTTGGTATGCGGCTTTCCAAAATACCGAGAAAGCACTGTTGGCGGTGGAACATTATTTTCCGGCCGAGGAGAACGCGCAGAACGAGTATTACGTGATGCGGTCGAAACAACGGTTGGGCGAGTTGTATTTGTCGACAGAGCAGTGGTTGCTGGCGTTAGAGGAGTACCAACGGCTGGCCGATGCAGCGGACAACGAGTTTCGCGCGATCGGGTTAGCCGGACAGGCGATGGTGTTCTCCAAACAGCAAAAGTCGGCGGAAGCGGCCGAGTTGTTGGGGCAATTGGTACCCCTGGTCCGCGAGTTACCAGAAGGTTCGAGACCCTCGATCTTCGATCTATTAGACGTTGATCTCCGAGTTCTCTTGGCCCAATTTGTCAAAGAGTCTCGCGACGAGGAAAGGATAAGAACCACACCGCCGCCAGACTCCTAAACTACGGACCGCCTTTACGCCGATAATATTGCCTGGGCAACTCGGCCCTTGACACTACCCGACTCAAACTTACACTACGACTTTCCCGGCACGTCCGTTTCGCGGACTCAGTCAAAGAGACCTTCGCCCCCTTCGTCTAGTGGCCCAGGACACCGCCCTCTCACGGCGGAGACAGGGGTTCGACTCCCCTAGGGGGTACTTTGGTCGGGATGGTCAAGGTGCCAATTATCCCGTCCTCAACACAAAAGCTCTGCGTTTGCAGGGCTTTTCTTATGTTGGCCAGCTCCAAGTGCGTCGTGGTGCGACGACGTGCCGCTCCCTGCTGGCCCGCTTTTTGGCCCGCGGTGGCCCGCATTTTGCCCCGCGAGGCTGGCTGGTCAATTCCCGTCGCCCGGTCGAAGTCCAAGTCTGTCAAATGAAGATAATGCTGGCTGGCTACCGTAAGCGAATTACCTATCCACTCACAGGCGGCAACAGCGCCATATTCCCTAGCAAGGTCTCTTTCACAGGAGGCTCTCAGGTTTTGGAAGAGGCGGGGCCAACGATTCACACAAGCCCGCTTGATGATTCGTAGAAGCTGGGTCCGTAAGTTTTCTTGTTGGCGTAGCCGAGGGAAGACATAGACCTCACCTTCATCGCAGGATTCCCAGAGATCCGAAAGGAATGGCTGCAATTTTTTGAAGATCGGGATGACTCGTGATTCTCCCCCGGTGTGATGTTCCGTCTTCGGACTATGGATCGTAATCCTCCGCGTCTCAAAGTTAATGTCTTCCCATTTCAGCGCTGTGATCTCCGAGGGTATCCGTAGTCCCGCAAAGCGAGCCATTGCAATAAGTGCCCGCCATTCACATGAAGGACATGCCTCGATAACACGGTGAATATCCTCGGCGGGGGACGGAGGCTGCAAGTTGGCAAAGGGGTTCTCGCTGATCAGTTGATGTCGGCAGGCGGATTCGAAGAACTGACGTGCTCTCTTGACTTCCCGTCCAACGGTTGCTGGGCTGTAGTTGGCAAGAAGATGCTCCTTGTACTCATCAGCCAGCCCTGGCGTGACGCATGAGAGTTCAAGGTCGCCGAGAAAATCGGTGAGCAGGCTGGCCGTTCTAAGGTAATTCCGTTTTGTGTTTTTCTTACAAAAGGCCTTCTTGGACAAAAAGTCAACAATGAAGGCCTTGACCGTTTGAGGGTTGACGGCCTGGCGAGGCTTCACGAGGCCCGCTTCGGCGATTCGACAGTA
>LWDU01040042.1_pt1 | contig 11423 bp, 9 predicted proteins | sample 727161 | NCBI WGS metagenome assembly LWDU01 (sample SAMN04566230, study PRJNA314399) | hydrothermal vent metagenome | isolation source: deep sea hydrothermal plume seawater | place: Mexico: Gulf of California, Guaymas Basin | collected 2004-07-11 | reverse complement strand
TATCCTTAAGCCATCAGAGATTGCGGGACTCTCATGTATGTTTATCGGAAAGCTTGCTCAAGACGCTGGCATTCCTCCCGGTGTCTTTAACGTCGTCACTGGCGACCGTGACGCGGGCGCGGCTCTGGCAGCCTCACCTTCTGTTTCCATGATCTCTTTCACAGGCTCAACATTAACGGGTAGTAAGATTATGGGGGCATGTGCCCCTAAGCTCTCTCAGGTCGCCCTTGAGTTGGGTGGCAAGTCGGCATTGGTGGTCTTTGATGACACGGATCTCGACAAAGCTGTCGAGACTACAATGAAGGGATTCCTCGCTAACGGTGGACAGATTTGCACCGCACACACACGTCTAGTAGTCCAAGATAGTATCAAGGCTCCTTTATTGAAAAAGCTAAAGGAAGAACTCGAGAAGCTTCCATTCTGTAATGATCCGATCACTGAAAAAGACCGTGGAGACAGGGCCTGGGAGGCGGGAATGACAGACGTGGTCCAGCCTGTCGTCTGCGATTCGCAACACAAGAAGATCATGGGATTCCTTCATGAAGCCAAAGCTGCTGGTGTCGAGGTTCTAACTGGGGGCGACGTTCCAGATGACGCAACAGTTGGAAATTCCGGTGGTTATTTTATTCAGCCTACTGTTCTGATCAACGTGGAGCGAGATGCAGACGTGTGGCAAAAGGAGGTTTTTGGTCCTGTTCTCTCGGTGAGATCGTTCTCGACTGAGCAAGAGGCGGTGCTCGAGGCAAACTCCACAGCTTTTGGACTGGCATCGACGGTCATGTCCTCGGACCCAGCCAAGGCAATGAGGGTCGCCAACCGTATACGGGCGGGTGCCGTTTTCGCTACCTCCACTGGTGAAGGTTTGTTGGCAGAGCACCCGGCTGTGTCGCGGGGTGGTTTTGGTTTCTCTGGAGTTGGCCGTGAGCTTGGGATTGGTGGCTTACACGAATACACGGAGCTGAAGAGCGTTAACTACACAGGCTTTTCGCTCGCCGATGCGAAGAAGCAGCGCACCGGGTAAATAAAGATTCGAGTCCGGAGAGTTGCGCGGCGATCTTGGAGCCTCCGGGATTGCCCGCTCACACTCTCCAATCGCTCTGTCTCTCAGGAAACGGGGCGCTTTGAGTTATTGCGCGGAACTATCAAAAGGCTGTTTTCAAGAAAAGCCAAGAGCAGGAGCAGACGATGGGATTTTCAGGAATCGGAGTCTTGGCCGTGGGGCTGGCGTATTGTGGGTTTCGGCGCTTCAGGCGCAGCAAGTTGGGGTTCACGCAAGCGGACCGGGAGCGGATGGATCAGCGTTTTGACCAAGTGGAAAAGCAGATGGTGCGCATGGAGACCACACAGCAGATGTTCATGGAGTCCACCAATCAGCGTTTCGAGCAGATGCTGAACATGATGGACCAGCGCTTTGCAGAACAGCGTGAGGACATCAACCAGCGCTTTGAGCAAGCGGATAAACGCTTTGCAGAAATGATGTCGTTTTTGCAGATCATTACGGGGATTTTCACCGTGATCATGGCGGCGGCCATCGGGTTTGCGTTTTGGGATCGCCGCACCACGGGGTCCAAAGCCAAGGAAGTCACGCTGGAAGCTCTGGCAAAAGACGAGGAGAGCAGAAAAAATGCGCTGGTGGAACAGGTGGTGGCCGAAGTTTTCCGCCGCTTGGAACCCCGCAAAACAACACCACCCCAATCGGCACCGCTACCGACGATGAGCTAATGTTGAAAACTCCACTCCATGCCTGGCACACTGCGAACGGCGGCAAGCTCATTGATTTTGGTGGCTGGGACATGCCGGTTCAATACGCCTCCGGAATCCTCAAGGAGCATCTGGCCACCCGGCGCTATGGCGGTCTGTTCGATGTCAGCCACATGGGACGCTTTCGGATTTGCGGTAAGGACACCGTGCCGTTCTTGCAGCACGTCCTCACCAACAACGCCGAGTCATTGGAGCCTTGGCAGGCACAATACACCCTGATCCCCAATGAAAACGGCGGGCTGCTCGATGACGCCTACCTCTACCATCCGGGGAACGAGTATTTCTTGGTGGTCAACGCCTCCAACCGTGAGAAGGACTGGAATCACTTTCAGGAACAGGCCAAGGCGTTTGCTGTGAACTTGGAGGACGAAACCGACCAGGTGGCGATGATCGCCTTTCAGGGGCCGCTTTCCGGGCGGATTCTCTCTGAGGTGAAACGCGACGGTGCCATGCCCGAAACTTTCCGTAACAGCCTCTCCGCAATGACGATTCTTGGAACCAAGGTGTTGGTCGCCCGCACGGGGTACACGGGAGAGCCGCTTGGTTTTGAACTATTTGCACCTGCTGACAAGGTGGAGGGGATTTGGGCGCGGCTCGAGGAAGCAGGCAAAGACGAGGGCGTGGTCGCGGCGGGATTAGGAGCACGTGACACCTTGCGTCTCGAAGCAGGAATGCCGCTTTACGGACACGAATTTGGCCTTGATTCAGAGGCTAAAGAGATTCCGGCATTTGCGTTTCCTCTCACGACGGTGGCAGTGAGTTTTTCGCAACGCAAGGGGGAGTTTGTGGGACGGGCGGCATTGCGGGCACAGTTTGAGGAAATCCGCAAACTTCGGATGGGACAGTACGAACCCTCGGCAGTCCTGTCACGCCGCTTCCTGCCGCTGGCTCTCAAGGACAAGGGCATCACGCGCCAAGGAGATAAGGTGCATTGCAACGGACAGCAAGTCGGGGTAATCACGAGCGGGACAATGGTGCCCTACTGGAAGTTTCAGGGCGAGGGTGCGACCATGCAGATCACCGATGAGCAGGGTCGGCGGGCACTCGCTTTGGCCTATGTTGATGCCACAGTTCCCGCTGAGCAGGAACTGGAGGTGGAAGTCCGGGGTCGTCGGCTGAACGCTCAACTGGTGCGCTGGCACGGACGTTCTGAAGCCCCTCCGTACTTCCGGGCAATTCCAGTGGATTGGGAAACGAAAGAGACGGCAACGGTTCCAAGTTCATCGCAGGAGCAAGTCAGTTTGCTGTTGCGGAAGAGCCTGGAGAATCACGAGTGGCGCCAGCGTTGCTGTATCAACCTGATCCCCTCGGAAATGACGCAGTCTGCGCTCGTGCGCCTGCTCCAGATCACGGACTCCTGCGGACGTTACGCGGAGCATAAGGAGTTGCTCGCGGCCTTTGAACAAGAGGTTTTCTACTATCAGGGCACAGAGTTCATCGCTTGGGCGGAAGAGCGTTTGGTTGAGGAAATGCAGCGTTTTCTCGGCTATCCCCTTGTGGAAACTCGGATCATCAGCGGACAGATGGCGAACATGACCATCTTCAGCGCCCTCGTTGATTTCCGCAACCGCACCGACCGCCGTAGTGAGCCGCGCCGCATCCCTCTAGTGATGAACAACCACATTAGCAAGGGCGGCCACCTCAGTTCCCAGCCAATGGGTGCGTTGCGAGATTATGTCGCCAAGGATCCTGTCACTGAAAAATATGCCGTCCTCAATTTTCCGGTGCGGCAGGACAATCCGTACCGCATGGATCTGGAGGAAACCGCGAACCTGCTGGATCGCTTTAATCCGGAACTGATCATCCTCGGCAAGAGCATGATCTTGCATCCCGAACCGGTTGCAAACCTCCGGAAACTGCTGGACGCGAAGTCGTCAAGGCCGATCCTCATGTATGACATGGCACACGTCCTCGGCCTGATCGGCCCGCACTTCCAAAATCCTTATGCGGAAGGTGCCGACATCATCACCGGTTCCACACACAAAACCTTCTACGGCACTCAACGCGGCATCATCGGAGCAGCCTATGAAGAAGGAACGCCAGAGTTTGATCTCTGGAAATCCATTGAGCGTCGGGTGTTTCCGGGTGCAGTCAGCAACCATCACCTCGGCACTTTGTTGGGCATGTTGATGGCCGCACTGGAAATGAACGCCTTCAAGGGCACCTACCAACCGCAAGTGCTCACCAACGCCAAGGCGTTTGCCAAAGCGTTGGCAGACGAGGGACTGGAGGTGCAGGGGGATCCTGAGCTTGACTACACCGAAACCCATCAGGTCATCGTTGCCGTTGGCTATGCTCAGGGCTGCGCCGTTGCACAGGACTTGGAGGAGAGCAACATCATCGTCAACTATCAGGCGATTCCCTCCGACGAGAGTTTCACCTCCAGTTCCGGACTACGCATTGGGGTCGCCGAAATGACGCGCTTCGGCATGAAGGAAGCTGATTTCCGGGAGTTTGCCCCGCTGTTTGTTGAGGCGGTGCAGGGCAAGAATGTTGGCGAGGAAGTCACCCGCTTCCGTGAGCGTTTCCAGACCATGTACTTCTGCTTTGATACGGAATTCTCCGAAGTCCGGAGCCAACTGGCGGGGCTGTTCTGAGCGGGGTTTCAACCGGATTTAACCGAGGAATTCCACTTCGAGGATTTCGACCTCAAGCTTGCCCTTGGGGATGGGGATGATGACGGTATCGCCGATGGTTTTGCCGATCAAGGCACGGGAGATCGGTGAATTCACAGAGATTTTCCTGTTTTCAAGATCGGCCTCGTCCTCTCCCACAATCTGGTAGCACTTCTCCTCGTCGGTATTAACATCGACAAAAGTCATCTTTGCTCCGAAAATCACTTTCTCTCCCGAAAGCTTGGAGACGTCAATCACCTGCGCGAAGGCAAGTTTGCCGTTGAGTTCCCGAATTCGCCCTTCTAGAAAACCCTGCTGCTCCTTGGCAGCATGGTATTCGGCGTTTTCAGAGAGATCACCGTGGGCACGGGCCTCGGCGATGGCGTTGACAACCGCAGGACGTGCAACAGTGGTGAGCCGATGCAATTCTTCCTTGAGCTTTTCGTGACTCTGCACGGTCATCGGATAGGAATCACTCATTTTGAATTTTCGATTAACGTTGTTTTACCCAGACACACAGAGGACACAGAGGTTTTTATAGCATTTTCCTCTGCGCTCTCTGCGCTGATTTTTCACAATTTCATTCAGATTTCAGGGAGCGCAGAGGGCCGGACAAGGATACGCTTGCTTGAACTCGTCAATGGTGTTGATACGGTTTCCAGACGCTGGGCTGTCTTCATGGACGCTGCCAACCATCCGGAGCACCAGCCGCCGCTGCCTTTCCGGAGCCAAATGGGTGCGGAGGATATCCTGCAAGTCCGCGACCGTGAGGCGTTGGAGCGCGTCAATCTCGCGGCTGTTGTAATCAAAGTCAGCGTCACGGTTGCGGATGATGCCGAAGAGTCGCGAGGTTTCCTCCGAGATCGAAGCCGAACGCCGCAGTTTGCCGCTCAGCACCGAGCGTTTGAGTTTCTCCAACTCCACCTCGGAAATTTTGGAAAGTTCTGCGAGGAACTTTGGAAAATAGGTGTCCATCCGCTGCTGAAGCGTGTTGGGATCGTAGCGTCCGGACTGGACCATGAAGACAAGTCCCAGGGTTTCTTCCAGTTCCGTGTAGCCCGCGTTGACGATGTAGCCCAACTGCTGCTGGGTGCGGAGTTCGTTGTAGAACTGTGGTTGCAGGGCGGTACTCAGCACCATTAGGGCGGTACGCAGCCGAGGGGTGCGCTGCGCGATCTGGAGTTCCATGACGAGCGCGGAGTTCTCCACCTTCATCTTGCGGGAGAAGGTGTGGGCTTGCCCGGGTTCGATTTGGAGGACTTGTTCTTGAAAGCGCTCTTCGGTCGGAAGTGGTTGATCCGCGAAGGTCTTCAGCAGCGGTTCCAGCGTGTTCCGGGCCGTCTCGGCAGCAAGGTTTCCGTAAGCCAACCCCTCAACGTACATGCGTTTGAAGAGGTTTTTGCGCATGAAGTTCTTCACGTCCTTGAGTGTGATCTTTTGGATCTCCCGGTCGTAATCCCAAAGCGCAAACTTGCGGTCTTCCAGCAGCAGACTGCGGTAGTAGAATGCCTGCTGATAGGGTTGCTGGAGGTGAAAATTTTGGTAGCTGCGGCGTTTCTTTTCCTTGAGTTCCGCAAAAATGGTCTTGCTCACAGAGGCATTGCGCAGACGCCCAGCGATGGTCTGGACGAGTGCTGGGAGTTTGTCCGAATAGCCACCGAACTCTAAGCTCAGTCCTTCCTTGTTGACACCAACGCTATAGCTCATTCCGGCCAGTAGGATGGGGTAGCTGAACTCGTTGAGGCTTTCCCGGATGACATCCACCGAGAGTTGCGAAAGCACGGCGCGTTGTGGCGAAGCATAGACTTCCGGAGAGTGCAGCCGCAGGACGATGCGGGCCTTGGGTGTTGCAAAGCGGTAATCCTGTTGGAACCAAATGCGGCCCCGCTCGTTGTCGAGCAGCACTTCCGGTTCTGGAACGACGTGCTTGAGGACGAGTCCGCGTGCTTGCGTCTGCTGCTCCGGAGTTAGCGTGGCGAGGGCGGTTTTGCTCAGGCTTTGCCACGAATTCCATGACTGACCCTGCGCCTGCTCCAGCGAGCGCAGCAGGGCTTCCGGAAAGCCTTCCTGCCGCAGTCCTGCCAGCGTCTGGAATGTCACTCGGAACTTGCCCCGGAAAGGTTTCACACTGAGGTCTTCCGGAACGAAGGGGTTGGGAGTCGGCAGTGTGAGTTTGGGGTGCAGCTTGACCGTCTTCCACTGCTTCACCCAGTTTGCGTGAGTTTCGGTGTAGGCGTATTCGGCACCGTAGTAAGCTTCCGTCTCGTCGGTCTTGACGTTCTGGGAGGCAAGAATCGCAAGCAGGTTGTCCGGGGTGAGCCGGAAGAGCATACTGTCGTAGATCCGTTTGTTGAATTTGGTGATCAGATAGGGATCACGCTCCAGTGTGCGCATTGGGTAAAACTGGAGCAGCACAGCGAAGGTGTTGACAAGACCAGTCCCCTCCGCCTTCTCCGCAAACTGGTAGTCCAGTTCGGTCATGCGACGGTTTTCCTCGTAAACGAAGGACAGTGGTGGGGTGCGTCGCAGCAGTTGCAGGTGCTGGAAGGTGCGCGTGATCACAGTGCGCAGACGTTTTTCGCCCTTTTCTGTGAGTTGCACGGTGATCTCAAAGGAGGCGTAGTCGCGCTTGCGCTCGCCTCCTCCAGCTGAAAGTCCGGTCGCCAAGCCTTCCTGCTTGAGCAGTGAGAGCAGGCTGCCCTTGCCCTCATGTCCGATCAGGAAACCGAGCAGCCTGAGAGGCTTGCTTTTGTAGTAGCGCAAAACCGGGGGCAGCGGGAAGACGAGCGTGAGGATGCGTTGATCCTTCACCGTCTTGACCTTGAGCAGACGGAAGCGGTCGTTGCGAGGCAGGAAATTCCTCGGCAGGCGTGGGGTCTTGAGTTTGCGGTTGACGATTTCCGCAAAGCGTGGAGCGACCCAGTTTTGCAAGGTGTCGAGGCTCTGGCGTCCGGAAACCGCGAGGGTCATGCGGTTACTGGAGTAGTGACGCTGGTAGAAGTTGAGCAGTTCCTCGCGAGTGACGCCGCGTAGGGTTTCGAGATTTCCGGTGGCGAAGTGGCGGGCAGGGTGTCCGGAAGCATAAATCTCACGCCGCACTTGCGCGATGCGTCGATGGTCGTTGGGGATGTTCTTGGAATGCTCGGCCTCGACCGCCTTCAGTTCGCGCTCGACGAGTTCCGAGTTAAAAAGAGGCGCGACAAAGAATTGGGAGAAACGATCCAGTGCTTCCTCCAAGTGATCTCCGGAAACCTCAAAGAAGTAGTTCGTCAGCGTTTCGGCGGTGTAGGCGTTGCTGAAACCATCGTGGGTGGAAACGAATTCCTGATAGCTGCCCGCGTCCGGGTACTTCTTTGTGCCAAGGAAGAGCATGTGTTCAAGAAAGTGTGTCAGCCCTTGCCGCTCTAGCGGATCGGTCATCGAACCTACCCCAACCACTAGCGAGGCCGAGCCGTGTTGCAAGGTGGGGTCGGAAACGAGCATCACCTTGAGACCGTTGGGTAGCAGAAAGCGACGGTACTGGCGCTCTGGATAGCGCGGGTCGGAGTTGTCGAGCGCTCCGGCCTGAACCAGTGAGGTCCAGAGCAGCAGGGGAAGCAGGAGCCAAGGCAAAAGGGATTTCTGTACAGACCGCATACGCATTTGATTCACAAGACCAAGATGAAGGATCAATGGTGGAGCAAAGTATTTTGAAAACTGTGGAGGAAAAACGCAACTGGAATCCCATAATTTCGATTGACTCTCTGCTATACTCTTCTACGATGATCTAAAGACGACAACCAAGGCAGCAGCATGGAAAACAAGGAATACTTCGGGCGGGTCGCCTCCATCTTCCGGAAGGTGGAGGACTTGCTGGATGAGTTTGAAGATGAGATTGATTACGACTGCACTCCGGACAAACTGGAACTCACCGTCGAGGCCACAGGACGCAGGGTCGTCCTCAACACGCAACAGGCGGTTCATGAACTCTGGCTCGCGGGCAATGCCCGGGGCTGGCACTTCAAGTACCAACCGGAACAGGACCGTTGGTTTGCTGAGGCGGAGCAGGAGGAGTTTGACAAGTGCTTCACCCGTCTTTTGGAGGATCACCTTGACCAGCCGGTTTCCTTCACCTGACCTCCGAAAAAACTTGTCAGTCTGGAGCCATTCTGGTTAAAATGTTCGTTTTGTCTCCACCACAGAAACGAGAAACTTAGGATGAAACGAACCTTCCAACCCAACAATCGGCGTCGCAGGAAGAAGCACGGATTCCGGGTGCGCATGTCAACCCCCGGAGGCCGCAACGTGATCAGGCGCCGCCGCGCTAAAGGACGCACGCGCCTCGCCGTCTGATGCCCGACCAGTCTTTCCCGAAGGCGGTGCGGTTGCGTCGTCGTCGGGAAATCCGGCGGGTTTTTGCGGAAGGGGTCTTCCGTCCGCTGGGGCTGGTGAGCGTCAAATCGGCTCCGACTGAGCAGGAGTCGAGCCGCTTTCTGATCTCCATCAAGCGCAAAGTCGGCACGGCTCCGGAGCGCAACCGGATCAAGCGTTTGCTCCGCGAGGCGATCCGGCGGGAGCGTCACCGACTCACCCATCCCCACGACATCTGCTTCATGGTCACTCGACGTCCGGAGCGGCCCGTGACCCTCGACTATGTGCATCGGCTGATCCGCCGCTACTTCCAAGAACTTGTAGAGAACCGCGCATGAATCCCCAATGGAGCCACATTTCAGCAAGCACCGCTCGTGCATTTACCGCAGTACCGATGCTGCTGATCCGGATTTACCAGAAGTACGTTTCTCCCTTGTTGCCTCCGTCCTGTCGATTTCACCCCTCCTGCTCACAGTACGCGCTGGAAGCCTACCAGCGGCATGGGTTGATTCGAGGCACCCGACTGTCGCTTTGGCGGGTCTGCCGTTGCCACCCTTTCCACCCCGGTGGTATGGACCCTGTACCCGAACCCCGTAACTTCTGAACCTCGCTCATTCTTTATGGAAAAAAACACCATCCTCGCGATCGCGCTTTCAATTGGCGTCCTTATCACTTGGAACGTCCTCTTTCCCCCACCTCCTCCGCCAGAACCACTGCCTGCGGAAACCGTACAGATTCAGGAGGAAGAGGCGGTCGTCGAAGCTACAGCTAGGACGAGGGTTGCCTCTGCTGAGACAGCCAGCACTACGGCCACTTTTGTGGCCACACAGGAAGTCAGCGAAATCCTGCCCTCCAAGGAGGTGGTGGTGAAAACGCCGAACTACCAGTTGACGGTGGACACGCGGGGTGGCAAGATGACCAACTTTCTGCTGCAAACGTATCAAAGCACCAAACCGCGATTGACGCTCAGCACATGGTTCCCATTTCTCACAGGAGTGCTGGGCTCGGATTACAAGGAGGAGAACGGGGACAACCGTGTGGAGATGCTGGGACGGATGATGGAATCCGGCGAGGCATTTTCAGTCGAGTTTGAGGGGGATGAAGCTAGGACCGCAAAATTCGCACAGACCGTGTACCAGAGCAGCGCAGAGCATCTCTATGTGGACGACGAAGAAACCCAGCAACTTGTGCTGACTTCCCCAGCGGTGGAGGGTCTCCAGATCGTCAAGACCTTCAGCTTCCGTTCGGACAGCTATGTTTTGGATTATCAGGTGCAGGTGATCAACCGCTCCACCGACTCGCTGCCACTCAAGGTGCGGCATTTGTTTGGCGAGAACCGACCTTCCGGAGGCAGTCGTTTTCAGGAGTTTGGGCACAAAGGACCGGTGTATTTCTTCGATGGCGAGCTGGAATCCGAGACTCCGGACGAGGCGCTCCAGGAACTGCAAGTGCGGAACGCGGACTGGTTTGGGCTGGAGGATCAGTACTTCATTGCCGCTGCCGCGCCGCTCACACCCGTGCGCTTTGGTTACTTCCAGTCACAACCCAGTGCCACGGCAGTGGAACACGCGCACTTTGGCGCACGCTTGGATTTGATCAACCTCGCTCCAAATCGGATGGTCGAGTCCGGATTTCAAGTGTACTATGGGCCGAAGTCGGATGCGGAGTTGCAGAAATTCGGGCGGCAGTTGGTGCAGGCGCATGACATGACACTGGAGGAACTGGCCGCACCGTTGCTGGAACTGCTGCACTGGATTTATGGCTATGTTGGCAACTACGGAGTGGCGATCATCCTGCTCACTGTGATTGTGCGGATAGTGCTGTTTCCGTTCACCTACAAGGGCATGAAGAGCATGAAACGCATGCAGCAGCTTGCGCCGCGGATGAAGAAATTGCAGGAGAAGTACAAGAACAACAAGGAGAAGCTCAATCAGGAGATGATGGGCCTCTACAAGAAGAACAAGGTCAACCCCTTGGGAGGCTGTCTGCCGCTGCTCTTGCAGATGCCGGTCTTCTTTGCGCTCTACAGTTCGCTCTCCAGTGCAGTGGAGTTGCGGCACGCCCCCTTCATGTTCTGGATCAGCGACCTCTCACAGCCCGATGGTTTGGGCATCACCCCGCTGATCATGGGCGCCACGATGTTCATCCAGCAACGCATGACCCCACAGAGCGCGATGATGGATCCCACGCAGGCGAAGCTCATGCAGATGCTGCCGCTGGTGTTCACGGTCTTCACCTTCACCTTCCCTGCCGGATTGACGCTCTACTGGATGACGAGCAACATCCTCTCGATCGGACAGCAGGTGCTCATCAACCGCATCAAGACTCCAGAAATGCAGGACTGAGGAGATGATACTTCACAAACTGCCGAACCCAATCGCAATAGGTGCGTTCTCATAGGTGTTCGGGATTTAGGATTCATGCTGCGAATTTAAGTTCGTTGTCTTGCAATCGGGGTTGGTTCGAGAGTTTGATCGCTTTTTGAGTCAGGGTTCTTTGGGGCCGCATCAAGGAGATTTCTCTGTGTCTGTAATTGGGGTCAAAGATTTCATCGACAAACAGCAGGATTTAGCGGGACAAGGCTTCCGCAGCCTGTGAGGTGTGTCCGAGAAAGCAGCGTACGAAGTCTCTGGCCAACAAGGCCGCGATCTTTGCGGTTCGCTGGAAAGAGACGGCGAGTCTCCGGTCCTGAGGGAG
>LWDU01035527.1_pt1 | contig 11423 bp, 8 predicted proteins | sample 727161 | NCBI WGS metagenome assembly LWDU01 (sample SAMN04566230, study PRJNA314399) | hydrothermal vent metagenome | isolation source: deep sea hydrothermal plume seawater | place: Mexico: Gulf of California, Guaymas Basin | collected 2004-07-11 | reverse complement strand
CGGTGAAGCAGGCCATTACTTTTTTAAGCCCATCACGGCGTTGTTGTTGTAGCGCAGCTTTACCCAGAAAATCAGTTTCGCTTTTCAGTTTAACCGCCCAACCAAGTCCCGCCTCCAGCGGCGTGTGATCCGGCGAAAGATCAGCGCCCCAGGCGCGGTATCCTTTTTCCAGTCGCAGACTCTCGATCGCGCGATAGCCGGCGTTGTGTATTCCGAGGTCGGCCCCAGCCGACATCAGCGCCTGGTAGACCTTAAGGGCATTATCCACCGGGATGTGCAGTTCAAATCCCAGTTCGCCCACATAAGTCAGGCGCAATACGGTGACAGGACTATCACCTACCTGTAGATGACGCACTCTGGCAAAAGGAAAAGCCTTGTTGTCGACAGGGTCAGTTGTGACGCGGCTTAGTACTTCCCTGGCTTGGGGGCCCATCAGTGACAACACGCTCAAGGAATCGGTCTCATCGGTGATACTGGCATCCAGATGAGTTGGAATATTGCGTCGGATCCAGTGGTAGTCGTGGGTCACGAAACCGGTTCCGGTCACTATAGCTACGGTCAGATCGCTTTCGATTCCGCCGCGGCTGTTAAGCAATTGGGTGTAGATGACAGAGCCGACCGGGCGATCGATACGGTTGGCGCAGATCCACTCAAGGGCCGCACAGGCATCGGCACCGGTGACCATGAACTTGCCAAAAGAGGTTTGATCAAAGACGGCAACCCGTTCTCTGGCAGCCTCGTGCTCAAGGGCCGAGTAGCGCAGCCAGTTCTGATGGTTAAAAGAGTATTCATCTTCAGGTTCTACACCTTCGGGCGCAAACCAGTTAGGTCGCTCCCAGCCCAGTTTTTCGCCAAAGCAGGCACCCTGCGCTCGCAGTGATTCGTAAAGTGGTGATCGTCGGAAAGGTCGTCCGGAATCGTGCTCCTCAAACGGCCAGGCAATGGTGTAGTGTTTTCCATACATTTGGTAGGTGCGATTGCGTACCCAGCCTATATCGTGGTGCGGCTTGCCGAAGCGCCGGATATCCACTGGCCACAGGTCATAGGGTGGTTCACCACCGATAATCCACTGCGCAAGTGCCTGCCCGGCACCACCACCAGCGGCGATGCCAAATGCGTTAAAACCTGCCGCAACAAAATAGCCAGCGAGTTCCGGTGCTTCGCCGAGAATAAAATTGCCATCGGGGGTAAAACTTTCGGGGCCGTTCAGCAGTTCCTTGATTCCTGTGTGCTGTAGCGCTGGCACGCGCGGCAAGGCCAGCGCCATAAGCTCTTCAAAGTGATTCCAGTCGGAGTCAAGCAGCGAGAAGGCGAACTGATCGGGAAAGCCCTGTTGTGCCCAGCCGATTGGGTTCGGTTCGTACCCACCCATAACCAGTCCGCCTACTTCTTCCTTGTAGTAGGTCAGCCGATCAGGATCTCTTAACGTAGGCAGGTCAGGCCGTACCCCTTCAATGGGCTCGGTAATCAGGTATTGGTGCTGCACCGAAACGAGTGGAATGTTAACGCCCGCCAGACGGCCAAACTCGCGCGCCCACTGGCCAGTACAGTTGACCAGCACTTCGCAGTCGATAACCCCCGAAGTGGTGTCTACCCCTTTTACCCGGCCGTTCTCGGAGCGAACACCGGTAACGGTCACGCCTTCGACTATGGCCGCTCCGGCATCGCGGGCGCCTTTAGCCAGCGCCTGGGTGATATCTGAAGGGCTGGCCTGGCCATCGGTCGGCAGGAAGGCTGCGCCGATCACGTCACTGACATCCATTATTGGCCACAGGTCCTTGGCTTCACCCGGGGTTAGCAGGTGCATCTCAAGGCCGAAGCTGCGCGCCGTGGTGGCTTGGCGCTGTATCTCAGTCAGTCGCTCTTCAGTGCAGGCCAGCCGCAGTCCTCCGTTCATCTTCCAGCCGGTTGCGAGCCCGGTCTGGGCTTCAAGTTGGTTGTACAACGTAATCGAGTGGCCCAGCAATTGGGTGATCCCGGCCTGACTGCGCAACTGACCGACAAGGCCTGCCGCATGCCAGGTGCTGCCGCTGGTCAACTGGTTACGCTCAAGCAACAGCACGTCCTTGTAGCCCATTTGGGCGAGATGATAGGCGGTGGAACAGCCGGCAATGCCGCCGCCGACCACAATGGCACGGGTGTGCCTAGGTAATTTACTCATATCAGTCAGTGTTGATGTTGTATGTCCCGCAGCAGATGGCATGCGTTCGGATCAGCATTGTGTATTAGTGATGGGCCTGGAAGGCAGACCATTGTGCGGTAAAGCGCTCCAGGTTCTCGTTGGTGTACTGGATAAAATCAAAATCAATAGTCGAGTGAATTTCCGACACCATGCTCCACAGGCTCTCACGTAATAAGGAAGCACACTTCATGGCTTCATAGGCGCGGCGAATCTCTGAGGGCACCTTTGAGTTGAAATAGTGGTTAAGAAGCCAGTCCTCCTGCTCTGGGGGTAGGGCATTGTTGGATGCAAGGTTCGCCAGATCAAACAGCGGGCTGTTGTAGCCGGCATAGTCCCAGTCCACCAGCCAAAGTCTTTGACCGTCGTCCAGAAAATTGGCTGGCAGCAAATCGTTGTGGCCGTAAACCAGGTTCACAGGGCCCACAGTCTTTTCCAACTGCTGGCTTTTATCGAGCAGGGAAGGCAATTGACCGATCATGCGGCTTTTGCCTTCCACCAGCGTGGCTGCGTAATCACGAATGACATGAAACACCCAGAAGATAAGCGCTGGTCCGCGCATGCTTTGCGCCATTTCCTGGTGACAAGTATGCAACATGGGCACGATTCGCTCGAGCTGGTGTTGCTGCCTGACGTCTTCGTCACTTAAGGTTTTGCCTTCGATAAAATCCAGCACCAGGATGCCTGGTACCCAGTGCAGTACCTGCGGAGACAGACCCACCTGAGAGGCCGTCCGGCTCGCTTGCAGTTCATTGAACCGCATGACTCCGTGCAGCGGTATATCGTTGCCGACGCGTACAAAGTATTTGCGTTCCTGGTCAGCGACCGCAAAATTCTGGTTGGTGATGCCGCCGCTGACCGGCTCGAGAGAGATTTCCCCTTTCCAGTAGTCAAGGTTTTTGATTGCTTTTGTCGGGTCGCGGCTCATGTGTATTGTCCTGTCTTGAGAGGTTTAGGCTGGCAGTCCGAGTTTCATCTTCTTTTTATGAGACCACTGGCTGATGAAGCGATCGGCGACGATGGCGATGCAAGCCACGCAAACTCCAGCCACAATACCGCCCCCAGTATCGGCCTTGGTCAAGGCAATATAGACTTCTTGTCCAAGGTCTCGCGTCCCCACCAGCGCTGTGATCACCAGCATCGACAGGGCCATCATGATGGTCTGGTTGATGCCAAGCATTATCTGCGGCAGGGCAATTGGCAGCTGTACTCGCCATCGAATCTGGTTTGGAGTGCAGCCCATGGCTCTGGATGCTTCAATCAGATGGGCAGGCACCTGCTGTATACCGAGTATGGTGTAACGAATAGCGGGGGCTACCGAGTAGGCAATGACGGCAAGCATTGCCGCAAAGTCTCCTACCCGAAAAAGCATGACAACCGGTATCAGATAAACGAAGGAAGGCAGCGTCTGCAAGGTATCGATTGCAACTTGAGCTGCTCGGTTAGTTCTGGAATTACTGGCAGCAAGGATGCCAATCGGGATGCCGATACATGCCGCAAAAAGCACAGACACGCCGCACAGATAGACGGTAATCATTGCCTTACTCCAAAGGCCGACTGCGGCAATAAAGACAGTAAGCGCCATACCCAAAGCCGCCAGACGGAACCTTCCCAGTCGGTACCCTATCAGGGTGATTACCGCTATAGAAATGACCCAGGGCGTTTTAAGTAAAAAGTGTTTTACCGGCATCATGATGTGGATCAGAAGGAATGTCTTAATGGCTTCAAGCTGGTCAAAGAAGTTGATATTGATCCACTTGACCAGGTCATCCCAGAAGTGACTGGTCGTAATTTGCAGGGATTCGGGGTAAACCCCGAGGGCCGGATAGAAGTGACTGGCAGGCCATGAAATCAAGAGTGTGATCAGCACGACCAGGGTAAATTGGCTATGGCTCAATAAGCGGCGACTTTGTGAGAGTCGGGAAGTCTGTGGCCGGTCCGCGAAAGCCTGACTTAAGCGGTCAAGCGCAATCGCCAGAAAAGTGATCGCGAGTCCTGCCTCAAGACCGTCACCGATAGCCAGACGTCTGAGAGAACTAAGTACATCAAAACCCAATCCACCAGCACCGATCATCGACGCGATGATGACCATGTTCAGCGACAGCATGATTACCTGGTTTACGCCGACCATCAGAGATTTCTGGGCCACAGGAACTTGAATCTTACGCAGCAGTTGCCCACGCGCGCAGCCTGCCATATTGCCGTATTCCACAAGTTCCACGGGCACTTGTTTTAACGCCAAGATCGTAACTCGGACCATTGGTGGTGTTGCATAAATCATGGTGGCGATCATTGCGGCGACCGGCCCAAAACCAAAAAGAAAAAGCACCGGAACGAGATAGGCGAAAATGGGCACCGTCTGCATCAGGTCGAGCACCGGTGTTAGCCATTTCTCGAATACAGGATGCCGGTACGCAGCAATGCCCAGCACAAAGCCAATGCTGACACCCAAAGGCACCGCAATCACAATCGAGCTGAGGGTAATCATGGCACTATGCCACTGACCAAAGAGTGCGAGATAGCCAAAGCAGCCAGTAACCAGCACTGCAAGTCTTGTACCGGACAAATGAAAAGCGAGTAATCCAAAAATGATGATTACAGCTATCCAGGGCGCTGGCGACAGTACAATCGGAGCTCCCGGCTCGGTAGAAAAAGTGAACCCCGTAGCCAGCAGGCTGTTGGCCGCCGACAGTGGCCATTCAAGTAACCAGGCAATCGAGCGGGTAAGTTCCTTGAATGTGAAAAACCCAAGATCGAATTCCTTTATCAGCCACTGCATCCAGTCGCTGATGACGAATCTTAAAGGAATGACCCAATCACGCGGATACTTGACAAGGTAGGGGGCCTGATCCTGGGCAAAGAAAAGAAAGATTCCCAGTGTAATAATGACCGCGAATATTCCCCAAAACCACGATGGTGTCTGCGCGACATCATCGAAGCCCTGTCGCGCTTCCATACTCAGTTCGTCCGTGGGGGTTCGTTCCCAACGAGCACATCAAGCACCGCTTGGTTGTCTACCGCACCGATGATTGCACCATCATCGTCGGTCACGCCCATATGGCGGTCAGAATTTACGGCGCGGTGGGCCAGGTCTTGCACCTTGGTGTGGTGCGCCAAAGTCTCATCCAGTGATTCTCCTGGTGTGACCGGGCGCATCACGGTTTTTGCAGACAGCACTTTGGCGCGCGAGACATGCCGTGTAAATTCTGCAACGTAGTCTGTGGCCGGATTCAGTATCAGGTCTTCTGGGGCACCGATCTGGATGATTGCGCCATCTTTCATGATGGCAATACGATCTGCGAGCCGGATCGCTTCGTCAAAATCGTGGGTAATAAAGACGATAGTTTTGCGGAGCAATCCTTGCAGGCGAAGGAATTCGTCTTGCATTTCCCGTCGAATCAGAGGATCCAGTGCAGAAAACGGTTCGTCCAGAAACCAGATATCCGGTTCTACTGCCAGAGAGCGCGCTATACCGACACGCTGCTGCTGGCCACCGGATAATTCACGGGGGTAGTAATCTTCCCGACCCGAAAGCCCGACTAACTCGATCATGTCGAGCGCGCGCTGCTGCCGTACCGATTTTTCAACACCTTGGATCTCAAGAGGGAAAGCAACGTTTCCCAGTACCGAAAGATGTGGCAGCAACGCAAAGTGTTGAAATACCATGCCCATCTTATGTCGACGCATCTCAGTGAGTTCTTTCTCCGATATCGCCAACAGGTCCTGGCCCTCGAAAAAGAGCTCCCCAGCTGTAGGTTCGATCAGGCGGCTCATGCAGCGCACCAGAGTTGATTTACCAGAGCCAGACAGGCCCATAATGACAAAGATTTCCCCGCGATGGATATCAAGGTTTGCATCCCGGACTGCCGCAATCAGCCCGGCCTTTTGAAGATCAGAGTCCGCTGGGGAAGTGCCAAATTTCTGAAGAAACGAGTCGGCATCCTCGCCGAAAATCTTCCAGATACCCTGAAGGTGTAATGCGTGTGGAGGGGAGGGCGTTGTCCTGGTCATTTTTCTATATAGCGTTGGCTGGCTGGAGGTGATACCTGGGTTGTGGCCGCCCCGTTAAGCCACGAAGAAGAGTTGGGTTTATAAAGTGAGACAGGCGGCCGTTAGCCAGCCGCCTGTCGAGTCTCAACTGCTTGGTTGAGATACTACCGAATAATCTCAGTTACACTGAGTCCAGGGCTCCCAGGTAGCCTTATTGGCATCAAGCCACGCATTAACCACGTCCGATATTTTCTTGCCTTCAAGGTCAACTTCAACAATTAATTGTCCTACGGTTGCGTTGTCGATGCGGAAATTACGAACTGCCTGGTATGCGCAGGGCCACTTTGCTTCACCACCTTTCCAGCCGACTTTCTTTATCCATCCCCGGGGTTTGCCGCAGTCATAGGCCATGTTTGGGTTCAGGCCGACCTTTGCGTCTTCATAGCATGCATCGCTGTAACGGGGAAATTCCACAAACTCGCCTTCAAATTTGACCGTAGCCCAATGCGGGGTGTAAACCCATCCAAGCCACGGGGCTTTACGTTGGTAGGCAGATTCAAGTTCAGCAAACAGTGCAGCGTCAGTTCCGGCGTGAACCACTTCGTAGTCCAACCCCAGCGCTTCTACACGTTCATCGTCAAATCCAGCCCAGGTTACGGGCCCACCAAGATAACGGCCTCGGGGAGCGGTTTCAGGCGTTGAGAATGCCTCGGCGCAATCGTTCAGCGCTTCCCAATTGGGCAGCCCCGGACATTTTTCCTTCATGTACATCGGGTACCACCATTCCTCGATAGCATTCATCCCGGTTTCACCGAGGTCTACGGTATCGCCGGTCTTGACACTGGCTTCCATCGCCTGCTTGCCGGTCGTTTCCCACATCTCCATTGCGACATGAAGGTCGCCCGATTCAAGTCCCGCGAATTGTGCGATGTAATCAGCTTGCTGGTATTTAATGTTGTAACCCATGTTCTGCAGAATTCGACCCATCAATTCGGTATTGATAAGTTGTCCGGTCCAGTCGTGCAGGGTCAGGATGATGGGGTCTTTTGACTCGACGGCCAACGCCGAGTGGGAAAACAGAGCGCTTGCGAGTAACGCCATGGATACTTTACGTAAACGGGCGGTAAACATTGGTTATCCTCCTTTAAGGGTTGTTGTTTTCAGTTTTGTTAGGCAAAAGCCATAACCATAGTAAATTTACACAAAAAACCACAATAATCCAAAAAAAAATTGAATAAAGTAAAAAATTACACAATAATTTGTTCAGATTGTCCCCTTTCCCCTTTCCCCTTTCCCCTTTCCCCTTTGCCAGTCTGATCTGTATCGGCGCATATGATTCGAGCAAGCAAGTATGAAGCGGCCATTCTGGGTGCCCTGAACCTGCGCGGCCGGGTCACAATCAATGAGCTTGCCGGCCAACTGGGTGTATCGGGAGAGACCGCCCGGCGCCATGTTGAACCGTTGGTTAAGAAAGGCTTGGCGATCCGGGTGCATGGCGGTGTTACGGCCCCTTTTTCGTCCCACGAGGCGCCATTTCATCGTCGCCTTAAAAAACCGGGATGCTAAGCGCCGTTTGGCAAAGGTAGCGGCCACCCTCATTGAAGATGGCGATTCTCTGATCATTGATTGCGGGTCAACGACGGCATATGTTGCACAGGCGTTATGTGATCATAGTGATCTGCACGTCATCACCAATTCTGTCGAAATCGCCAGGACTCTGATCTCAAGAAACGAAAACCGGGTTTATGTTACCGGCGGGGAATTGCGAGCGGATGCTGCTGCAGCTTTTGGCAAAGTCGCAGTTGATTTTATCCAGCAATTCAATGTGGACTACGCAGTGCTTTCAATTGGGGCCGTTAACAAGAAGAATGAACTTCTTGATTTTTATCTCTGTGAGGCAGAGTTTTCCTGAGCAGCGGTTCAGCAGGCGAGGCAAACCTGTTTTGTGACAGATAGCTCGAAATTCAGCAAGGATGCGTTGATCAAGGTCTGCGGTCTGGATCAGGTCGATTTCGTTGTGACGGAGGGTGAGCCACCGACTCCGTTTCAAGAAGCTTGTACAGAAAATGACACCTATCTGCTGATTTCAAACTAAGCTCGAAGGAGTGTGGAGGAGTTTACTTACTGAGCGAGAGTCTGATCTGGTTGAACGGTGTTGGGTAGCACTTTGCATATTATCCGAGCCAATAGGGTCAAAGCGCCCTCGCGCGGAAAACTGGTGCGGTACACCAGGCGGATCTGACGTACTGCACCCGCGATGCTGGCCTGGCGCAGTATGACCCGGTCGGTCGCAAGTCGACCGCCATGTACCGAAAGCGCAGGTACCAGCGTAACGCCCAGGCCCATACCGACCAATTGCACCAAGGTCTCCAGACTGGATGCATTGAGGCCGGGCATCCCACCGGCGTCGGAGCGCTGATTGATTCGGCACGCTGCCATGACCTGGTCGGAAAGGCAGTGCTCTTGAGAAAGCAGCAGCACATTTTCTTTTCTGAGATCATTAAGCGTGATCTCGTCCTTTGTGTACAGATGGTGATCGCGTGGGTGTGCCAGCCAGAACGGTTCTTGAAAGAGTGGCATCTCGGTGAGGTTGCCCACAGCGGGCGAGGTCGCGAGCAGAACTGCATCCAGCTGGTGGTCCTGGAGTTTTTGCAACAGCTGTTCGGTTGTGGCCTCAGTCAGTTCCAGCGAAAGTTCCGGGTGCTGCTGCTGTAGCTCGAGCATAAAAAGTGGCACCAGATACGGGCTGAGGGTGTGGATGGCGCCTACCCGCAAAGGACCGGTCAATGGATCGGTTTCTGAATGACCCAGGCTACGGATCGTGTCGGCTTGCTCAAGAATTTGGCGGGCATGGATAGTGATCTGTTGGCCGATGGGCGTGATGTGTACACTGCGGTTGGTGCGTTCAAACAGCACTACCCCGAGCTCCTGCTCGAGTTTATGGATTTGCCCAGACAAGGTAGGCTGGCTGACAAAACAACGCTGTGCCGCGCGCCCAAAGTGCAAAGTTTCACTGAGGGCAATCAGGTACTTAAGGTCCTTGAGGTTCATTGCCAATAATAGGTTATAACGATTAAAACAATAATAACAAACGATTATACATATTGAAATAATACTTCTATATTGCCCCTGACAGCGCTTTAACAGACGCTACTAAGGAATAATTTTTACCACCGAACTTCAAACGGAGATCATCATGTCCCTCAAAGACTCCCAGACTGAACAAAACCTTAAAGATGCATTTGCCGGGGAATCCCAGGCTAACCGCCGTTATCTCTATTTTGCTGCCAAGGCGGATGTCGAGGGTTATAACGATGTGGCTGCAGTGTTTCGTTCCACCGCTGAAGGGGAAACTGGCCACGCTCACGGCCACCTCGAATATCTAGAGGAAACTGGCGACCCTGCTACCGGTCTGCCAATCGGCGGCACTGGTGACAACCTCAAGGCGGCTATCGCGGGAGAGACCCACGAATATACCGACATGTATCCTGGCATGACCAAGACCGCCAGGGACGAAGGCTTTGATGAAATTGCCGATTGGTTCGAAACCTTGGGCAAGGCCGAGCGTTCCCATGCCAACCGTTTCCAAAAGGCGCTTGATTCGTTGGATGGCTGAGATTGCGACGCGGGAGGTGTAAGCCCACCTCCCGCATGATTTTGACAAGGATGTCAGCATGAGCTCTTTGCAACAAGAAGGCAGCCTGCAGGCGCCCATTCGTCATCCAATTGATTGGCAAAGTTCTGAATTCAACGACGAGGGCCAACTCTTCTTTGAACTCGAGCGGGTCTTCGATCATTGCCATGGCTGCCGCCGCTGTGTGTCGTTGTGCGACAGTTTCCCCACACTGTTTGATCTTATCGATGAGTCAAAGACGATGGAGATCGACGGGGTCGCCAAGGGCGATTACTGGAAAGTGGTCGACCAGTGTTATTTGTGCGACCTATGTTATATGACCAAGTGCCCTTATGTGCCGCCGCATGAATGGAACATCGATTTTCCGCACCTCATGCTCCGAGCCAAAGCGGTTCGTTTTGCCAAGCAGGGCGCGCGGGTACGTGACAAGCTGTTGACCAGCACCGATGCAGTAGGAAAGGTAGCAGGTCTGCCGGGCGTGTCGATTGTGGTGAACGCAGCCAATGGCTCAAAGCCTGTCAGGAAAGTACTTCATAAGGTAGCTGGAATTCATTCTGATGCAAGAATTCCGCCTTATGAGTCGCGCCCGTTACGCAAAAGAATGGCAAGCCTTGCATCGCTGGGGCCGGGCGATGCCAAGCCCGGGACAAAGACTCGCGGCAAAGTTGCACTGTTTGCCACTTGTTATGCGAACCGCAATGAGCCGGCACTGGGCGAAGACCTCGTCTGCGTGCTGGAGCATAACGGTATCCCGGTCACAATAGCGCAAAAAGAATACTGTTGTGGTATGCCAAAACTGGAGCTGGGAGACCTGGCCTCGGTTCAAAAAGCGAAAGAGCAGAACATTCCCCAATTAGCTCAACTCGTGGACCAGGGGTGGGATCTCATGGCGCTGGTGCCTTCGTGTGTCTTGATGTTCAAGCAGGAACTACCGCTGCTTTTTCCAGACGATGAGAGTGTCCGAAAAGTCGCGAACGCATTTTTCGATCCTTTTGAATACCTGATGCTGCGCTATGCACAAGGTCTTATGAACACCGAGTTCCGCCAGAGTCTGGGCCGAGTCGTTTACCACGCCTCGTGTCACCAGCGGGTACAAAATATTGGGCCCAAGACCCGGGACGTACTGAGTCTTGTGCCGGACACTGCGGTGACCATGATTGAGCGCTGCTCCGGGCATGACGGCACCTACGGTGTTAAGTCCGAGACTTTTGATAAGGCAATGAAAATCGCTCGACCCGTTATCAGGGGAATACAAAAAATCAGCCCCGATCATTACGGCAGCGACTGCCCGATTGCCGGCCACCACCTGGCGAATGGTATCGGCGATGGCAGCACCGCTGAGCATCCTGTAAGCCTGCTACGCCAAGCATATGGAATCTAAATTTTTGCCTAAAAGCATATGAAAAAGCTGACCCGTGAAGATCTGTTCTCGCTTGAAACATACTCGGTTGAGCGTGAAGATTTTCGTGCTCGTGTATTGGCCCACAAAGCCAACAGACGTGTCGCGATCGGCCCAAACGCCATGCTGTATTTTGAGGATGCCCTGACGATGCAATACCAGGTGCAAGAAATGCTCCGCATAGAGCGCATCTTCGAGGCCCCACAGATCCAGGAAGAACT